>JAALOO010001258.1_pt1 | contig 18165 bp, 26 predicted proteins | sample 7257641 | NCBI WGS metagenome assembly JAALOO01 (sample SAMN14085613, study PRJNA598686) | mite metagenome | biome: ENVO:01001000; feature: ENVO:01001002; material: ENVO:01001226; isolation source: single female mite from University of Michigan culture on fish food culture... ...
TTTCCAAATGACACTGAACAAAATTTTTTTTACAAACTAACCAGCCAAGTAAACCACAAATGTTGAAGGCTGGTGTCATTTGGTTGATTGGCACCGACGGCTCGGGGCACAACGAGCTTGCGAGTTGTGTCCCGAGCCGTCGGTCGATGCCGATCAACCAAATGACATCAGTCAATGCTTAACAACCTGATAAACAAAATAAACGCTAAAATGAAACGGTGGTTTGTGTCGCGAAGCGACACTCACGCCCTTGTTTTTTTTAATTTTAGGGCGACCCCGTCTCCGCAACTTTTTTCATTGGTGAAATTGCCATGGGCTTGTCTATGGCCGCGGTCAGCATAACGACGATGTTCGAGCTGGTAGTTCATCTGCTCGGTCTGTTTGCCATCGTTTGCGCCAGTATTTGGCCAGCACGAATATACGCCTTTCTCCTGGCATCGGCGACCTTTGGTTTTGCACTGTGCGGCTGCTTTTCCGATTTTTTCATCATTTTTGTGCTGCGCCTACTGGCGAGCACTATTCTGGTGATTCTCTACTGCAACAGTTTTAAAAGGCAAAAGGTTAAGCCGTTTTCAACTTTGATTCCGTCTTCATTGCTTGAAGGTAAGACAGAGGTCAAGCATTTGTAGATTTATTGTGGGTTGTGATATCATTCTCTCATTTAAACAAATCCACAACAGGTGATTTTATTCACTTTTTTGTATCATTTATCACTCAAATAAACAAACCAACAATAATTCAGTTAGTTGTGAAGCACAATGGCAAGCAGTAGAAAGAGGGCAAAAAGAATCTTGTCTACCACTTGAACAAACATGACATTGTTGGGCACTGCTTTCTGACGCTGAGTAGCTGGGGGCACTAATTTTAAAGGCGCGTGATGTGATGTGTTTTTAGTGTGTGTGATTGTACGACATTTTTTCTGGTTGACGTAACGATTAGGAAGAAGCAAAAAAACTGCACACTGCAATTCAAATCAATCATTTCGCTGATTTAATTTGATTGGCTGCGTTTTTATTTATTTGTTTTTTATCAATATTCATTTCTGCACAATGTTACTTCAAATCTTACTTCACTCAAGGTTGGCCACAACAGAAATCAATGTGAGGGTATTATTTCAATAATGATGATGGTTTTGCTTCCTAATTGATGACTGCAAATTATGCATTGATTGATTAGATTATGTTTTTGATTACAAAAATCTGGTGTTGATTTAATGTTGTTTATAAAAAATGATAAAGTTTTATTTGCTCAAGGTTACTTTTATTATATTGTTGGCAATTTTAAATGCTCTCAAGAATATCAACAAGTGGAATTAAGAAAACCTTGTAGTTGAGTGCCAGTTTGTATTTTGGCGTTTTTCCAACAATTTTAGAACATTTGTCTGACTCTTCAGTGTAGTCACCGCACAGCAACTGCAGAATGTCATGAGCGTAGCCGTCAATGAGAACTTCCATTTCCTGAACAACAGACTCAGCACATTTGCCGGTGAGAAAGGTAATCGCCGATTGTTTGAACTTGTAATAATTGCAACAAGATAGAGGAATGCGCAGTTTAGGATTCTCGTAGCTCTTGATGCCGTGGTAGTCCCGGTTCATCTGCTCCAAAAGCTTGCTCAGTTTTCGCTTGTGTGTGTTCAGACAATCTCCCAGACTGATTAAAAGGTTCTTGCGTTTTGTATTGGTACAGTAGCCTTTGTTTGTCTTTGAGATGCCGTACTGTTGAGAAAAAAATTGTTAAAACAGTTTGATTTTTATTTAGAGCATATCACGTACCATCAACACTGAAATGGAGTTTTTAGTGTCACCTTTCAGACAGTTTTGGGAGTACTCTTTTGTGCAGCGTTCTAGCGGCTTGATCTCCTTGCAGCGAACGTTCATTTTTTCAGTGTTGGTGGGAAAGGTAAATGAGTCATCGCCCAGCATCAGCAGTCGGTTTGCACAGTTGTCGAAAACATCTTTGTCACATTGTGATTGTTCAGTTTTTTTCTTTTGGGCTGCTTCCACAACCCATACTGCCTCTACAAAGAGAACAAAAGCAAAAGTAAAGAAAAAACACTTGATCATTTTTTGAGTATTTCCCACACAAAAAAGCAGTTTTGTTGCTGGGTAGAGAAGACCGACTTTGAACCCTTTTTATAGCATTGACACCGGTTTCACTAGTTTTTTAATTTTAGTGACTTGTTGTTTATCAGTCACTGATTGTGAAGGTTTATTGACACTAAAGTAAAGCAGAGTTCATGTGAAAAAGTAGAAAATCCCTTTTGCTGATTAACAAATAAAATATCACTTTTTTCAGAAAAGTGTTATCGTCATGACGCATTTTTGCTGCGTTCAAAAAAGGGTTTTTATGTTTTAAAACGGCTGATAACAAAACACTGTAAAATAAATAACGAAAAAATAGAAAATGAAAGTCTAAAGACTTTCGAGAATATCAACCAGAGGTAGTAGGAAGACTTTGTAGCCAAGTGGCTTTGAGTACTTTGGCGTCTTGTTGATGATTTTGCTGCACCGATCTGACTCTTCGGTGTATTCGCCGCAGAGCAGCTGCAGAATGTCATGAGCGTAGCCGTCAATCAGCGTCTCGGCCTCGCGGACATTAGTGTCACTGCACTTGCCGGTCAGGTGGCCAATTGCCGTCTGCTTCAGTTTGTAGTAGTTGCTAAAACAGAAAAAAAGAGTAAAGATTAGATTAATTTAAATCTAAACACTTAATAAAATGAAAAAGCCAGCAGTACCAGCAGGAAAGTGGAATGCGCAGCTTCGACTCTTCGTAGCTTTTGATGCCGTGAAAGTCGCGATTCATCTGCTCCAGATACTTGGCCAGTCGCTTCTTGTGCGTGTTCAGGCACTCGCCCATGCCGATAAAGAGGTTCTTTCGTTTGGTGTTGGTGCAGTAGCCCTTGTTGGTTTTTGAGATGCCGTACTGTTGAGCAAAAGTTTGTTTTTATTTAGATTTATTTTGCAAAACTAATTCAGACGCATTCTTACCATCAACACTGAAATAGAGTTCTTTGTCTCTCCTCGAAGGCAGTTCTTTGAAAAGTCCTTTGTGCATTTTTCTAGCGTTTTGATCTCCTTGCAGCGTTTATTCATAGATGCAATGTCGGTGGGAAAGACGAAGGTTTCATCGGTGAGCATCAACAGTCGATTGGCGCAGTTATCGAAGACATTCTTGTCGCACTCCTTCTTTGGGGCCGCATCAGTTGTTGCCCAAATAGTGAGGGCAAAGAGAGCAAATGTTGTAAAACAGGATAAAGTCTTCATAGTTTGTTTTACTTTTAAGAAAGTGTGATTGTATTTGTTGTTTCACTTATTTTGGTTTCTCGTTGTCAGAGCAAGAAGGTACCACCATCTTGCACTTTTTATACACTTGTCCATCGACATTCAGCAATCACACCCTCATCACCATCATCGTTAGCATATGACGACGTGTTACCCCACACTTGAGATTGAAGTTGAAATCGAAGTTGATTGAACGAGTCGATTGGATAGTACCTTTTTTATTACCCACTTCAAAGGAAAAAATTATCAAATTGAGAGCTGAAATCTTTTCAAACGGGGGGAGGGAAGAAAAAAAAGAAATGAAAGTTGCTAGTCAGTTGTTGATAGGGGGCAAACACACACTAATTTGCGGTTGCTTTCTAGCTTACTGATAGTCGACCATCACCATTGCCTGTCCTTGAGCAAATTTGTGTCTAAATGTGTTGCCATGTGGCGGTAGAAGAATGCCATTTGATCACCACTAAAGAAACATCATCACTTCTTTTTTTTACATAAGAGAAATTGGCTTCTTTTCTTTTTTCTATTTTCAATTCTTTTTTCTAAAATTGTGTATGATTGTTTACGGCAACTTCTTCTGAAATGTACAAAGAGGAAGGTTGTCTGTTCAGTAAACCTTTCTCTCTGCTCCTGGACAAAGGATGATCGAACTAAAGATGAACGATGCCTGAAGTAGCTGCAGCAGTGGCAATAGTATATCTAACAGGTTAGCACCCATATCTTTGTGTTTAGAGAAAAATCTGCAGTGGCGGTTAAGCATCAGAGGCTCAGTCGGGGAAGGCGGAGAGTTGAAGTAAAAAAAGCACTGTTCAAAAGCCAGTGTCATGAAACCTACTGTTAGCAAAAGGTTTCGTTGAGTCTCCGCCTTCGCCGACTGAGCCTCCGATGCTTAACCGCCACTGCAGATTTTTTCTAAACACAAAGCTATGGGTGCTAACCTGTGAGATATACAATAGCAAAACGAGTTCGGGTCACATGAACAGAAGATGTGTAAGCTCGATTGGTAATCATCGATTCGCTCGCTTCTGAAGCTTCATTTTCACTTGAAATAAAAATCCCTTTTTGTTTATTAACCATTTTTGCATTGTTTGCTTTACAACTTGAATGAAACAACCACAAGTTTAATTGTTCATGTGCAATCACAACGCATCAATCTCGAGTGTGGTCAACTTTCTTTTGTTTATTAAATAAATTAATTTAATATTACGTCACCAATACAAACACAATGACAAGTGTAAATAAAAAGCTTTTTCTGTAGATGACCAAATGAGTTGTTGCAATGGGTTTGACTAATCATTTGATTAGCGAAACAAAATTAGAAGAACTCAAAACATTTGTTCAGTAGTAGCACTTTTTTGTACAATCACCTTGGTCCACTTGTCCTTGACAGCGTTGGTTAAACCAGAGATAATGTTGTTCCTCCGTTTGGAATTTCTGCAGTGTTTAAAATTTTCATGTTTACTTTTGGCCAATAAAAAATCTCTAATACTTATTAGTTTTTATCACTGTTCATACACTTGCTGGTGCACTTCATAAATGCACTTAAACATAAGGAAATGTATTTTTTTACCAAAAACAAAAGATGACATAAAATGTTAACAATAGTTACGTGCATCGTTGTATCATCTTCCTCATTGCTTAGTCTAAAAAACGATTCCCATCGCCAAAATTGGCAGTCATTGTTGAAGCAAACATTGTTCAATGTATTTTAAAATTTTTTATTTTTTGTACTGATAGTCATAAAAAATAGTATTGACTCTATCATCATCAACATCATCATCGTTTTTAGCGTTTCATTGTTTTTGTTTATACTTTTGATTAATGTTTTTTGCATTTATATTTTTTTTGTAAAATATTAAAAATTTTGATTACAAAAATTTTGCTTTCCTGAAATCTCATCATGAAAAACATTAAAGTTAACCGTTTACTTGGTAACCTGTGTAGATAACACTAAAAAATAACAAAAAGTGATTTTTAGACTTTAAACAACAAAACAAAAAACCAGTACTGGTAGCCTTGCCCTTGGCATTGAATTGGCTTGGCTTTTTCTTTTGTATCAAAGTATTTCTTCTTTTTCTTCATTTCAGAAGCAAGTCATAATAATAAATTAGTTTTGGCGTGTTTTAAAGAACGAAGAAGAAAAAATCAAGACAAGACAATCGATAAATCACTGACCTGTGTGCATTGCACTGAAGAGGGCACTGTTGCCAAACACACAACAAAGAAAAATTTTCCAAGACGGCTACTACTTTTTTTTCTTCTTTTGCAATCGATGCTTTCATATAAAAGGGCTGCCATGGCACAATCAGCACTGGCTGTGCCGTGTCGGTGTGCAAAGGGGAAGGATGTGTGCTCTCCGCAACTCCCAACAACAACAGCAACAACTGATGATCAGAGAGTGCACAACTACCAAAGAGAAATGATGCCTTATTTTAAAATAGCAAAAATGCATCTTCTCATTGTTTCCTCCTTGCTTATTTTGTACACAACCAGCTTTGTTGTTTGTGATGGGACGACCAAGTACACCTGCTCTCAGGCTGACCTGAACAAGCTGGACTCTGCCTTTGCACGAGTGATGTCAGTCTCAAAGTATCAGCGAAAGATACCGGAAGACATTCCGCAATTGCTCAAATATTGCAAGTAATTTTACCATTTTTTTACCACTAAGTTTCCCACTTGTTTTTTGTTACCCAAAAAAGCAACAAAAGATTTTACAACGTTTCCAACTTCTTGTTACTCCCTTTCTATCAACAGTGACACCAGAGTCGACTTTAAGATCATGGAAGTCCAGCAGAAAAAGTGCTTGACAGGCGAGGCAAAACAGCTGGGCAACATCTTCCTCTACTCAGTGCGGAATGCCCTTAGGCAGAACTGCCAGGCAAAGAACCGGAAATCAGTGGAGGCGCGAACGCCCATGTCCAAGTGCCTGAACCGCATCACCCGGGGCACTGACGAGTGCATGGAAAGTATGATCGACTCGGTGCAACGGGGAAAACGGGCCCAACCGCAGCGTCAACGCATCGGCTACCTCTGCTGCGGCTACGTCACCTACCACCGCTGCGTGGAACGGAAGGCGACGCCCAAGTGCGAGGCGAAGGCGGTGACGATGATCAACGAGTACTTTGGCAGCCTTTTTGGGGGCGTCCTTGAGGCGGTTTGTGGGGAGTTCACGCTGGACAGCGACCGTTGTGACCGATTTCCGCCTCCGCCCGCAAGGACGTCGTCAGATCGGAAGGTGAAGAGTCTTTTCTATCCGTTGGTTGAGCTGATGAACAGTGTGTAAAAAGAAAAAATGACTGTAAAAATAAAAAAACTGTTTAAAACGATCAAATGCAAAAAGAAAAAACTTTTCAATTTACATTTTTGTTGTCACTCACTTGTACAGCCTTGACTTTTTCCTAGTAATTGTTTGTTTGCATAAAGAAGCACTCACACTATGCACTGAAAATTCTTCAATAGTGAACCTTCAAAGTGAAACTTTTGCACTTTTGAGAGTTGTGTGTGCTTCACAGCTAAAATAATAACCCTCCGCCGCCCTGAGCAATGCAGATTATTTTTAGCGTGAAGATGGCTTTGCCTGGCATTGAGCACAGCAGCAGATTTAAGGGATATCCTCTTTAAGCCTCTAAACAACCTAAGCGAGGGGGTGTCCTCATCTTCGTTCTCTTTACTTTTGTTTTGAGAAAGTTCAGTTTAGATGCTTATCATTCCTTGCAAATGCCTGCCTTCATTGATTCGGTCAACTCCAGGTTACCTGACCGACGCCACCAACACCACCAATCATCGACAGACGCCGGTTGTTGTTGTCGTTGTCGTGATTTGTGCTGATCTTTACAAACAGATAAGTACAGATTCTGTACTGCAGAATGAAAACTGTATAAAAGGCGATCCACTGATCGATCTTTGATGTATTGAAAGCAACAAATCAAAGTTGTAAAACAAAAATGTTTACTTTCTACGTTGCATTTGTTTTGCTGGTGGGCACTTTTGTGCACGCCGAAGAAGCCAAGTACCTCTGCCCTGCAAGTGAAGTCGCCCGCTTTGATTCTATCACCACCAGGGTCATCTCTTTCACCCCACAACAGAGGAAGTTTCCTGCAGCCAAAGAAGCCATTGCCAAATTTTGCACGTAAGTACTCCAAACTATTTAACATTGTGTTTTATACGACTTTCAACTTTCTACAATTTACATATGCAAAACAGTGAAATCAAGAAAGACGTCAACGACGCCAACGAGATTGTGCAAAAGTGCTTCACCGGTTCGGCAAAGCAGTTCTCCACCATCATCATGTACTCGGTAAAGAAGACGGTTAACCTGTACTGCAGTCTAAAAAGCAAGAAACGGCATGAGAGCCTGATTGAAATGAGCAAGTGCGTCACCAAAAACGAACGAGAGATCAGGAAGTGCCTGAACATCTTCGATAACCAGTTGATTCGCGGCAAGCGAGCCGAACCGCAGAACACACGCATTGGCTATGCCTGCTGGTGAGTTTTGATTAAAAAAAATCTAAATTTGAATTAATTTGATTGACATAACCCTATTAGCAACTACTACAAACTGATGAATTGCCTGGAGAATGCCACCAAGCAGACGTGCACCGCCAAGGCGACCGACACTATTCAGGAATTCGTCCGCAACCTCTTTCAGTCCATTGTGGACGTCGCCTGCGGAGGCTTCGAAGAGCACTCGGACCGGTGTGAGAAGCTAAAGACGCCGCCAAAGAAGAGCAAGTCTGATGTCGCAGAGGCGAAAACCTTCTTCATGCCGCTGGTTGAACTCTTCAATGCCCTCTGAGTGTGTGATTTCATCCGCTGTTGAAATAATTTCACCATCTCAGATACCCCCAAAAAGAACATTAAACAAAAAACCTCTTTCTTACTTAATCTTGATTTTGATGTAAAAAAATCTTTTCATTTCCTTTCATCTATCATCAAAACGTGCAAATGCTCAAAAAATCATTTTTAATTTTAGATTCTTTCTCATTTGTGTAGATATTCTGTCGCAAACAAAAATACATAAAAAATAATGATGGTGACGATAATTATGATTGATGGTGGGCACATTGGCAAATAAAAACAATTTTCATCGCCTTAGGTAAACTTGGTTCAAAAAGAGGGGTAATTGAAAAGTATGTGTTAATGTTTCTCTTGCATTCTCTTGCTCTTCTGTTTTAGCAGCAGATCTTATCAACAACAAACTTGATGCGTCAGCAACAGATCGCTATGGATGCGTTTATTTTACAGACAAACGCTAAAACGCAAAATTTGCATTTTTTAACCAAAACAAGCCAGTGTAGAAGGTACGGTATAATATTTAAGGAAGGTTCAGTGCATGCCACTGTTAAACTCAAAATGTTTTAACAAACTTTGTTGAAAGTGCAGCAAAAAGGATACTATTAATTTTTTTTGAAAAATGTTTGCAAAACTTTTTTGCTCCATTGTGATAATCTTCTTCTACATTGGCTGGTTTCAGAAAATTGATGCCATTGCTGACGAGAACGGCAAGTTTCTCTGTTCAGCAGAGCGCATGACTCAACTGGACCTGGTCACTGCACGAGTCATCTCATTGGACCCAAAAACGCAGCGAAAGTTTCCGGTGACACCAGAGGAGATTCCTCCGTACTGCGCGTAAGTAAACTTCACAAACAAGAAAGAACAAATCTTAACATTCTTTTCCTCTTTCTTTTTAAAGTGAAACAAAAAAGGACATCAACTTTTCATTTGACACTGTTCAGAAGTGCTTCACCGGCTCATCAAAGCAGTTTGGCACCGTTCTCGCCTACTCAGTCCGAAAGACGGTCAACACACTGTGCAGTCCAAAGGCACGGAAACGACACGCCCTTCTCCTCGACATGGGCCGATGTGTGAGCAAAAGTGAACGCCCACTGCGAAAGTGCCTCACCACCTTCATGGACGTGCTGCACCGGGGAAAGCTGGCAAAGCGACCTGGCGACCGCATGGGCTACGCCTGCTGTCACTACTGGAAACTTCTTGGCTGCATGAGCACCATTAACCGGGCAAAGTGCACCGCCAAGGAGGCCAGCTCAATTGATGAGTTCATTCGCAACATCTTCGACTCGCTGATTAACGTCTCTTGCGGTGACTTTGTGGAGGCTTCGGACCGTTGTGATTCTTTGCCGGTGGCGCCCAAGCGGAGGAAGGTGGACAAGGACACGAAAACCTTTTTTCTGCCACTAGTCGAGTTGTGGAACCACCTTATCTGATAAACTTTTTTTTGGGAGTTCAAGAGTATTTATATTTAGTAGTGTTGAGTGTGACATAGTCAGTCAGACAGTAATCAATGTTTTGTTGTCAAGTACGACAGTATTCAAAAGATGGAGATGAATAAAAAAAATCTTACGTTTATTGTTGGAGCACTTTAGAGAAGCTGAAAACGGTGTCACCGTGCTCTTTCCGTAAAAGATCTTTTCCTCCTTCTCCTCCTCCACCTCTTCTTTTTTTTCTTTATCTTCACCTTAAAAAAGTGCTTTATCTGCCTGCCTTCCAATAACATAAATGGCGAGTTTTTAAAAATGCTAAGCATAGCTCACACACCAATCGCAAAGGTCGTCACTTCCCCACAGCACTGAACATGGCCATTCATTTCCTATGCTACTCGTAAATGACAATAAACAGCAGCCAAAAGTAGAAGCAACAGCAGCGGCAGCACTGCGGCTAGAAATGTCCAGTGAACCGAGTAACGTAACCAATCTCACTCTCTCCTTCTCCTTTCGAAGTGTTTTGCGACATCGACTGGCAAATTAAAAAAACATTTGTAAGTGTGGCAATGAAAAAGCCACTAGTACTACTGCAAGAGCAGTCAGGAGCCAAATCTGCATCAGTTAGACACGGACATCATTTGGAGAAGGAGTGAAAAGTAGCAGGCAGTCTGTGTGTGAATATGAATGGAGTGAACGGGAAAGAGCGAGTTGGGGAAGGAGAAAGTGGAAAAAAGCGACGGCAAATGACAATTAGTAGTAGCCGTTCAAACGTGAGAGTGAGAGAGCGAGCGGGAGATACTGAAACTTGACACACACACAAATGACACCACCGACGACCTTCTTCCCTTCAATCCGCACAACTTTTTTCTTTGAAAGTGGCCGTATATATACACCTTTGCATAATCGTTGACAGACATTTTGCCATCCTTTTCGTCCAAATATAACGCACGCAAACACCAGCCAGTCAGTCAACAAAAACCATTAAGTTTTTTTGCTTTTTGCCACTTTTTTTCTGAAAATACTCAGCATGTTCACTAGTCGTAAAAGTAGCTGTAGTGGTGGAAATGCGTTTGTTGTCAGTGTCACCGTTTTACTCATAATATTCTGCGCTTTTCCTTCAAATGCTGAAAAATCACATTCTACAACTAGCAAATGCTCTGCCTCGGAGATTGACAAGTTCGACGAGATCACCGCTCGGTACCTTTCCCTCACCGAGTACCAGCGAAAGTTTCCCGAGACATCTGAGCTGATTCCCGAATACTGCAAGTGAGTATTGAAAGAATTTTTTACAAATACTATACAAATAAAAAACCAATTCCTCCCTCTCCTCTTTTTCAGAACAATCAAGGACGACGTCTCGCAGATGAAGGAGTACATTGGCAAGTGCCTGGAGGGCACTGCAAAGCAGTTCGGCAACGTCATCCTCTTCTCCTACCGCACTGCCGTCAAGCAGTACTGCAACGGGAAGAGCAAGCGCAAGGACAGCATCGTCATCATGGCCAAGTGCATGAACCGCAACCAGAAGGCCGGCCACGCCTGCCTGGCAAAGTACGTCGACTCGCTGCAACGCGGCAAAAGGGCCGAACCAAAGAGCAATCGCATCGGCTACAGCTGCTGCGACTACTTCAAATTTCTCACCTGTCTGGAGAATGTGACGCGGGGAAACTGCAGCGAAACGGAGTCGGAAAAGATTCAGGAGTTTGTGCGGAATCTCTTCCAGGGCATCATCAACACCGCCTGCGGCGACTTTCAAGAGAACTCCGACAAATGCGACAAAATTCCGCCTCCGCCGAAGAAACGGAAGAGCGACAAAAGCTACAAGAGCTACTTTCTGCCGCTGGTCGAGCTGTGGCACTCGCTTTAGAACACAGTAAACATGATTTTTTTTGCAGTTGTTTTATTTCCAAAGTCAGCCGGGAGCTCGTTTTACAAACTTTGTTACAGTTTTTTATTTATTTTCAACATTGCAGTGGAACTTACTACAGCAAAACATGTTTTGTATTTACCTTGCGTCATCACCAAAAAGTATGCATAATTTATACGAAAAATTGTCATTGACATCGCAAATTGTTGAAATAAAAATCTAAGGATTTTTTTATATTTTTTTGTAATTTACTCAGGTTTTGCTAAGCACTAACCCTTCTTTTTCTTAAAAAAAGTACGTTCAGTGCTCTGAGATACTCAACTGGTTTGATGCTTCCTTTTAAATTAGATGATAAGGTGATACGCACTGCTAGTTTTAATTGAACATTTGAACGATAAAAACAAGTTTTTTAAGTAAAAGTATGGGAAATTACTTAAGAATTTGGCAGTTCAGTTAGTAGTAAAAAAAGAAACGTAAAAACGAAATTTTTTACTTTGTAGTTGTCTAATTTAAAAATAATTTTAAATAAACTCAATGAGCATTTTTTCAGTCAAGAAATTGTCAAACTACAACAAAAATGAAAACATTTTCTGTATTTCTTTTGTGCTTTTTTGCAATAACTTTCCATTGTGCTTACGCTCAACTTGAAAAAGATGAGGATTTTCAGTGCCCATTGGCTGACATTAGAAAGATGGACAAAACAGTGGAAAAGATGATCTCTTTCACTAAAAACGTGCGCCTCTTTCCTGAAACACGAGCAAACCTCACTTCATACTGCAAGTAAGAGTTTTAGTTTCACCCCAAAATATTTATTCACATAATTTTTTTAAACAGAAAAACTAATCGAGACCTTAACTTTCTGGTGAATGAAAACGACCGCTGTCTGCTGGGCACGGCAAAACTCTTTACCCGAGTGATTCTCTCCTCAGTGCGCACCTTCATCGGCCGCCTCTGCGAGAATCGAAACTCCAAAAAACGCACCAATGAAATTCTGAACATCAGTCGGTGCATTAACTCACTTCAGGCTGAAGGTGACGTCTGCATGACCTCTTTTTATGACTACCTTCAACGGGGAAAACGGGCAGAGCCGGAGGAAATTCGCATCGGCTACGCATGTTGCGGCTACCACACCCTAGTAGAGTGCATCACCAAGGCGGCAGAGGCGGTGAAAAGGAGCACTGATGTGAAGAAGAACGCCACCGCCTGTTCAAAGGACACACCCGAGCTGACGCGGGACTTCATCAACAACCTCTTTGCCGCCATCATGAACGTCGCCTGCGGTTCTGACTGGTCGGATGAAAATAGCGACCAGTGTGATAAGCTGCCGGTGCCGCCGCCAAAAACAAAGGAAGATCGGCGGGCAATCTCCTTCTTTCTGCCGTTGGTGGAGCTGTACAATAGTTTGTAGTGTTATGTCTGAGTTTGTAAAGTTTTGCGTATTTGTTATATAACAGCCGCAGCGGTCACAAACTTGTACCAGTACATGATGAACTGAGAGTAGAAGAGAGTAAACTGCAAAAAGAATGTTTTTGGTAACTAAAAACAAATATTGAAGTTGGAAACAAACAAAGAGGTACGTACCTTGAAAAAGGAGGAGAATGACATCAGCTCTACGCCGTTGTACGTCAGGCCGTACCGCTCGGAGACGGCAAACTTGCCCAGGTAAAGGTGCACTCTAATGAGCGTCTTTTGTTTAGGCTTTGCAAACGCTGCTGTTGCTCCAGGTTTTCTGGTCAGCTGAAGGGCACTCCAACTGTAGAGAGCTTTGGAGTGCTGGTGAATCTTGGTGCAGTAGAAACCGGAGAGAAGGTGAAAGAAGAGACTGCAGACGTACTGCATGACGATAAAGTTGAGAAAGACTATGCCCGCCTGACTGTTAAATTGGCCTAGCAAAAGTCGGGTTAGCAAGTAGGTGTTTACTGGCACTTGACAGAGGAGAAAAGAGAGCAGCTGCGGGCCTATGTAGCGATCGAAGGCGAAAATTAACAGCAGTGTCTCAGTGTGACGACGAATGAAGCGGGTGATGTCCAAATTTTGTCGTAAACACCGTTTTCTGTGGTGGTGGTGGTGATGGTAACTTCTCTGAACGCTTCTCTTCAGCAGTCCATTGATCTGCCCCAGCTGTACAAAGGCGATGACGGCAAAGGAGATGAAGATGATGGCGGTGAGAATGTGCAGTGTCCCGTAGAGCAAGGTGAAGCCGTCGACGACCACTGCAGAGGTCAGGATGGCAGCCAAACTTAGGATCCCTTTTACTGTCGTCAGGTAGAAGTGAGCATCAACAACAAAAACAAGATAAATTGTTTTGACAAGGTAAAATAGCACTAGAGAGTCTTGAACAAAAAAAATAGTTATCACAAACGTCCATACACAAAAAAACACACTCACTTTCAAAAAGCACAAAGTAGCTTATCAGGTAAATGAACTGATTGGTGAGCAAGCGTACCACTTCAACGGTTTTCTTTGTTATCTTATTTTTAGTTGTGTAATTTTTACTAACAAAAAACGAGTTTGCTCGTTTGATATTGCCATTGTACAGTACATCTTTCACCAAACAAATTGCCTTGTTGTTTGTAGGTTTGAGCATCACACAAACAAAAAGGAACGTTTCAGCCGCAAATGGAACAAAAATAATGTCCAGTTTTGAGGGTACGCCGTAGAAAAACATTGGATCGTACAGAAGAAACCGTGTAAATGCGTCAAAAAAAGTTTTAGAAAGAAGTAGTGTTTCAAAACCAAATAAGATCACTACTATAAAAGCAAAGTATTTACTTTTTGCATAAGGATCTAGTTCACAGCAGATTTGTTTTAAATGAAAGCAAAGTTGAGTTTGCATGTTCCAGTAGCGCCATTTAGATGAGATGACCACCATTTTAGCAAATTTTGCTACACAGTACATTGAATGACCAATTATTTTTATTGCAAATTTGAAGTGATTACTTTTCGAACGCGTTCTTCTCATCCTTAATTGACAGTCAAACTATGTTCACGTTATTGCTAAAACCATTTTTAGAAACATTTAAAAAGAGTGTTGTGTTTATAATTATAATGTACTCAACAACCCATTTTAAAATAATGATAATTAATGCTGTTTGAGTTTACAGCAATTAAAAATGTATTTGTTTTAGTCAAAAATCAATATGTTTACTCGTAAAAAAACTAAAAACACTGTATAAATAAATTAGTTGCAGAGTATTGCATTTGTTTAACGGAAACACAAGTACTTAGGGTTTCTTTCATTATTTATTTAGAAGAAAGTAATAATTTAGCTACACAAACACACTACTTCTTACTACTATAAAACTCCTCAGCCACCTTCTCAATGGCATCACAGGCCTTCTCCTTGCTCTGGCTCGTCTGAATGCGTTCTGCCGCCTTTTTCATTTTCGATCTTAACTGCTCATCAGTGAGCACCTTATTCACCGCATCGACCACCTCCTGGTCCTCAAAGTTGTACGGGTCTACCCTGACTCCGTAGCCTTTCTCCACCACTCGCGTGCCGTTGTCCAGTTGATCGTAGAAGAGGGGCATCACCACACAGGGCACTCCGAAATGAAAGGCCTCAGTAAGCGAGTTGTTGCCGCCTAAAAAGGATCAATGAATATCTCAAAATGTTTTGTTTAACAAAGCAAAACTTACCGTGGATGATAGCCGCATCAACGATGGGCAGAATTTTCGTCTGTGGAACGTATCGTCCGCCCCACATGTTTTCCGCCAGTGTCAACTCCTCGTGGAAGACGCCCTTTGAGACGATGTAGAAGAGAGGAGTTTTGGCGAGAATGCCAATCAGTCGCTTCATCAGCGGAATGTTTGACGTGCCAATGGAGCCTAACAACAGCAGCAAAAATGGTTAGATTTTAGGCAAAGAATGCCAAAAGTATTTACCTAGTGAAAAGTACACCAATTTATCGCCCGGCTTCATTTTGTTCTTCAGCTCAACGGGCACCTCAAAGGGACCGCCCAGCTCCTCGCGACAGGTCGCATCAACGCGGGCAATCTTCTCCGGCAGCTTTGCGTCATTGTGGTAGTCCAGCTCTTCGGGATACTGAATTATGTTCAGATAGGGCGACACTACGTCTAGCTTTGGCTCGGCTGGAACTGGATAGCCAAACTTCTTCAGCAGCTTTTGCTGACCCTTGATGAGCACGCCGTCGTGATACTCTTCATATACTTTGCGGTACTTCTCCCATTCCTCTCGAGGACCGTTTATTGAGAGTCCTAGTTGTTTGGCAAAAAAACTAGTTATCATTTGTTTCCAAAGATAAACTTATTAAAACAGAGATTACCTGAAGTGGCCGGCGGCAGGTCAGGATGGTGGTAGACGCCCAGTGGATTGGAGCAGTAGATGAGAATCCAGGGAATACCGGCGTGAAAGAGGCTAGGTGGCGTCAGGCCGATTGTATCTACAATCAACAAGTCTGGCTTCACTTTTTCCAGCCATCGCTGTATCTGCACCTCGTAGCCCTCGTACATGCCCACATACTCGTCGGTGATGAAACCCTCCATCAGCACCTTCATCTTCTCTTCTTTGGGCAAATTTTCAAAGATGCGCATCTTCACAAACTCCTCTGTCTCCTTCTTCTGCTCTTCAATAGCCTCCTCATCAGTTAGCTCCTTCTCCTCTTCACCCTTCAGCGGAAGTGCTGTGAAACCATACTCTGAAAACTTGCCATTCAGGCGGTTGTCCGTTTTAGTGAGGATGAACACCTGGTGGCCACGTTTCAGCAGCACCTGACCGATGCCAACCTAAAAGAAAAAAATATTAGTTTTTTCCAAAAATCATCAAGATCAGTTTAGACTTACACAAGCGTTCTGCGGTCCTACGGCATCCACTGCAAAGAACATAATTTTCAGTTTGCGAGTCATTTTTGAATGTGTAAATATGGTCGAGAGTAATTAATTTGCTGTTGTTGTATTGGTGCTTGTTATTCAATTCAGTCGATCATATCCCTCGTATATATAGTCAGGCTAAAAACTGAAATTTATTTGTCCCTTCTTGTCAGTTACAGTTTTTTCGGCGTCACCAGACATTGTCAGTGCAATCATTTTGTCGCTTTTTCTTTGTATCCTGTCATTAGATAACAACAGTAAACGGACAAGTGTCTGCATTTCGCCTAAATTAATTAAATTGATGATGAGCAAGAGGAAGATGATGGTCGGCAGATGAAAAAAAAATATAAATGATGGTATACAGTAAACTGTACTGCACCGCTCAAGGATGAAGATAGTATTCCTTGTTGATACGAGGGAAAAGTGATATCTAATTACTCTCAATAGATATGTTTCAATGTCGACTTTTTTTGCTGCAGTCATTGGTATTACAGATTGATTAGACCTGGATTAAAAACTGTACTTGGAGATAACAGAAGGTTTAAGTTGGTGTCTGTGCCCATGTTTTAGATTTGGGCAAATGTAAACACGGAACATTCTTGCATTTTTAACCCAATAAAATTTTTTTTACAAAAAAACATCATGCACTTATAATCTTATCATTGACATAAAAAATCATTTAATTAATTTTGTGCTATGAATGATCACCAAAAATGCTATGTTTTTTTCTATTTTAAATCAAAAAAGTTTAAACACAAAAGCTCATTATAAGTTTTACTAAAACACGCAAACTCTAGTAAAAGTTAATCTAAACCTGCAAGTTCATTTCAATTACAGTTACTAAACTAAATTATCTTATCAACAAAGCTGTGCAGTGTACGGCGAAACTGTAATAGAAACAAACTCATAAACTGATTACTCACCAAATCAAATCAGCAGTTTTGTCTGTAATTGAAAAGGCTCGCGGACAAAAACATTTCAGTGGCAGCACCGTGTGGCTTAATGAAACTCTTACGACTGCATCATTTTAGAGTTTTGAGGGTAATATAAAAAGAAACACATGCAAAACAGTTTGGGTATGTAGGTTTGCACCAGTATAAACAGAAAAGAAAACAAACAAACAAAATGTCTTCCACTTCTCGTAGTTTGAACATCTTTGTCTACTGTGTCGATGAGGTTGGACCTCAAAATGCATGCGTAAGTCGAGCGAATTGATAACTGAAAATAAGAGATTTACTTGAGACTTTTACTTTTTCCTTGCATAGATTGGCATTGGTCAGGTGCTGCTCAGCAGAGGGCACCGGGTGAGCTTTCTCGCAAAAACAGACAACAGTCGCCAGGGAAAGTTTTCGAGTTACGGCTTTAAAGTTCTGAAACTGAAAGAGGGTGAAAATGGTGAGGAGACAATCAGCGAAGAGCAGGCAATTGCCGAGAAGAAGACAGAGGTGCAAGAGTGGAAACGGATGGGCATGTTTGAGAATGTCGATCCAGTGGAGAAGATGAAGCGACTGATGACTGACGAAAGCTTCATCGAGATCGTTTATAAGCAGTTTGTGGAGCAGGAGAGCAAGATTAGGCCGTACATTGACGAGCTGAAGCCGGACCTAATCATCGTCGACTCAATTGGCCTTGCACCACCTTCGTTGATGCACTCTGGCATTCCATGGGTAACAACTTTTAGGAACTTTTGTTTGAAAATTATATTTTGACAGTGTTTTACTTCTCAACTCAGGTGTACATCTACTGCAGCAATCCAATTGGAGCCTTCAACTCTGACCAGCTGCCGCCGCCCAATCTAGGTTTGATTACATTCTAAAACGTTTGAAAACTTAGCTTAACATAAATTTTTGCTATTCATTAACTCAGGATTCCCCGTCACCGGCCCTCGCGACCGATGGCCAGAGCTACACGTGCTGAACTACAGGCAAATCTCACACTGTCGATAAAAAACGTCTGCACGATTTATCGACAG
>JAALOO010000661.1_pt1 | contig 18162 bp, 11 predicted proteins | sample 7257641 | NCBI WGS metagenome assembly JAALOO01 (sample SAMN14085613, study PRJNA598686) | mite metagenome | biome: ENVO:01001000; feature: ENVO:01001002; material: ENVO:01001226; isolation source: single female mite from University of Michigan culture on fish food culture... ...
GAGAGAGAGAGAGAGAGAGAGAGAGAGAGAGAGAGAGAGAGAGAGAGAGAGGGCAGCAGCCAAGTGGCGCCTGTCAAATCTGAACGACGCCGCCATTTGTTACCGCTCGGTTTGGCGGCGCGGCTCGCCGTCAGACCCGAGAGTGTACCGACAGTGAGCCACCGCTTCCTCCACTACACCGCCAGACGCCATTCATTGGCCTCTTCATCCATTATTGATTGGCCGCTCGATGCTAGGCTCCATGCTCAGAGACTACAGAAGACGGCTTCTTTACTGATGTTCCAACGATGCCACAAAGTGTTTTAATTAAAGTTTCATAAACAAAAGCCCTTGCCAGTTTTATTGAGTGCGCGTGGTCACACACACCTGCCATTGGCGTCAATTTTAGCTTTCCATTAGTCAACTGGCTCAAAAAGTATATCTAGATTTTCTTACGTCTACCACTTTCAATATTTCTAGGTTTGTTCAATAAATCAATGCTCATTAAATCGGCTCAGCATCAGTATAGGCTGTTTCAATAAGCGATAATTAAGATTCATTGCTTGGAAAGTTAATTGAATGGAAACATCGTGTGATGAAAATTTATTGTATTGATTTTACAATGTTTTTTGCCAAGCTGCTCAACATTATAAAGACAGAGGTGTATACGTTTGCATTTTGATTTGATGTTAACCATTCTGAAAGTGCATGTCATGAAAGTTGTCAAAAGCTGGCAACTGCATCAGCGGTGAAAAGCGGCATCAATCATCAACAAACCTAATGCATATTGCGGGTGAAGTGCCGCCTAGACACTCCTGTTTCTTCCTCACAAATAGCCACTTGTTTTTTAGTACGCTGAAAGCATCGATCACTTTCGAGTTACACTTTTTTCTATGCAATTTATGTACTCTCACTCCCTGACAGTGCATCCACAACTGCAACTGATCATTTGTGTTCTAACACCTTGATTATCTTTACAGCCATTCGAGATGAATTTCGAATTCTGCCCAAAAACGTTTGGGTAGCGGTTGGCGAAATGGCGGTGCTTGAATGCTCACCCCCTCGTGGCTATCCTGAGCCTGAAGTGAAGTGGAAAAAGGATGGCGAGTTTGTGTCGATTGAAGCTCGCTTTCGCTTATCCGCCGGCAATCTGATCATAGCTGACGTTCAGCCTGAAGATGCTGGCCGCTATCAGTGCCTGGCCCAAAATTTGGGTGGCGCACGAGAGTCTCCGCCAGCGCAGCTAAACGTGCGAGGTAAGTGAACGAGTGGAGACAACAGTAGTGACTTTGACGTTACATGCATGTTTGCACTGTTGATTGTACTGCTATCTTCTATCATCATACTAACATGTTCATCACCACTACCACCATCACCAACATTCGCCCACAGTCAAGCCGTTTTTTGTGCGAAAACCTGAAGACGTAATAGCTCTTTCTAACGAAGCCGCTGAAATACACTGCAAGGTGGGTGGTGATCCCCTTCCCAAAGTTACCTGGCGTCGTGAAGGCAATAAAATTCCAACTTCTCGGTAATTTTCACTACTAATGTCTACTACTTTACTGTTCATTTTAATTGCTAATATTATGCCTTTTTTCCAGAACCATTTTCACTGAAGACAAATCAATCAGAATTTCTCATGTTACCGAAGAAGATGAAGGGGTAAGTGATTCACAGAAATTTTACTAAAAGGTGCAATTGAAGTTTATTTTGCAATAACAAAAGTCGTGCTCATATAAACTAGTAAACTTGGTGAATCGATTGACCAGTTTTCGGTTATTATTGAAATCTTGTTCAGTAAGGGCACATTTGCATGAAATTTCCATGTGATCATTAATATTAATAATGACAATAGGCACCTAACAAGGCCATTCAATTATTTTTCGTCTGACATTAGAGCACCCTTAATAAGTTGCCTCCTTTCTCTGCCCTTCTTCAGGTATACGTGTGCGAAGCAGAAAACCTGGTTGGCCAGATATCTTCATCGGCTTCTTTGATCGTGCACTGTAAGTACTACCAACTTCATTTCACTCGCAATCTCTTCCTTAGTTCTCTTTGAACCAAGTGCAACATATTAATTTAGTATGCGTAAACTAATTTTTGCATTTATTTTTTTCAGCTCGTCCAAACTTCTTGATTGAACCAAAAGACATTCGGGCTAATGTAAACGGTGTTGCTCGGTTTGAGTGCGTTGCTACTGGAAATCCACGGCCTTCGGTTTTCTGGACTAAGGAAGGCAATCAAATTTTAATGTTTCCAGACAACAAATACGGGCGATTTTCTGTTACCTCTGATGGATCACTACTAGTATCTTCAGTTAAAAGAGAAGATGTGGGCTTTTACATATGTTCAGCTTTATCAGTTGTTGGATCGTCCACTGCAAAAGCATTTCTCAATGTCAGCTCATCTGCCGATATACCTCCACCTTTGATAATTCTTGGACCAATAAATCAAACGCTAGCTCAGGGAACCCGAGCTGTGTTACCTTGTGAAGTCGCCGGCACACCGATGCCTTCTCTAAAATGGACTTTAAACGGTAGTCCAGCTCCCTTAAGCAATCCACGATTCACCTTGCTTGACTCTGGAACACTGCAAATTGATGGTTTGTGTTTTTTGTTAAAGTTTTGTTATTATATTCAATTTTAACCAATTCTTTTTGTTTACAGATTTGCAGTTATCCGACTCTGGCATCTACCAGTGCGCTATCCATTCTGAAAATGGTCAGTCGAGCTGGTCGGCGACACTGCGAGTCGCACCGGCCCACAGCACCAATACAATGTTCCATCGAATGCCAGACCCGTCTACCTTTCCAAACGCACCCAGTCGCCCGAGCATTGTGAACAGCACCGAGTCTTCAATCACCATTTCATGGCGCCGAGTAGGTCGCGACGGAGCTTCTCCTGTCATTGCCACCATTATCGAGTACTTCAGTCCTGATCATCACAATGAGTGGTTGAGAGTGGCTCAGCCAGTCACTGGAGAGGTTCACACTGTTCATGGTCTGAAGAGTGGATCCCGATACTACTTTATTGTTAGGGCTCAAAACAGTCACGGCATCGGCCCGCCAAGCGCCATTTCCAATGAAGCCCGAACTCTAGGCTCTCATGAAGTGGATGTTCCTGTTTCCAGTAATCTTGTGGACTCCATTGAGGCACGACACAAACTGGAAAATGTTGTAGTGGAGTTGAAGGACGTCCGCGCCATTAACTCTTCAATGGTGAAGCTCTTTTGGGAAGTTAGAGGAAATCAGGAGTTTGTTGAAGGATTTTACATTCGCTACAGAGCCGTCGATTCGGATAACTTTGCTTCGGATGAAAACACTTACAACATGGTAACTGTCTACAATGGCGGTGCCACCACATATCTGCTGACAAACTTGCCGAAATACAACATTTTTGAGTTTTTTGTTGTGCCCTTCTACAAGTCGATTGACGGAAAGCCCAGCAATACTCGAATTGTGCGCACTTTGGAGGACGTCCCATCGGCGCCTCCAAACTCCATCAAAGCACAGCCAGTCACTTCGTCCAGTGCTTTGGTCAGCTGGCAGCCACCACCGCCGGAGCACCTCAATGGAATGCTGCTGGGCTACAAACTCTTTGTGCAGGGCACCTACACTCCGTACAATATCAACTTAACCATCAATGCCAACACCACTTCATACTTGTTGCGCAATCTAAGCTCGGAAACTGAATATGTCATTCAAATTCTTGCTTTCACTACAATGGGCAATGGTCCGCCTTCATCTCCACTCACCTTTATCATGGATCCACTTCTCTCTGATCTAGCCGGCGTTGGCTTTGACGCCACTAACATGTCAAATGTTTGGATTTGCGTTCTCATCATCACGCTGATCATTCTCAGTTTGATTGTACTTCTTCTGGGAGTTCTGCTCTACAAGAAACGCAACTCCATTTTAAAGAAAGGCAACGATGGACTTACTATCAATCGTGAAATGAAGTCACAGAACAGTAGCCTGTACCCCAGTCAGTGGCAGTACAGCTGGAAAACCAGCTCTCGTCAGCCAATGGACGCAAAGCAGATTACTGGCATCAACAACACTCTCAAAATATCGTCCAGTTTTCATCCTTCAGATCAGAACGGCTACTCAACAGTGACCACCGATGAACAGGCAGCTGACTACGCTGAAGTCTCTCAGACTGACAATAACTATGAGACCGCTTACTACGCCTCTTCAAATGGCATTGCAAGTAATTCTCCCGTAGCCTACGCTTCATCAAGCATTATCTCGGCAAAGAACAACGCCTACAACACCACCAATGTTTCAGCTTGGCCCAATGCTGGTCACAACTGGACGACTCAGATTGGTACCAAAGCGAGGCATCCCTTTTCTACCATTGATCGAAATGGCATCAATCAACTTTACTACGCTGATCGAAGCAAAAAAGGTGCCGATTTAAATTCTTTCTCTAAAAACCATGTCTGTGCAGGTGGGGTGACAGTGAACCAGCAACAACAAGTACAACCGCTGATCGGACCAACCAATGATTACGAAGATGCAAACTTTTACGCAGATTCTTCGGTCTACAGCACCAATGTCACTCAGATACCTCCTTCAAAGCTGATCACAAATCAGTACAAATATGGATCTCTTTCTCGAGCCAGTCCAAAGGCAAATCATTCAAATCAGTCTCAGTTAAACTCACTTGCTGGTGATTGTTATGGCAAAGTAAGTTTCTTTTAAATTGGTTTTATTAATTAACTCTGCTAACATACAAATATTTTTTTGCAGAAAAAATCACCGTTTGAATGGGAATCAAGTCGCGACTCTTCTTTTGCACTAATCGGTCAGCCGTCTCCTCGAAGCACACTCAATCGAAACACCAAAAGTCGCGTTCAGATGGAGATTGAGGCAACTTATAAACCGTCTGCTCAACGACATATCATTTCAAATCCGCTGATTGAAAGGCATGCCAACTTTCGCTCACCTTCTTATGGTGACAGTTTAGACGAAGCAAGTCGAGTTGCTGGCAAAGGCCCAGTGCACTATTTCACGCTAAAGGACAAGGCACAGTTCAACAAAGCCGCCGAGCCGGCCATCAATACTCTCACTAGCTGTGATAACGAATCTGGCTACCAAGAATTGCCATAGTCGGACTGGTCTCTGACCACCGAACTCAGTCACTAGTAGTTCATTTCTGTCTGTATCATACGTTTACAAGTCATTTATTTGTTTTGTATATACACTTTTTGTACAATTAGTCATCTTGCAACCTTGAAGTTAGCTTTGTGTAATTATGCACTTTTTAATTCATTACGAATGAAACTTCGATGTTAGAGTGAGCAATCATTCGGAATGTGATCATTTATTTGTAAAACATCTCGAGTTTTAATAAAATTTTTTCTTTTACAATGTGAATCTAACACTAGATGGAACTGCCTTTTTAGCTTTCTTGCTAAAAGAGTAACATTTTTTCTTTTAGGGAACGAGTTTGCCACAAATAGCTCAGAAACTCTGCATAGATAAAATCACACAACGTTGAATAATAAGTTTAAATGCCGGCATTAAATTAGTTCAGTCGTACCAACGGAAATCCTATCGTAAAATAGACATACAAAAAGCAATGAAACTTTTAAAGTGAGTATTTTTATTATTTGAGATTCAACGTGACAAAACATGACTTCACTGAGTAAAAAGATTATTTACAAGTCAAACAAATAAGTGTACAAAAAGTTTTTAGAAAAAAGTAGCACAAACAAGTAGAAAAGCAATAAAGTAAAAAAAGAGCTAAGAATGTACACGGGAAAATGAAGGCATCTCTTTAGCCTTTATTATGTACAAAGGAGTGGTCTATATGCGTCGTCTGTCAGCGGCCATTCACAGCAGTGACCACGGTGTGTGTGTGTGTGTGCTGGCTGTGAAGCCTACACAGATGTTTCTGAATTTAATTTAAACACAAACTTATTGGTCTTTGGGTCGATCACTTGTTCGGCTATATTAAAGTGCGGCAGATTGTGCACCGTGACCAGCAGTGATACATCACCTTGTCTCAGTAGGAACGTTGTGCCCGACTCGATGGAACGCGACAGTAGCGTATCACAAATGAGATTCCACGTCTGAATGGGCTTCCACTCGCCGTCATTCGCCAGTACTGGCGGACTGCTCAGATACTTCTCGAGAAAGGTTTTCGGGCTGAGGTCGTAACTGAGACAGGTGGTCAGGTGCGATAGTATTGACTGAACGGTGTGTCGAGACTGCTGTCGGGTGATGCGCAAGTACTTTTGCAGTGTTTTTGCAATGGAGGGAAAGATCGCCTGGGCCGCCTCCTTCGGGTCCATTGGTATGGATGGTCCAGCTGGGGGGGGGGGGAAAGAAAGGGGTTAAATAAATACTTGCAATTAAACAGAATTTGCCAAAGCAGGCAACAGCACTTACCTCGACTTTGCTGGACACGTTTGATGTGATTGAAGGCGTCCTCTGTGACGCTGACCAGACGCGACTTGCGCTTACGAACGCGCCGCTCATATTCGTGCTCCTCGTAGAACCGCTCATTGTGGTGGCGGTGGTGGGCCGAGTGGCCACTGACATGACTAGCTGCGTCTCGGTCGCGTCGAGTGGAGCGACCTTCGCTGACGATGGTACTTCCGCCGTTCATGTACGGTCTGCTGCTGCCGCCGCCGCCGCCCTTGTTGCCGGCATTCGCGGCAGTGTTCTGCGCCAGAATTGATTTGGGACTGAGTTGCAGTGCACTGCTGCCATTGACTTTACTGTTGCCGCCATTGGCTGAGGCCGTCGGCGGTCCGGTGATGCCATCGACATCGTAGTACTTGAGAGCTGCAGTGCCGTGTCTCGAGGACAAACTCGACTTGCGACCTCGCCGAGAGGGCACTCGCTCCAGGTGTGGGTTGTAGATGGGAAACTCCTGATAGTACTTCTCAAGGACCCACACTGAAGCTCGCTGGATGCTAATCTGTCCCAGGTTGTAGCACTGACTGTAGCCATCTGGAGAACGGATTACTTTGATGAAGTAGCGTGAGTTGATGTGTCGAAGTTCTATCAAAATGACCGCTAGATAGTGAATGAAGAGCAGTGCGTCTACAAATGAAATGGCAAATAGAACAATACTGTAGTAGCTGATTGCATCCTCCTCGCTGAACCTCTTTTCGGCAATGCGGACAGAGTAGAAGAGCCAGTAGGCAATCATAAAGATGACAATCAAAGTGAGCATCCCTGCGCGGTACACACACACGCGGGGCATCGTTGACTTTGGCCGGCGGAAAAAGAGTGCCCAGCTGCCAATGAGCAGAATGAGTAGCTTAAATACAAAGCTTATCATTAGGCCATCACACTCTGGGCCACACTCTTTTGTTTTCCACTCTAGCATATCGAGTTTTGGCAAGATGACCATTAGAATGGGAGATAGAAAGGCGCAGGTAGACAGGACAATTGCAATGACGCTTCCGGACCACATTTGGCACTGCATCTGCATGTTGCTGCCCATCAGATTGTCCTTCATGTCCACTCGGGTCAGGTCTTCAAATGATATGGAGTGGTCACTGGTGTTTCCGGTGATGGCAGTGGTGTTGTCGGCCCAGTTCTCGTCACCTAGCGTTTGCACCTCAATCACCTCCTGCCGGTTGCTAATATCATAGGGTGACTCAAACTTGTGGACTGCCGGTGCGTACAGCTGAGTGCGGTCACTCTTGGCGATGGAGTGTCTGCCAGTGAGTGCAGAGGATGCCTGCTGTACCGTCGTCAAACTGTTCATCAATTGACCCGAATTGTTGGCTTGCAGTGCCGCATGATGGTAGGGATTGGGCGTAATTGGACTTGCATTGCTGGGCGCACTGCCTGCCTGGTTTAGCAGTGCTGCCGAGTTGACCGAGTTGCCGATTACAGTGGCGTAGGCAGCAGCACTGCCATTTCTGCTCTTCTTACTGCGTTCACTGTAATTTGACAAGACCGATTCAGTGTCCATGTTGGCTGAACTGCTCTTTCCATTGTACGGCAGTTGAAGGGAGGACAGCTGACTCATTGCCAGGCTTGTCGCCATGTCCGGAGAGAAACCGTTGGCAGGCCAAAGTGGCCCGTTTGTATGGTTCATTTTCTTTTCAATCGGCTAATGCTTCACTGACGATGTCCAATCTCATTGAATTGAATTCAGATCTCTGTCAAAGAAAAAACAAAAAATACAATGAATTAGAAATTGTGATAAAAATGAAACGTGCGGCAAAAAAGAATAGAATATGTAACATCATTGAGCCAGGGACACTCTTGTGGTTATTTACAATATCTAAATCAGTATTAATAGTTGCACTTCACAAGTCAAAGGTAATTAGACGACATTATCCTTTATTTGAGTCATTTAAAAAATACAATTTACTACAGTGGTAAGACTCATTTCTTGGGTACTTCTGCTCTTATACAAAATTGAATGGGGCTTTAATAATTACAATTAATGATAGCGATTAATGGGCAATAAAATGCAGTGACAAAGACTGGCCCGTGGCAATAACGGAAATTTTAGTTTTAAAACGGGACTCAAATAGCATGATCAAAAACGATTCAAGTAAAGTGAAAAGTTACTAAAGCACCCTCCGAAGTAAAAGCTTTACGGTAATAAATTGCAAATAAATTGCCTTAACAGAATGGTAATTATGGACTGAAGCTGACGGAAAAGCAAGAAGCCAAACTAAAACAGGAAACAGTCGCTGACGCTTAAGAGGCAACGACCGGCACGTGAAAAGGCAGTAGAATGCAGCGTAGTCTAGCTGGAAAGACATCAACTCAATAGAGCACTATGCTTCAGAATATTCAGAAGTGCTTTACCGCTGGAGCCAACTGTCAGCGAGAACGTCTTTCAATGTAAGCACATGTCAGATGTGGAAAAACAGAAGTGTGTATTTGAGAAGAAGGCAAATCGATCCACAAAAAGTATTCGTCCATTGCCACTCAAGTTGACGGAGGCATCAGGAGCCGCAGGCAGTATCCTCGTCGTCCGGTGCAGCCCAAACGCAAACACACAGAGCACACTTTTACTAGACAAAGTGCTTGTTTTCTCTAGAATTCAGCGCTTTGTCGCCCGAGCAATCGATGTTTGATTAAAGGGGCTATTCGATTTTTTTCCAGCTAGCTCCGAGGCTGCCGCATCTCGGGTGTGTCTCGAAAAGTGAACGTCTACATGGAATATGTTTCTTCGAAAGCGTACTAGGCTATTCTGTTGCAGTTCAATTTTCAACCGTGCAAATCGATTGATAAACGACACTTGCTGCCAGGAGAGCAGACCACAGACATGGACTGATCTCATTTGGGCATGTAAACACGCGTGGCAAGGAAAACAATGCCGGCAAGTGGCTCGTAAGGTGGGGACGTTTCTTTTGAGGTGAGGGAAAAAGGCAGCCGGCGAGTTTCGATCGGTAGCCAATAGAGGCGAAGAACCTGCGCATAACGAACATTAAATCAATAACGATTCAATCTAGATGATGCACGCAAACAGGTACTTTGCAAGCTACCCTGTTCAATTTTTAATAGTTTGATCCTCGAACATCAATCGACTAGTTTGCACTTTAATGTGTTTGCTTCTAAATGTGGCGCCCTTGGCATTCAACGAATGTTGCAAAACTGCCCACAGTAGCACCCAGTGTTATAAACTAGATAACTGAATTAAAATCTGTTAGCTTATATTAGCAAACACCGTGATTAAAATTTGCACATCAAAGCTGAGTGCCGTCGGTAAGTGGTGTAAAAAAGTGGCAAAAACTTTAATCTAAAAGTGAAGTGACAAGATTAGAATGTCTGTGTGTAAAGTGAATTACTCGGAGCAGCACTTGCCGGGAGACTCCTGTGGATAAGATCATTAATCACCGACGACGATTCAGCAGGCGCATTGCTCGGTAAAAATGGCAAGTCGCAATCTGTTCTCTGAGTTGACTTAGTGAACTGTGATAATGTGCTAAATATCGACGTAGACGCCATTAGTAAATCAGCAAAAGCACCACAAACTCTGGCAAACAAATGCAGCATAGGAGAGGTGCTCTAACTCGCAGTGCCTCAACTCAATCAAGCAAGTTTACCTGATGGTCACTGACCAGTATATGGACGGTTGCGACTTAATAATTCCACATCCACATCATCATCATCAAGGCAAATAGTGGTTTTCAATTGTGCTACCACTAAAAAGACCAAATATGAAGGTAGTTTTCATGCACTCGTATAAATGTCTAATGTTTTCTAGTGTGGCCAGTGGACAACAAACAACAGTCACAACAATAGCTTGCCTTTGAAAAAAAAGTCAATGAATTGAAAGCAAGCTATACTACCGTGATGCCACCAGTCAAAAGTAACTTGAACTGCAGTCAAATTGAGTTCATTTTGCGGTAACGCTAAAAAGTTTAAACCTATATTTGGTATGTAAACACCATCAAAACGGCCATTGCATTGATGAAAACCTAACGTTCTTTCATTGAGTGACCAGACTAGATGCAATGATTATCAATTCAACTCTCGAACTAGCCAAATTAAATTAATACTCTTGGGAAAAGTAACGTAAACAAATCGATAGATTCTACTGATCATTACAAGTTTATAAAAACTAACTTAGTAATAGTCAAATAATTTGAATAAATATAACTTTATATAAAAAATATTAAATTGTGATATGCGTATAATTTTTATGTAATCAACTAATTAAGTTATTTTCCATCAACTTGATTATTTAAAGTCAACTTACAAAATGTTTTGTGTGACATGTTTTTGCTTAAAAAATACTTTACGCTGTTTTGCAAACTAAATTTTGTAAACTTATCAATGTTGATAATAATTCCGAGTCAAGTTAGTTACACGAAAGACAAGCAATCAATCAGAAACTGTCACTAAAAGTTGGTCAAATAAAATGGATTGTCCTGTCAACCCGATAATGAATTGAGACAGCCAAAATGTAGCTCTCAATGATGAACAAGGAGAGGAAGAAGCTGATAGACAGTATTGCTATTAGTGCAACTGCCAAGTTTGACATTGATCAGTTTCTAAATAATGACAAGACTATTTCACAATACGCTTCTTTAGTTTTAGAGAAAACAATATTTTCACTACATGCAAACCAGGTTAGCAAACGCGGTCAAACAAAAAAAATAGTGCTTTATTATTAAAATTAGGCAATTTCATTATTCTTTCAGTAACTTGCGATCTGATTTAAACCGATTGCATGATTGCTTACTGTGAGCCATTATTCAGACCGGCCTGTAATTACTTCTACCTACAGTGGTCACCGGTCTAGTGGCCTAATGTCATTTAGATTTTGTTACCGATGGTACATCAATCGATGGCTATGCAATTTGCATGTGAATGGAGACACGGGGGCGCAATTAGCTAAATCAGTGCCCTAAACTAATATCATTAGTCATTATACTGTGCCGGTGCAATACACTAGGAATTTGAATGCCACTGTGACGGTCAGTCGGCACAAAAGAGACAAACCTAGCATTACTTGAAGAAGCCCTTCATTACTTCAGGTAATTGCACTGGCAGATCAAAATGTATTCGCATCCGAGCGGTGTTCTATCGTGCTCACAAAAAGGCAATTAACCTGACACCGGACACGAATCACAGTGCTCAGAGAAAAACAAATAATGAAAGGCTTGTTGAGTGGCACTGTCCTTGGTAACCGAGGCTATATTTGAGTTCACCCCGAGATTGTCGATCGATTCGGCTCAATTGCGCTCATGTTTTCGGTGATCTGTCAGTTTCTGCAAACAAAACTCGAGTTATTTTTTAGAGCACAAACAACGCAAAACTCAAGTCATCAGTTGCTAGAAAAAACATAATCGATTTCATAACGCAACTAAAAATACTTGATACAAATCTGATATCAGAAAAAAGAAAACATATGGAAAATGGAAAATAATGTGTAAAAATAATGTTTGAACCAAATCAAACAAGGCAAGCCCCAGAAAAGCAAATGTTTAGAGACTTAGTGCAGGCACTAAAAGAAAGTAACAACTCCAAACAGAGCAGTATGGCGTGTCAATTTTCTACTCGTGCTGCGTGTGGCTCAGATGATTTTGGGAAGTCATCTTTGAAAAAGAGATGCACAATTAGATGATGCTGCGACTGCCTGAGAAAGATAGTCAACAATCAGAGACAATCGCAGGCAGAGCGAGCAGTAGCAGCATACAAGCGTAAATCGATGAGCAACGCCGTTACAGCCGTTTAGTGCCAAGTGAAGCAGTACAGCAGCGCTCGGGACCTCAGCGCAAAGTGACATTGCCTTCTTTTGCCCCCTGACAGTGTCGTCTGGGCAAAAACTTTGCCATTTGCCACTGGTGGCAGCCCATTGCAGCTGCTTTTGCCCACGAGGACATTTGCCGAATTGAGCATAACGCACAAAGATGAAATGAAATGGCATGGCAAAGTGAGAAGGGCACACTGAAGAAGCATTCAAATTGAACACAGCTTTCAACCAAATATGAAAATGGCGCAAAAAAGAATAAGCCTCTAAGGAATTGAAATAGAAACCTTTTAAATGTTATTAAAGTCGTAATGATGCAGACGCTGACACTGACGGCGGCGATGGCAGTGGCAGCGGCGCATTCTCTGCATCGAGTACACAAAACGGAGGCGAATGAACTCGCCTTGAAGCCCTCTTAATGAGGCAATTAACAGCGGGTCCCGCATCTTCTGTTTTTAACTAGTAAAGCTTAGGTTAAGAAAACTAGTGGTCAGCAGCACAAACAACAAATCTTCCCAAACAGTCATACTCGCTCATAAATTGGCAGACAAATTAGATGATGCACTAGTAATTGAAGGCACACAGACAGAGCGAGCAAGCGAAAGATTCTGAAAACATTTCAACACTCGATGTGAAACATGTCAAACAGGGACAACTCTATGTTCTCTATCAACTTTAATTGTCAGTTGGCTCGCTAAAGCCAGTGCGGCTACATACAAGTGGCAAATAAACAAGAAGAAGAAGAAGAAGAGACACTTGACTTAGCAAACAGAAGCGGAATTCAATTGATTCTTGCGGCAAACAGAGAGAGGCTACCCTGAAGCAAACAATTAATTCATTTCATTATTACACTGGCAACTATATTTGACGTCTGTAGTATTGACAGAAGGAGCAGCATTGTTATGTAAATGAGAAAAAATACAGGTGGAGTGCTTTGCGGACGCAGACTTTGCAAGCGGGCGACAGTTTGAGTGATTGCACCTTTGTAATTGATGTGCTCACTGCGAATCGTCCTGACTAGCGTTCGGCAGTGTGCCTTCTGTGTGGACATTTTATTACATTCTATTCCAGGCTCTCAATAAAAGTGTTCACTGCTGATCTGACGCCGAAAGAGAATTTGGAAAAGGCAAAAGTTCCTCACTTGCTGGCAATGCTGGCAGCAGTCGTTTGGCAGTATGGAAAGTTGATTGTAATAAATGGCGTCCGAGATTACGACAAGTCAGAATGGGCATTGATTCAATTTAAACTGTCACCCCAAAAAGAAAGCTTTCTTTTTCTCCAAGACTGAGAAGTTTGGCAAGTTTGTGCAAATATATAAATCAAGTCAATCAATGCAAGTTAACTCTTTCATTCAGCATCAAGAGAAACTCTGTAAACTCGGCAATTCTCTGTTGGCACGGTTGTTGCAAATTGACACAAGCGAGTGCTGCCAAATACAATTTTCCACATTTGGAGTGAAAGCACATTTCTTATTGGGATTATTAGCAGCAGCAGTCACTCATGAGGCAACCGCTGTCCTCCAATGTGCTCAACTTCTGTGAGAAGCAATTTCTCAGTGCACTGCTCTTTCTCGTGCATGCTGGTCAGCAAAGTGGCAGTGCCTGTGCAAGTTCATGTGAGAAAACCCAGGCGCTTATGTGAGAGAGCCTCGAGGCGAGCAGCTCAGAATGTCAGGTGGGAGGATTGCAAAACTGAAATCTATTTTTTTCCAAAAACAGCCAACCTGGCTTACCAGTCAAACAATGTTGTTGCTCAAGTCATGGAAGCAACTAATTAAATTTTCAAAGCCTTTATCGCAATATCAGCTTTGCCTACTGCAACAGGGTAATATCAATTAATCAAATGAAATCGATCGCTGTGATTGTGACTGGGCGCATCGGTCTTAGTGATGGGCTTTGTATAGCCACTGTCTGGGATAACAACCATTATCGGCCACCGTAATCGGTTATGCTGCGATCAAACTGGTCTGCCGATTAGCAATTAGATTATGACCAGGAACAATCGTTTCTAGCAACTCCATGAACATGTAAGGCGTCTGTGGTGGCGGAGATGGTGGTGGTATTAGTAGTAGAAAGTAGTAGTAGAGAAAGGCCTACTGTCCAGAAAAAGCGTCATTTATTATTAGATTATAATGACTATAAGAGCGCGATCTTAGATTTGACTGCAGAGCCAAGTGCTTGCCAGCAGAAAACACAGGGGCACAGTGACAGAGGACCGGCGGCAAAGCGGAAAAGCGCAAATTGAATTAATGAATCAACAGAGAAAGCGAGTTGGGCACAAACAGACAGCACGCTAATCGCATTGAAGGGCTGCGCAATGAACAAGAAGGGGCCGTGGAGCAGGGAGAAGCTTTAGTGGAGGCAAACTGGAATAATTAAAAGGGATCGATAACAATAAGCGGTTATTAATGAGCCCGTTAACGAGTGGCCAGAAAAAAGTCGCTAATTAGAGTAATATAGATGGGTATGTGTGGCTCCGGCGGGCGCCTGGCAGCCTGGCCTTGCCCGAGAATGCAATTAGTGAGCTATACGGAGCTAGGGACCATCGGTTGCAGAAGTGACTAAGCCAGTCAGTCGCTGGGCGCCAGTTGGTGAGTGATTGGCATGATGATAGAAACAATAGAGAAGGAGAGGTGCATGTACAGCTAAAAGAGGGAGAGAAAGAGAGGGCCAAATCAAATAGAAACTTCAGGTATGAAAGTTCTCGTCAAGTTAATGAATTTCCTCACTTTCTAAATGCTAAAAGTGTGTACATCGGAGAAGGAAGTAACTAATGGCAGTCACATTAGCTACACACAGACAGGTTATTGGCAATAGAGGCAAATTAAATGCACTCACGACAACGACAACGGACGGTGCCCGACGGTGCTCCAGTAAGGGAGAGAGCATTGTGCGGAATGGTAGCGCTCCAAGAGGCGCTCGTAATGAAACTGACTATTGACAAAGTTGAGCAAACAAATCATTCCTATGACCGTCGATATCGCCACTCACGACATGGACAGCCACTCTACGCCGACCTCGTCAAGGCACTCGATTAATAAGGCAACCGAAGAATATTCATTCATTCATTCGTTTTGTGTTTAGTTCGGGCGCTGAGCAGACAGCTGCCAAGGAACTGCCAGGGGACAGTGTGTTTGTCTACGTAGAACGACAGTCAGTGTGAGTTGCTTGCCAGCCGAGGCATCTATGTGCTGGCTGCAAAACAAAAAAAGACATTTTGAACTGTGCCTCGACAACGATTTCAAACACCTAAACTGTGCATTTGCATTCTGTTAGGTGTTAATTTAATTATAAAAACAACATAGGTGGTCTCAAAAAGGCAGGCACTTTTGCAGAGTGTGGATCAGGATCGTCCCATTTGAGTGTTAATGGGTAGAGTAGAACAGAGTAGCAGTAGCTAAAGAGCCAAAAAGTCGTTGACCACACTGGCAATGCAAACTTAATTGAGCGGGAAATGTAAAAAAGGCCAGCACACGTATCCGAGTGGTTGAGATTGAGAGGCTGAAAGGCCTGGTTGGTAGTAATGGGCAAAACACCAGGAGAAATCTGATAGAGTGATGATTGGCCCGTTGCACCAGGCACAGAGTATTGAGTGAGGAGAAAGCTAAGGCAACCAAAAGGGCCAAAGAGTGCACTCTCAAGTAAAAAGAGAAAGAAAGCAGATTTGCAGAGTGCTTTAGTTGTTGCAGCCTGCCAGCAGTAGTAAGGACGCCGTATCTGGACAATTTCACATTGCCGCACGAGTGACGAAATAGATGGATGCGGCAATGGTGGAGAGCCAAAACAGAAGTCAGCAGTGACACAGAGAGAAAGAGCACATGGAAGAGAGTGGTTCAGTGGCGCTGTCCATTGCCACAGTGGCCATTTATAATTGCTCTTCACCCTCTGATACCCTCTGCTTCCCTGACCAGAGATCTGGTGTTGCTAAGGCAGTCGTCTGTGAATTAACGGCCAGCCATCGATGTGCATGTTTGTGCTCTGCATTGATGCAGCAATTGTGGCGCTGCCATCTGCCAGTGCACACTGCCAATTCAGTATTTGCAATTCAGAGAATGAATCAGTGCGTAGTGCAAGTTTATTCATTTTGACATGAACACCAGTGGCAATATTCTGTCAAAGAAAATGAATGAATCCAATTTAAGAAATCCAGTTTAGAAAATGCAGACAATAAATAATGTTTTTTCATGTAAATGTAAAATGCCAACCTCAATTGTTGCCAGCCAAGTAGTGAAAAGAGTGAGAAAATCAAGAAAAGACAGTGCCGACAACATACTCACACAAACACACAGACACAGACAGCCAACTGGCCGGGCACAGGCAGTGGCACTAATTGGAGTGCAGTTGAAATGAATTGCCAATCGATTGAAGAGCCACCAACGAGATGCTTCCAGAGCCAGTCTTTTCCCTTCACCAGGCATATTCTTTGCTTCTGTGCAAACAGCCGCAAGGCCAGTGACGATAAAGTGTTTGCGGTAGAAAATTAAAAAGAAACTTATCAAAAGTTCGCTACATTCAAAATAGGCAAATGCATTCTTCTCTCGAAGGGTTCAGGCCGTGAAGCACTCGTCCATCGTTATTTAAATGGAGCGCCAATCACACTTTGAAAGAACTCGATGTACTCTCTGCCTTCAAGAGTCTAGGCAACGGGCAAAAAAATGCAAAAGCCTGGATATGTAGATGTCAGCGACAGGACAATGATGAGTTGATGGGGTGAGGGGCACTAGGCAAAGTGATAGCATCAATGCCTGCCAACCGCCAGCTAGCAGGGAGCATGGCCATAGAGGAGAGGGCATTGTAGCCATTGCAAATTAACCGCTAGCAAATGAAGTCGACAAACGAGTGAACTGTGTATCTACCAGGCTCAATTGTCTGTGTGCGCGAGTGAGCAGTTCGAGTGCTGCACATGTAATTGGCTTCATTAGGCGACACCAATTAATCAATGGAGAGGAGCAGACACTAAAGAGACGACCCGACAAGTGCCCGATGCTTTGGCAGATGGTGATAACAAAGGCTCAATGATGGTGCACTATTGTCTTAAGAAGGGCTGGGTATGTGCGTGTTTGTGTGTGTGAATGTGTGTCTATTCAATTTGCGTTTCGTTGCCATCAACAATGTGTCTGTAGTAAGAGGGACAAACGCACAGACAGGCCAACAATGAAGGGATGTCTTCATGTCCGGGGATATTGCCATTGAGGCTATGATTAATACCACTCACTGAACAGTGCCAGTGCACAATACCATTTCAAAGAAAATTGCAATTGCCTTTGCGCATGGAATATTCTAAAGTTCAACTGAGATGCGATCTCTAAATACAGGGTATAAAAGAAAAAAAATAAATGTCCATTTCAATTTGACCCAGCGAGTGTAGACAGTCAGTTTAATTTATATAAAACAATAACCAAATTGAAAATAAAATATTAAAATGGCCACAACTGAGCTGGGTTTAGGGTGGTCCCCAGTTTGGAAGATCGTGTTTCATCGGCGCCAGTTCAGCTTATCCGATTACAAAGTAATGCGTAGCAGTAGCGATTACGGCACACAGTTGACCAAACATACATGAAAACAAAGATGGTCAGTGGCTAGAGACGTGATAAGAAAATTAAAGTAACCCACTAAGGAAAAGAAAGCTATTGTCACTGTACGCTCCCTGTCCATCTGAACGCCTGTCTGCACCGATCACTTGGCGCCAATCAGTCGCCGCCGCTGCAGCGTTCGGTCAGCGGGCGCAAAAACATGGGGCAAACAAATGAGCTCAAAATGATTCCTTCACCGACTAATCTTCAGTAATTAATTATCACCGGGCCAACTGCACTGAGCACAAATCGTCGCGTTAATTGTGCGCACTGAGCGACTGACTACCAAAGGCTACCAAAGACGCAGCGAGTTCACTGTCGACGTCGATGGCTGCTGCCCTGCTATGCAGCCTAGCAACTCTGCCCAAAGAGGCTTAATCAAATTAAAACTTCTTGCCTGGATTGCCTGATCGAATCGTTCAAATC
>JAALOO010001259.1_pt1 | contig 18156 bp, 16 predicted proteins | sample 7257641 | NCBI WGS metagenome assembly JAALOO01 (sample SAMN14085613, study PRJNA598686) | mite metagenome | biome: ENVO:01001000; feature: ENVO:01001002; material: ENVO:01001226; isolation source: single female mite from University of Michigan culture on fish food culture... ...
TCAGGCATTTTCTTCTGGGTAGTGGGCTAAATCAATTACCGAGAAATTGGAAAGAGCTTCGCCAACGAGGGGAAAACAATGTCAACAAAGGGCGACAGAATCCAAACAGAAGTGATCAGCAGCGGCAGATTCTGTCACCTGAGCACGTGTTTTCACTTCTCAAGTTCATAGAGTACGTGACAAACAATCGTCACAAAACATTACCGTCTAACGGATTTGAAAATTCTCATCTTTTTAAAAGTTACAAATTCCAAGAGATTCTTTGATTCCAGCTTTTGATTGCCTTTGCCTTATTATTACTTGTACGATGATTCAGAGTGCACGATTGTCACAAAAAGCAACAATTTTTGCACTCTTCTCATGTGATTAAAAGCGCTATTACATCAAATGACACCAATTAATCATCAACATGCACTTGGTGCTGCTTTTTTGTTTCACTAATCTCCAGCATTCTACTAATCAAAATCGCCCTCCCCATTAATTAGCCATTCAAAACAGCAGCAACAACAGCAGCTTTGTCAACTATTTGGCCAGCTGTGTACATCCACGAGCACAACAGCAAGCAAGCAACAAAAAGAAACAAAGGCGCACTTGAAGTACTCAGCTTTTGTGCCAGTGACAGTGAATAGCTGCTGCTGCTGTTGCTCCTGCGGCAATTACATCGACAAAAAACAGAAGAACACAGCAAAGCTGCCCAATATTTCAGGTGCACCTCTTCGAACACACTTTTCACCAGCATATATTAGCGAGACTGAATGAAGCTGAAGCTGAAGTGAAGCTGAGTTTGAACTTCACCGTCAACAAGTCACTTTCATTTTCACCACCATCATTATCATCGCTAAAAGACAACTCTGAAAACCAGAAAAAGAAATGAAACCGACCTGCTGTCCACCGCTTACAACTGCTTTGCTCATTATCATTTCTGTGGTCAACTTTTTTCGTTGTACTGAAGCTGCCCAAAACGTTCTCCAACCAACTGAGGTCATTTCGCTGAAAAGCGGCGGCAAAGTGCGCGGTTTTGTACAGTCCGTGGTGGATTTGGGACGTGGGCAACAAAAACAACAGCAGAAAGAACTGCTGGTCAACGTCTCCACCTTCATCGGCATTCAGTACGCCACTGCGAGGCGCTTCGAAAAGCCCAAATCGGTCGCTAAGCTTTCTGAAATATCAGACACCGTCCAAGAGGTGACCAGGTACCGCTTCGCCTGTCCTCAGGAGCACCTTTCGCAACTGGGCAGCGAAGAGCAGTTATCTTCCCAGCCACCTGAGGCTAATCAGACGAGGTACGCCAGCGAGGACTGCCTCTACCTGAACATTTGGAGTCCACGAAGAGGAGGAGGAAATGAGTCTTCAGCTGAAGAAGAAGGTCCACTGCCGGTAATGGTCTGGCTGCACGATGGAACTGAATCAGCCCGGGACAACCTCCTCTCCCGGTCGACCATCTTCTCGAAGGCCTTCGATGGGCGGCGGCTGGCCGCCACCGGGAACGTCGTGGTAATATCGGCTGCCTACCGAGTGGGCGTCTTTGGCTACCTGTACCTTGAAGGAGGAGGTGATGGTGATGGCGATAAGGAAGACCATCAAACGGGAAACTTTGCCCTCTACGACCAATTGGCGGCACTAAGGTGGGTAAAGGAGAACGTCCACCTCTTCAACGGCGACCCGAAGAGGGTGACACTGTTTGGCGATTCCGGCGGCGGGGCGGCCAGCGTTGGAATTCTGGTTCTGTCGCCAAAAGCAGACGATTTATTTAAGCGAGCCATTCTTCAGTCAGGTTCACCGCTAACAGTAGTCGACGATCACCACAGTGCGGCGGCGAAGACTCGTCTTCTAAGCTCGATGGTCGGCTGCTCCAAAAACTCCAAAAAGCTTATCAAATGTCTTCAGACGAAGCCGATGCTCGAGCTTCTAAATGCCAGTCTGGCCATGGCCGAGGTGGGCCTCCACTTTAGACCGGTTTTTGGGGAGGGAAAAGCTGGAGAGGACAGCAGTCTACTTCCTAGAAGTCCACTTGACCTTCTTCTTTCGAAAAAGAAAAAGATAAGCAAAAAAGTTGACCTTCTCTTTGGCATCACCGCCAACGAGGGCTCGCCCGCCGTCTACGACCTCTACCCACAGCTGGACGTCAATGAGAGCCTCAGTGCGGAGGAGGCGGAACAGCTCCTCTCCAACTTGATGCACCTTCTTCGAATTCCTTTTCTGGAAGAAGTCCTCGATTTTTACCTCGACGACCTGAACGCCAACTCTCATCATCAGGCTAATGAGAGCGAATTTCGACGGGCGATTGAAAACGCCTACGGCGACCTGACCACCGTAGTGCCCACCATACTCTTTGCTCAGCTGCTGTACCGGCACTATCAGCGAACTGATGATAAGAACAACATCAGCGGTGGTGGTCGATTTTATGCTTATCACCTTGGACAGCCACTTCCGCCTACCTCCTCCTCTTCAGGCTGCCTTCCCTGGATGGGCGTCTGCTCCGGCTCGACGGTGGAGTACATCTTTGGGACCTTGGGTGGTGGTGATGATGAACATGGTGATGATAATGGCACCGGAAATGAACTGGGCGCCTACTCCCAGCTGAGCCGTGCCATGATGACCGCCTGGGCGAGCTTTGCCGAGAGCGGCCAGCCGAGGCTCTTGCTGAAGGATTTGAAAGCAGCAGGGGCAGCGGAAAAAGATGAGGAGATAAAGTGGGTGGAGGCTTTTAACTCTAGTTCAAAAGTTGGCGGCGGCGACAACAAAAGCCTGATCAACTTTATGAACCTCAAGGTGGGCGACCTCCAGCAGGTCCAGGAGGACCTGCTGCTGAACAATGAGCAGAACTGCTCGGAGATTGCCTTCTGGGCGGAGAAGCTGGTTACCATGTACAGCAGCAGCAGTTCTGGTGTTGAAGATGATGACTGATTAAGCAGTTCAGTTTACTAGATTCACTAGTTGCTAAAAAAGTTGAAAGTCAACAAAGTTTTTTTTTGTAAAGTTGATGATAACTCCAAAAAAACCACGCCTTTTTTACAGCCACGCCTCCGGACCGTGCTTCTCTTTGATGAACATGGCGTCATCGACTATCAGGCCTTTCTTATCAGTGGACCGTTGTCGCATGTAGATGTGCGTCTTGTTCAGTACCTCAAACTCGGTGACGCCGTAGTCGGAGATTCGCTTGGCGCTCCACGGCTTCGGCTGGCTGACGAAGGGGTCGATCAGCTCGGGGCAGCCCTGATTTGATAGGGGGGGGAAAGGTTTTTAAAGACCTAGATTCTAAAGTTCTTTCACAAAAACAAAAAAGAGCTTACCGCCGAGCCAATCAGCAGGTGAATGGGCGCCTTCGGATTTTTGTACGGCTCCTCCACTGAGCCGTTGTACACCTTCTTGTCGTACACCGGGAAGAGTCGTTCATAGGTCTGAAGGAAAGGAAGAAGAAGAAAAAAGTTTTAATGCTAAAAAATGTTTAGTTTTGAGTTTTAATGCTCTTACGTGCTCGTGCGCCCCAAAGACAATGTCCACGCCGTACTTGTAGAAGAGGTCCTCCAGGCCGTACTGGTTGACGAGGGGAATGCCCTTCCGGAGGATGCTCTCATTGTAGGCACCTAGTGAAAAAAATGATGATAAAAGGTTTTAAGCTTTTCAAGCCCTAAATTCTCTAACATCACTTACAGTCATCATCATCCTGTGTGCTGCAGTACATTGGTCTGCAAAAGAGGGTGAAAACAGAATTAGTGAAAAAATCCAATTTCAAACCTAAATCTTTTACCGATGACCGGCAGCGATGATCCACGGGTGCTTCTTCCGGTTCTCCGGCTTGTTCGCCTCTCTCAGGTCCGCCTCCAGCCACTCGTATTGAATTCGAGTGTTTGTGACCGTGTAGATCGGCTGCTCACTGTACGAGTACCAGTAGTAGAATTCGGAGCTAAAGGCGACCACATGGACGGGGCCAATGTTGAAGCTGTAGAAGTGGTTATTGTTCTCGCCCGTCTTCTCGTCGATCATCGTGTAGCGGTTGGTGTAGTGGGTGAAGTTTCTGGATCGGAAAAATTTGAGATTGAAAATTTTTTGTACAATTTGCTGTACGGCAGAAGATTTGTTTTGTTTTTACCGGTAGACCTCGTGGTTGCCCACCACCGTCTGGTAGGGCACGTTGGCCACCGCCGACTCCATCTTGCGCATGTACTCGTCGCCGACGTGGCCGTTGTTCTGTTGAGATAAGTTGATAATAAACGGGTTAGCATCTTTTTTTTGTACGACAATTTGTTTCTGCAGGGCTACCGTGTCCAGATTGTACGCCAGGTCGCCGACGTGGAGGATGGCGTCGTACTGCTTCTTCGCCACCTGCTCCTTGATGCTGCGCAAAGGTCAAAAGCTTTAGACTTTCAATTTAGGATCAAATCGGTTTTTTACAATGGAATGGAGACGCCATTACTGAGGCCCAGGTCGCCAAAGACGAGAATTCGCGGACTCCAGTGCTCCTGATCCAGTGGGCGGGTGGTGAAGCTGAAACCAGGAGTAAAACCGAACTCTTCGCTGCCGCAACGGTAAACTTCAAAGGAAAAAAGTTAAAAAAGTTTTAGAATAGATTAGAATAAACATTTCAACAGCCGTTGACTCCTTACAGTATTCAGTGCTCGGCTTCAGGTTGTCGAGCAGAACTCGGTGGACGAAGGAGGTTCGATTGCCATTTTGGAAGAAGGTCGAAGTGCCGGTGGCCGTCAGCGAGAGGACGTGCGGCTTGGTGCCGTACTGGACGGTGGCGTTGGCGGCAAAGTGAGCCTTCTCCTCGAAGCTCATCCAGGTGACCCACATTTGGCTGGGGCCCACTGGGGAGAAAAGAAGTTTTAAAAAATTTCAAATGCTGTAAAAAGTAAACATACCACCGTAAGAGATGTGAACCTGCTCCGGGGCGCCAAACTTCACCGGATGCGGTGGGTCCTTGTTCGCCGAGACTGCCACCAGAACAAAAACAAAAGCGAAAAAGAAAACTAAGGACTTCATTTTTTTTGTCGACGGCGACGTTTGCTACGATGTTTGTGTTGGGTGCTGTCAACGAATCAGCAGCGGCTAAAACAAACTGAAAGCCAAGTCAAGTCTGAAAAAAAGACGACGTAATTTGAGCAGCAGCGCAAAAAGTTGAGCGAAAAAGAGGCTGCTCTTAAACTCTTGCGCTCTCATCGTGCCACCCTCGCTTATCAGCAGCGACAAGAAGTGATAGCAGAAGGAACACACTGAACGACACTTGAAAGTGAGGCAGCAGCAGCGGCAGAACTAACCACAGTAGCAAAAAAGACGATCTTATCACCATCCTTGTACGACAACTCGAGTACAAGATATGAAGCTGGAAATCAGCTGTGATAAAAACTGGTGAGATGATATTGTCCTGAATGAATGTCCTGCGAGTAGTGGTGATGAGAGGTCCAACAGATGTTTTCTCGGTGTGAGAAGAATGGCACCTGCATTTTTAGATCTCAATTGTAGTACATGATACGCAAAAGTACAAGAAAAGTATGATCTTTAAAAGGGTGAGTGTACTTGACATTTATTATCTACGAAGAACGGGGTGGGGACATTTAAGGTGCAGATGTATTTGTTTTCTAAAGTTAAGATAACGGTTTAAGGCTGAAATTGTACAAACTGTGGAAATTCTTGCCACACTTTTATATTCTACAAATCAGTACCAAAGGCAAGCAGCAGGTAGGCAATGTAGCTGAGGAGAAACTCAAAGACGCTAAAGTAGGTCACCTCGCTGATGGGCCCAATAGAAAGGCTTATTTTTGGTCCTCGAATCAGCCGCCCATAGAGGTCCTCGTAGTTGAGCTTGGTGGCGAGCCAAGCGTGGCCCCAGGTGGCCGCCTGCAGGCGGAAGATGAACCGTTTGGGGGAGTGGTAGATGGCCTGGCACCAGGCGAACGGGAGGAGAACTCCCGCGCAGACGGCCAGCTGTACGGCGCAGGCGATGGTGAGCACCAAGGTGAGCGTGGGGTTGGCCGAGCTGAAGAGGATAATCCGCCGGAGGAAGATGACGTTGACGGGAATCTGCGTGTAGAGGAAGCCGAGGAGGATGTCGCCGAAGAGGCGGTCGCTGCCCTCGAGCACCAGGAAAGCTATCATGAGAAGATATTTTTTGGTGTGTTTTTAAAAGTTTCTAAAAAGTTTGACCACTATTTCCACCCTACCCGTCAGACTGTGGTCATCGAAGAACTGGTCCAGAAGGGGGCGGAAGCGAACCGGAAGTGGCAGTCGCAGCTGCGCGTACTTGGCGATCAGCTTCTCGATGCTTCGCTGCGATTCCAGAAGATGTCCAGTAAAAGTAACAGTTCCCAGAAGGGTGGTCACCGTGAAGAGGTTGAGGAAGCGAATCAGGCGGAAAAAGACGTAGAAGGCCCCCGCTACCTCGCAGAAGCCGTAGGCGATGCCCAGCACCGAGTGGGAAGACCAGTTGGGGTAGGTGAGCACCACCAGGGCGATCACCGACCAGTAGATGGCCACTAATGGTGAGAAAAAAGTTCACTTTTTTAAACTTCCAAACCTTCCCCAAAAACCTCCACAAAAAAGCTCACCCACAAACAGCTGAAAGTAGTAAGTGAGATATTCAGCAATTAGAATAATGCGCAACGTCTGCCTCCTCAGCGGCCAGCTAATCTTCGGCCGCAGCGGCAGCGAACAGTCACCCCCCTCCTGAAGTCTTCCCAAATCCGCCCCCTCCAGACTGTAAAAGACTTCCCATCGAGCTAGGAGGCCCGTCAGCGGGATGAGGAGGGCTCCGGGCAAAACTCCAAAAAGTGAATCTTTTTGAAGTCTATAAGCAATTTCCCGCCGCCTCACCTCCTGAATCGCCTCCACCTCCAGGCTGCTGTACAGTGCCTGATTGTACAGCTGCTGATTTCGAACCGTAACCGTCCACCACCACTTCCAAACCTCGGCCCGCTCATCCACCGAAGAGTAGATCCAGTATTCCAGCGAGGTGTAGACGACGTTGAAGAGGTAGAGGGCCAGTAGGAGGGAGTAATCGAAACGGCCGGCATTCAACCGCAGATAGCTGAGCATCAGATCGTGCTCGTAGGCGTGCCAGGCGGGGAAGTGGTGCGCCATCAGGTAGGCCATGTAGAGGATGCGCAGGCTGCTGATGAAGAAGACCACCTGGAGCAGCTGCTCGTAGGAGAGGCGGCGAGGGCGGCCGTAGTGGAAGACCTCGTCGGCCATCTCATAGAGGCAGTGGCGGTACTTCCGGGGCAGCATTCTTCCAAGCAGGATTTTTTCGGGAGTTCTAGAACCGAAGAAAAGAAGGATGGGCTTGATTTGCCTTGCTTTGTTTCTTTTGTCGAAGTTTTTTTGCAACAGTGAAATGAATTTGCTTTGAAAACTATCGCTCTTTTTTGAGATCAATGTCAAATGAACAAGGCGAAATGCCTGGGAAAAGAAAGAAAGAAAGCAAAATTTTTTTAATAATTTCAAAGTTGCGTAGAATAACAATATTTTAAAATTGCTTTTCTGTTTTGTTTTGTTTTTCTGCGTCAATTTGCAGCAACATTAATTATGATTCGCCTAATTAGAAGAAGTAAGTGTTTTGTAAATAGTAGAAGGTGAAAAGAGGGAGGGAAAGAAAGTACATTAACTGCAAGACCAATTAACTGCTCAGCTAATTTGTTTCATTTCTCTCTCTCTCTCTCTCTCTCTCTCTCTTTTTGCTGCAACTGAAACGAGACCAATTCTGGTTTTCTTTTAAAAATGGTAAATTATTAATTCCGCTTTTTAAGTGAGAGAGAGAAAAAGAGAAATGAGCAAATGAAATTAAGGTCTCACTGCTCAAAACTAGTTTTTGTTTCTTCTGTTTGACCGTGAAAAGCAGTGTAACAAAAGCAGTCTCAAAACAAAAAAAATAAACAAGCTCAGTTTGCGAATAACAAACAAAACAAAAGAGCAGTCAAAAGATGTAAACCTTTTGCAACCAAAACTACCAAAGTTCACTTTGTGATCACAGGTTCGTAGGTAATTTTATATTGAATATATACAAAAAGGAAAAAATTGCTATAAAAATGCACAAAATGCATAGAAAATTGGAAGGAAGCGGAATCTTAAAAGGTTATGTAGTGAAAGTAGTGAAAAAAATCTTAAAAACGGGGGAGCACGACCCACCGCTGTTTTCACTTCAAAATAAAATCAGGATAGGGAAATTCTTTTAGAGAGAAAGGGAAAGAGATAGAGAAAGAGATAGAAGAGAAGAAAGAAATTAGTAGAAAGAAGATTGATTGCACGATTGAGCCGGTGGAAGCGGATCCGGAAACTGCTGCTGCTGCTGCTGCGCCTGACTTTGAAAGTGTTCATAGTAGTCGTACATGATAAAGTCATTGGCTTCATAGCCGGAGCCGGCAGTCGCAGCCTGTTCAGTTGTTGATGATGAAGATGAAGATGACGATGAAGAAGATAGTGGTGGTGGTGGAGGTGGTGAACAGTCGTACAGCAGCTCGGTGCTGCTGATCACCTGATCAGCTGACTGAAAATAAAATCCCGTGTTTTCACCATTGTTGTTGCTGCTGTTTTTGATGGCTGAAGTGAGAGTGGCAAAGGAGGGCAACTTCTCTTGATGCTGCTGCTCTAGAGATGATGTTGGGGATGATGGTGGTAATGATGCTGAGACTGGGACAACCGCCTCAGTCAGCGACTGATCGCTGTTCATCACCCCCAGCTGCTGCTGCTCAGGAACTGCCGCCGTCTCGGAAACTAAAAAGGAGTTTAGTGTCTCCTGTTGTTGTTGTTGTTGTTGATATTGCTGCTGTTGCTGCTGCTGCTGTTTCATCAACTTTTGCTGCTGAAGTTTCTGCTGCTGCCCGTGGTACCAGTCCAGGAAGAGGGCCGCCCGCTCTAGAATCTCATGACTAGAGACTGGTGAAGAGGGTGATGAGGGTGATGAAGATGACAAAGTCTGCTTTGAGCCATTAAAAGAGGCTGAATACCGGCCGCCCTCCATCAGGGCACTCCTCTCCGGCAGCAGCTGATGCAGGCGACTCAGGAGAAACTCCTCCTCCTCTGAAACTCCGGAAGAAGAAGATCTCATTTGAGAATCACTTGCAATCTTCTTCTCCTCCTCCTCGAGAAGCTGAAAGGGGACCGGGCAGTGGGCGGTGGTCCCCGTGGCTCGGTCGACGAGGGCCACCGTGAGCAGCGAGTTGGGCACCGGCACCAGGCTGGCCAGTTCCGGCGGCAGGGTCACCTTGAGGGCGTTCGGCGAGAGGGCGGTGGGCAGTAGAGGTTGGGCGGTGGTCAGCGGCAGCTGCCAGCCCTGGAGGAAGAGCTTCACCTCCGGCGAGCTCCAAGAGGACTTCGAATCGAGGTGCAGGCCGAGCAGGTGCAGCTCAGTGCCGGGCGGGCCTTGGGCGGGACTGAGCGAGGTGATGGTGAAGGAGGGCTGCTGCTGCTGCTGCTGATAACTTCCCGGTGTCCTCACCACCACCACCTCCTCAGCAGCGTTGCTGCTCTCCTCCTCCTCCTTCTTCGGCTGCTGCTTCTTCTTCTCGGCGGCGGTGCACAGCTTCTTGCGAGCAGGAAGCAATGGCGTCAAAGAAGGAGAACGAGAATGAAGTGTGGAGGCAACCGAAGAGCTTCGTCCATCTCCTAGCAGCATCTTCGAGCTGTTGTGGACGAAGAACTCGGTGGAGAAGTAGGCGACGGGAGGCACCACTTCATCATTTGAGCTTCCACTTCCGGCCACGCCCACGTCCACGATGACCGCAAGCTGAAATTTGCGCCGGCGACAGGTGAGCGCCTCGATGGTCAGCGGCGAGAGCCTTGGACCCGACGTCTTTCTTGAAACTTCCGAAAAGGAGTTCGCCGCCGCCGCCTTGAAGCAGTTTTGGTTGCAGCGGAGAAAGAAGGTCAACGAGGTTCCGCCGGTGATCCTCGACTGGTCGAGCCTCGGCGCCGAGGGCGAGTCCTTCTCATTGCCGCAGAGCTGCTTCTGAATGGAACACCGTGAGCAGATGGCGCTGTGCGTGAGGAGGACTCGCTGAAGGTCGGCGTTCTTGTCGCCGCCCTCGTAGCGGACCACCGCCTTGGTGGCGGCGTCGACGACCAGCAGGGTAAGCGTCACCACGGTCGAAAACTGCTCCTTGGTGGGAAAGGAGGACTTCGTGGGAGAGGAGGAGGAGGCGGACTTCCGGGGTCGTACCAGGTGCAGGTGGTACTGGGCGCCATTTCGAGTGCCGTCCTCCTCGCCGAGGAAGCGAACAAAGGAGGACTTCCAGACGGTGACTGGCTGAAGCGATTGTTGTGGTTGTTGGAATTGTTGTTGCTGTTGTTGATAAGGGCTCACCGAAGAGGGCTCACCGACTTCGAAGAGCTCCAGCGAAAAGTTGAAAAAGTTGATCTTCCGCACGCTCTCCGGCGGCTGGCGGGTGAAGCGGACGACAATCTCCGGCGCACCTCTGGAGCAAAGACTGCTTTTGGTTTTGGTTTGGGCTGGAGGAGGAGGAGGAGGAGGAGGAAAGGTTTGGACGGCGGTAAAGTGCGCCGTCATCGACGGAAGAAGCTGATTGCTGCTGGTGGCGTTGAGGAGCAGCATTTGAGTCGGTGGTGGCCCGGCATTTTCCACCGTTGATGAGAGTGCTTCAGGAGTTGTTGTTGTTGAGTTTGTTGTTGTGTTTGTTGTGGTGAGCACTGGCGTTGAGTTACAGTTGATAATCAAGGGATCGTAAAGCGAAGGTGGTGGTGGTGATGGTTCTGATGGTGATGATGAGGGAATGGAGGATAAAAAGAAGCTCTCAAGGAACTGGTAGGATTCCTCATCCTCGACTTTGGCCGCTGCTGCTGCTGTTGATGATGATGATGATGAAAAGAGGTCGGCTGAGGCGAAGGAGGAAATCGGTGGTAAAAGGCCGTTGCCGCCGCCGTGGTCAACGTCGTCGAATATGGTGGACTGGACCAGCTCGCTCAGGCAGTCTGAGTGGTGACCACCAGTGGTCAAGGAGGAGGACGAGGAAAAGGAGTCGAGCTCGGTCATCATCTCGGTCCTCGGAAGAGCCTTGAAGAGCGAAGAGAGTTGTCAACGGCCGACCAGAGAGCAGAAGTGAAGTGATGGCTGCCGCTGCTGCTGCTGCTGTTGATTGAACTTGAGCTGTCACGAGCGCGCTCGCTCACTCAAAACAAACGGTACAAGAAGCAAGTGCGAGCGCGAGCTACTGTTGCGCCGCTGTAGCCACGCTGTGGGCGTGCGCTGAAGTGAGCGCGCGTCTGTGGCTCGCCCTCGCTGTCTCCAGGGGGGGGGGCACAGTGGCGGCGGCGGCGGCCACAGTGTCTGTGTGGCCGCTAGCAGCAGCGGCAGCGGCGCTGTCCACCTCAAAAGGATTCAAAAGTGGCCTTGGCGGCTACTTTTTTAGTTTTGTAACCGCTAGTTGTTGCGCGTTGTACAAAAAGGGGTAAAAATGCGCTCTGCTGATTGGCTGAAATTGAAACTCAACTGATCATTAGAATCATTGGCCGCTTATAACTACCGTTTGAAACGGGTGTCCTCTTTTGAAACGCAGGTAGATTTGGTGTTTATTTTGTTCAACAAAAAAAATCTTTTGTTTTTAAAAAACTGGTCAGCTCAGGTGGCACAGGGCAGGCGAACTTGAATCTGCGCGTGCCGCCCGTTGGCGGCCACCAGCAGGCTGAGGCCGACGCAGTAGATCAGGTTGAAAAGGGCAAAAGTGGTGGGAAAGACCCGCCTCGCCCAGTAGTCAATGACGCTCGAGTGGTCGTCGGCGGCGTAGAAGCTCTTCACTTCCGCCACCTTTTGCTGTCTTTCCTCCAACCTTCTTTCCCTCTTCGTCTTCCTCTCCTTGCCCCTCCGCCGCCTCAGCTTCAGATCGTAGTAGCCGACGACGGCGTACTCAATCAGGGCGAGAAAAACGGACAGAAAGGAGGCAAAAAGGTACACGTCAATCGCCTTCAGGTGACTGATGCGCGGAAAGTCCGAGTTGGTATTCGTCACCAGGGTGGTCATCGTGAGGACGGTGGTCACCCCCAGAGCGACCCGGGCGTGGTGGTCATCCCGGTCGAGCCAGAAGGGCACCCAGCTGATGACGACGATGAGGAAGGTCGGTACGTAGATCTGCGAGACGTAGTAGCCGATGGAGCGGGCGAGGTAGAAGTCCGCCTGCAGGCGGCTGTAGTTTCCGGTGCTGTATCGTTGCGACCGCCGGTGCTGGCTGTAGCCGAGCAGGCGGAAGGAGGGGAGGTAGATCTCGGGGTGAAAGGAGACGGCCGGGTCGGCCGAAGTGGACCAGCTGTACACTAGCTCGCTGTCGAGGAGGCCGTCTATCAAGGGGAAAGAAGTGATAAGTTAGTTGATAAGATTGATAGGTTATCAGAAGAGGTTCACTCACAACTAGAGATCTCCAGCGAACACCGCTGCTCGTCCACCGGAAAGAAGGTCAGGTCCATCGGGCAGCGGACGGTGGCGGCCACCCTCGTAGAGTACGTAAGCTCGCCGTCCCAGCGAATGCGGAACATCGTCGTCTCCTCGCTGGTCACCGTCTTCTGCGGATTGAGCTCCTTCGCATTTTCAATGTACGTGTCCGGCAGCCAGATCTTCTTGACGAACTCCTCGCCGAGGGTCACCTGGTGAAGGCGGTGCCTGATGGGGAAGGTCAGCCGAGGGTCGTGCCAGTAGTGGCGAATGTAGATGTCGATTTTGTAGTCCTGAAAGTGAACTTTTTGAGTAAGTTATCTTTTTTACCTAAAATGGATTCACCTCACCATGGTCGTCTCGGAGATGCCGCTGATGTCGGTTATCAGCAACGAGACGTTCACCTGAAGCGGCTTCTCGCCGTAGTGCGGCCGCAGGCTCTTGTTGTAGTCCTTCGGCAGGAGGTCGTTGATCAGCTCGGTGGTGTAGGCGCCAATGTCGAAGGATTTGGTGATAGGTTTTCTTAAAAAAAAAGAACAGAATTAAACTTGGCAAACTCAAAGCAGAGAGATAACTCACCCACAGTGGACAACCGATCTGGGCGAAAAGGACAACAACAGGAGAACAAAGCTGAAGAAGCGATGATAACCGGTCACCGAAGCCATTTGTTTTGTTTTGTTTTCACAGTGAAAACAACTGCTGCTGCTGCTTCTTTTGTTGTGAACAGCTCAGCTCATTACATCTTGTTCTCGCGTTTCATAGCTCGGCTTTTGCCTCATCTCAAGACAAATTGAAGAAGAAAAAGAAAAAGAAGCCCAATGATGCGGGTAATATCGGAGGAGATGCTTTCTGGTGAATGTAAACACTGTCTGCAGAAAAAGCGAGAGACAAGTTTACACTTGAATTCAATTGCACAAGTTTTCTCATTCTTCTTCTCATTCTTCTCATTCTTCTTCTTCTTCTTCTTCTTCTTCCCCAAGTGTAACAGCGAGAACAAGCTTTGTGTTTACATGAAGGTTTCTTTTCTTCTTCTTCCACTTTCTTGTCTGGCTGATGCAGCTAACGGCTCTACGCTCAAAAGCCAACATTGGGAAGGCTAATGAGTTGCTATTTTGGTGGTGGTGGTCGGGAAACGGCGGCGGAGGCGGTAATTAACGGCATCGGCAAAGTGTGATACTCTTTTCCCTCATCATCATCATCATGGCTTTTGGCAAAACAAGCGAAACAAGGGAAAAAAGAAAAAGAATCTCTTTTGTTGAATTCTCTTTTGTCAATGTTGATGATAAAAAGTGGCACTGGAAGTAATATTTTAACAACAGCAAAATCAACAGAATGAGGGGCAAAACCGAGAAGAAGAGATTAAAAAAGTCAAGATTTTAAATTTTCTCCACCAAAAAAAAGTTATCTCCTAATCAGGTTGTTCACCTCACAAACAAGAATAGTTTTTTTAGAAAATCCTGAGCATACTTTTAAAGTCTTTCTCCTTCTTTTGCCACACACCTCACAGCTTTGTGATTCAGTTCGAGGAGCATACACAACTTCAATCAAGCACTTCAAACAGTTCAAATGAGCAGCTTATCCCTCCAGAAGGCGGTCACCGGGGCGTAGTACTCGCTGGCCAGCATTTTCGCCTGAAGGTCGAGGGCCATGAGCCGGGTACTGCTGGGACTTTTGGACTTCTGGTTTTCATCCGCTTCTTCCTCCTCCTCCAAAGCCTCCTCCCAGCTGACTCCGCCAAACTCCGGCCCGGGATCGCCGCTTCGGGCAAAGTTCGCAAAAGCCTCGCAAATCGCCACACTAAGCTCTCGATCAGGTTGATTCGTCTGCCGGAGAATGGTGAAGAGAAAGTAGAGTTCATCGGCGTGGCCAACGCCGAGCCAGTCTCGGCCGTTGCAGATACCCGCTATGTGGACGGCCGCCGGCCTGGTGAGCATCCAGGCGAAGGCCTTTTTTCGACCACTTTTTAAACTCCTCGACCTTCGGGCGACCTCCTCGCCAAAGAGCAGCACACTGGCGATCATCATGTAGTCGCCGTAGGCGCGCATGATGAGCTCTCTAAAAATCAGGAAAAGTTTTGGTGAAGAAAGCTAGATTGTTTTGTTCTGGTACAAACCTTAACTCTTCAAGACTTGCCTCCTGTCCGCTGATATTCGCCCGGTGGGCGTAAAATCGAAACGCCTCCTCGGCCCAGTGCTCGCCAATCAGTTCCTGGAAGATCTCCTTTGTTCGCTCGATTGTAAGGATGGTTTTCTCGTCGTCCAGCTCGGGACACTTGTCAATGGTGAAGGCGCCTAAATAAAAAGAAAAAAATTGTTAAAAACTGATAAAAAAAAGTTTTTTATCAAAAAGGTCCTTTTTACCTCCCTCATCTCGACAAACGCCATAGAGAATGTCAACGTCGGCGTTGTACCTCCCGCTCCTCAAGACCTCAATCGGCCGCACCGGAACTAGCTCATCAGCGCCGTACACCGGTCGAAAGGGATTGTCCATCTTCTTCGTAGCCGCCAGAATCGTCTCCAGGCTGACCTTGCTCTTCAGAAACTCCACAATCTCCTTCATCTCCGCCTCAGAACTACCTCCTTCAAAGCCGCACTCCTTGGCGAACCTCCTCGTCACCGCCAGCTGCTCCTCCGCCGGGCGAATCGCGTCGGGAACTCCCGACTGCAGAATCACCCGAGCGAAGAGGCCCTTGGTGGCGGGAGATAGCAGGAGAAGACCGGTCAGGACGGAACCGGAAGAGTTTCCAAAGAGTGTCACCTTGGAGGGGTCGCCACCAAAGTGGGCGCCATTCGCCTGGACCCACTTCAGGGCGAGGTGAATGTCGGCCAGGCCGAGGTTCGCTGGAGCAGCACCATTATCACCACCTCCACCGTAAAGCCATCCCAAACAGCCGACCCGGTAGTTCATCATCACCACCAGGACCTCTCCTCGGGCGGCCAGGTACCGGGCGTCGTGGGTGATCTTGAAGATGCTGCCGGTGTGGTAGCCGCCGCCGTAGATGTACACCATAATTGGGAGGAGTTTTTCCTGTGGAGTTTCACCCTCCTTCTTCGAAATGGGCTTCCAGACGTTCAGCAGCAGACAGTCCTCGCTGTACTCCGTACTGTAGTAGCCCTTGTAGGGAATCTCCAGCCCCAGCTGGGGCGGATTGGCACGGACCTGAGTCGCATCGAAAACCTCGCTCCAAGGTTCAGCGGGGACGGGCTTTTCGAAGCGAGATGCTTTCCCTGAAAAGGATTTTTTGTTAAGCTCAAAAGTTTTAGCTTCTGGAAAAGGACTACTTACCATAGGGAATTCCCTGGTAGAGAAGCACCTCACCGGTCTGTTCTCCGTCAACGTACTCCACCTCCTGGATGAGGCCTCGAACTGGACCGGCCTCCGTTTGTACGGTGGGAGCGTACTTGAGCGACATTTTTGTTTCTTAGCAGTAGAAGATTGGTTAGGTTAGGTAGTACAAAAGAAAGAGAGAAAATCTTAAGCTTTTTGTCAACTTGAGCAGCGGCGGCGACGGGCGACTTCCCGAGAGACTGAAAGGAGCTGCGAGGTCATCTGCTTTTTTTATATATTTGCAGAAAGCTGTATTTTTGAGGCAAACAGGTGATAGCATAAAAGCTCGGCAACTACAACAACAGTTTTTTACAGTCCTCCAGGGGCACTGAAAACACTGGCAAAAGCTGTTTGTGTAATACTGAGACTGTGTTGTAAACCGGCAACTGGCAACAATGTAATAATAATAATAGTTTGGCTATTTTATGGCACCGGAGGTAAGGGTACTTTTCACTGATAATCAGAGTGCTGGCACAACACCAACACACACATACACACAGTGGTTCATTAGTCCACTTTCTTCTTAAATTAAAACTGGCATGACGTAAAGAGGAATTTTAAAAGCTGTTTGAGAGGTGGAATTTGACGAACAAGTTTTGTTACCCTGGAAATGTCAAAAAAGGTCATAGTCAGAATGTGTAATTTAATTAAAGCTATATCAAACTGCCACTTAGCCAATTAAGTCAAAGAAAAAACATTTCGAGCTACTAATTCAGCACCTGTTTCAGCGAAATAAAAACAAAATGTCACAATTTGTTCATTTCTGACAAAAAACAGAAAAACACATTTTCAGCTTTGTACAACAACAAACCCACCGAAAATGCCGTACACCGTTCGCACGCCCTTTCTGCGGCTCTTCCTGCGCCCCTTCGGCCACGCCTCCCTCCAGCTGCTTCCACTTGAGCCCGCCCACCTGCCCAGCTTGCTGAATTTCGCCTGGAACCTCCTGCTGGTGGGGCTGGTCACCTTCCAGCGGTCACTGCTGACGAGGGCGTGGCTCGCCTCCGATCTGGCCGACCCGAGAGTGGTGGCAGCACTGGCGGAGAAGCCGCTCTTCGCGCTAATCTACCGCCTCAGCTATGGCTTCCTCTACCAGGCGGCCTTCACCATCAACCAGTTCTATTTCTACTTCATCAACCTTCCAACAAGGAACATTGAACAGCCTTCTTTGGTGGAACTTTTGGACGCCCTCCAGCCGGAACTCTTCACCTGCCCGAAACGATCCAGGAGGTTCTTCATCACCGTCTTCGCCCTCCTCCAGGCGGCCTACCTCTTGACGATGGTGCAGCTGGTGGTGATGATGGCCGGCCGGTCACTGTACCTCGAGCTGGCGGCCGCCTACCTTCTCTTCTTCGCCCTCAACCTCAACGCCAACATGCCCTTCTACCTGACCTTCTACTACAAGGTGGGCACCTCGGTGCGGCTGGCGGAGATCACCCGGAGCTATAGTCAGGGGGTGATGGATGTTCGAGCTGTGGAGCAGGAGATCGGCCGTTTGGCCACTCTAAACACCGTGCTAGGTCGTCTTCTTTCCCTGCCCCTTCTAATTGCCCTCATTCCCTACCTCACCGAGATTCTCATCTTCGTCAGCTGCCTGTGGGGCGTGAAGAGCCTCTCCGAGTTGAACCTCTACCTGGTGCAGTTCGTCTGGCAGGCCGCCTATCTGGCCGCTCTGGAGCAAAAGATTAGTAGACAGATAAGAGGACTGTCTGCCTTGATAAAGGAAAAGTGCGAGAAGAAAAAATGCAAAAATGAAACTCACCTTCAAGTTCATGATAGGCAGAATGTCTTGAGGAGGAGAAGAGAAGTATCTTCGCGCTTAGATGATGGTGATGGTGATAAGAAGAGTTCAATGAGAGCCAACCTCACCGCCGCCGTCGCCCTGGAGGACATCTACGGGCGGCAGCTGCGCCTCCGCCTCTTTGACGACCTCTGCACCCTCAACTGGCCCTTCCTCCTCCGGCTGCTCCTCCTCCTGCTCAATCTCATTGCACTGATGGTGCAGACAACGCCCACCATGGACACCACAAAACCACAGCCGCTGCCCTCAACAGCAGCGTGATCAGCACATGTCGATAACAACAAAGCAACAGATGTCTTCATTCAAAAATGCGATATACCGAAATCAAAGTTTTGTAGTTGCGCTGGAGATGATGATGATGATAATGATGGTGGTGGTGGAGGTGCTAGTGTTCACGTCTTCAAGGTAAAGTCCTCTTCTGATGGCCGATCAACAACATTTTTAAAAACTCTGAACTTTTAAAAAAGATTAGAACTTTCAAATTGCTATTTGACGGCCATTTTGTCACGATCGTTTGTCACGTACTCTATGAATCTGATCAGTGAAAAAAACGTGCTCAGGTGACCGCTTGGAGGGCTGTTGCTGTTCACTTCTGTTAAACAGGGCGGCCAACGATAGATTTATTTTTCTCCAGAGAGAAATGACAACAAACACA
>JAALOO010001260.1_pt1 | contig 18156 bp, 24 predicted proteins | sample 7257641 | NCBI WGS metagenome assembly JAALOO01 (sample SAMN14085613, study PRJNA598686) | mite metagenome | biome: ENVO:01001000; feature: ENVO:01001002; material: ENVO:01001226; isolation source: single female mite from University of Michigan culture on fish food culture... ...
ATAATCACTAGTGTGATTCAATATTAACTGTTTGTGATAAATTGATATTTTTTCTCTCTGAATACTACTTAAATGCTACTGTAAGTGTTTTATTACATTACCTTATCAAAACAATAGAAACACCCTAACAATAACCCTAACCTTATATAATAGCGAAGCCGCCGAAGGCGGCCGAGCCAACGGGAACACCCCAATAATAACCCTAACCTAATATAATAGCGAGGCCGCCGAAGGCGGCTGAGCCAATGGAAACACCCTTACAATAACCCTAACCTAATATAATAACAAAGCCGCCAAAAACGGCCGAACCAGAAAAACTTTTATTCAATATATTTTTATTTGATTTCTGATTGACCAGAAGTTGAAGTCGCAAAAGTAAAATGTCGTAAAATGGTTCAATCTTGATTTAAGAGTTCTAAAACGCCTGCAAAAAAGCGCACAAATGCCGCTTGCCTTCACTTTGTTACCTTAATTTGCAGAACAACGCCATTAGCGGTGAACTAGGCAGCTGTGAACTTCTACGTCAGTTTTCCAATTTTCCAATTTTCATTTTCAGCCAGAATCGGCTGATAATTTTAAAAACGCTTTTGCCGGTCTGTGTTTCTTTTAAAATGTCGTCCACTACTACAATCGTACCGTAGACCGACACTGTTCAGGCACTTTCATTTGTTTGCCTTGGTGCATTGGCTAGTCTCACCCTCACCTTGCTGTGTGTGTGTTTTCAGGGGAAATGGCAGCAGCCGCAGCAGAATAAGTAGTGACATGGCAGTGTAGCTCCTAATGAGCACTGTTTCCTGTCTTCATTTCAAAGAAAAAGAGGACTGAGTACTTTGCCATCTGGGGCACCGAGCATATTTGTTTCATTTTTGAGGCACCGATGCCTTGAGATTTTCTTTTATGTATACCGGCCCAACGCCATTTCTGTTCTGAGAAAAACTGGCCCTGTGGGAACGTTTTTCAGTTCAGTTAGCAACAAAGCTGTAGCGAACGAGCTCCTCCAGTAAATGAAGTGCAAGAATTAGTTTAAGTGGTTTTTTAGACCCATTTTGTTATATTTTTAAAAGTGATTGTTTTATTGAGTACATGTTTTGTTTCAACTTTATAGTTTTTTTCCAATAATGACCATAGCAAATTTAAAACCTGCTTTTTCTCTGGTAAACCACTGGACTTTATGGAGCACAGTCCACCTTAAATGGACATTAGCTACCAGTGTCGTACAAGCAAAACACATCGAAATAAAAGAGATGAATCTAGACGAAAGTTATGAGAAAATTACTCAAAGCGTGTTCTCAAAACTAGTCGCTAAAATAGTTTTGAGCGACACATTTCACAAAAAACAAAATTCGCTAGTGCGCTTCGTAAAAAGCGTTACCCTCTCCGCCTACTCTGGACTGTGCTTTCCCTGTTCCAGCACACTTTCTGGTTCTCCCATTGGCTCTCTTTTCAGCGCGCTCCTCTCTCTCGCTGTTTACATTCGGTCAGTCGGTTCGATTTCTCTCTGCGCTGCTGTTCTATTTCTCTTTTTGCCCTGCGCTGGAGTTCTACTTTGCGGATTTTCGTTTTTTCTGGTTCTACTTTTTACCAGAGTTTCATTTGGCCTTCATTATTAGCCTATTTGTTGATTTCTGACGTTTTGTACTCTTTTTGGCAACTATGGATGACGAACGTGAAGTAAGTTTTACTTTCTGTACAATTTCACTAATCTGACCTGATTTAACTTTTTGTAACCTTTTTGTTTGCTTAAAAGGAATATGCTGTCGAACAGATTGTTGACAAGCAAATCGAAAACGGAAACGCCAAGTATCTCGTAAAATGGGAAGGTTTCAGCTCTTCTGAAAATACTTGGGAACCATTGGAAAGTTTGAAAGATTCTAAGGACTTGGTCACTGAGTTTGAAAACAAGTGTCGCAATGCCCGTAGTTCGAAAAGAGTTGTCAATTGCGCTGAAAAGGAAAGCGATTCACCAGATGATGTCAAGAATGATGACACTGTCTCTGAAGATGATGACGATGATGACTACCTAACAGAGGATGAAGAGGAAAGCGAAAATGATGACGTTTACATAGAGGCGGAAGAAGAAAATGATGATATGAGTTTAAAAGAGGCTGATTCTGATGAGGAGTCAATTGCTATGAACAACTCTACCGGTGATAAGGTACTTTAATTTACTTTCTACCAATTCATTATCTAAAACTTTGTTATTCATAATTTAAATAGCAAACCGACGCACTTTCAAGCAACTTAGTTGACGCTGAGTTTGCCGGAACAACTCGAGCTAAGCAAACAACTTTGATTATAGTAGAAGGGCCTTCGGCTATAAAAGCGGTAAAATCTGGCTTATTTGTGCTTGAGAAAAGTTTTGTTGGATATCTTTCACTACAAGGAAAACTTATAAACGCAAAGGATTCAACTGACGCAAAAGTGAAGAGCAACAAGTGGATTAAATTGATTGTCAGCAGCCTAGGACTGGACTTTAACAAGAAGTACACTACAATAAGTGAACAAGAGGAATTGCGATACGGAAAAATTCTAATTATGACTGATCCTGACGTGAACGGAACTTTTATCGCTGGAATGATTTTAACCTTCTTTCACAAGTATTGGCCTGCTTTACTAAAACGCAAGAACATGTTCTCAAAAATGAAGTTCCCCATTGTAAATGTTTACAACAAATATGCAAAAGAAGAAGCTTTTTCGTTTTACTCTTTGAATCATTTTGAAAACTGGAGACAAACTACAAGCAATTTTAACGACTTCACAGTTAAATACTTCAGAGGTAAACTTTAAAAATGTTTTAAAATTTAAATACTTTTTGCACACTTTTAAAAATTATTTTTTGTTTTAAAAGGTCTGGGAAGTATCCCCTCTACTCAAGTTATTAAATCTTTTGCAAATTTGGACAATCATTTAATTAACTTTGAATATGGCGGCGCTGAAGACGACAAAGCTCTTGACATAGCATTCAGCCCTGAAATGACTGCAGAACGTAAAAAATGGATTGAAAAACAGCAAAACAAGATTACAGTTTACTCTTTTGAAACTGAAGGCAATTCAGAAACAATTTCGTTTAAAAAGTTCATCGACAACTATTATTTGTTGTACTGCAAATTTTCAACACAGCAAAATATTCCTTCAGCAGTTGATGGCCAAACTCAAGTTCGACGTAAAATTCTGAGCTCAAGTTTTAACATCAAGTCACTATTATCATTGCCTCAACTTGCGGGAATCGTATCTGCAGAAACAAATTACGTACACAATGAAAAGTACATTGAAACTGCTATTTCAAGCATGTGTCAAAACAACCTTGCTAGTAACAATATCAATCTACTCTCTGGAGAAGGCCAATTTGCCAATCGATTCACAGGAGAGGACGCTGCCACTTCTCATTACCTTTTTACAGAAACTCGCCTTTCAGCTCGCCTATTGTTTCCAGAAAAGGATGAGCATTTTCTTTCATTTAAGCAAACCAACTACTTTGCCTCTGAACCTACATTTTTCGTTCCACTCCTTCCACTGGTGTTAATCAACGGCGTCTACAATTTTGGTTTTTGGAAGTCGTCTGTCGCCAGCTACAATCTTGAGCAAATTGCACAAAAGATTATGCTAAAACTTTCCGGTGTTGAGGATGAGCTTCCGCCACTGGAGCCATTTTACAAAAATTTCACTGGCACTATTCGTCGCGTGAAGCAGAACAAGTTTGCAATTTTTGGAACTGCTGCTCAACTATCTGATACAAGTTTTGAAATAACTGAATTGCCAATCGGTACTACTACGCAAATGTACAAATCAAAAGTACTTGACAAACTGGTGAAAATTGGCTTCATCAACTCCTTCAGCGAGCACCACACTGACTTGTCTCTCCGCTTCCTTGTGAACATCTCAAGCAAAAATCTAAAGAAATCTCTAGAAAAGGGATTCTACAACACTTTTCAGTTGATAACTTTCTTGCAAGAGCATTTGTGGCTGTTTGACCAAGAAGGCCATTTAAAGGAGTTCAAATCAGTAGATGAAATTTTTGACTGCCACTTTCAATGTCGCCTTGACCTTTACAAAACAAGACAACAGTACACTGAAGGACTACTTCAAGCTGAAGTCAACTACTACGCCAATCAGGTGCGCTTTATCACAGAGAAGAAGGAAGGAATGATCGACTTTGAAAGTGTTACACTGAACTCGTTGATCATTGAACTCCGCCGCCGTGGTTACAACAGCAATCCTGTTGATCAATTTAACGGGAAAGGTAAATTTGAAACAAAAAACTGTTTTTAAAATTCTAATAGTCAATTTACTTTTCAGCAAGTGATTACTCGTACTTATTAAGTCTTCCCATAAGTTCATTTTCAGAAGATGGTTTTCAAGCACTTATCAAAACAAGAGATGAAAAACAGCAGAAATTGTATCAACATCGTCAAACTACACCAGAACGAATGTGGATTAGGGATTTGATGAAATTCATTCAAAAGTTCAAAGAAGAGGAAGAAGAGGAAAATAACTTAATGAACTCGCTGCTTCAGCCTGACCATTTACCGGCTAAAAATGGAGAGAAAATTGAACCAGAAAATTTGACTGAAAATCAAGTTAACAAGCCTCTAGGATTGTCTGCAAGTCGAATGACAAACAGTTTTGTCGTTAGCTACAAGTGCCGTACAAGTCAAGTGCATCGTAAAAAGAAAGCTGATTCTTCCCGCAAATATCGAGAAAACAATTTAGAACGTGTTCTTGAAATTAACCGCAAGTACCGTGATGAAAATCGAGAAAAACTTAATGAAAGCTGCCGTCAATATTATAAAAACAACAAAGATAAAATTATAGCAAAAAGACGCCAAAGTCAAAATCTTGAGAAAATGCGAGAATATCACCGCAAGTACAACGAAAAGAATTATGATGAGCTCAAAGAAAAGAGGCGCATTTATCGAGAGGAAAATCGAGAGCGCCTTAACGCACAAAGACGTCAAAGCTATCATGCGTCAAAAAGTCTGAAAAAGTAATCTGTTGTTAAATTTTCTAATAACTCTTTTGTATCCTCTTCAGTCAGCTTTATTTCATAACTCTTTTCTATTTCCATGTTTAACTTTTCTAATTTTTGTTAATAAACCACTAGTTTGAACACCAATCGACATAACTTTTTGCTTACATTTTGCCTTCTTTCTCCACTCAGCGGCGCATCTTTACTGCTCTTTTTCTCTCTGCCCTGTACTGCGTTGCGTTGCGTTGCGGTTTTTTCGCTTTTTAACTATCAAAATTGAAAAATTTGTTTTCTAACTTCTAGCTATTATAAAAACAAAAATTTTTGAGTAATTGTGGTTTGTTTCAATTTTAAATGTTTTCAATAACAAACATGGCATATTAATAAAGATTGTCAAATAGTTTTGCCTTTTTGCTAAAAACACCACTGGACCACTGGTATTATGGAGCGCATTCCACTTTAAATGGGCTAAATGGCACGTGTTCTTCTCCGTATTTAACCACAATTATGTGCTCGCCCTTTTCTCGCGAGCTGTACGTCACATTGTAGTTGTTTCGGCCTTGATGGCGGATGTCGATGCCCTCACAGGGACCACGAGGACCGTACACCGCCACGTAGAGCATGTTGTTGCCTGAAAGCAAAAAGGACAAAGTTTTTAAATGTTTGAGATCACGTTAGCAATTAAAAAGTTAGCACTGACCAGCATTGGAGGCGTTCACGTTGAAGTTGTTCTGTCGATTGAGGACTGCTCTCTTCAGACCGACGCCCTTGCTCTCCACCTTGCTGGCGTCCGACTTGAACTTGGGCATGACGTCGCCCTTCGCTCGGCTCATTTTCGTCACCGTCTCCACCACCACCTGCGTCTGTTCGCCCGTTGAGATGTCGGCAATGCTCTTGGTGCCTGAAGTAAAGCAATGGTTTAGTTAACCAGTTCAACTTTTGAATAAAGGTGCACTTACCCATAGCTCGAACTTTAAAGGGCGCTTTAGATAGATGTGAACAAATAAAAGAGGAGAAAAAAGAATATGATTAACATTTCATGTTCAAAAGTTAAGCTGTTTTTTGCCTTTTTAGACAAGTTACTTACAGCCAACAATGTGATAACCGTTATACTTCACTGTAATCAAGTACTCGCCAGGAGCGAGGGGCGTGTAGCGCACCTTGTAGCCCTCGTCCACCTCGGTGCAGTCCATTGAAACCTGAAACGTAGTACAAAATATTAGCTTTTAAAATATCTAACTAACTTAATCATCTCTTTTAAATCGCCCACCTTCGAGGGCCCGTCAATGGTGACGGCCAGTGTGCCAGCACCTGCGCTGCAGGTGTCAATGATAAAGTCAGTCTTGGCGCCGGTGCGAGCCTCCTTGATGCCGGCGCCGCTGACGTGGACGGCCGCCGGATCGGCGTCATCGTGGCCGATGCGCATTGAGAAGGGCGACTCGGGGATGTGGACGCCGTTGAAGCGAATGTGCAGCCGGTGAACGCCATTCTCCCGCGGGATAAAGCGGAACGCCCACTGGTCGTCGTCAATCTTGCTGAGGAAGGCGTCGTCCTCGGTGCCGCTGGGAGCAATTACCTTGCCGTCCATGTTGCCCTTGGCGCCGTTCATGTTCAGCGTGAAGGTGACCGGGGAGTTGACCTTCAGGTTGTGCTCCGCAGGGATGGCGCCCAGTTCGATCTTGCGGGCGTCGCCAGCCTGAAAAATAAAATTGGTTAGTTTTTGTATCTTTTTGTAAAATTATTATATTTTAGTTGTTGTTTACCTGAGCAACAGCGTACACTTTATAAGGTGAATCTGAAAGTTTGAAAAATTGCTTAGTTAAGTTAGTTTTTACTAATTTTAGAAAAATTGTAAATAACACACACACACACTGTGTGTCACACACTCTCTCTCCCTGTTTTTTTATTTGGCACGTTTCTAACCCTTTGTTTTTACATTTTGCCTTTTCTCTCCTCTCAGCGCTGCTGCTCTACTGCTCTACTGCTCTCTTTCTCTCTGCTGTGACTAGCGCGTTGCGCTTCGTTGCGCTGCAGTTTTTGACTTCTCTATTGACTTTTTTCGGTTTTTTCTTTGTAAAAACTTCCAAAATGGACTAGAAAAGATTAAACCGAGCTTACCGGGAATATGCTGGTCGTTAAATTTTATTCCAATTCTGTATTCTCCTGGCTCAGTTACGACGTATGAAACATATCCAGAACCATCTTTGCGGTCTTTGAAGTCAATAGCCGCTTTTGAAGGTCCCTCTACCGAGACTGATAGGCTGCCAGCACCCGCTTCGCGCGTCCAAACATTGAACTCGCCTAATTAAAAAAAATATAAATTTTGTTAGTAATTAATTAAAAACAAAACAAAGTTAAATCACATTTTTCATTGACTGTTCCACGTTCCAGACCGGGTCCACCGGCATGCACTCGATGGGCACCGCCGTCGGCTCGAGGTCCAACGGTAAACTGAAAAGGTGACCCAGGGATGTGGATGTCCTTGTGGCGCACTGAAACGATGTGCACACCAGGCTCTTTGGGGGTGAATTGCACTGCGTAGAGACAATCATCCAGGTCGGCAATCTAAGTTTTAAAATAGCACAATTAGTTATCATTTGATAAAATGTTTTTATATAATTTAAGGCATGACATGGAGGCAGGCGGCGCTGTGTTCGCTTCAATGTGTTTTCTATGGGAATGTTTACAAAAACGCGGCTCAAAAATTCTCGGTCAATTCTAAAGCTAAAATTGTGATCTTGGTTTTAAATTGAAGATTGCGATTAGCCAAGATTAGTCAAGTTATGCCCTCAATTTTTTTCAATTGCAAAGTGCGTGTAGAAAAAGTAAAATTTTGAGCATTTTTTTCACGCACATCGCAATTAAAAAAGATTGGGAGCATAGCTCAAAATTTTGATTAAGGTTTCCTTCTGGCTAATCGTTATCTTCAATTTAAAACCAAGATTACAAATTTAACTTTAGAATTGACCGAAAATTTTTGAACCGCGTTTTTGTAAACATTCCCATAGAAAACACATTGAAGCGAACACAGCGCCGCCTGCCTCCATGTCATGCCTTAAACAGGTTTTACCTCAGCATCCTCGACGTCGCCATTTGGACTGGCTACTTTGGCTGTCATGTCAAAGCCACTGGTGCCGGGGATTTTAAAGGCTGTGATAATAAAAATAAAAATAATCAATAATTTAAAAATGTTTTAAACTTTTTTTAATACGTACTGAGCTTGCAGTCTGAACCGACGTCGGCAATTGGAGCTGCTTCACGCTCCAACTTTCTGTTTTCTCGTTGGATGTTGGAACCGGTACCTGTCACCTTAGCGGTAAAAGGAGAGCCTAAAAATATTTAAATAGAGCATTAACAAATAAAAAACAAATAAATTTTAAAACATTAAAAAGTTTTTTAATAACTTTCTTTTTAACTTTTTTTAAATGTTCCCTGTGCTTTGTTTACATTTTGTCTATCAGCTTGACTGTTCACTGCGTGCAACGTTGCTGCCTTATTGCTCTTATTTTCTATGATGTGCCCTGTACTGCGTTGCGTTGCGGTTTTCGTTTTTTCTATTGACTTTTTTCGGTTTTTTCTTTGTAAAAACTTCCAAAATGGACTAAAAGAAGTTAAACCGAGCTATATTAAAAACAAAATACAACTAAACTGCCATTTTATACTTTTAAAATTGATGTTTATAAAAATGTATTTTCTCACTACATTACTTTACATTTATGCTTTTTTGAACTTTTTACAGTTGTTTTTACTGAGTGTAATAAACTTTTGTAAAGGTTTTGTTCAAGCTAAACAAAAGTATTCTAAAAACTAATAATAAAATAAAACATTCATAACAAATAGAGTTTTATGCGATCCATTTTACAACAGGCTAAATTCGCTAGCGCGCCTCGTATAAGGCGTTACCCTCCCCGCCTACTCTGGACTGTGCTTTCCCTGTTCCAGCACACTTTCTGGTTCTCCCATTGGCTCTATTTTCAACTCGCTCCTCTCTCTCGCTGTTTACATTTGGTCAGTCGGTTCGATCTCTCTCTGCGCCGCTGTTCTATTTCTCTCCTCTTCCTGCGCTGGAGTTCTACTTTGCGGTTTTTCGTTTTTTCTGGTTCCGTTTTTTACCAGAATTTTATTTTTGCTTTCACTGTTCATCTATTTGCCGGTTTCTGACGTGTTGTACTCTTTTTGACAACTATGGATGACGAACTTGAAGTAAGTTTTACTTTCTGTACAAATTCATTAATCTGACCTGATTAAACTTTTTGTATTCTTTTTGTTTGTTTTAAAGGATTATAATGTCGAACAAATTGTCGACAAGCAAATTGACGACGGAAACGTTAAATATCTTGTAAAATGGGAAAGTTTTAGCTCTTCTGAAAATACTTGGGAACCATTGGAAAATCTGAAAGATTCTATGGACTTGGTCACTGAGTTTGAAAACAAGTGTCGCAATGCTCGTCACTCAAAAAGATCTGTCAATTACACTGAAAAGAAAAACGATTCGCCAGCTGATGTCAAAAATGATGACACTGTCTCTGAAGATGATGACGATGATGACTATCTGGCAGAGGATGAAGAAGAAAGCGAAAATGATGACGTTTACCAAAGTGCTGAAGAAGATAAGGATGATGATATGAGTTTAAACGAGTTTGATTCTGATGAGGAAAATGTCGATAAACACTTCTTGACCGGTGATAAGGTACTTTAATTTACTCTTTTACAATTCATTATTTAAAACTTTGGTTCATAATTTAAATAGCAAACCGACGCACTTTCAAGCAACTTAGTTGACGCTGAATTTGCTGGAACAGCTCAAGCTAAGCAAACAACTTTGATAATAGTAGAAGGGCCATCAGCTATGAAAGCAGTCAAATCTGGCTTATTTGTACTTGAGAAAAACCTTTTTGGAATTCTTTCACTTCAAGGCAAGCTGATCAACGCAAAGGATTCAACCGATGCAAGAGTAAAAAGCAACAAGTGGATTCAACTGATTGTCAAAAGCCTAGGATTGGACTTTAACAAAAAGTACACTACAAAAAGTGAACAAGAGGAATTGCGCTACGGAAAAGTTCTAATTATGTCAGATCCTGACGTAAACGGAATTCACTTAACTGGCTTAATTATAACTTTGTTTCACAAGTATTGGCCAGCTTTACTGAAACGCAAGAACATGTTCTCTAAAATGAAATTCCCAATTGTACATGTTTACAGCAAGTCTGCCAGCAAAGAAACGTTTTTTTTATTCATTGAAGCACTTTGAAAATTGGAGGCAACGCACCAACAATTTAAATGACTTTACAATTAACTATTTCAGAGGTAACTTTTTAAAATGATGAAAATGAACTGCATAATTTTTAACTGTTTTTTTGCATTTAAGGTCTTGGAAGTCTTCCTTCTACTCAAGTTATAGAATCTTTTGCAAACTTGGAGAATTATTTAATTAACTTTGAATATTGCGGCACTAAAGACTATAAAGCTCTTGATTTGGCATTTAGTCCTGAAATGACTGTAGAGCGCAAGAAATGGATTGAAGATCACACCAATTTGTCATTTGATAATGATGGCAATTCTGAAACAATTTCGTTTGAAGAGTTTATTGATAGTTATTATCTGCAATACTGCAACTTTTTGACACAGCAAAATTCTCCTTCAGCTGTTGATGGCCAAACTCAAGTACGGCGAAAGATTTTAAACTCAAGTTTTAAAACCAAGTCACTGCTGTCTCTACCTCAACTTGCCGGAATCGTATCTGCAGAAACAAATTACGTACACAATGAAAAGTACATTGAAACTGCTATTTCAAGCATGTGTCAAAACAACCTTGCCAGTAACAACATCAATCTACTCTCTGGAAAAGGCCAATTCGCCAATCGATTCACAGGAGAAGACGCTGCCACTTCTCATTACCTTTTGACTGAAATTTCCCCTTCAGCTCGCCTTTTGTTTCCAGAAAAAGATGAACAATTTCTTTCATTTGCCCAGACCGATTACTTTTCAACTGAGCCTACTTTTTATGTTCCCCTTCTTCCATTGGTGTTAATCAATGGCGTTTACAATTTTGGTTGTCGGATGTCGTCTGTCGCCAGCTACAATTTTGAGCAAATTGCACAAAAAATTATGCTGAAGCTTTCAGGAGTCGAGGACGAACTTCCGCCACTGGAACCATTTTACAAAAACTTTAATGGCACTATCCGTCGCGTGAAGTCAAACAAGTTTGCAATTTTCGGTGCCGCTGCTCAACTCTCTGATACAAGTTTTGAAATAACTGAACTGCCAATCGGTACTACTACTCAAGTGTACAAAACCAAAGTACTTGACAAACTGGTGAAAATTGGCTTTATCAATTCTTTCAGCGAGCACCACACTGACTTGTCTCTCCGTTTTCTTGTGAACATCTCAAGCAAAAATCTGAAAAAAGCCGTAGAAAAAGGATTTTACAACACTTTTCAGTTGGTATCTTTCCTGCAAGAGCATTTGTGGCTGTTTGACCAAGAAGGCCATTTAAAGGAGTTCAAATCAGTAGATGAAATTTTTGACTGCCACTTTCAATGTCGCCTTGACCTCTACAAAACAAGACAGCAGTACACTGAAGGACTACTTCAAGCTGAAGTCAACTACTACGCCAACCAGGTGCGCTTCATCACAGAGAAAAAGGAAGGAGTGATCGACTTTGAAAATGTTACACTTAACTCGCTGATCTTTGAGCTCCGCCGCCGTGGCTACGACAGCAATCCCGTTGATCAATTTAACGGAAAAGGTAAATTTAAAGCAAAAAGCTTTAGTTAAAATTTTAAAAATTTATTTATTTTTTAGAAAGCGATTATTCTTATTTACTGAATATTCCAATAAGTTCGTTTTTTGAAGATGGTTTTCAAAAACTCATCAAAACAAGAGATGAAAAACAGCAGAAATTGTCTCAACATCGTCAAATCACACCAGAACGAATGTGGATTAGGGATTTGATGAAATTCATTCAAAAGTTCAAAGAAGAGGAAGAAAAGGAAAATAACTTAATGAACTCGCTGCATCAACCTGAACATTTACCGGCTGAAAATGGAAAGAAAATTGAACCAGAAAATTTGACTGAAAATCAAGTCAACAAGCATCTAGGACTGACTGCTAGCAGATGGACTAATAATGAAGTGCTCAACTTCAAAAGGCGCACAAGTCAAGTTCACCGCGAAAAGAAACAGGAGTCAGAACGCAAGTACTGTGAAAAGTACCCAGACCGTGTCCGGGAAGCTAAGCGCAAGTACGCGGAAAAAACTCGAGAGCAAAAACGAAAAAAAGATCTTGAACGTTATCACAAGAATAAAGAGGCCATTCTGGAGAAGCGACGCAAAACACTGGATCCTGAAAAAGTGCGAGAATACAATCAAAAGTACCTAAAAGAAAATTACGCTGAAATTCGCGAAAAGCAGCGCATCTACCGTGAAAAGAACCGAGATCGCATCAACGCTCAACAAAATCGCCGTTATCATGAAACAAAAGGCCAGAAAAAATAATTTCTTCAGTCAGCTCTATTTCATAACCCTTTTCGATTTTCATACTTAACCTTTTAAATGTTTTCTAATTTGTGTTAATAAATCACTAGTTTAATCACCGATTGACATAACCCGTTGTTTACATTTTGCCTTTTCTCTCCTCTCAGCGCTGCTGCTCTACTGCTCTACTGCTCTACTGCTCTCTTTCTCTCTGCTGTGACTAGCGCGTTGCACTGCGCTGCGTTGCGGTTTTTTCGCTTTTTAACTATCAAAATTAAAAAATCTGTTTTTCTAACTTCTAGCTATTATAAAAACAAAAATTTTTTAATACCAGGAACATGATGATCAGCGAATTTTATATTCAGTATGTAGAAACCAGGTTCCGAAGGCGTGTAAAGAACTTTCAAATCGCCAGTGCCGCCTTCTTTATACTGAATGTCTGCTTTAGATGGGCCTGAATAAAGTTTTTTAATAAAACACCTTTTAAAAAAATTTATTTTTTGTTTACCCTCAATAGAAACACTCAGGCCACCATAGCCAGCTTCCTTGGTGTTAATAATAATTTCATTTGGCGTGTTGGTCTTGCCCTCCTTCAAACCAGACCCGGACATGCGAACGTTCCGCGCATTGCCAATGTCCCGATCGAGGACGTTGATCTTGAAGGGACTGCCCGGAATGGCCGTGCCCTGCTTCTTCACATTGACCGAGTGCTCGCCATTTTCTCGCGGCGTGAAGGTGATGCCCAGCTGATTGTTGGTGATCTTCTTCAGGAAACAGGGCTCCTCAAGGCCTGAAGGGGCGACGATGCTGGCGTTCAGTAGTTTTACATCTTTTTCGGTGATCTTCAGTGGCACGCTCTGAAATAATTTTTGTTAGTGTTCTGGATATAATAATAAAAAAGTTTTGTCAGTACCTTTTCACTGGCACCGGCAATGGCAAGCTGGTTTCGCTTTCGACCCTCTCCAACAATTTTTGCCGAAAATGGGCTGCCTTTAATGGGTTTCTCAGCAAACTTGCAGTTAATCTTGTACTCGCCCGGAGCAGGCGGGACGTACGTCACGCCTACTGTGCCGTCTTTGTTGTCCTTGCAACTAATTTCCGCCTTGGAAGGTCCTTGAACGGTTAAAAAGTTGAAAAGTGATTTAAACATAACAAACTTTTTTAAATATTTCTTACCCTCAACAGCCACCTGAAGGGCACCGGCACCGGCGCCCTTTGTGTAGACGGTAAAGGTGCACGGCTCGCCAGCAGATCCTGATGACAAACCGCTAAAAACAAATTGTTAAAAAATTTTAGATTACAAACACAATAGATTAAAATTTGTTAATTTCAACTCTTACCTGCCAAAAGCGGTGACCAGTCCCTTGGAGGTGTTGTCCACAACAAACTTGTAGGGAGAGCTGAAAAAGTGCAAAAATACAATCACTTTGTTTACATTTTTGCCTTCTTTCCTCTCAGCGCTGCTGCTCTACTGCTCTCTTTTCCTCTGCTGTGCATAGCGCTGCGTCTCGTTGCGTTGCGTTTTTCGACTTTTGTAATGATTGTTTTTGGTTTTTTTTATAAAATTAGCTAAAGAATTTAACTAAACCGACGTACCCTTTGATGTGTTCATTATTGCATTTGATCTGCATCTCGTAGTTGCCCTCCGACTTGGGCTCGTACTTCAGGCTGATGGTGCCGTCACGGTTGTCGACAATCGTCGGCTTGTTCACCTGCTGCTGCTGGTCACCGGCTGGCATTGTGGTGATGTGGTATTTGTGGTGATTGTTTGAGGCAGAAAAAGGCGGTAAAGGCGAGGAGGGAGAAGGGGAGTGATGGTTTCGGCGATGATTGGGCGGTGATGCAGGGGACTGATGGGAGGGATGCTGCCTCCGTTGAAGATGAAGCGGCTGACTGTTGCTGTTGTTCTGCGGTAGAACGCTGTCACGAATTAGAAGCTTCTCCTGGTGACGGTAAAAGGCAGAGGAGACGGGGGCAACCTGTTCCGGGCGCAGGTGGCGAGAGTCCTGGTGTTGACTTTCCTGAAAATGAGCAAAACATAGATAGTTTAGATAAAACAAAAGAACAAACTGTGCTTTTAAAAGTAGTTAAATGTTGAAAAAGGTAAATACTGAGTAGGTACCAAACTTGGCAGCTAAAAGAACACAACAAAAGTTGGCACCTTTTTGTAGGACATGACGGTGGTGTTGGCACTGAACGGAATTGTATCGTCAAAGTTATCGTGAGGCTTTTGTTTATAAACTTGATTGTGATTGTGATTGTGCTGTTGACCACGACTATGATTTCTCTGATCAACTGGTGGTGACTGTTGAACTAAAAGAATGGGCAGGTAGAAGGTCAACGGTGGAATGGAGTTGTAGACGAGGACGTTCATTTCCGGTGAGCGGACGACCGTCTTCAGCGGCTGATGACACTCAAAGACGTGCTGTTGTCTGTTGGCGGCGGGGCTACCACTTCGTCGAGGGCTCACTTCCGGCGTTCTTCTTCTCGTTTTAGGACTGGTGTGATGGTTATGATTGTGATGATGATTATGGTGGTGATGATGCTTGTAAATTCGGTTCAGGGCAGTTCCGCCTACTTGAACATTGGAATGCTGTTGTTGCTGCTGCTGCTGCTGAATCTGCTCCAGCAGGTCTTCGTGAGAGCGAAACTCCCGCACACGGACCCACTGTATTGCCCGTTGAGGGTAGTATCCATTTTCAAGCGTGGTGGCCGAGGTGGCGCGAACGCGTTGAACAGGCGGCAGCTCAACGGCGGCCATTTCGGCAGTGTCCTCCCTTTTAGCTGTCACCTGGTACGACTTGAGCGTGTCAAAGGTGGGCATTCAACAAGAACAAGAACAACTACAACTACAACAAATCAATCAAGATTAATCGAGACTAGTGAACACTCCTGAGGTAGATTGACTTGGCAGGTAGCAAAAGAAAGCAACAGTAACGGTACTGCTGGTTTTGCCTTTTCACACTACCGCTACTATCGCTAAACTAAACGTTGCAGTTGAACACGGCGGTGGCTGAACTGGTACAGCAGAAGACGGCGGAAAACTGAAGGCGAAAACGCACCCAAAGCAGCAGCAACAGCGCGAGAAGCAACAACAGCAGCAGTGTCAGACAGAAGAGCAGCAACGATGACTTTAGCAAACTTCGGTAGTAGGCAGTGGTCTGCTGCTGTTGCTGCTGTTGTTGTTGCTGCTGCTGCTGCTGCTGCAAATCTGCTGGTTGAGGTTGAGGTTGATGGTAATAGTGAGAGTGAGAGTGGTTGGCCTGGTGAACCAGTGAAGAAGGCGAAAGTTGCCGATTCACGATGTCCGAGGGAGAGAAAGAAAGAGAGAGCACTTCGATCAATTCTATTGCCGTTTTTTTACCACTAATAAACAAATGAAGCTGACCGAGCTGATTGCTGTTAACTGTGTGTGTGTGTGTGTTTCGGTGTAGGTGAGTGTGAGTTTGGCAAAATGACGAGCAAAAGTGATTTTAAATGTGTGTGTTCGTTGGCAGAGGCCTTCAACAACAGTGAAATGTGTGTCTGTGCCAGAAACACACACACACAAACCAAAAAAACTGACTTTTTTCTGCTGTCTCTTCTTCAACACTAGCCGACTAACCCATTTGCTAGATCCAAACACAAACACACACAATGAACAGTGTGCTGTACAATACAGGAGTCTTCTCATTAGCTTCTGCTTCTCTTTTGATTTCAGGTGAACTTTCACTTTCAAGTTTTTTGCTTCATTTTCAGTTTTTTACTCATTACCAGAGAACATTTTAACAAAAGATGAACCAGGCTGATTGCGGCAATCTAGCGTCAGGTTTGCTTCACTAGACTAATATTAATTTAAGTGTGCGTTTGTGTTACGCAACAAAATCGTCTTTTCTATTTGGTATTTTGTAACGGATTGTTTGTTGTCTTATTTTTTCATTGTTTTTAGAGTTTTCTTAATTAGGAAATCTTTTTGTTGATGTTATTTTTAGTATATTGCTTTTACTGGTGATGAAACCTAAAAGTGCGTTTAAAGTGCATTTGTTGGGCTTTTTGAGTTTAAACAAGAACATTATTTTAAACAACTGATAGTTTTTTATTGTTAGTTTTTAAATTTTTTAAGTTCAAAACCTTTTAATTTATTTTACTAACAAATTTACATTTTTAAAAACTATTCTAAAAAGTTTATTAAACTCAAACAACACTTAATGAGAAAAATCAGCCTATCCCTATAACAACTAAAAAACTGGCAACGGTAATCAGCAATCAGCAATTAGCAAAACTCGTCAGCAACTACTAAGTGATAGTAACGAAAACTTTTTTAAACACGTTCTAAAGACATAAAGTTTTGCAAAAACTTGACAAAAATAAAAATACGGTTTAACAGACAAAACTACTATAAATACATTAAGGTCTCATCTGCCAACTGAAGCTAAAATAGCTTCTAAACTCCCCGTTTTTTCATCTTTATTTTTATTTTTACAACTTTACTCTAGTTAGTCATAGCACATAAATTCTGTTACTGCTGTTAATTATTAATAGAAACACACTAGTGCTGCACTAGTCTAAAGTTGAATCATAGTGTAGACTTTCCCTGCACAATTTTAGCAAAAAGCGTTGTCTGCAAACTGAAATCTAACAAAGCTAGTTTTGACTGCACACATCATTGGCTACACTAATCAGTGAAAGCCACAAATTTGCAAGTTTGAACTCCCGTCATTTTTCTTTCTTTTTTGCTAAACTCAAATAACGGTGGTGTGATATTCTTGGCAGAGACTGTGAATTCAGTTTTTTGAAATGAGTATGATTTATTGATGTTTCAAGTTTGAAACTTGTGCAGTGCTTTTGACGTAACTACAAATGCCGCTACTACGGACACATTCTGTAAAACATCATTCGCCTCATATTTTGCAGTCAAATGTCAATTAATTTTGTTTTGTTTAACATTTCGTTTTTGTTTAAAGGAATTATGCTTGAGAATGATGATACAAATTGAAAATTGTTATTTTTTTGTTTTTTTATTACAAATTGATGCTAGTTAACAAAAACATTTAAATATAATAAAAATATTTAATAAAAATGGACAATAAAGAGCGATCCTTTCAGTTTTCAGGCAATTATTTTAAAATTCAATAGTTAACACTTTATTCAGAAAAGTGTTTTTCTACTGAGTTCAAAATATTTTCATTTGATTTAACACAATTTCTATTGATTACCAAATCACAGTTGATTTCAAAACCACAAAACAATATTTTTTGTAATAAATTTTTTTCCAAAAAATTGTAGTTTTTTTAAGTTTTCAAATTTTATCGACTAAAAATGCAAACACCGCTACTGAGCACATCGAGCTTTTGACACTTTACTTGACTGTCCCTTTGTATTGAACTGCAGCTATTTTTGTTTTTGCTTTTTGACAAAATGTTTAGTAGGCAAAAATAATTTCTACTGCTCTAATGCTTTAGCATCATCATCAACCGCAGCAGCAGCAGCAACAGCAGCTCAAGTGTCACCAGACACAAAAATCAAATGAGAGGTGTTTGTGGCAAAAGGAAAAATTGAACACAAAATTTCACTCAAACATTTTTTTAAAGATGACTGCAGTCGATGTAGTCCTGCTGCCAACCCCGTCACTTTTGTAGTCAAAGAATCGGCGTTTAAGCTCTCTTTTTTCTCTCCTTCTTTTTCTCTCTCTCTCTTTCTCTCTCTCTCTCTCTCTCTCTCTCTCTCTCTCTCTCT
>JAALOO010001261.1_pt1 | contig 18153 bp, 12 predicted proteins | sample 7257641 | NCBI WGS metagenome assembly JAALOO01 (sample SAMN14085613, study PRJNA598686) | mite metagenome | biome: ENVO:01001000; feature: ENVO:01001002; material: ENVO:01001226; isolation source: single female mite from University of Michigan culture on fish food culture... ...
ACACACACACACACACACACACACACACACACACACACACACACACACTTTTTCTTTGTAATTTTTCTATTTCTAACGTCACTCTCTCGCCAACAGCAAAAAGTTTGTCCTCTACATCAGAAGGAGAACACAGTGTAAACAGAATCACTATAACAGTTTTCACCACCAGGATGAGGAGGGCAGAGAGATTAGAAGGGGAGGAAACAACACTGGCGACACTTGCACTTGCACTCCACACAGCGCAGTGTCACAAGTGAAATTGCGATCGCGAGACACGTCGCGATGGCTGCCAATGGAAATGAATGAAAGAAAATCAGCAAAGAGAAGAGGCGTTTGCCTACAACAACCAACCAAAAAGCAGAGAAGATTATTCGCATTGCAAATGACTTGCATTGCTCAAATGATCAGCCCCAGCATTGAAGTGCACTGATGTCCTCTGCCTGTGGGAGATGCTGCTGCTGCTGCTGCTGTGACGCCAGTGGCCAGATCTGCTGGAAAACTGAGCTAGCAAAAATGAGAGTGTGTGTTTGTGATTCCAGGAAGAAGTGCTTTTCTGTCACTGTGCATTTCGCTGATGGCCTCTCAGGCTCAGTTTCAGTCTCAGCTTTTACAGCATTCACAGCACGTCCTCTCTCTCTCTCTCTCCCTCTCCTGACGCTTTCCTTTGGCAATCGTCGGATTCTGAAGCTGCTGCTGCACACAGCAGAAAAAGACACTGCCGTGAGTGAGTGGGTGAGCGGTGTGGTGAACCGCCAGGAGAAGAAGAAAAAGAAGAAGAAGGGCTCAAGCTGGCCAGAGGAGATGAGCTTGAGTGTGAGCGTGTGCATAATGTATTCATTGCAGCAGCAGAGATACCCACACACAGCAACAGAGCAACAGAGCAACACTCATCAGTAATACGTGGCTTAGTGTAATTGGATTTGTTAAACCAATAAACGTACCGCAACCTCAGTGCTGCTGGGCGCTCAGTGTCCAGAGACGCAGTGAAGAGCAGCAAAGCTGTAGAGTGAAGTGCACAGGCTGCTGCAGTGTGGTGCAGGTGTCGCCTTGATTGACCACCATCATCATCAGAGTGATACTCGGCAGTAGCAGGAGAACACAATCTTTTGGTGGCAGGCAGACAGACAGGAAGCTACAAAATGTCGCAGTGCATATTATTCGGTTAATGGCTGCGCTGCTGCTGGGGCACCCACTCACCACTCACACACACTACCTTTGCTCTGGGCGCCTCTGCAACGGCCTCCCACCCAACACAACTGCCGCTGCCGTAACCTGGACATCACTGCTCTCCTAGCAGCAGCACACCATGTAGCAAAAGGTAGCCCCCCCCCCTTTGCAAACAACACAATAGACAGCAAGCAAAGAAACAAGGTAACAAGAGTACACACACACTTGAGTCTAATCATCATTGTGATCGACGCAGAATGCGATCACTTTCTGCCGCCGCCGCTTCTTCTAAGTCTAAGTCTTAGATCTGGTGGCAATAAAGAAGAAGAAGGGGAAGAAGAAAGAAAAAGTAGTACACTTTCTTCTACAGGAGAGAGCGAACACAGAGCGGTAGCAAAGAAGAAAGAATAAAATAGAGAGAAAGGCAGCAGCAGCAGCAGCAGCCTAACACTGTTTCGCTTTTCTCGCCCAGGTTCTATTTGCAACGAGCGCGCGCGCCTTCTTTGCCTTCCAATTGTCATTATTCAAATGGCCAGGTATTATCGAGGCCTAACACAAGTGGCAAGTGGGGTTGGTGGTGGTGGTGTATTGAATGGCAGAGCACAAAACGATTTGTCATCGTGCCGTCATCAATGCCGTTCAGTTAATTGCAGCACGCCACAGAGCAGCAGCAGCAGCAGCAAAAGCACACGTTCACCCACTCAAACACTCCGACAAGCCAACGCCGACACCGCCACAAGGCACAGAAGAAGAAGAAAAGGAAGAAGAAGGTACAAAAGAAGTACTAGCAACCACAACACCACAGCAGCACCCTTTCCATTATTAATGGCACCCAGGCACAATAGTAGTTGGAGTACAGATCAGACATCGGAGGCACCGAGCACCTTTCACATCTCAACAAAAAGCGAAGCAAAAGGAAAGAGGCGAAATTGGCAGTGAGCTTCACTCAGCCTGGCAATCATTTCACTTTGCCACCACCACCACCACCGTCGCGCCAATTGCCGTTGTCATTCAACCGCGAACCAGAAAGTCAAGCATCGTCTCGGGGCCACTTAATCAGCACTCGGTGCACACTGCACAACAACACTGCACAAACCAAATGCAGCGACAAATGGTAGAGTTGAGCAAGAGTTGAAGAGTTGAATTTGAGGAATGCGCTCGCACTGAGCCTGGATGCAATGTGATGGCCAGCGATCACCATCACCATCATAAGCAGTCCTCAGCAGTTAGTCAGAAGTGCCGAGCTGACCGAATGCAGGGTCGAATGGATGTTGGTAGGCTGTTAGCCACACACACACAAACTCGAAACCGAGCAGTGGTGGTGGTGGTGGCTGAAGGAGTTGGACAAATTGGACAGCCAACAACGACAGAACAAAACCCTCGGCAAGCGCAACAAATTCCACGAGCGTCTTGAAGCGAATCTAAATCGCGCACAGAGAGCGAAAAGGAGAGAGAGAGAGAGAATCTAGGGGCAAGAGAATTAAGTTCACTGCTGACGCACAAACAGTGCTCAAAGTGCTGCTGCTGCTGGAGCTGGCAGTTCATGAGAGCTCCCATTCTCTCCGCTCTATATAGGGAATATCTCAATCAATTAAGTTATTAGTCATTATAGAATCCCATTACTGTGTGGAGTGAGGCTGAAGCGAATCAAAACCACTGCAGTGGTGGTGGTGGTGATGGTGGTAGTACAAACTGATGTGACTGCAAAGTTGGCAAAGTTATTAGCAAACAAAAATCTTCCGCCAAATAGAATATTCCCCCATCGCCATTAGCCCCCATCTTGCGGTGGTGGTGGTGGTGATGGTGGTGGTAAATGTGCCGAGAAGAAGAAGAAGAAGGAGAAACGAGTGCACGGAGCCCCTCTCTTTTCTCAGCAGGCAATTTGGAGCAATTGCTAAAATTTTCAATTTATAAATGCCGATCACAAGGTGTGGCTTTTGAGGAGTTGGGAGAAGAGAAGAGGAGAAAGCGAGCACCCCATTTGCCCAATGTAGATAATAATCGGCCTTAAGCATGAGCCACCAGGCGCGCAAGGGGCCACAAAAAGAATATTCTGGCAGAATATTCTGCCGACGACAGCGAGAAGAGCAAGGCAAGGGCAGCAGCAGAAGGGAATTTCATTGTTGGTACACTGGCGTGCACCAGCGCCATTGCCTGCCTGGCTGCTTCAGCATTTCGCCAAAGTGCTAAAGTGTGTGTGTGTGCTTTGCACTAGAGCCAAAGCACCAGAAAGTGTGCAATGGTGCCCAGAGCAAAACTACACGTGATGGCAGCTTCTGTGGTGGCATCATCATCATCACCAAACACTGAGTTTCCTCTCACCCAAAACAACAGACACCAAACTAAGAAGATCGGCAGTAAAAACATGTTGATGCTGCTACTGGAGAACAAGCCTAATTGATTGTGAATAGGAAAGCCAAAAGCTTTTTCTGTTGGGTCGAAACAAAAAACAGAAAAGCTACCGAAATCCTGACAACCATCAGCCATAAGCCAGCAGAGGACAAAGCCGAGCGGAAGGAACTGGAACAGCAATTTGAAAAAACAGAAAAAAATTAAACAAATCGCAGTTTTAATGATCCATTTGCTACATTGTGTGAAAAGATGTTCAAAGCTGTCATCTATCATTAGAGTATTAGGCGAAACTTAATGAGATCATTTGTTATGCTGTAAAAAGCACACACACACACTTCTTCTAATAGCTATATTAGACTTTTTAAACAGTTATAAAATACAAAGAGAAATGTTTTATTTATAAATGACCAAAGAATATTCCAAAAATATTCTTCAGCACATTTTGCGCTATCTAGTGGTAATGAACTGAATCAAAGCTGACGACTGAAACAATAACAGAATGACATCGCACACAAGTGATCTCACTCAATCCTACAGAACTGAAACAGTATACACATTCAAAAGTCAATTACTCTGATCAGAAGTGATAAATAGAAATAAAAGTAGAAAATGACAGAAAACTGCTGAGCACACAAGCTCGGCCGAAAGAAAAAGATAAAAACAACAACATACCTTGTCGAATAACGGTGAATTCAGTGATAAGTGTTGATTTCAGGTGAATCCGTGTTGATCCTCAGTGAATAGGGTAGTCCAAAGGAATGTGTAGCCAAATGAAAACTTCAGTAAAGTGTCATTAAGCATTTAAACCAGAAAGCGGAGTGTATTGCGTTCAAAACAAGAGCAATAAATCGATGATATTCAGCTCAGATAAAAAGGAACACTGGGTTTTGCACAAAAAAGCAGAAAAGGCAGCCGTATCAAGCAAGAAAAGAAAAAGGCTTAAGTGCACCTGTGAAGTGAGGTGACCAGAATGGGGTGTTCTATTAAACCGGATATTGGTAGCGTAAAGTAAATTTAGAAGGTTCCAAAAGGAGATTCCAAACACTAATCGGATCGGACCTGATGAGAGACGTAAAGACTGTGTGCTGAATGAATCGAGTATCAACAATGCCTATTCCGATGAGATGGCAATTGTGCTACTGCTGCTGCAGTGAACATAGGCGCCAAAAAGGGAAAGATTTAACTTTTCAGCGCTATAAGAAACCATTCTGTTCAATACTGCTTTATTTTAGGAGTACATTAATTGTACAAGTACTCCTTATGTAAGGTAAATTAGAGGGGATGCAGGGGGCCCGAGGGCCTAAGGGCCCACTGCTCGTACTCGGTGAGCAACAACAACTTGGCGTTTTTTTCCAATTTTCGAACTAAGTTACACTTGTGCACTAATAAAACATCACATTTTCTTTTAGCATGCTTTACTTTTTTTCACAACCAACTTTTGAGTCACACTTGTTCAAGACCTGTTCTGTGATACCATAGAATGACCAGCAAAGGTAGCGTCAACAAGAAGGAGTCGAAAGGCAACAACTCTAAAAGCAGCAAATCGCATCGCAGTAATGAGGTGAACAGCACCGCCGACAAGTTTGGCATTTGGAGCACTGTAACGCGAGTGTTTCTCGCCTTCCTCGTCGTAGTCAGTAAGTTATTTTCCGGCATTTTCAGCCTTCTTGAGTCTAAAGCACCTACCCCCGTTTTTGCAGTACTGATTCTTCTCATTGTCTGGCTGATTCACTGCATGGGCGGGAACAGTCCACAATGCACCGTCTTTAACTGGCTCATGGCCTTCATGTGCATGGGCATTCTGATCTACGGTCTGTGGGGCATCTACGCGGAGGCCTTTTGGTCGATCGCCAGCTTGGCGCTGAACCTCTTCGTTTGGGCCATTTACATACTGATTGACGGCTGGGTCGTCGAAGGTCTGCTCGGCCTCTTCACCGCCTTCATCTCCTGCATCTACGCGTACATGATCTGGAAGAGCGGCCTTCCACTCAACGGTGCTGCTGGTTGCTGTTGCTGCATTTGCATTTGCTAGTTGGTTAGTAGCCCAACAACTTTGTAGTACCCCAACCTTACCTAAAGTCATGGCAGTGGATGTTCTGCAAATTAAAAAGGAGTTGTCATATAGCACCGAAAAAGGCCACATTCAAACTTGCCTTTTGCGCTAGAAAAGTTTCCGGCATCCAGAGTGCAGAGTGTTTTCGGAAACTTTCCCTGTACACAACTGCTTGCTGCAAATCACATGTTTTGCCAGGCTTGAAAGCGGAGACTGCTGTTCCAAACTGTACAAAGGTTTGGAAGGAAACGAAGCAAAATGTGGAACTTTGGAAGCTTTGTTTCCCTGCTGAAGAGTCCCAGCTCGACGCTGGTCACCGCTGTCCGCTTCTATGAGCGGCGTCGCTTCATTCGCCGCTTCGGCTATCGGCCTCACTATCACAACCAAGGTAAGCGACCGATGCCGTTCAGAGTTTGATGTTTACATACAACTTTGTTCCTTTCTAGGTATACTGCCGCGAATCAGGGGCGAAGAGCTGCCGCTGCACTCAATTCCAAATGAGAAAAAGTCCGACCCTTGGCGGGCGAATGCGGTGCTCTTTGGTGAAAATGATTACATTGACATTCTGGGCGACGACCGAATCCATCCCACGCAGACGATGGCTTCGATTCCCGCCTGGCTGCGCAAGTTCAGGGGCAATGAGATGCAGATGCTGATTCGCAAGCGCCAGGCAAAGGCCCACTGGAGATGGTCTCGCCCGCAGAAGTGGACCCACCTGAACAAGCGAATAGACTTTCTCTACAAGCGCCTCAACTACAAAACCGAGCCTCGCAAGCCAGAGTACCCGAGTGGATGGTAGAAGCACACACACACACACACTTTACATGTTTATTAAATGTATTAGATTACCACAAATTGAACATAATTTTCAGTTTATAAAATAAGAAGGAAAAAACTCTCTTTCGTAAGCGGGGGCTAGCAAAAGTTTATTTGGAGGCAGCGACTGCGGTGACCACACGAGCTATACTGTCAAACTCGATCTTCTCCTTGATGTTCTTGCTCTTGATCAGCTCCTCCTGGTTGGAGATGTACACAAAGTCGCCCTCCAGCTTCCACTTGTTGCAGTTGATCCAGTAGGTGATCTGCGAGTCGTCCAGTCCGCCGAGCAGCTCGCACAGCGTCGTCTTGTCAATCGTCTGGTAGGTGATCTTCACGACGTGGCAGATGAACTGTCGGATGGCGTCATCGAAGCCGGCAATGCCCAGGTAGACGCCTGGATCAGTGCGCAGCACCGACCAGAACTGCTTAAAGTCGCAGATCTCCAGCAGCTTGTGCAGCTCCAGGACGTGCTTCAGATCGGGGTTCTTCTCCAGATCCTCCTCCTCGAAGTAGTTCGGGTCGATGAGTCCCTTGCAGAGGATGAAATCGGTCTGCGGCAGAGCGGTGAGCGCCTTCAGCAGGATGTTGATGATCACCTTCTTGTCGATCTTGTTGGTGTTGAACTGGTACAGACGCAGAATGGCCAGGTTCGCCTCCAGGTCGTAGGTGTTCTCGGCGCACTGCTCATTCAGGTACTCCTGCAGAACCTCGATGTTGTTGGGGTTGTAGAGCTCAATGCCGATGAGCATGCTGCGGATCTGGGCCTTCTTTGACTCGGACATGATGCCTGATTGGGGTGATGGCGGTGGTAAAGCTGGGTCCAAAACACAACAGATATCAAGAACCGGCGATATTTTATTCCAATGTTTGGCTGACAATCAAATCGGCCACGAGCAACGCGGCGGTGAACCCTTCAGAAAGTCTGTACTTCGTTGAAGGGAGTCATCTAGAGTGCAGAATTACAACCAAGAGCTACATTAGCTCTTCCGACGATTGGGTGTATTTTATTAGCAAACTAACGAGTTTTGCATCAATCTCAAAGTTGCAAATTTGCATTTTTATTCATCTTTGACCAGAAAAAAACAAAAACCTTTCATTTTTCTATTTTTCGTTCAAAACTAACACCCGTGTAACCTCTTCTGTTGACGAGACCAGAGAAGATTCGCCCATGCGCAGAGAAGTGTTGTGATTTTTTTGCTCTTCATTACATTGTCTCAAGCCACACGATTCTGTATCACCTTACAATTCTTAGTCAATTTTTCAATATTTACTCATCAATTAGCACGTTCTTCTTGCGGTAAGTGTTACCTGTAATTTTTCGCTTGATTTTACCAAAGTGAAGTGATGGGAAGAAAGAAGAAGAAGCCTTCTAAGCCGTGGTGCTGGTAAGTGCTGGACGCAAGCTGTGAAAAGGCTATTCTTGTCAACTAACAACAATTCATTCTTCTTCAAGGTACTGTAACCGCGAGTTTGATGATGAGAAGATTCTGATTCAACATCAAAAGGCGAAGCACTTCAAGTGTCACATATGTCACAAAAAGTTGTACACTGGTCCGGGTTTAGCGATACACTGCATGCAAGTGCACAAGGAGACGATAGACAAAATTCCAAATGGGTTGCCTAATCGAAACAATGTTGATATTGAAATCTACGGCATGGAGGGCATTCCGGAGGCGGACCTGCGGCTACACGAGAAGAACAAAGGACCTCCTGAGGTTGCGATGACCTACCAGGAGGCTCCTCCGGCAGTGCCCGCGGCGCCCACGGTGCCGAAGCCGATTCTGCCGCCTCCCACCGCGGTCGCTCCGGCCATGCCTGCGGCGCCAAACCTGATGCCGCCCATGGGGTACATTCAACCGCCACCGGTGGGCCATCACTTCGGGGTGATGCCGCCGATGCCTCCCTTTGGAATGCCTCCCCACAACGCCCACCCGTATCCCGGAATGCCTCCTCCACCGGGCATGCCACCGGGAATGCCTCCTCCTCCTCCTCCTCCTGGAGGAATGTACCACGGGGCGGTCTCTGGAGCGCCTCAGGGGCCGAATCCCATGCAGGCAGGTGCAGTATCAACATCAGCCCCTACCGCACCGGCCCCACCAAAGCCCCTCTTTCCGTCGGTGGCGGGAAGTTCTGGTGGTGGTGGCAGTGCGACTCCGGCAGCAACTTCATCTGCTGCCGCAGCTGCATCCTCCTCCACTGCGACGACCTCTTCAGCTGCCTCCAGCTCAACTCACGGGACAATTGTCACCATCACGGCCACCTCGCGCATCGTCCACCCCGAGGAGGACCTGTCGCTGGAGGAGCTGCGTGTTCGCTTGCCTAAGTACAAACACTTAAGCCTGGAGACTGGCCTAAGCTCTCAGTCGGCAAACGGTGCAGGCAGTGCTAACTATGCTCCACCTTTACAGCAACCTCCACCGCCGCCGCCTGCCCTGCAGCAGGCGATGTACCACCGGCCACCGCCGAACATCTACGGTGGACAGCCGCCGGCCTTCATGGGCGGCCTTCCCCCGCCTCATCTGTCACAGTTTCACCAGACTTTTCGGCCTGCATACTAGCGAAGATAGAGAAGGAAGAGAGCACGACCCTGGAACACACACTGCAACTGCACTGGTTCTCCGTCTCTTCTGCTAATTCGTACCTTTTTATATTCAAAGATAAGTGACTTCTTTATATAACTTCTTCTAGAAACCTCTTTTTTCATTTTCAACATCAACTATCACCATTTTCTCTCTTTCGCTGACACACTGTAATAAATGAAATTATTGATTTTTCAACTTTTTTAGCCACTTAAAACGGTACTCTTCCCAGTAAGACTACTACTACTACTGTGATCTGGAGGCAATGAAGGCGATGTTTTGAGATTGAGTAATTGCTTTCACAGTAAGTTGGCCACTATTCGCTGTTTCTCTAAAGTTTGCCAATTTGCCAACTCTTTGCGTCCTTCTTCTTTCCCCCTTTTTTCTAGCAGTACTCACAGAAAGAAAGAATACAATGGCCAGTACTGAAGGAATGTGTGTCCATGTCGCGAAACATTCGGACACACAACTACCACCACCAGGTCAGGCAAAGCTTTTTGTTTCTTTTTGTTCACTTTTTATTTTGTCATTTGATTCCTAATTAGTAATAATGATAAAACAGTAAAGAGTGTGCTTAGCTTTTCATATGCAACAACAATAATAAAAACGCCATTTTCAAAAGACGCACTCAAGAAGGCATCATCAGTCCCACCATCCTCTCTTTGGTCATCCCCTCAGCCACTCAGGCACTCACTTCCGGACGGTGTCATAGTTTGCCGTGAACCACTTGACCGTCTCGCGAATGCCCTCGCCCATGGGCGTGAACTGAAAGTCCGGCAGGTACTGGCGTAGCTTTCCATTGCTGGCCGTCTTCTTGAACTGCCCGTCGCTGAAGGACTGGTCGTACTGGAGGTCGATCTGGACGCCCGTCTCGGCGCTGAAGGCGTCCGCCACCAGCTGCGCCGCCTCGCCGATGCTCACCTCGTCCTCCTCGCCGACGCTGAGGATGATCGGCTCCACCTCGTCGTAGTGGGCCATCGTCCAGAGGATCAGCTTGGCGAGGTCCAGCGAGTAGATGAACTGCCGCCGCGGTCGGCCGGTGCCGTACACGGTCAGCTTCGTCTGCGTCTGGTCTGGGAATGAGGTTGAGGAGAAAAGAAGTGTAAACAAAAAGCGAGAAAACGCCTAGGCGTTTGATTACTGATTACTTACTCGTTCGCTTAGCCTCCGCCACCGCCTGGTAGGCCTTGTAGATGAGCCCTGGAATGACGTGCGAGTCCTCGATGTTGAAGTTGTCGTAGGCGCCGTAGACGTTGGTGGGAATGACCGAGGTGAAGATGGGCGCACTTTCAGTTTCAGTAGCATTTGTCTTGAAGTGGTCAGCGTAGGCGTGGTTGAGCACGTCGATCATCCGCTTCGCGTACGAGTAGCCAAAGTTGGAGCGGTGGGGAGGGCCCCGGTGGACCATGCTCTCGTCAATTGGATAGGCGGTCTGGTCGGGGAAGATGCAGGTGGAGAGGCAGGAGATGCACTTCTTCACGCGGTGCTCCTTCGCCAGCAGCAGCACGTTGTCGTTGATGGCCAGATTGGTGCGCAGAAACTCGAGGTTGTACTTGAGGTTGCGAAAGAGCCCGCCCACCATCGCCGCCAGGTGGATGACGTAGGCGGGGCGGACCTTGTCGAACAGCGCCCGCGCCTCGTCCAGCTTCGCCAGGTCGGCGTCCTTGCTGCTGGCGAAGTAGAAGCTAAACTGCTGGCCGTACTCGCCGCTGCTGCTCCCCTCCGCTACGGAGCGAATTGCCTGGCCGACCAGGCCAGAGCCGCCCGTCACCAGAACGACCTCCTTGGTAGGCGAGGATGATGATGACATGACAGTGCTTGATGAGGATGAGGATGAAGCTGCTTCGGCAATGGTTCACTCAAGACTGAAATTGAAGTCCCTGAAATTGAAGTTGAAGAGCAGTGGGTGTTGCGAAAGTGGAATGCTTTCTCCTGCCGCTGAGAGATTCTAATCAGGACCGGTTTGGGCGATCGGCTGCTCAAATGTGATCACCAGTGAAGTAACTGCAACTACTGTTTGCCAGAAGCAGTATTTGAACTGGATTGGATATTTCGCTATGCCGACTGCCTATCGCCAAATGTCGATAATGTGGCACAGATCAGAAAAGTGCTCAGAAGTGAATGTGCCGGTGCAGCACTGAAGTGCAAATGCAGTGTATGTGTGTGCGATGGCAGAGACGATACGGCACTGAAATGTGTGTAGTTGGAAGGCTACTGCGTTTTCCGATATTTTATCACAAGACAAAACTTTATCATGCAAATCACTAGCGGTGGCGGTGACACTCTTGGGAGGTGATAACCTTCCGCGTCGGAATCGTCGCGCAGAGTTGTCCAACAACAACAGATGTTGACATCAACAAAAGTTAGGTCGCTCGTCCACTACGAGTTGCCCAGTCACATGTTTTGAATTTGGTGTTTTGGTGTTTCAAACCAGGACAGACGACGGGAGATCTTTTTCGGAAGCCTTTTACCGAATTCGGAAATGACCATTGTCCGCCGAGATGATGCTTCTCATACAGCCAACAGCTAATCGTCTGGCGTTTCGCTTTCTCCTTCGTCGATGTTGTAGCACTGGCGGTCACTGTGATGGTCGACGCCGACAGTCGTCGACGACGACGGTCTTTGATGTGGCAAAGACGTTCAAGTCAAAGTTTGACACGTCCTACGTTCCTGGAACGCTGAAGCAGATTGAGCGCAAGTGGAAGGGAAAGGTCGACAGTCACTGGAACTCGGTGACCAGCGCCAGGCAGCAAAAGACGGGCGATGGCAAGGCGAAGTACATTCTCTCGATGTTCCCCTATCCTAGTGGACAGCTTCATTTGGGTGAGTAAAGTGATTGGGTCTCTGTATATCTGGCTTTTCTTTCTAACATTTGTCAACATGCCCCACAGGCCACATTCGCATCTACACCACATCGGACATTCTCTTCAAGACCAGCGTCCTCTGCGGCGAGAACACCGTCCACCCGATGGGCTTCGACTCTTTCGGCCTGCCGGCGGAGAACGCCGCCAAGCTGCACCACCAGAGTCCCTTTCGGTGGACGGAGAGCAATGTGGAGCAGATGAAGGGCCAGCTGGCGAACATGGGCTACCACTTTCACTGGCGGGAGATCACCTCCGACCCGGCCTTCTACCGGTGGACGCAGTGGCTCTTCATTCAGCTCTTCAAGGCGGGCCTCGCCTACCAGGGCGTCAGTCAGGTGAACTGGGACCCGGTCGACTGTACGGTCCTGGCGGACGAGCAGGTCGACGCGGAGGGCAGGAGCTGGCGGAGTGGGGCGCCGGTGGAGAAGCGCTTCCACAAGCAGTGGCTGGTGAAGACGAACGCCTTCGCGGACGACCTCTTCAAGGGCGAGGACATTCTCGACACCGGCCACTGGAGCTTCATTCTGGCGACGCAGCGCTGGTGGATCAAGAAAGCCAACGGCTATCTCTTTTACCTTCAGTTCAGCGGCGACGGCGGTGGCAGTGAGACTAAGTGCCAAGTGCTTCAAGTCTTCACCAAGCATCCCGAGCTTTTCCACTCTCCGAAGGCCTTCATCGGCATCTCACAGTCGCACTGGCTGGCCGGCGGCGGCGGTCGTCCGGTGAACAGCCTGGTCGGTCAGATAGCCAACCCCTTCGTCGAGGGTGACCGCCCACTGCTGGACATTCGAGTGGTGGACAGCGGCCTGGTGCCCAAGTCGACGCAGGCGACGCTGCTGGTGCTGCGAGAGGCCTTCGAGGATGAGCCCACCCGCCGGGAGGTGGTCTCGCTGGCGAGGAGCATGGGCCTGGGCGGGTACTTCACCTCGGACACCTACCGCGACTGGCTCATCTCGCGACAGCGCTTCTGGGGCACGCCCATTCCCATCGTCCACTGCCGGCAGTGCGGTCCGGTGCCGGAGCGGGAGGAGCGGCTGCCGGTGGTGCTGCCGCACATTGCTGCCGACTACAGCCGCATCGCCGAGTACCGCTCAGCGGCCATTGCCAGTCCGCTGAAGCACTTTGCGCCTGAAGAATGGTACGTGTTGATAGTGACTGTGTGGCTCGAAAACAGCACAATTTCTAATCCTCTTTTCTAACGCATTCCCCCCCCCCTCCTAGGCTGAAGACAGAGTGCCCCAGCTGCGGCTCCCCGGACGCCCACCGCGAGACGGACACCTGTGACACCTTCTTCGACTCGTCGTGGTACTTTCTCCGCTACTTTGGCCGCCCCGCGTCGGACCGCCCCTTTGCCGACGGCGCCAGCCTCCAGCCCGTCTACTGCTACGTGGGCGGGAAGGAGCACGCCGCGCTGCACCTCTTCTACGCGCGCTTCATCACGCACTTTCTCTACTCGAAGGGCTTCATCGGCTTCCGGGAGCCCTTCCGGACGCTGCTGATGCAGGCCATCGTCAAGGGGCGGACGTACCGGCTGAATGGGCGGTACATCTCCGCAGAGGAGGCGGCCAGGCTGGGGAGCAGCGGCAGGGGAGAGGAGCTCGAGGTGACCTTCGAGAAGATGTCCAAGTCGAAGGGCACCGGCGTGAACCCCGACGAGCTGGTGGCGGAGTACGGCGCCGACGCTGTCCGCTGGACGATGACCTCGGTGGGCAACCCCGAGTCGGAACGGCTGTGGGCGGACAATGAGAAGGAGTTCGGGCCGACGCTGGTCTTCTTCCACCGCATACTACTCACCATTGAGGAGTTCATCGCCGCGAAGAGGGGCGAGGCGAAGCTGAAGACGCTGGCTGAGGCGGACTACCGGAAGGCAGTGGAGAAGCTGTCCGCCTCCACTGACCAGCAGGTCTTCAACGTCCTCTACTCGCTCGCCTCGAGCTACCAAATTCGAAATGGCACGACCACCATTCACCGGCTGACCAACTCGCTCCGCGCAAACATGAACAACAATGTCGTCCTGTCGGCGGAGTTTGAGCGCGGCCTCGCCTCGCTGCTGGTGATGATATCGCCCTTTGTGCCCTGCTTTGCCGCCGAGTGCTGGCAGGCGTTCACGCAGGCCATCGGCAAAGAGGAGGAGGAGGAGAAGAAGGAGAATCGCCTGGCCCGCTTTGGCTTCGACACCAGCAAGAACGTCTACGAGCAGGCGTGGCCTAGGGTGATGAACCCGGAGCACCGGTACATTGTCCGCTTCACCTACCGAGATGAGGCGGGAAAGGAGCAGGAGTGCAGCCGAATTACGGTGCCCCTGCGCCAGCTTGGCTCGTGGAGTGAGGAGGAAATTCGCCATTTATTAGCCCCATTTGAGGAGGAGATCGAGTGGATCGACATTGTGAAGCACTGCTCCGTGGTGGTGCGCGTCCGAGATGAACAGGCGGCAAGACAGCTGCTGGGTGAATCGCAGTTTGAAGTGGTCCAGCAGGTGAACAACTAGCTAAACTTATTTGCGCTTCTGTGTGCTGATGTACAGGACTGTGAACGAAACGGGGAGGGATAACGTAATAAAACTCCACTTTAGTCTGATTTGTCCACTGAATTGTTTTACAAAATGCAAACACTGACCATTGTTTCCACGCAGGAAGGCGTCGCCGTACTTTTGCTTGAGCTGTCCATTGACGTACTCCTCCGTCTGCTCCAGGGCAATGTTCAGGTAGCCGTCCAAACAGGCTAACACGCCTGGAAAAAAAGAAACACAATTTAGTTTAGTGGGAAAACCACTTGCCGCGCTTGTTTACCTCGGTAGTCGACGCCCGAGTTGAGCTTCACCACCACCGGTCGACCGAGAAGCTGCTTCAAGAAGTCATTCGGCGTCTGCTTTCGTGAGCTCATGGTGCTGTTGGTTGAGGGATGGATTGATCTAAAACGGAAAGGATTGGAAAGATTTGGAAGATTCCTCTGATTTGAAGCCGCAACTTTGAAGTTTGTTTTCACTTTTCTTTCAGCGTGCTGCTTTCTAGTCAAAAAAGTCCTAGTGCGCATGTCTAATGAGATGGCTGATGGCGGTAAAAAAGGTGAAGTTTTGAAAACTCTCACTCAAAGTGATTTTTTATTTTGTTGAAAAGTTGAAACTAAAAGTTCGATTAAGTTGTACTATTAAAACTGGTACTCTACCCAAATTGTGAGTAGTCGTTCATTTTTCTCAAAACACACACACACACAATGTACTTTTTCCTTCTTCAAGTGCTCGCCACTGTTGTTGCAGCAGTCCTCGTGGTGGTCAACGCTGAGAATGCCCCCGAAGAGAATACACTCGATCAAGTATGTTTGTTCCTGAAAGGAAAGCTAGTCGACGATTACTAACAACATTTTACCCTCTCTAGCAACTGTTCAATGATCTGCGCCAGGGCACTCGAAGTGTCGTCGCCTTTGGCCACCTGCTCGACGACCGCCTCTTTCTCGTCCTCAGTGGCAGCAGCAACAATAAAGATGATAGTGGTGGTGGTGGCGAGCACAAGTCCGCCTTTGATGACTACTACTTCTACGAGGTGCCCAGTAGTAACGTGCAACACCAGGACCAGCAACGGATCAGCAGTGTGAAGCTGGTCAATGGCGCTAGGCTCAGCAGTCGATTTCGAAACTTCGGGCAAGTGGTGCCAGCACAGACGCCGATCATGTTCACCTACGCCCTCAACGGCGCCGACTACCTTCTGCTGCTGTTTTCGGTGGTGGGTGAGAAGGAAGTGCTGCTGCTGAAGAAGTACCACATCGACACGGGCATCGAGGAGGCGGACAGCAGCGAGCTGAAGCGGCTGAAGCTGACCAGCCATCACTTGCCGGTGATGGCGGTGCTGTCCGCCGGCGACTCGCACACAGTGTACGTTCTGCGGAACTTTCCTAAGCTCAACTCAGCGAACTCCGGTCAGTGGCAGTTTACCCTGGTCGAGTACCGCATCACCAAATCACCGGCGGAGAGCGAGGACAAGACGGTGACCATTAACTGCGCTACAAAGAATGAACAGGGCAGCTGCATCGCCAATGTGACCATCACTGGCGGCTATCATTTTGGGGTGACCAGTGCTAATGGAACCTTCTACCTCTTTGCCAGCTCAGTCGGCGGCAAAGGACTGCCTCGGGTGATTGAGTTTACTCTCCCAGCCAGCAGCAGCAGCAACAGCGGCAACCTTGCCATCAGCACACTGCACCTTGAGGGCTTCTTCAGTCTTCCGGAGCCGTCTCCGAATCCGCCGCACCCACAGCCGCCACCGCCTCCTCCTCCTCCTCCTCCATCCGATGAGGACTCCAAGCTGACGGCCATCGTCACAATGATCATCTCTGTCTTTATGGTGGTGAGCTTCTTCACCGTCGGCTGCTTCTTCTACTTCTTCTGGGAGTTTCGGCGCAGCAAGCCGGACCGCCCGCTGACCAGGGGCAACTGGTGCCAGAATCCGGCGACGGTGCTCAGAGATCGAAGACGGCGAAGCTCTTCGGCAGGAAGAGGAGGAGGAAGAGGAAGAGGACGGGTGGTGGTCAGCGCGGCCGTGGCCCTGCAGAGAGCCGTCGAGAGGCGGAGAAGGCAGAAGGGCCAGCAACAGCAGCAGGTGACAAAGACCAATTCGAACAAGGCCATTCAGAAGAAGATTAGTGTTCAGAAGGTCGAGCAAAAGGTGGCGGCGGCGGCGGCGGCGGCGGCAGCCACGGACAAAACTTCTGACCTCGAAAAGAGGCGCTGTGAAATAGAGAGTTAGAGGGAAGCTTTACTTTTTGAATATTAAAAAGCGCTGTAAAAAAGAAAAGAGGATTGGGTTAAGAATTTACAGTGTAAGTGAAAAGGAGAACAGTAATAAAGAAAACTGATGGCATATGTTAGGGATCCAAGTGATATGTAGTGATTCCAGTTATCCAAGAGTGGAGCATTACTTGAAGCGATGAACCATTGTTTGATGTCGTTTCACCGAGCTGATATACGGGAACAGTTTCAAGCACAGAGAGCACTGATACTGAATGCCAGTGTGGACCACTTTGTGGTTATTGATGTTCCCCAGATAAGCGGATCGATAGCCGCACACGTCACACTCGTAGCTCATCCCGTAGTGGAAATTAATGTGCCTCTTGAGAGAGCCCTTGTTGGCGAAGAACTCGTCGCAGATCACACACTTATGGAAGCGAAATGTAGGAAACTTCTTTTCTTCAATGTTAGAAGCTGGGACGCCAGGATAGATCGGCAACGGAGGGACACCATAGGAGTGATCATGTTCTAAATCTGTTCGGCAAAAGTGAGGAAGCACAAGAGCTGAAAGAGTTAACAGGACTTACCAGCAAGGCTTCGTTCAACTACTTTCTTTGGAACGGGTATCTTGGCCGAAAGCTGATTTAGAAGCATCTGACGATTGAGCTTCTTAATCATTTTAGAAGTGAATGCATAGTTGTGTTCATCGTAAACACTCTTTTGAAGCTTCGCCTGCTCAGCATCAAATTCTTCTGTAGAAGACATTGCCAATCTGAAATTGGAAGAACAAATGTACAAATCGAGTTTCCGGCCAAGCTTCTCAATTACCGGAGCGAGTGAGAGAATAAGTGGCTGATGCCCGCTTGAGTGTTGTCCAAAATGGAAACTTCGGTGAGTGAAAAACTTCAAAGCTGAAGACGCTGTGTGTTCGTCTTGGCGCCGCCAGTGACGAAATGAAATCTGCGCCGAAAAAAGAAAAAAGATTTCTTTTTGCCCTGAGCGTTTCCGAGGAACTTTCTGCCGAAAAGGAAAACATTGCCGAGAAACATGCGCAGCGAAGAAGCAGGGAGAGGCAAACGCACAGCCGTGACAGACGTGTGGAGAAACGTCCGAGATTTCGGACGTTTCGGAGCACCATCTGGTGGCCAAAAGAGAAACTGATATAAAAATTGATTGAAATATGACTGAAAATAGGCGATTCGGCCTGGTACATTAGAGAATAAAATTTGCTGAATACGACACTGTTTTGTGAAAAAAACAGTGGCGTTATTATTTTTTAACTCAAAATAGTAAAATTCAGTAAACAGCATAATCAAAACCTCAATTACGAGGCTGCCGAATGGAACTTCCCAGCAGTAACCCTAAACTAATACAACCGAAAATCGGCCGAGCCAACGGGAACACCCAACAATAACCCTAACCTAATATAACAGCGAGGCCGCCGAAGGCGGCCGAGCAAAGGGGAACACCCCTTCAATAACCCTAACCTAATATAACAGCGAGGCCGCCGAAGGCGGCCGAGCAAAGGGGAACACCCCAACAGTACCCTAACCTAATATAACAGCGAGGCCGCCGAAGGCGGCCGAGCCAACGGGAACA
>JAALOO010000237.1_pt4 | contig 18147 bp, 20 predicted proteins | sample 7257641 | NCBI WGS metagenome assembly JAALOO01 (sample SAMN14085613, study PRJNA598686) | mite metagenome | biome: ENVO:01001000; feature: ENVO:01001002; material: ENVO:01001226; isolation source: single female mite from University of Michigan culture on fish food culture... ...
CCTCGAAATCCTACCACGAATGGAGCAAGCAACTGGGCATCCTCTGCAAGGGCAGGTGGGGCAGGCATCTACCTCCACCCAAAGCACTTCAACGTCACAGTTTTTCACACCACCAACACAATTTCCTCATCGAGGTCAGGCCGCCTCTGCACCAACACCCCCTCAAGGACGTGAAGGTTTTAGCACACCCGCTCAAAGACCGTTCTCCTTTGAGGCATTCGTCAATGAGTTGAACACTCCAAAGCAACGCTCCTACTACGACAAGTGCATGCTGCTCTATCCCTACAATGAGGATGGCTTAATCAGTGAGTTGAACAGTGCTCTGAGCTGACGGACTTTCACTACTAACATTTTTTCAGATGGTCGTGAGGTGCGTCAAGACAATCACCGCAACGACGAGCGTCTGACTGTGGAGCTGCTCAATGCACCGCTCAGTGTGCCCATACCTTCCGTTGACATGGTCATACTTTACTACAAAAATCTCAATGGTGCAGAGCTCTCTCGCATCAAGTCATTTCACGTAAGTTACAAACAAAACTCTCCTGCCCTCTTTTATTGACACTGCCTCTTCACCGCAGGGCGCCCTCGTCGGCACACACCGCCTGAAGATCAACTTCTTCCGCGATGAAGAGGGTAACTACTTTTTTGCCAAACTGTACATTCCCTACGAGACCCTGTACGCGACGAGCGACTTCAAGTTTGCCGACGTGTCTCAGTACACTACCCTGCAACGTGTCTATGCCATTATGAAGATCATCAACAAGACGGTGTGCTTCCCAAAGTACCACACTGACGACCACCCCGAGCGCTTCGACTACCGCCGACTGGTCAACGACTACATCATTGCGGGCAGCTATGTGCCCCACGAGCCAGAGGTGCAGGAGGAGCTGCTGCACAGCTGGTCGATGATCAAGAACCTCTTCAATCCGCAGCCGATTGAGAAGATCAGGGAGTACTGCGGCCCCCAGGTGGCCATTTACTTTGCCTGGTCGGCCTACTTCAACGTCTTCCTCCTGCTGGCCTCGCTCTTTGGCCTGATCAGCTACCTCGGCTCGCTGGTGATCACCCTCGGGGAGTACGATTACGTCATCGAAGAGGTCTGCGCCGGCGTCTACGACTACTACCCTCGCTGTCCACTATGCGCCACCTGCAACTACACCGCCCTCTCCAGCAGCTGCCCGGCACGTCGCAAGCTGCGTCGCTCCAGCAACATCTACTTCTGCCTCTTCACCTCTTTTCTGGTCAGCGGTCTGCTCACCTCCTTCAAGAGCTACCTCAGCAAACTCACCGCCAGCTGGGAGGAGCCGTACACTCGCCTGGACGTGGCCGTCCACCATCTCTCCATGACGGTACGGTGCTCAGCTTGAGGGTGATGACTTGCCTTTAATAACTTTGATGCCTTTCTACCACGACAGAGCCAGCCTCGATGTGCCTTCAATGATTCGGCGGCCATAGAGCCAATTAGAATAGACTACCTGGTTTGATCTTTTCCCCTTGTTTAACCCAAACTAATGTCTCACACTCCCACCCATTTTTTTTCTCTCTCTCTCTTTGCTCAGATGAAGTATCCTAAGTTGAAAGCGATTTACGATCTGGCAGAAAAACCGTCGATCAACTTTGAAGAGATGACCAATGTCGTTCTGCAGCACATTTCACCGGTGGAACTGAATAATACCGAAGGGCCCAGATCTTCTGGAGAGGCGGCCTTTGAAACGGTTCCCCTCACTCCGATGCAGTTTCAAGAGGTCAGCCAACGGATGACTGGAGATGACGAGTTTGGCTTCGTGATGATTCCTGAAACCCGTCGCAGTGGTGGTGACAATGGCGAGCCAGTCACCGACTACCACGAACTCGATGAGACCTTCTCTCAGCAGGTGGCCAAGGAGCAGGACGAGGCGATCTACCAGCGTCACGGAGCGATGTCGCTGTGTCACTTTTTGGTCGCCTGGTTGATGACCATCCTCTTCATCATCTACTTCGTCGCTATTATCGCCCTCTACGGTTTGTTTCTGGGCAAAATCAAACCATCTCAATGGTTCCTTCAGTCAATCGTCAACGCCTTTTTTAACCACTTCTTTCGTTACGTAAGTTTATGTTTAAACTGTTTGATTTACGATTTATTCATAACTGCCCATTTTCAGGTCAACGGAAAGGTCGTCTACTACTTGACTCTCTATCAGGTGCCCAAATACGAAAGTCAGTTCAACAAGTGGCAAGCTCAGAAGATGCTGGCTCTCTTCTACACCGAGTACGCTCTCTTCTTCTACACCGCCAGCTACGCAGAGTTCCACTTTACCAATCCGGGAACACTCTTGAATCCGCCCTACGATCTAAAACCTTGCGACGAAGGTAAAAAACAGGGAAAAGTTTTTGGCAGTTTTGCTTGCTTTTCCCTTTATTCTAACCTCTCCCATTTCTAGATGACTGTCACCTCGCATTGGCAAATCAAATGGGCAAAGTTCTGACGGTTGATCAGCTGTACTTTCTCTTCTGGGAGCACGGTTATCCTATGATGGCTAACAAACTGTGGGGTTGCAAGTTCTGTGAAACCACCATTGTGGAGGGGTGGGTGGGTACTACCTACTGGTGGAACGCTTTCAAAAACCGCTTTTACTACCGAACGGGTAAATTCTTTTGGTCTCTCTACTACGGAGAGGTTGTAAGGGAGGTGCTTCCGCCGAAAAAATCCTTCAACCTGGGTGATAAACAGGGCAACTGGTACACTGACGCCAAGTTGGTCGCCTACAACACACAGCCGTATATGTTCACCCAGAACCTGATCATTCTGAAGATGCTCGGCTACGTGGCCCTCTTCGGCGCCAACTGGTTCATGGCGCCCTTTGTCCTCTACATTGTCTGTCTGGTGTACATTCGAATTCATGCCACTCACGTGCTAACCAACCATCGCCGCCCGGTGCCAGAAAGGTGAGCACACAGTAGTTGTAGAACCTCCTTCTCTAAAACCACCCCCTGCAGAGCCAAAAGTATGGGCGTGTGGAACAAGTACATCGACAGCATGGTGTTCATTTCCTTCCTCACCACTGGCTTCACCTTTGCCTTCCTCTCCGGCGTCGTCCCGCAGACCATTCACCTGTTGCAAAAGGAGTCACTGCGCTACTACATGAACACGACGCTCTCCTTCTACGAGACAAAGAACATCAGCAGCAGCGGCTTTGTCAACGCTCACACTGATCGTGACTACTGCATGTCAGTTCTACTCTGTAACACTCTCTAAAATGAATAGCTCAACTCAACTACCTTTTTACACCTACCCACAGCTACAACGGCAACATGGAGCCCCCGTGGGCGGAGGAGCCCTTCACGCTGAGCAGCATCGGCTGTTTCCGCCTCTTCTACAAACTCGCCTTCTTTCTCTTCTACGGCGGCGTCTTCTACGGCCTCTGTCGCTATCTGCGCTTCTGCCTGGTTGACTTCTTTGACATCTTCTACGACATGACTGTCAGCTGCAGCTGCTCCAGCGCACTCTTTCAGTGTTTCACCCGTCTGCTGACACCGGCTCCGTACGTACGCAGGGAGAGCACTGACGGTCCCAGTCCGAGCATTCAGCAGGCTAGAAAGGACTACGTTCAGAGGAACTTGCCGCAACAGGTTTTATACCGGGCCAAAAAGCTTTTCAGCAAGAAAGATGAAGACGATGAAGTGATCCTTGGCATGGAAGACCTTCAGCCGTTGTCTCCGCGTTCCCCGACACCTTCGCGCGCGGAGCAGTCTACTGACTCGTTTATGACTGCTCCGCAGTCCTCATATCGTGATTATGAGGACAATGACTCCTCTTAGATATTTGGCATTGCTGTTTTATTTGCAATGTTTTTATTGATTGTAAATATTATCATTTTTAGATTATTGTTTTATGCCATTAAAGGTGGCAGCATTTTAAATTACCTTTTCTTACATCACATGTCGATAATTTTTCGGAAAATATAAAATGCCAAACCAGCCGAAGAAATGGTGCTCAGAAGTTTGAAGTACGCCAGGAGGTTTTCGTCGACGATGAACATCAGACTTACAAAATAGACAATAAAGCAATAGAGGAGGAAACACATAGAGAGAGGAAAAACGTGGAATTTTTGTTGCTGCTTTGTGATAGCATTGATGCCATCTGAAACGTAGACCTATTAGGAAAATCAGTTGTTACTTTGTGTCAAATCGTCATCAACGACTGCAAAAATACCTCACTGCCAAAGAAAATGCAAATTAAAAGAAGGTATGTGCAGTAAAAAAGATGGTGGGTACGACTTCGGATGAAACCACCGGCGAGAAGGGAGAAGAACAAGGCGCTGTACATCCACCAGAATGATCGATAGTTGTGCTTAGATATAATGGCGAGCCACTTTGCACTCTCTGATCTACTTTTTGACTGTGCAATATTTCCAGAGGCGGTGTTTCCACTACCACCAGCAGAAGGAAACAGTGCGGCCAACTTCTGCTCAGTAAACACAACCACCTGATCATGACGAATACTGGCGATGCACAAGAGTATGACAGGACCGACTATTGACCAGACGACACTCAGCCAAGTGGACAGCTCTCGCAACATGTGCAACTTCTTCTGGCCACCTGGAAAAGTGCTGCTGCTGTTGACGGCGTTGGACGTGTAAGGCAGCTTCAGCATCCAGTTTGGATCAAAACTGGGCGCAAAAAACAGCCCACAAGAGTACCTGCAACAGGAAACAGGTTATAAAACTTGTGAAAACGGTAAATCAAACAGTTTGCTTACATGACAATCCAGTACACAGCGGCGATGACAATGTACAGTAGTGGAAACAGAATACTACCAGTGCGGTGAAAAAATCGACTCACACGTCCCTTTGGAATGAGCAATACCTCCGAAGGCACTTCAATGTCGAGTGGGATTAGCGGTTCAGTGTCGGGGTTGTCATCCGGTGAAGCGCCGTCAGGGCGGTGGCGGTCCAAAGAAAGGACGCTCAGGAGAATGCCACCGTCGGGACTTTCAGTGGGTGAGCTGCTGCGGTGACTCATAGCTGAGCTATTCTCTAAAGCTGGCTGCTGACACTGAATGAAAGAGGAGAGAAAGTGGCGGACCGTTTATATCAGCGCCATCATCACCATCACCAGACCACCGAAACTGTCGTAGCTGCTAGCTGGCCGTACCCTGAAGTGGCGCAATACTCTTCGCAGTTCAGCAGCATCGCCTGCGTTCAGTCAGTCTGGCGGCAGACTCACTCTTCAGTGCACAGTGATCAGAGATGAGCGCCTCACCAAAATGTCAGTTTAATTACGTCTGTCTACCACTTTGCTAATTGCCTCCATGAGCTGCACTTTCGATCTACTTGCTTGAACTGCTGCTAGAGCTGACCGACTTGCCTGCTTGCTTCTTCTTCTTTTGCTGGCGTTGCTGGTGTTGTTGTCCCTGTTGGGCAACGGTAGAGCGAACCGTGGGCACAAAGGTCAGCTTCTTGTAGGGATAGCTCAGATGAACGGGACTTTTTTCCTCTTTCGCCTTTGACTTGAGTAGCGTTATAGAGGAGCTGCTCTCTGCGTTTTCCTGCTTTTCAGTCTTGCCCGGTGTCTCCTCCTCCTCCTCCTCGAGCACCACCTTGAAGACCTCCAGCTGATGCTCGGTGAAGTACACCGGTCGGAGGCGTTGCCAGTAGCCCACCTCTCGATAGGTGATGTTCTTCACCAGCAGTTGCACCTTGTCCAGGTCGTCCTTGTTGTGCTTCGTCACCAGATCGATTCTCACCGCCTCCAGCATATAGATGATCAGCTCAATCTGACGTTGGTTGCGAAGGATGACGTCCTGGCTGATGGCAACAGCAGCAGCAGCAGTACTGTTGCCCTTTCCAGTGGCAGCAGAAACCAGGGCACTTGTAGGGCCACTTTTTGCCGAGCCAGACTTTTTCTTCTTTGAGCTTTTACTGCCTGCAGAGAAACATCGCTTTGAGTTGCTGACTTTACTGCTTTGCTGCTGCTGCTTAGGACTTCGGCTGCTGCGGTTGCCACTTTTGACAGAGGACTTTGAGTTGTTGGCAGTGCGAGAGGCAGAGGGCGAAGAGGCCTGAGAAGAGCTAGAAGAAGAGGAGGGCACCGGAGACCGAGAAAGGGTCTTTGTTTTCTCTCTCTTCTTCTCTTCAGACTTTGGCCGCTCTTTAGACTTTTTCTTCTTCGAGCTTTTCTTGGATTTTGAAACACTTGTTTCTTGAGTCATTACTGTTTGTCAAAGACAATAAATATCTGCTGCCAGCAACAGCTCAATATACCTTTTCAATCGAATTTTTTTATTGCAAAGTGCAACATGCGAATACTTTTACCGTTACTGATCACATTGTTCAAATTAGAATTCACAGACAGAGCAGGGGTAAAAATAACAGTAAAACAGTTTGCGCATTTAGGCGTTAATTTTTAAATGAAATTTCGGCGGCAACCAAAGCTCATCTGCTCACCAATGTAACTTGTAATGATACTTTAAATATAGCCGACTTTTACTCTTTTTGTGAAGCAAAAAACTAGAAATTGAAGGTTTAACATTTTACCTTTCAACTGCTGCCTGTGTGCTAGGTTGCTACCGGTGAAAAAAATTCTCAAGTTGAAAGTTGCGTGTCAGTGAAGGTGCAGTGCTCTTTAGATGATCACCCATCCATGTCCACCAACTCATCTCAATTAGTCAATTTGTCTAAAAAGAAAGCATGGGCAACAGTGGTTGACAGAAATTGGTGAAACATGCTCAAGTTTCAGAAGAAGGTGATAACTGCAACAGTTTTTACTTTTTCGTCAGATGAGACTCATTTTTTCAGATATATAGAGCACTTTCTGCGAAACAAAGTTTTAGTTTGTCAGTTTCAAAAAACATGTACAGCACAGTTGAAAAGTGATTGTGAATTTTTAAGTTATAGCCACTACTACATTTCAACAATGCCTTCTTCATCTTTGACTATCTTACCTGTCTTGCTGGTAACCATTCTGGTCAGCACAACTGTGCACTGTTTCAGACAGAGAGCAGGAGCAGACACCACCTACAAACTTCACGTTCACGGGTACAAAAACGGAAATCCAATAAGGGTGACTCCAATGCAGCAGATTGAAATCGAAGCAAATCATTTGCCGCTGTCAATTCACTTTAAATCTCGCTCATCCAAGCTGAAACTCAGTCAAAGTCACGCCTCAAATCGGCCAAAACTTCAACGAACCTCAATGGAAGAGCCGGAAATTTTACTGCAGGAGTCGAGAAAAATGATTCTCAAACAGCTAAGAGACATCTTTGAGCCATACCAAAAGACAGTGACTGAAGTGCGGCCACTTTCACCAGAAGAGCGGAAACAGGTGCTGTTCTCATCACAAGAAAACAGCACTGATGAGGACCGGTACAGTGATCACATTCACCCTGCTCGCAATCACAGTCATTTCCAGCACAACCAGCATCGCATTCAAGCCCAGCCAAATCATCATCATCCGCAGCCGTCCACTGAAAGCGCCCACTATATGCAGTCTTCCAGCGCACCACCAACGTCTGGAGCGTCATCCACCCCACCACAACTGCTAACACATAAAAACAAATCAGTTGAAGCAGCAGACAGTGAAATGTTAGAGGACTCCTATGACTCGAATGTCGAGGACGGAGGCAACAACGACCAACACGCCCAGCAGGAGGAGGATGAGTGGTCGTCACCACCACTGGAGGGCAACTTTGAGCTGCTGAGCGACAACAGTGGCGAGGGCGAGGGTGACAACATTGATGGTGACAGCATCGCTGATAATGATAATGCATCATCGACTGAGAGACAAGCGAATGGGCAGCAGATGGGCAGAAGCAAGTCCACCGGTCCGGTGGGCGACCACCTGGCGCAGCCTTCACAGCAACGTGGCCAACAGTCGGCTCAGCTGCCCTCGGCGAGGAAGGAGATGAGAGAGCTGCAGATACTGGCGGCCAGGTACATGTGGGCGCAGTACATTTGGCAGTACCTTAAACAGTACAGACAACAACAGCAGCAGCAGCAGCACCAACAGCAGCCACTGGCCGATGAAGACAGTGGCCAACGAATGAAAAGTAAGGGTAGAAAGCAGGTGTGGCCATCAACAAACACTGATATCAAACGAACTGGTGGCAGCAGCTCGAGTGGATCATTTGACCTGCATCAATCGCCGAAAATGAAAGCACCTTTTTTAGTGAGAAAAAAGTACACCCAAAAAAGCGGCAAAACAATCGGCGAGACAAAACTCAGCAACAGAAAGCAGATGCCAGCTTTCAATCGAAAGGAAAGACGCCCATTGAAACCACGACCTTTGAGTACAAATGGCAAAAACAGGCAAATGTCTCGGCGAAGTGGTTCAACGATATCAACTACAGCAAATGCAGCATCATCAGTAGCACTAAAAGCCCCTAAAAACGCGCCCCTGAAAAATATTTTCTCAACGGCAAAAACTAATTGATCGTTTTTATTTACAGTTTGAAAGTTTGTTCAATAAAAACCTTCAGAGTTTCAACAACAACAACAAAATGGTCACAGTGTGGTGAGTTCAGAGTCTGGTAGTACAAAAGAAAGTGAACGACAAGTGGCGTCTGTCGTTCGACTGTACATTGCCTGGTTAATTGCAAAAAAAATACGCCACTTTTATATTATCGTCTATGAAGGAAGCATGCAATTCTAGTACAGTGTTAAGCAATTTTGGTAAATAGATTACACAGATAACGAAAAATCATTTACACTATTGCAGTTGTGAGAGATTATGAACAGATGATTGTGAAATTGATGGCTATGTTCATAAGAGTGAAAAAGCTATAATGGTTGACTTTATACAGGATATATAGAAATTCGTGATTTAAGAAAAATGTGCACACATGCCTTCTTCTTTCAGTCACTATCGGAGCCAAATGCTGTTTTCCGTTTCTTCCTTGGAGGTGCTTTTGATTTCGTTAATGGAACCTCCTCCTGTTGTAATCAAAAGAACGTGCCGTTAAATCGAGTCCCTTTTCACACTAAAATTCCAAACTTACATCCGAACTATCACTTTCCGTTTCCGAGTCATTGTTCTTGTTGCTGCTATTTACAGTGTTTCCACTTCTCGTCTTACTCAAAGGTTGGTTTTTCTTATTGTTCGCGCTACCTGATGAAACCTTCTTGTTATTGGTAGAGGAAGATGAAGCAGAATTGGAGTTTTTAGAGCTGTCGTTATCGTCGGGAACATTGGTAAATAATTCCTGATATCTACAAAATGAAAATGAAAATGAGAACAGAGTTTAAAAGAGGCAGATAAAGTATGCTTACTTTGCTTTCTGTGATGCTGAACAGAACTGCCGCAGTTGATCCAACACAATGGTCATGAACTCCAGTGTGAAAACTGCAAAACAAAAATTAGCCAAACATGTAAATAGAGATTTACATTACTCACAGTTGTTATTTTTAGACATTTTCCGCATCTCGTCAAGGTAGTAGAGAATCTGCTCAATATTCGTCGGTATGCTCACTTGAGATTTGCTTGAGTTGTTTTGAGTTCTGGAGAAAGAAAAAAGTCAGATAAGAGAAGGCAGATAAATTTTTAAAAACTACGAACCGCTTATTGCGCTTGTTCGGCGAGCTGATTTTAGTGGAAACAAAGTTTCCAATTAGCTCGGCCAACTTTTCAGCATGGCTTTGTGCCCAATGTATTAGAATGGAAACGGTAAAGTTATCACCCGGTTTTGATACACGGTTAAAGAGGTGCTTAATTAAATTCGCCGTCGGTTGCTCTCGCTGAATGAACAACACTAAGTGAGATAAAGCTTCAGAGTGTTCTAGGTGAATTAAGATTTGGGTTAAACCAATGTCGAAAAATGTGCTATACAGCGAATGAATAAAAGCTTACCACTATGCTCTAGTTTGGCAAGAATCGGTATCACCTGATCGGCAGAAATGTGATGCGCCAAAACGATCTGCCAAGTAAACAACTGCTCATGCGAGCCCCAATCCAAGCTTGCAGCTGTTTGTTTAACAGAAAGTTGTGCTATTAGACTACCTTCAAGAGTACAGCAAGCTTCACTTACTGAGTATCGGGATGACCGCTTCCTTTCTCAGGAGCTTTATCGAGCTGCTGATGATTTTCTCGAGAAGAACCTGAACCTGGAGTGGATCAATGTGGTGCACAATCATCTTGAGCAGATCGGTAAAGTGGGTGGTCACGAATGAAGAGGAAAAGTTGCTAAAGACCTCTGGCAGCAGGTAGAAGAACATGTACACATCATCGTAGGCACAGCAGCGCAAGTCGGTGAGCAGCGACTCGGCAATCTCCTTGCTCATGTCCCGTGCATAGCTGCGGTAGATGCTCATCCGCCCGGACATGTAATCACTGACGATGAGAAAGTAGAAGAGAAGGTAGCCCACCTTGGAGTTGTTCGTCCCCATGGAGGCCAGCAGTGTGAGCAGTGTATTGTGCGATGATTGGTCATCCTCAATGGACTCGGCTAAAATGCGAAACATCACAAAGAGAGGGCCCGTAATCGAGTCCTTCAGCTCCTTATCATCGGGCGTCTGCGACCCGGACCGGGTAAAGTCGAGGGGAAAGATGCGAATTGACATGTCGTCCTCGAGGAGGGCCAGTAAGATGATGGTCAGACTGGTGGAGTACTCCTCAAACTCGTCCGCGTCATCGTTGAGCACAAGTTTGGCGAGTTTGTTTATCTCCTGGCAGCGAGCGGTCCGGTTTCTGTTGTAAACGATAATAAAAATGCATGATTAAAGAAAAATTCCTATACAGCACCAATATACAGAACATACTTTTCGTGAAAAATCTTCTGAAGGTAAGCTCGTATTTCAACTTTGGAGAACTGCTCAATCTGCTCGCGAAGTTCATCTCTAGACAGCGCCGAGTTGCCGCAAATTGAGCTGCAGGAAAGCGGACCGTTGGTGAGGCTGTTCTTGAGGACACTGAGGTGATTGGCAGTGGCGCCGTTGCTCGCATCATTGACCGTGACACTGTTTGGCGTTCCATTGCCGTGCGAAGCACTGTTTGACTGAACTGAATTGTGGATGATATTGCTAATGTACTCCAGTGAGTTGTTTGAAGACATTGATGGTGGTGCGTTCAGACTACTCTTTGGCTCCGCCACCTTCCCACTGGAACCATTAAAGCTATTTGACTTTTTGAGTTTTTTACTCGGAGACGGCTCTCTCGGATCGTCTTCGTCATCACTAAAGTTGGCTAAAGTGTTGCCGTCTGTGAGAATGTTCAAATTGGGCTGTCGAGAAGAAAACAAAGAAATGGTTAGAAATGAAAAACAGTGTTGCGCAAGTAAAAAACAAGCAAAATCATAAACGAAATCAAATAAAATAAAAGTAAAGAGCAAAGGAAGAGCAAACACCTCCGACTCGTGCGACGAAGCAGAGGAGTATGAAGAAAGCAAAGAGGATGAGTTAAAGAAAGTGAAAGATTTCGGCAGCGTCGAGCCGGCGGCAGCTTCAGCCAGCAGCAGCTCATCACAGTCGACGAGATTTTCGTCTTGCGTGGCGGTGAGAGAGCTGTCACCGTGGTCGGCTGCTGAGGACAAACTCGAAGCACGCAGTGTGATGGCTGTGGGAGTGGTGGTGGCAGTAGAGGTGGTCTTTGCCACCGAGTGAAACAGAGATGAGCTTAGCTGAGAGGCGGCCTGGTACCGAGTGGGCGGCAGCACAATCAGGTGACCTGAACTGCCACTGTTCCCGCCGCCGCTCAAAACAGTGGAGGCTCCCCACAAACCGGTGTTTGGGACCGTAACGCCTGCCATCGACTGAGAAGAAGATGCTGACGCCGGCAATGATGAACTGCCGCCAGTGGGCGGTGAGCCCGTCAAGAGAATAGTGGAAAGTGAGGGCATAGAAGAAAAGGAGGAGGGAGAAGTGGAAGAGGAAGAGGAAGAAGAGGTGCTGCTGCTTGCCTTCTGCTGCGAGGACAGGGAAAACAAGAACAAGAAACATCAGAAACAAAGAGGTTCTGCGCCACTCGATGCCAAACCACGCGTTCATGGTAGTTCCGATGTCGGCGTGTCTTGCCACTGGCTCTGCACCTAAGACTGATGAAAAAAGTAAACGCATTCATACCTGAATAACTGAAGCTTGAGACACTGTGGTAGTGGTGGTTCCTGAGAGACCCTGTTGAACAATAATTAACTGCTGCCCGGGAGGGGGAACAGTGGGCAAAAACAGCTGTGGCTGATGTTGAAGCTCGTAGATAACCTCAGGAAAAGTTTCACGAAATAATAGCCTAATTTTTTCATCAATTTTCGGACTGTCGATCAATGGCACGAGGGAGCTGTAATAAAATAAAGTGATGAGAAATTGACAAAAACTGCAAAATATTGCCAAGCAACAACAACTTGCCTAATGACGCGAAAAGTGAGTATTTTGTTAAATGAATTTCTAATTCCTTGCTTTACTAAAGGCATTGTGGAGGCGTGAAAAGTGGTAGGAACCTGTGCATAAAATAAAAAAGTTGAAAAAATACTAATAAAAACATTTTTTTCTTCCACTTACCCTACAGATAAATTCCAAGAGTTGTTCCGAAGTCAATGGATAGCTTTTTAGACAGAACCACATGGTGAGCATGGCTGGTTCAATATCCATAATATTGTCCTTTTCTTCAAAAAAGTACCAGTCATAGAAAAGGGCATGCTTCAAAGGCTGAACGCTGTTGCCTTGAAAGAAGCCACTTAGGAGCCAGCCAATCAGAGCCCACCGAGGAGTAACATCTGAGCTGAGAATTGAATTTGTTGGGTGAATTATCAGATTGATGAAGCGAATCCAGTCGCATCGAAGCATGGTAGATTCAGTTGATGTAAAGTAGGACCTGTGCAGCCAACTCTGGTAGTGTTTAGTGTTGGCCATTCGAACATGAGTTGTGAGAAATATAATCTTCTTTTCCATTTCTAGAGTGAGCTTCAACCTGATGAATCGGGCAGGAGTGTGAATCTTCATAAGTTCAACAAAGCCAGTGAAATCACGAGCAAGGTTGGTTGGATTGTGAATCATGTCTTTCCAAATGTTTGCAAACTCTGGAAAAACAGCAGCTTGTTGTAAAAGGCGAACTAAATCACGACCAATAAAGATGAAATCGTGAAATCTTGTCCTTAAAAGGCTTGCGCAAAAGTTGGCTTCCTTTGCTCGCAGTTCTCGTTGATGTGGCGCATAATGGTCCAGAAACAGTCGTAAATAATTGTACAGTGCAAGGGCAAGCAGCTCCTTGTCAAGGTGTTGTTGAAATTCAATCAGAATATCAAGTAGTGATTCGGTGAGATAGAGGTTGCTTGGTGATACGTCTCCGCAAACAGTATTGCGAAACATGCTATAAAAAACGTTGTCCAATTGGCTCAATTTGCTAATGACCATTTCTCGAAGCAGCCTAACCATCTGTTGGCGAGTTGAACAAAAATTAGCATCAGAAGGGACCTTTTTAAATAAAGTGTATACACAACACTACACCTTCAATTTACATACCTGCTTTCGTACTTGCTCTTGCAGACGGAAATACTTTTCATTGGCAATGTATATATAGTTGACGATAAAGGAGCTCATAGCATCGCGAGAAATGTGGATCATATCACGAAAGTACTGCAGAAAATAAAATCTGTGTAAATAAAAAGTCGACAAAGAATAAGAAAAAGGAGACATACTCTTTGTGTATTTGCAGGCTCTAGCAGTATTGAGACCAGCATGCCGAAGCTGATTTGATTATGAATTAGATTTTGATTTTGATTATTTACAGGTGAAGAGCCGATCAATTTGATAAACTCTTCATTGGCTTGTGATTCTGATTTGTTGGCAAGAATATTCTTCACGTACATGTAGGCGGCAATCATTTTCTGTTTGAAAGTAAAGCAGACAGTGATTAACAGGTTAGCACTTTTGCAGACCCAAGCACCCCGGGGTGACCAGGTCAGTCTTACCTCTTCGAAATCATCTCGAACTTCAATTGCTGAAAGGTTGAAGAGAAGCTCGCTAATCTTCTCGATGTTGTTTCCACTGCCCAAGTGCGCTCCGGCCGCCAAGCTGCCTGCCATCATTCCGGCGCCCCCTGGTCCGGCGCCTGGGCCGAGGCCCACCGAACCCGGCCCGGCGTTGACCAGACCGTTGATGCTCATCATTTCTCTTGCTCTTCAGTGCTGTTCACTCAGTTCGTCAGCTAATAAACAACGAGCGGTCGCACAACAACTGATTCCCACAGTCACTCTGCTGCCTGCTTGCTTTGTCAGTCCGCGTGCCTCTGCTGCTAGCAGTGGCAGAGTGAGACAGTGTTAAATGGTTGCCGGCTGGGCTGTGGTCAGGTTGTGAGCGTACAGTAGACGCTCCCTATCGTCCACTGCACTGCCGAGGACCGCCTTCCAGTGGCAGTGCCTCAGCTCACTACGCCTCCCAGCAGACGACCAGTGCAGGGCAGTGCGCACTTTCAGCAGACGCCATCACTGCAGGCGACCGTGGTACGACGTCTACTGAAGGTGCCTGCCAGAAGAGGTGAGCAGGCTGAGCTGGAGAGCCTGCATTGCAGACCGGTGGCGCCAGCAGTTGGAGGAAAGACTCGAATGATCTTCTCACCTGAGGCGCGGGAGAGAAATACCTGCACACAATTTTGTTTTTACTTCTGATGATCATCAAAGTAATGCAGATAGTGGATGTTGATACTTTCCATACGAAGGCGCATGCAAATATGCCTAATCACGGGAGAGAAAGAGTGTGTGTGTGTGTGATCGCTGTGGTTGTCTTCTTGCACTGCAACGGCAGTCTGCAAACCCATAATCTGCCTGCCTGAAATGAGTTGTCGTAGAAGGAGGCGAAGAGAGCCGAAGAGTGCCGAAGAGGACATCATCAACAGACATCGACATCGACACACTGAGGCACAGCTGGCCACTGCTTTCAATGTCCCGTCAGCTGCGCTTCTCGGCGTTACGTCGATCAGTCTTCCAAGGCGCCGCTGACATTCGAAGGCAGAACTGTCGCCATCACTTGCGCTACCTTCTTTTCGTCTGGAGCATCATTCTCACCCTTCTTCTCGCCTTGGTCATTCTTTCTCTGGCCATTTTTGTCTACCTCGTTCCCTGTCCCGTTTGGTCGGCGGGAAATGGAGGTGAAGGCAGAGGTCGTCTGGTGGTGATCGGCAACAGCAGCAACAGTACGGCGGCTCATGAGCAGGAAGAAAACGTCCAAGACTACCTCACCACCTCTTTACCATTGCCATCATCACCATCAGCCTTTTCTTCATTTTTCTCTAGTAACTTTTACACTTGGAAGTGTCCAGTGCAGGCGCTGTATTACGTTCCGGATGAATATTCTACTACACCTGAGACAGCATCACCTGAAAACGAGACAACCAATGCAGAGAAAGCCGCCGAAATGAAGAGGTTGTGAACAAGTGTGTTGACATTGCTTTCACCATCTTCGTCAGCTGACAATTGGTGAAATGTCGCCTAATGAGCACTGTTCCACTTTCTGCAGAACATGACTTCCAATAAAAATAAACACACCTTACGCACTCACATGTCTACTAAATGACATTCTTTTCGGTGTTTGCGCTGTGTGTGCAAAACAGCTTTGACTCTGTATTTGCTCATCAGCTTTTACAAGTGGCAAATGTCAAACTCTCCCCTCCCCTTTGTCCGTTGAGTGCTCTACTTTTGATGATCATCCCTCTCTGGTAATCAGGTGCAGAAGCACAGCGATGCAATGAACTGAACTGAACCAGTGGTATGCCCCGTTGAGCAAATGTTCACTATACAGCCACTCAATGTAGCCTGGCTGCGGCAGTAGTGCACACATCCGACGGATGATTACAAACTACAACTCACAACTTTGCAGTCGCCAAATGTACACTTGTTTTTCCCTTGTGTGACTGCAAAAGCAAATAGCCCAAAAAAGTTGTTTTGCCTGCCACTGGCTACTGTACGACTGTACGACTTCCCGTCGCCAAGACTTTCATACCTTGGCCTTCAGTGTGCTTACTTCAGACACCGACAGTACCTGTCTGCCTGCCTGCCTGAAAGAGAAATCATTATCATTGCCACCATCATCGTTGCATCAACGACACTACCCGAAACTAGTTTCTCGCAACTCATCTCAGAAAAAAGGAAACCAACATATTTCACTACCCGTCAACCCAATCGATCACCTCTTTTGTTTCCCCTTTTTGGTGTAATATTATTACTCGCATCCCCTGAAAAGGCAATAATAATCAAATGAGGCAGTCATTCCTGGGCGCAGTCAAATCTGAAGCACCGGCGCCGCAGTGACGCTCACTGCCTCGTTGAAGTGCAGTGTCACTGCGGTCTCGAGCACCTCTCAACTCTCTCCCTTTCATTGTTCAGCACTTCAATGTCAGTTCAGCAGTGGTTGTTCGCCAATGTTCAGGTGTTTGGGTAACAGCCTCAACCAGAAGATTGAAGCAGTAGTCAGAACTGAACGTCAATAAATTCCATCTGTTCGTTGTGTTTGTGTGAACTCTTCGCTTTTTGAATTGTGTTTGTTGCCAATTGTTCTCTATCTTTACTGAACTATCAGTTCATCAACAGTGCAGATAAAGACACTAAATGATACCAACCACCGGTGAATGGACGCTGAAAGCAACCGCCACTATCTACATCGATCAGAGCCATACCACACGCACATCAGATTGACTCTCCTCAAAAGGTAATAAAGGTGTTGTTCAGGAAAAGGCTTAATTCAAAGATATGTTCACTTGTTCAAGTTTGTCAGTATTTTGTATTACTTGTGTCTGTATTTTACATCATTTAATATCGCTTCATTAAGCAGTCACATTCCATTTTTCTTTCTTTTTCTCCCACTGTGCTGTCACTGGCAACACACATACACAAAAATACCGGTGCGTCACTGGAGCCATGTGCAGTGGCAGTGCAAGTGAAGACTGGTTCTGCTACTGTCAGTGTACAGTGGGGAGACCAGTGAAAGGAACCTCGGCTACTGATGCTGCAGTTATGGATGCATTTGCATGTACGCGCACTGCACACAGCGTACAAGTAGTGATTCAACAAAATGTGACGCTTCTCACCCAGCTGATGATTACCTGAGCACATTTTGACTTTGGCCAGTTGTGCCTTGATGTGTAGAACTAGCTGGTGCTGAACACTAAGCGACACCATGAAGTGAACTGCAACCAAATGAGAGGGAAATTGGTGCATGGTCTCGTTGACAAATTGGGCAATGGTATTACTGGCAATGCTCTTTAATCAACTCACCGGGGAGCATCATGCTCAAATGGGCGATATGCTCAATGATGCAGGCGAATATATTGATGGCAGACAACAAGTGGCGGTGGTAATGACAACCAGAGTGGAAGCATCGCTCAGCTGACGCGGCAGCTATCTTTTTTTGTGTTGTTTTGCAGCTGTTGCATTTCTAAGGTTACCTGTATCAGTATCCTTTATTCCGTAGCATTAAGCCACTTTCCCCTGCTATACATTATTACATCCTTTTCTCTCTCACTTTGTGTATTGATTTGCCTTTCTTTATCTATGTTGGATACCTGGGCGATTGCCTGGCAAGACTGCCAAGATGTGGCCTGCCGAGGCGAATGCAAGCGACTCATCGTACAGAGCTCTGCCAAAAATGACTTTACCACCTGTGTGCGATGACTAACCTGTGATTTTGAATGACTGTTTACCTTACCGTTTCTTTTTTTTCTTTTCTGTGAACTTTATTTTTACTTTTTTCTGCACTTTTCAGCTCCACCTAAATGGCTACGCAATTTCAGAAAAGTACCACCTCCACAACTTACTGCATTGCCTTAATTCTCTGTTCTCTGCTTCACCTGAGCATTTGCAATCTCGAGCAGTCAACCACCAACTCGGCTGCAGTTGACAACTCATCTTCACCGACAGTCGTTGTCGAGGGAGATGTGGTCGAGGTGAAACTGCCCGTCACCAACTCATCTCAGCTGGGCGAGCTGCTGCAGCAGGCGGCCAACAGTCACCCTGAACAGCAACTATGCGACACGACGGCCAACTGTACCAGATCGGCCAATCAAATATGTATGAACGGTCGCTGTAGCTGTAAACCCAACTACGCGTATGTTCAACTGAGCTTTTTTACAGTCATTCTTTAATTCGGGTTTTTTCAATTATCAGAATGTACCACAATGGGGTGTGCCTGAAGGTGAATGGATGCAATAACAACATTTGTGCCCAGCAGGACGTCAACCGAGTTTGTGAGAGCATCA
>JAALOO010000052.1_pt9 | contig 18140 bp, 12 predicted proteins | sample 7257641 | NCBI WGS metagenome assembly JAALOO01 (sample SAMN14085613, study PRJNA598686) | mite metagenome | biome: ENVO:01001000; feature: ENVO:01001002; material: ENVO:01001226; isolation source: single female mite from University of Michigan culture on fish food culture... ...
TGTGTGAAGATTTGTGGGTGTGTAGGAAAGAAGAGGTGAGGGAGAGAGCAGCTCATGTGAATGGTCAAGTTGTGATCTGCAACAGAAAGTAGGTGTGTTTGTGTGTGTGTGTGTTTGTGTCGATAGATTCAGAGTAGGCTACACCTTTAATTAGATAAATTGATTATTAACTCTATAGAAAACAAGCCATCACCTCACACGATATAAATATATTAAAGTATAAAACAATTTTCAACATAAAAAATGACATGGAAAGGAAAGACGCTTTTCAGGGCGATGTAGTAGACTTATGATTTACAGCAACCACCAGAAGATTGCTGCTGACTGTCGTTGAGATCGATGCGTCGTCCAGTTCCTGATGCGCCCCCGGGAGCAGCTTGATCGTTCTTGGGGAGTTTCTTTGCAATCGCCAAGAAAATATCATTCACGTTCATTGCAGTCTTTGCCGATGTTTCCATGAAGAGAAGGCCATTCTCGTCGGCGTAAGCTTGAGCTTCCTCTTGCTCGACGGTACGCTTGTTGCCAAGATCCGACTTGTTACCGGCGAGAGCAATCACAATGTTAGGACTTGCCTGTCGCTGCAGCTCTTTCACCCATGTCTTGGCGCGACTGAAGGTATCCTGTGAGAGTGTGAATGAGTATCGATCGAGTTAAAGAGCCGTTTAACATTGTCACCAACACTTCCTCTGGTGCGCACTACTGAAGAGGGAGCTCAAACAAACAAACAAACAAACCTGATTCGTAATGTCGTAGACTACGATGGCAGCCTGAGCACCGCGGTAGTACATTGGCGCTAAGCTGTGGTAACGTTCCTGTCCAGCAGTGTCCCAGATTTCAAATTTGACAGTGGTATCATCCAAGCAGACGGTCTGAGTTAGGAAAGCGGCTGCATGGAAACAAACAAAGGGGATGTTAGTTGAAGAATGCACGAAAAGGGGGTGATGATGCTTCATTGTTTACCTCCAATTGTACTTTCTTGGTATTCGTGGAATTGTCCTTTGACGAATCTTAGTACTAGACTCGATTTGCCGACGGCAGATTCGCCGAGTAAAACCAGCTTAAACTGGCAAATTTTGCCCTGGGCCGAGGCACCATTGGGTCGTTGAGCGACGTTGCGATTTGCCATTGATCGGTGTTTCTTTCGGCTCTAGGCTCGAGTAAACTGGCTGGATTGGCACCCAGTGCACAATATAGCAGTGGGAGAAGGTGAAGGGGAAACTGGGCGAGCTGTGTGTGACTGCGTTAGAGGGACGTCGTCTCCCGAAGTTGGGTGGCCAGTGGGCGCACACTTACCTAAGAAGAGAGAGAGGGGGAGAGCGAGCGGCGACGTATCTCCAGTGAATCGAGCCGATGTGCTTGGATCGAGGAGAGGAGTTAATGCTGGAGACGAGGCGAACCTGGCAGAAGCTGCTGGCAAATGGCTCACAATAAACAAGCGAGATGACAAAGTGAGCGCAGAGTAAAATGAATGACGCCACAACACTCTGCCTCACAGTAGAAGCTGCTTTGCTGGGCTGTCACTCAGCCGACTGCTTCACAGACGACGTGTCGCCGCAAGAGGGAGTCCACTTTTGCACTCGTACAGTGGTCTCTAAGCTACAGTCGCATTCGGGGGCGCCTGCTGAAAAGCCTGGACTCTATTCACCTCCCTGGTTGAACAGCTGGGCTGCAGAATGCTACAGTTAGCCCACCTCTTCATCTCTCACCAAACTTAATGACTTCTATAAATCCAATTTAATGGATGCACTCGGACTTTCTGCGACTAGATTGAATTAGTATTCTGACGTAGGAAAACTTTGCTACGCATTCCCTGGTTATATTTTTTATATTCACTGAGTAATAGGTTTATATTGGCCATGTTGGAGTTTGGGAAAACTACTCTTCAGCTGACCGGAAAGAAGAGACAAAGACATTGAGAAAGAGAGAGAGAGAGAGAGTCAGTGGCAGTGGTTGTTGTATAGCTATACTCTCTGTTACAGTCGGTCGATGGCAGCTTGTCCCGATCAGACACTCTTCGAATTGCTCAAGTGGCAGAGAACGAAAGAGATAGAAAAGAAATGAGAGTGCGAGAAGAGAGCCAGAAATTAGCAGCCACTGAGGCTCTTTTCGAGCTACGCTTCAGACTTTCTGTGCTCTGGCAACAGCTACGGCGCCATTCGGCGTCACTCTGTCGCCACTGGCACCACCACCACCACCACCACCATCGACAGTGAGTACGCCGCGCAGCCATTAATGGCTTCTAATCGCGCCAGTCATGACAATTGACAATTAGCAATAGTCTTGACTGTACTCCCTCCTCTCTACCATGACCATGATCACCTCCTTTGGCGGTGCCCTTTTCACCTCTGTCTTTTGTTAGGGTGAATCTCGGGTCTAAGAGCAAAGGAGTGTCCGACCTTTGCACCAGTGGTCTGCTGGTCCACCGAAACTCGATGCAACGCCACTCGACGCCGTCTCTGTCAGTGGTTGCCGTGTTGCACAGCAGTGTACACGCTTGACATCCTCAATCACACACACACACTGTTCACAAGTTGACTGGCTCCTCCTGTGTGCAGTGTTCACTGATCAGTGCCAATTGTTGCAATGAAGGAGGAAAACGTGTGTTGTCTGTCGGCCATCACAGTGAGAGAGCCAGTGAGCGTTTCCCCCTTTCATTGATGCCGCTGATTACTGATGACTCACAGAGTCTACTTTCGAAAAGGCGGCAGAATACACTGGCGCACCTGTTTGGCTGCTTTATATTTTGGCAAAGTTCAATAGGTTGGGGTTGGAAGGAGGCACAAATAAATAAATAGAGTGGTGAAAAATTGCAAATGGGGATGAACACTGGGTGGAGGTGGGGGAGGGGGTGTTGATTAAGAGACGGTGGCAGTTCACAGGGACTTGAGTTTATTTACAAAGTCAACGATGGCATGCGATGGCTGATCCGTTTCAAATTGACCAAAAATGAGGCACTCATTCGACAACCACTCGGAGCTGGACCCCTTTTTCCTTGCCACAAATCCGTAGAGCACACTGCAAGCAAAAATCATTAGGAGATGCTTCCGCTTTACCCTCCTCCTCCAACAGCTTACCTTTCTACAGTGCTGCCTTCGTGGTGGAAGATTAGAGATCGATTTTCAGGGTCCAGTGAGCAGTGGCTAATCGTCGGCATTGGGTAGTGCTGTCGAAAGAAGAGCCTGCAAAAGAGGGAGATTAACGATACGATTAGAAGCTCTTCAGTTTATCAAAGTGCGTAATGAGGAAGCAGGTGTTGTCGTACAACGCCGCCGCCGCCGCACTGTCTACACGTACTTGTGACTGTTGTCCGTGAGAGTGATGCCCTTGATGGAGGCCTTAAAGTGAACCGCGGTTGGCTTGATCAGTCTCGGCTTGAGCTGCAGCAGACTGTCGACCACCTTGCGAACTGCAGCATCACCGGTCAACGACTCCACGTCCTCGCTGGTGAAGTAGAGGACGTGACAGGCGGCGCCGTTCTCGTACAGTCGCTGCAGCCCATTGTCCTCCGTCTCGATGTCCGCCGAGGGAATCACCAGTGTGATGGGCAGTGAGATGCGGCTGATCGAGTGCTGGTACACCAGCGCCGCCAGACTGCTGAACACCGGCTCCTCGGCGCAGCCCTTGATTTGCACGCCCTTGCTCGTCGACTCGATCAGGAAGTGACGCACTGAATCGGGCACGTTGCCGTCCTCGCCTGCGAAGGTGGAGAAGTGAGAGAGTCAATGACTGAGTCATCTAGTGTCTGTCTTTGTCCGCCTAGTCATCGTCATGTGCCCCAGCAAGCAGCTGCAGACTTACCATCGTTAGCTGGTGCCGCCACTTTCACCGCCAAACCGTATGCTCCCTGAAATGAGTGGCTGTCACGAATGAGAAACGTTCCTGATGGCTTGTCATGAAGTAGTTTGATGGCTGTATTGTGACAACAAAAACAACGGAATTAATTACAAACACCGATGGTGCGATGGGATAGAAAAAGCGTACTTTCTTCGCGTGATATATGTGGTTTGTACCAGAATGAGGAGGTGTCCTTGATGAAGAGGGGCACATGACCCCCGGGAGTGGCTGGTGAGTGCAGCATGCTTGGCTTTCTGAATTGTGTAAAAAATGAAACTGTTTAAAACCATAAAAAATTGCAAAGAATATCTGCTCACCTGAACTCTTTCACTGGAAAAGACGGAGTGATTGGCCTGTGCACCGGACTCTGCGGACTAGTAGTGGTGGTGGCAGTGTTGGCTGGCAGTATTTCATCCGAGTGAAGTGACTGCAATGACAAGTAAAGTGTGGGCAGTTGTTGGGCAAATAGAACGGACAGATGAACTTACCAACTGAAGCTGATGCTTATCCTCGTCGCCGGCGCCGTTTTGCTTCCAGTTTGCTGTCTCCGCTTGCCGAAGCTGTTGTCTACCGGCTGGCGCGTTTGAGACGGCCACTGATGAATACTGCTGCTGCTGACTACCGAGGAGCAACTGGTAATTAGCGCCACTGCCATTGGAGAGCACTGGCAGCTGTGCCGGGGAATGGTCCAGCGACAAAGTGCGTACTGGCTGGCCCAGTTCGGCCTGTTCAGCATACAGCGGCGTCATGAGGATGTTCCGACTGGACGTTCGCACGGGCACCGCAGGCGTGGGTGGCTCATGGGAGGCCGGCGCACTGCCATTACTGTGCTGATGGCCGACGCCATTCTCGTCGGCGGCACCGTTCTTCTGTCCGTTCTCAATGGTGCTCTTCAGCTCGGCAATTAGCTGCCGCTCGACAACATTTCGCTTCTGCTGAAACTGGTCCTGCTTGCTCTTCAACTTTAGCTGCTGTTTCTGCAACCAGGTTAGCTGCTGCTGTTGCTGAGGCGACGGCGGACTTTGATCAACCGGTGCATCCACCGAATCAGCACTGGTGTCGACGACCGAGGTCTGCTGCACCATCAGTGAACCCACCAGGGAAACGGTAATTACCGATGAACTGTTGACTGCCACAGGCGGTGAGGCTGAGGACGTTGCCGACTGCTGTCTCGGGAGATCATTTTTGCTGTGGCTGCTGCCGTTGCTTGACACTTCTTTGCCTTTGGCGGGACTTTCCACCGTATAGTCGGGAAAAGTCTCAATTTCCAGTAAAAGCTCAGAGAGAAGCTCGTCAAGTTTCCTCTCATCAGAGACTGCCGGTGAGCTGTCCTTGTCGGCAACTTGTTGATGTGCTTGTTGCACCCCTTCTTGTTGCGGCTGTGGCTGTTGTTGCTGCTGCTGTTGTTGTTGCTGCTGTTGGTGCTGTTCCTCCGGTTGCGGGGGTAGCTGCTGCGTGGGTGAGCGCTTGGCGACGGTGGCGTAAAGACTGCCGTCCAGTGGGCCCTTGGTGTACTCGACATCGGTAACAAAGTTCTCGTATGAGTTCCACTTGGTGATATGCTCGTCCTCCAGAAAGCGCACCTCGGGCACTGTCTGCAGTCTCTTCTCATTGAAAAGCAGCTCTACTTGGGTCTCCTCGTGAAAGCGTTTATCGTAGGCGGCAATGTCAATCTGCTCCTTAGAGAAGACTGCCACATCATCGGAGAGAGTGGCCGTGTGAAACTGCACAGAAAACATGGCCACTCGGGCGCTGGGACTTGATCGTCTGTGGTAGCACTTCAGGAGAATCTCCCCACGCACTTTGAGAGGCGTCTTCAGCGCAAAGACCACTGCATCGTTGGCGGCAGCGTAGGCGCTGTCAATGTTGAGAATGGGCGAGCAGTAGATTAGATTCAGTCCCTGGTAAATTTTGATAAAGGGCTGACAGAGGCCATGGCCGTCAAAGTTGGGCACCTTGCGAATGGTGATAGAGTTCAGGTAAAACTGTTGACTGGTCATCTGCGATTCACCGGAGAGCAGTCCGTGGAAGTAGCCAATGTACCTGTGTGAAAGAGAAAGAAGAAAGCGTACTCATGTTGTCATTGGTGGTTGTGAAACAGAGAAGACATGTGGTAGTGTGCTAAAAGAGGTAGTGGTAGATAGTGTTAGACAGGCAAGACGAACCTTTTCTGAGATGGCTGCAAGTACTGCTCTAGGTTGAAGTGAAAGTAACTCTGCATTGACTCCAAATCGAAAGTGCACTCTTCGCCCAGACAGATGTTGAGGTACTGGAGGAAGGCGGCAATGGCGAGACTGGCACGGCTTAGATCTCGCTTCGAGTAAATCACCGCCACGTTCAGCACCGAGGCCTGTAGCCAGGAGTCAAGAGCCTTACAGAGGCGACACAACTTCTCCAAAGAAGGAGCATGACGTTCTGGCCAGCCCAGCTCGCACACCTCACACTCCAGCGCCGGTCGCAGGTTTTCAATGGACTCGCCGAGGTTGAACACCGTAATACTCTTTCGACCTTCCTCTTTCAGCTTTTTGATGAAGTTCTCAAATATCTTATTTGGCGAGAGTTTAGTGAAGCTGTCCAACAGTGAGAATACTGCAAGAAAAGATAATGACAAATTCGGCTATTAGCATTCTACCAAGAAACTCCCTCCCCTTCCCCGACTGACTTACCTATGAGACGGTTATCCACGTGCAGCGGCTCCATGGTGGTGAACTTAAATGGATTGATGCGCACCAAAACGAGACTGTTTGTCGGCTTGCTGTACTGCAGTGATGAACCGAAGATGGGATAGTAGTGGCCGGAAGTGGTTGTCGAATAGCTGCCGCCGTTTCGCTGCTGAAAGGCTGTGGTGGGTGACTCGTAGAGGTCGGTGATGTCACAGTAGTTTGATTCACGACTAGAAGGCACTGGCTGCTTCACTTCAAATGGCACAGAGGTGGTGGTGGTGGCAGTGGCAGCAACAGGGGTCGAGCTGAGACCGGCAAACTTTGGGAACGGCAACTTTGGGAAAGCAGACGGCTAAAGAAATGTCATTTCTTAGTAGTGAGCACTAACAGTACACAAGTCAGAAGCAGGCAGGCAAGGCCACGATTAGCTGCAGGCAGATAAGGTGGAGCAGTGGAGGCGCCCTGGAGGTGCTAAGTGATGCTCAATCGACACCGGTCACAGGCAGAGACACTGACAAAGAAGGACGATTCACCGGACGACGGTTGCCAGGCCGTTGTCGCTGGTAGTATGTGTATGTGTGTGTGACAAGACACTGTCTCACTGCTTAAGATAAGGCTGGAGAGGGGGAGGCTTGCCGGCAAGGACACTTGTATAGACGCGTACTCGTCTGATCAGCTGTCAATCACTCATTCATGATCACAAGTGGGCCCTGGTAGAGGGGTGTCACACTGCAAAAAAGCCCGAGGAAAGTTTGCCCCTGAGAGCGGTAGCAGAATCCGCATCAGTAGCACCGCCGCTGAAGATCACGCGGCGCCAGGCACTGGTGTGCACGTTTGCATTAGCAGTGCAGCTGCTCGAGCTGACAAACTGGATTAATGTTTTCCTTCTCACGCATCTCTCTCTCTTCCCGCAGAGACAACAGAAGCGACTGTACCGAAGCATCGTCGTTGTTTCTTCACCCGCCAGCACCACTACGCCAAAAACCGTAGCAAATGGTGCCCCCCTCTTTTGCGCCTTCACTCCCAGCTGTCTTCATCTTCTCAACTGCTGAGAAGACTACTCACATTGCCGGCAGAGATCGTTCTAAAAGTCAAGAGCTGCTGCCTTACAGCGTCTAAAATGGTACAGTGCCTCTTCCTACCAACACAAATGCAGCAGACAAGTGGAGAGAATGAGCGGCAAATTAGAATGCCGGCAGAGAGCCGCATGTTCACTGACTGTCATCTGCGCCTGCTTCATTATCATTATGATTTAGTACGCTCCGAATCCGCAAAGATTACTGGCAATAATTGGCTGAAAGAAAACATAAGCAGCAGCTGTTGCCAGACAATGACAGACAAAACTGGGAATCAATTGGTAATCAATTCCGCAGAGGGGTAGTGGAAGCAATGGCAGAGCATCTGTTTTTGTGTTTGGCTGTCAAATTGGGCAATATTATTTGGCAATATGCATTAACGCTTACCCTCTTCAATGGCGGCGGCGTCTTCTGGCTGACGAAGGAGTAGATGTGCGTCTGGTCGTTGGCTGATGATGATGATGGGTGGTGAAGGCCACCAATGGACCGAAGTGGCTGCCGCTGGTGCTGCTGCAGCAGATACTCACGATGACAGGAGCACTGGCAATTGGGCGATGGTGACCGTAGTAAGCGATGCTGGTGCTGGGTACTGCTCACTGAAGAGGCAATACTCATCTGGCGACGTTGCACTCGATGCGGCTGCATGCAACACTCGAGGATCATCATTCTGCCGAACAGTCACCATCATTCATTGCGTCCTAGTGTCAGCCTGCTTCCATCGCCGCGGCTCATCTCCCGACGCCAGTAGTGCTCTGTACTTGTTTCGCACAGGCCAAGTGATGAGGATGAAGAACACAAACACAAACGCCAGAAAAGTTGAACAACAAAAATGAACAACAGAGATGGAAATAACAACAGACTGACTGGCGAGTGGAGGGTGTTGTTCTCGTCGGGGCCTAGGCAGTGGCAGTGGCAGTGCTGGTGGTGGTCGTCGTGTCAGTCCGAAGACTGTTCACCGTTCACTGATGAGTTGAACACATGTTTGCCATCGAACTGCCTCACTGACTGAATGAGAGGCTGGCTGGACTGCCAATGTTTACAGGCGCGGTGAATGATCGAGTTGGCGAGCACCACCAGTTGGCCACACAGCCGCTGCTGCTGCTGATGCAGTACTCGTCTGCAAAGCCTCTCTCTCTTTTTCGCCTGCCTGCCTTTCGCTGCTATTCGTCCGTTGTTCAGCACTGCAGCCTGATGCCGCACTGATGAAGCGCAGCTTCACTCGGCTCCTTCCGTCCTCTGGCCAAACTCGGCCATCTGTTTGCCGGCAAGTGGTGGGAGCAGTGGAAGAGCAGGCAGGCAAGCAAGCACCTATTTCTCATTCCTTCTTTCCTTCCTTCCTTCCTCCTCTGTCCGAGTGGAACTCGGTGTACGCACACACACATTCGATTGGTTACATGCTCTGCAGCAGCGCAAGCAGTACTGCCTGGGTGCTCCGTGCCTTGAGGATGATCTGTAAAATGGTTCCCTCGACCGCATTCGTCTGCTGATATATACCACTGATGTATTTGCAGGCAATTGTTTATTTAGATTATTTTGCACGCGCCCTGCCGCTCACTTTGCTTTCCACTGTGAATGGATCAGACTGACTCATTCTCATTCATTCATTCACCCGCTACTGAAATTAGCCTCTATTTTGCATTCATTTCCTCTCGAGTTTTTAATTGTCGCCGTCTGGTAAATGGCTATAAATAGATGCGCCGTTTAGCGGAGGGGCACAGCGGCATCAGCAGAAACAGCAGTAGTAGCAGTAGCAACATTAAGAAAATCATTCTAATAAAGACGCAAAAGGGGCCAATTTGGTTGTTTTTGTATTTGCAACAACAGTTTTGCCGACAACTGTTTGTTCGTTCAACTGTCGAACTTGTTTGCAACTGCAAATTCGAAATTGAGCCCTGACATTTTAAAAGCATTGGTGAGCAGAGAATAATCATCCCTGGAAATGCATTTGCTGCCATTGGTTGCCAGTGTTGAAGTGCTCAAACACACAAACACACCAACACTGACAGATTGCACTGCCACCATCAATGACATCGTTTGGGGCTGCAGTAGCACGAACGGTGATTTGCTTCTCCGTGCTTTGCCTGGCATTCTCGGTGGAGGATCAAAGTCTGCCGTGTAGGCAAACAAACCAAATGAAAGCAGTGATGGCAGTACAGTGGTCTCCACTAGTCACCAGCTACCTGATGGAGTTTGATCGCATGCTAGTGCATCTCGATCACAGGGGAAACGTCCTAAAGCATACGATGCAGGCAGAGTGTAGGTAAAGGGGTTAACATAGTAAAGCATTCACCACTGACTGCTAACCTTCCACTACAGATCGATATGAGCTCTGTGGAATTTTTGCCATCCAGTGCACACAGGTTGGATCATCATCCTGTCAGCCGCAACAAGCCGTTGTTCTCTTTCACTCAAACAAGCCCCACTTTCAATATGAGCTGATCTTCGATTGGAATCATCTAACCGAAGTTATTGAGAAACTGCCTTCTAATACGAGCACTGCGAACAAACTTTTTCATGAGTTGAATAAAACACTAGAACAACTACACCGAAAAGCACCGTTGACGTTTCATCAAGTGACGTCAGAATTCTACATAGTCGACAACCGCCGTCACATCATCATTAGATTGAACATCAAAACTGGAAATAAGGATAAACTGTCTACACTGACAAATCCACTTTCTAGCATTCTCTCAATTGAAAACAAAGTCTATGCAGTGTTTTGGAAAATGGATACTCTGTTTGAGTTGAAACAGGAAGCCTTTCACCCAACGGTAAACAAACAAATTACAGAGTATCAATGTGCAGATTATCATCATCATTTTAACTTTCAGGCTCTTTCAGTGAAGCACCTTCTCAACTGCCAGGCAAAATCATTTTACGAGAATCGAAAGCTGGCATCAACTTTAAGCCTATGCTGCATTGCAATTATCATTGTGCTGATCTTTCTACTCACTCTGACCTTTATCAACATCCAAAAAGTATGAGACTGTGCTTAATCATTACCAAATTCTGACTAACAAACTTACTACTCTATTCACAGATGTATTCTTACAACTTTAATATTTTGAGAATTAGATCAATAAAATAAGTTGGCAGTAAATGACCAAAATGAAAAAATATCATAAGAGTATAACGGTAAAACTTAACAATAAAAACGAGCTTAATCATTCAAAAACTTGACCACGTAATTAACAAACTCGGCCGGTTTTTGCACATGAAGGTAGTGGCCGGCTTCGGGAATCGGCGCAAAAGTCACAGCTGGCAGACACATGCGAATGTCAGGGAAATCTTCCGCACTACAGAAACAAAGTTGAGAACTGAGTCTGTCAGGCAAGACAGAATACGCTCACTTACCGCACATAGTCCGATTTTCCGCCGTAAATAATTAGCGACGGTCCGGTGTACTTCAACGATGAGTCCACCTTGTCAACTTCGCGCTTTGCAACAAATGTTTTCAGCGCATCACAGTTGAACTTCCACTTGAATACACCATCGGTGTCTTTGTAAAGGCTCAGCAGAAAAAAGTCTACAATAAATTGGTGCTGCAACATAGACGGGGACGATCATTAGCACCTGCAATAACGTGCCGCACCCTAACATACCATAATACGGGGCATCAACTTTCCGCCCACCTCTCGGCGAGCCTTGCTAATGTCAAGGTCAGACGGCAGATCTTCAAGAATTAACTTCATGTAGTCAAAGAGATCTTCACTGAGGAAGTCAATTGGCGGCAGTCGGTTCACAGGGGAGACATCAGCGAGAATTAATTTTTCCACCTTCTCAGGCTACGGCAGGACAGAGACAAAGAAGCAACAAACAAATAAACAATGAATGTCAGTGGGTGGCAAGCGGATTTGCCAAAGTGAAACGCTTACCGAGTGAAAAGCAAACTGACAGGCGACTCGCCCGCCGAGACTGTCATTTAGAAGTTAATGAGAAAGGGAGTTAAAGTAAGTAAAGACATGCATGGGAAAGATAATATCATGTCTCACCTGTGACCGAGAATGCTGGCCTGCTCCATGTAAGTTCGCTCCATGAAGTAGCCAATGTCGCTGGCCATGTCGGCAATGGTCGACTCTTCTCCCTTCACATGTGGACTGTCGCCGTGGTTTCGCAGATCAAGTGAGTAAATGGGTCGCTTAGTTTTGGCAGCCAGCTGGTTAGCAATCGTACGCCAGTTAATTTTCATGCCGAAAAGTCCATGGAAGATAAGCAGTGGCGCCAGAGTGTTGTCCACATCTTCAGTGGACACCTTGAAGAAGGAAAGCGCCACTGAGCGATGGCGATAACGGAAGACGCCATGTGACCAGACTGCTGACTGTGAGGCTTTCAGTAGCTGCCGAACGGAGTTGGTAGCCAGGGAGTTCATGACTCCAAAGAATAGGATAAGCTCGGACAGACCGGCGACTTTCTTCGTCACAGGCAAAACAGTTGTAAACAAAACCAGACACACGTTGAAATAGCAGCAGTACAGTTGCGGTGACGCAACTCAATGTGAAATTCGACAAGAATCGTTCTTACTCCGATTGATTTATTCATAGATTTATCTACTGTGTAAATGTACAAAGAAATAACGGCTAATTAAGTTTACATTTCTATAAATCCCCTTTAGACGTCAGGCCACATAAAAGTTTCATTGTTTGTTGGGTACTTTTTTCTTGCTTTCAAGCCTACTTGGTCAATTTTGGGACCTGGATAAGCGTCACCTCCGCCAAAATAGGTATCGGCCTTCTTATTGAAGATGATGGGCTCGGGAATAATGTGCAGATTTTTGGGCAAACCGGTGGGATTTTGCGCCATTTGATCGTAACTGTTCTTGCCAATCACCTCGGTTTGATAAAACTGTTTTACATCATCAACTGTCTTCATCAAGAAAAGATCAGAGTTGGGCACTTCATGATCAAACTCCTGAATGCATTTGGTTAAGAACTAAAAACGCGAAATTAGTTTTGCTCAATTTTCAAACACATTTAACTTACCGTAAACTTTAGCTTATGATCACTAAGCGTTACATTTTTATCGCCAAGTATCTCTTTGCTTATCCTGTCGATTCTTTCGCTGACATCGCTCGGTGGACTGTATGGTTTGCCATCGCGGCAAAAACTGTTGAACAATGCAAAATCTGTAAATTAATCGTTTCCAATAGAGACGACAAACATACCCTGAAATTAGAAGACGACTTCGAAGTTGAGTTAGCTTGCTTTCCGCCATCAACTTGGCTTGCTTCGGATCAGAGTGCAATCTTGCATTCTTCTCAATGAGGTTGATCTTGGTCACCTCAGGTTCTTTGCCCATGGGTGACACATTTTGCCATTTTTCCTTCTTTGATCTGATGTTGTGCTTCTTGCTGACTACCACCTTCTCTCCAGTCGATGTAATCTGGTAGTGAGCGCATCGCTTCTGCAGCAACGTCGGTCGACACTGCTTAAGGCATCGAAGTGAAAGGGCGCCCAAGAGCTTAGAATCGGGCCACATTCTGGGGGGAGAAGAGGTGAATGTGTGGAATTCAAGAAAACAAATGCAAAACAAAAGTCGGCATGAGAGTAGCCATTTCGACAGAGCGTGCAGCCCATTTCTCCGACTCCACTATTTCATATGACAGGCTCAACAGCAAAAACAAGTGCAAAAAAATCAGCAGCATCTGTGTTTCAAAAGTGTTTTGAAAACTCCCTTCTCCGGCTATTCTGCCGCCCAAACGGCCATTCTACCTCGCCCTTTTGTGGCCGCCAAGGCACCACCACCGCTTTCCCGATTGCTTGCTGCCTGCATTGTTTCTGCCAACCGCCTAATGCCGTGCCCATACGTTCCCTTTACTGCTGTGACACTTCCTTCAGTGTCTTAATCTTTTCACCGTTGACCTCCGTTCACTCCCATCACCACCACCTCCTCCTCCTCCTCCAAGTAGCGTTCTGCCCTGAACTTGACGCTACCATGTCTAAGGAATACGACCACCTCTTTAAATTGCTAATCATCGGGGACAGCGGTAAAAAAATTTGTTTTTTGTGCAATGTACATGCTCATCGCTAAACGGGCAAACAATTTAGGTGTTGGCAAGAGCAGTCTACTCTTACGCTTTGCTGATAACACGTTCTCCGGAAACTATATATCTACCATTGGCGTCGACTTCAAAATACGAACAATTATTATTGACAATGAAAAAGTTAAGTTGCAAATTTGGGACACTGCCGGTCAGGAACGATTTCGCACAATAACCTCAACGTGAGTTGACATGTTTCTTTTTTTCAATTTTACAGAGACTAAATTTTAAATTTAAACAGATACTACAGAGGCGCTCACGGCGTTATTGTTGTATACGACGTAACCAATGGTGATAGCTTTCACAATATTAGTAGGTGGTTAAGTGAAATAGAGAACAACTGCGAAGTTGAAAATAGGATCTTAGGTAAGGTGTCATGTTTGTTCTTTCTGTAAATGTTATCTCTGTCTCAACTGCTTTGTGCAGTTCAAGTTACAGTTATAGTATACGTATGTCCTTCTTTCTTTCAGTTGGCAACAAAAACGACGATCCCAGCTCCAAAGTGGTGCTCACCAAAGATGCTCAAGGCGTAGCTCAGCTGATGAATATGCCATTGTTCGAAACCAGCGCCAAGGAGAACATCAACGTCGAGGAGATGTTCAACGCTATCACGCGAATGGTTCTCAAATCAAAGAAAGATCAGTTAAGTAAACAGAGTAACGACAATGCCATCAAAGTGACAAAATCTAGCGGTCACAAGAGCCGCAAGAAATGTTGTTAACGCCAATTGTTGCATGCTCATCATCTCAAATCTCTCTAGTATCTACTTTGAAACAACTGTAATTATTGCCCCTCCCCCGTTTTTTCCAAACGTTAACAAATTAACTATTAATTCCCATGTTTTCTGAGCTATTGAGTCTAATAATCTTATCTCCTTTGTCTTTATAAAAGTGTAATGCACCTGTTGAATGGAGGGAACAAGTTTTAATTTGTTGCATTAGCAACAGATAACATTCAGTTTGTAGAGTTCACTGTCACAGTGACGAGAATGGTGAAAACGGTAAAACGAGTGAAATGGTATTTTACATGAATCAAGTAGTAATGAGAGCTCCGCATCTTTTTGCATAAAATGCATGTATAACATCAACAAATAGATAAATAGTGAATAGAGAGATTTGTACAATAGTGAACAGAGTAGCAGTAAACAGTGGGTTGAATGATATGAAAGTGTGAAATTGATGGAAACGATGAAAAAGTACGAATGAGGATGAATGGTAATGAATGATGAATATCAAATGAAGAAGATCAAGGCGGATGACAAGCGTGCAAGTAGGGAGGATAGGAAGGTCGGGTGTTTACAGTCGCAGGGCGACTAGAGAGTAGGCGTCTTCGGTGTTCACTGTGTCTGGTGATCACTGCAGTCAGTTGAGCTTTTGAATTCTATTTCACTTTCACTTTTTGGCCGCTTTAAACTTGAGACTTCTCTGCTTGATGATGGAGCTCTGTGTGATCGAGTTGCGCTTTCCTTCGCAGTTGGTGTTCAGCGCCGAGATGGAGAGATTCTTGAGACTTTCACAGGTGGAAAAATTGTCCTTGTCGTTGGGTGATCCGAGAATCAGCGAAGACATTGACGAGCTGAGATTCATGGTCGAGGACACTGAGAGGGTGCTGCAGGGAAACTCAAAGTCGTGCATTTCAGTGTCGTCCACGGAGAGGCACGTCTCCACCATTGCCTCCAGGCAGTTGACAAACAGTTCTGCATTGTCGAGATTCGATTCAGGGTTCTTTGAGAATGGGCCGGCGAAGCGCCAGAGACCGCCAAAACCAAATGCTATAGCACAAATGAATTGAAGAATTAGAATGAGGAAATGTGATTAAAAAAGATAGCTGTACTTACTTTGTAAGCAGTGTGACTGCTGCTGTGGCTCTTCATTGCAGAGGACCATGTTGTGGATGATGCACTGAACTGCACTCAAGATAACCTTATCATGGCACAACGAGAGCACGTTGGTAATTTTAGCGTCCAGAAGTGAGTGACTGCAAAAGTAAGAGAGACAAGATCAGTCAGTCAGTCAGTCTGAGGAGTTGTAATCAAAATCAAAAGTGCACTACTCACATGACGGGGAAAACCTTTGGAAAGACGACCGAAGCTTCAGCCAGATACTCATAGAGAATGCGTATTTCCGCCTCATCGGTGGTGTTTCGCACCAGCGTAGCCTGTATTTGCAATTAACAAATGATAACAATTCTGATGACGCAAATCTGACGCAAAAGTGTAGCACTTACCAAAATGGTGAGAATCAAAGCCTGGTTCTGAAAGTCCGACAGCACTTCAGGGTCGAGTAAAATGTTGTTCTCATTGGACACTGACAGCCGAGACTGCTTCTTGCTCTGAATTGACTTGCTTTCTTGCTTCTCCAGTTTACCCGTAGTGGTTGCAAGCGTGGAAACAGGCAAGGTAGCGGTAACGGGTGCCTGCGGCGGCGGTTGCTGCGGTTGTTGTTTGCCATCTTCATCTCCGCCATTGTAGGGCTTCTCTTTGCCATCGGCAGTATCAGCTTTACTGTTCGTCCCAAAGCTCTCTCCCGTCTTGTGCAGTGTTTTTGGCGTGGGCATTGAGCTACTCCTCTGAGTGCGGTACAGTGGCCGGTAGTTGTTGGTGGAGGAGTCAATGTCCAGACTCTTCCAGTGTTTGTCCTCCTCCGAGGTGCTGATGGAGGTGCTCGTCTGGTAGGCGGTGCTTATCTGGTTGGAGAAGTGTGGCTTCAGCGGAGACTTGCCGCCCTTCATGCTGGACACTGGCAGGTAGAAGTTAGAGTCAATGGACTTTTGCTTTCCGCTGGTGGGCGTGTTAGAGTGCGACGACACGTAGTTGGGGTAGATCTGGTAGTTCGCCGAGAAGGACACCTGGTGGTTCTGGGTGATGTAGCTGCTCAGAGGTAGGTTCATCAGTGTCGAGGGAGTGGGCAGAGGCGTGGGTGACTGGGTCGGCAGGACATTGCCCGTCACTCCGACGGGGTTGCTGTAGCTCTTGGTGACGACGCCATTCGGCAGGGGAACCGGCGCCGGGGTGGGCACCTCATTCTGAAAGGTCTTTGAGGAGGTTCGATCGAGAAAGTTTCGACTGACTTTGTGTCGCAAGTGAACGCGACTTTGTACTTCTTCAGAAACGGAGATCAATGCGCTGAGGTAGGGGGCTGACTCGAGGTTCACTTCGAACTTGTCCCGCTTGTGCGGCTTTGCTACGATTTCCAGCAGCATGTTCAAAACACGCGTCGTTCGGGAGACGGTAGTCGGCGTGGTGTGCCGGAAACCCTTGATGAGGTGGCCCACGAGGGCACAATGAAAGTTTGACATGAAACTAAGACCCACTGAGTGGTCGAGCTGCTTAAAGTGCCACTCCAATGGCTCACGAGTGGTCATCATCACATTCTTCAGGGTGTTACTCTCAAAAGTGCCAAAGGAATCGAGAGTATGTAGGTTCTGTTCAAGTAGCGCCAGACCGGACGCGTACAGCGAGGTCTCATCAAGCTGAAGCACGGAAATGGCCACCCAGAAGAGGGCTCGGTGAATGGGCGACTCGGAGGTGAGCAGTGGCTGCAGTCTGGTCAGACAGACGATGATCGACTCAATTAGCTGCAGATCTTGAAACGACTCAAGCGCCTTCACGAGAATGCGCAGCAGCTGAATGATCTCAAAGTCGGAAATGGACTTTGAGATGCACCCGAAGACGATGATGGAGCGAGGCTGCAGGGCGGGGTTGTAGCGGAAGGCAAACGACCTCGCCATCTCCGTCCACCTCTGCAGCCAGTCACAGTCGGGAATGTTCTTCATGCAGGCCTCCATGATCTCCAGCAGTGCGTCGGTGATGGTCTCCAGCGAGCTCAGGGGCAGCTTCGGCTCGTGGTGGTGGTGGCTGGTGCTGCTGCTGCCACCGCCGCCCCCTCCCCCTCCGCCGCCGCCGCCGGTGTTCGGATTGGCGCTGTTTGAGTTGACATTGGCGTTGACGGCGCTGTTCACATTGACGACCGAGGTGGTGTTTGCATTGCCAATGGCCGAGGTGATGGTGGGCGGAGCGGTGGTGTTGCTGGGCGAGGCCACCCCCGACGACTCCTGGTTGATGGAGTTGGTGCACTGGACCGGGTTGCGCGAGCAGCTGGTGGAGGGCACGGTGCGAAAGGCGATGACCGCCGCCGACTTGACGTCACTGATGCCGAAGAGCAGGTAGAACTTGGAGAGGCTGAACTCGTCGAGACTGAGGCGAAGGACGCGCTGCGTCTCGCCGCTGAATGAGGGCTTCGTGCAGGTGCACAGCGAGTGAATGATGTTGATGACTAGACCGTGGATGGAGGCACGCAGGGAGATCGGTCCGATGTGCACCAGCAGGGTGACTATGTGAAAGAGGTACGGCAGGTGGTTGGCCACATCGAGACAGTTGTTGAAGGAGAGCATCAGGAGATAGCGGCTCAGGGTGGCGATATCGTCCCACATTAGATGCGCCTCCAACGTTGAGGTAGGTGAGGTGCAGGTCTTCTCAATGACGCGACAAAGGCGACTGATGACCTTCATTGCCACGAGCTGAACATTTGC
>JAALOO010001263.1_pt1 | contig 18117 bp, 10 predicted proteins | sample 7257641 | NCBI WGS metagenome assembly JAALOO01 (sample SAMN14085613, study PRJNA598686) | mite metagenome | biome: ENVO:01001000; feature: ENVO:01001002; material: ENVO:01001226; isolation source: single female mite from University of Michigan culture on fish food culture... ...
GCCTAATTTTATACGAAACCCCTTCAAGTAATTGGAGGGGTTTTTTTATGCGCTTACTTTTTTGTTATTATTTCCAATCTTTATATTAAGATTTTTACATGCCGTATCCGTTAAAATGGGCTATCTTGCCACAGAAAAACCTTTAGTTCTGAAAAGATGAAACCATGAGTAAAAAAGTAGCAATTTTGTTAATTACCATTTTAGTTATCGTAGGAGGTTTAATTGCCTATCGTATAAATGTTAATCAAAAGAAAGCTGATGCACAAGGAGCCGCAGGAGGTAAGCGCTCTGATGCAAAAGTATACGGAGTCGTTGTTCAAGGACGACCGTTTTCGGATTATCTCTCCTTAACTGGTTCAATTGAACCTAATGAAATTATAACTTTACGTTCAGAGATTTCTGGTATTATAGAAGAGCTTAATTTTCAAGAGGGCACGATGGTAAGTGCTGGTCAAGTATTGATTCGTATTAATGATGCAGAATTACGAGCGCAACTTGCACAAGCAACTACAAGGAATGAATTAGCCGGTGAAAATGAGCGACGTGCTAAACTTCTTTTAGAAAAGCAAGCTATAAGTCAGGAAGAATATGATATTGCTAGTGCCGACTATCGGACAGCACAATCGCAAATCAATTTAATAGAAGCTCAGCTAAACAAAACAAAAGTACGAGCACCATTTTCTGGGAAGATTGGCTTAAGAAATATTTCTAAGGGTAGTTATATCTCCTCTACTACAGATATAGCTCAATTGGTTAATATGAATAAAGTGAAGCTGCAGTTTTCTATTCCTGAGAAATATGCTAGCCGTGTACGTAATGGTGTTAGTGTGAAGTTTACAGTCCAGGAACAATCTGATGAGTTCGTGGCCGTTATTTACGCGACAGAGCCTGCAATTGATGCCAATACGCGTACCTTACGCGTTCGAGCTATTGCGGATAACTATGATTACGCTCTCATACCCGGAACTTTCGCCAACGTTATTTTTTCGCTTGATGCTATTGAAGATGGTCTATTAGTACCAGCCGAGGCATTGGTACCAATACAGAATGGTAAAAAGATTTTTGTCCTTCAAGACGGTGTCGCAAGAGAGGTTCTTGTCGAAACAGGTGGTCGTACTGAGGCAGATGTATTAATCACCAAAGGTATTTCCTCCGGTGATACGATCTTAACATCAGGTGTAATGGCTTTAAGGGATGGAAGCCCCGTGGATGTCACATTGCGTTAAAATTACAGTAACATGAGTTTATCAACCATAAGTATAAAACGTCCTGTTCTGGCGATTGTTATGAACCTAATGTTAATCCTTTTTGGAATCATTGGTTATACATTTTTAGGGGTGCGAGAATATCCTTCGATTGACCCAGCCCAAATATCTGTAAGAACAAATTATTCGGGGGCAAACGCTGATATTATCGAGTCTCAAATTACCGAACCGCTTGAAAAGTCTATAAATGCTATCGATGGTATCCGGAATATCTCTTCATCAAGTAACCAGGGAAGTAGCAACATTACTATTGAGTTTAATTTAGGAAAAAATTTAGAGGAAGCGGCTAACGACGTTCGTGATAAAGTGTCGGAGGCGCAACGACGTTTACCCCAAGATATTGATGCTGCCCCAGTTGTATCGAAGGCCGATGCTGATTCTGAGCCGATTATCTCAATGACGGTTCAAAGTACGACTAAAAATGTTTTAGAGCTTTCTGATTATGCCGAAAATGTCATCGCTCAGCGTCTGCAAACAATTCCTGGCGTTAGCTCAGTTCAAATATGGGGACAACGTAAATATGCGATGCGTCTTTGGATTGATCCGATTCGGTTGGCTTCATATGGATTAACTGTTCTTGATGTTCGGGATGCTCTTAATGCGCAGAATGTCGAGTTACCATCAGGCAAACTTACCGGCGAAAATACAGAACTTGCTGTTAAAACAGTAGGAAACTTAGCCAGCGAGGATGAGTTTAATAATATTATTATTAAAGTTGATAACAACCGCATCATCCGATTAAGAGACGTAGGTAATGCTGCCCTAGAAGCCGAAAATTTTGAAACTAAAATGTCCGATTCTGGTTTTCCAATGGTCGCATTAGCAGTTATACCTCAACCGGGTACCAATTACCTAGATATTGCAGATAAATTTTATCAGGAATATGATAAACTTCAAAATGACCTACCTGAGGGCTTTGAATTGAATATCGCTATTGATAATACACAGTTCGTAAAAAGAGCAGTGTTGGAGGTCGCTGAGACACTACTAATTTCTATCGTTTTGGTAGTGTTAATTATTTATTTATTCTTTAGAAATTGGGGAATTGCATTTCGGCCTTTGCTTGATATTCCTGTTTCGCTAATAGCAACATTTTTCATAATGTATCTCTGTGGTTTCTCGATCAATGTTTTGACCTTGTTAGCTATAGTGTTGGCAACTGGCCTAGTAGTTGATGACGGAATTGTTGTTACTGAGAATATATTTAAAAAGGTGGAAGAGGGGATGTCTCCAATCGAAGCAGCAATCAAAGGTTCAAATGAAATATTTTTTGCTGTTATTTCAATCTCTATTACGCTCGCAGCTGTTTTTTTACCGGTTATTTTTTTAGAAGGATTTGTGGGCCGGCTGTTTCGAGAGTTCGGCGTTGTTATTGGAGCCGCTGTTCTGATCTCCGCTTTTGTTTCCTTATCATTGACACCGATGTTGAATGCTTATTTAATGAAAGGTGGAGAGCAGAAAAAATCTAAATTTTATAATCGTACTGAACGTTATTTCGTTTTAATGAATAGTGAGTATGAAAATTCTTTACGCGGTTTTCTTAAGTATAAATGGCTTAGTATTGCCGTTATTATTGGATGTTTTGGCCTAATTTATGGATTTTATTCTGTTCTTCCCAAGGAGACTGCGCCCTATGATGATCGTAGTTATATAAGTCTTCGTGCTTCGGCTCCCGAGGGCGTTTCATATGATTATATGGATAGATTTATGACGGAGCTCACGATGTTAATTAATGATTCTGTACCAGAGAAAAAAGTTAGTCTAGTCATCACTTCGCCGGGATTTGGATCAGCTTCTTCGAATAGCGGATTTATTCGGTTAGGTCTCTTGGACCCTGATAAAAGAGAGCGGACTCAGGGGGAAATTGCAAGTCATCTCTCAACACTTACCAAGCAATATTCAGAAGCTCGCGTATCGGTCTCCCAACAACCGACGATCGCAGTCAATCGCCGGGGAGGACTTCCGATAGAATATATTATTCAAGCTCCGAATTTTCAGAGTTTGGAAGAGAAAATTCCCCTGTTCATGAATGAGCTTGCTTCCAACAAAACATTTTCAATAGTAGATGTTAATCTCAAGTTTAATAAGCCAGAGGTATACGTTACTATCGATCGCGAGAAAGCACAATCAATGGGTGTTTCGGTATTAGATATTGCACAAACCTTACAAATGTCGCTGTCGGGTCAGCGTTTCGGGTATTTCATGATGAATGGTAAGCAATATCAGGTAATGGGACAATTTGATAAAAAAGATCGTGCTACACCGATGGATTTGGCTGCTATTTTTGTCAAAAGTAATAATGGGCAGCTGGTACAGTTGGACAATATTGTGGAGATGGAGGAACGAAGTAGTCCTCCGCAATTATACCATAATAATAGGTATATGTCTGCGACTGTTTCTGCAGGCCTTGCACCAGGACATAGTTTGGGTGATGGACTCAAAGCGATGGATGCCGTTAAAGAAAAAGTTTTAGATGATACATTTACGACTGATCTAGGTGGTGAAGCACGTGACTTTGTTGAGAGCGGCTCTAATACTATGTTCGCTTTTGGTTTAGCTGTACTATTAATCTTTTTGATACTTGCTGCGCAGTTCGAAAGCTTTATGGATCCGGTAATTATACTATTGACAGTTCCGATGGCTGTTGGAGGTGCTCTTTTTTCCTTGTGGCTGTTTGGAGAAACATGGAATATTTTTAGTCAAATTGGAACAATTATGCTCATTGGACTTGTTACCAAGAATGGGATTCTGATTGTTGAATTTGCAAATCAATTGAGAGATCAAGGGTACAAAAAGTATGACGCAGTTCTTGCCGCATCTGAAGCCCGTTTACGTCCAATATTGATGACATCTTTAGCCATTGCATTAGGAGCTTTACCTATTGCCCTTTCCTTAGGTGCAGCCTCAACCAGTCGTATTGGTATGGGGGTTGTCATCGTTGGAGGTACAATGTTTTCTTTAATATTAACCTTGTACGTTATTCCAGCATTTTATTTAATGCTTTCTCGTAATCGAGTTAAGAGAGCGGAATTTGAAAACTTGGAAAACGAATCTTATGAATAAATTATTATTAATTGGTTGTTTGCTGGTTGTAAGCACTCTTAGTCTATATTCTCAAGAGGTTTTAAAAATAGGAACTGCTGTTGAAATTGCATTAGAAAATAATTATGATATTCGATTGTCCAAAAATGAGCTAGCGATAGCTAAGGAAAATAAGACGTACGGGAATGCAGGAATTCTACCGTCGGCGACAGCTAACTTGACGCAAAATAATAGTACCCAGAATTCTACACAAGTTCAAAATACAGGTGTTGAACGCTCATTGGATAATGCTCGGAATAATAGTCTAAATTATGGCGTAAGTTTGGGCTGGACGATTTTTGATGGAATGGGGATGTTTGCACGTTATGATAAGCTTGAAGAACTTGAACAGCAAGGTCATCTGCAGGTAAAACGACAGGTTTTAACGACGGTAGGCGATGTAATAACCCTCTATTACACGATCGTGGAACAAAATAATCTACTTGCTGCTCTCGATTCAAGTATACAAATATCAAAAGAACGACTTCGCACTGCAGAAAACCGATTCTCAATTGGTAAAGCGGCTAAACTAGAGGTTTTAAATGTGCAAGTTAATCTTAATGAGGATATTTCGATGCGATTACGACAAGAGGAAACGGTAAAAAATCTTAAAACCAACCTTAATAGTATTCTCGTTCGTGATCTTGATACGGAGTTTGGGGTAGATAGTAAAGTTAATATAGACGAAACTTTAGTTTTCAGTGAACTCTACGAAAAAGCTAATAAATTTAATCCTGATCTTCAGTTGATCTTGATAAATCGGAAATTAGCAGAATTGGATCTTAAGGTTACCAAGGCTTCAAGATACCCAACTGTAAGGCTAAATAGTGGCTATAACTTTTCAACATCAGAATCTAGCTTAGGATTTGTTGCGTCCTCGTCTGCTCGTGGGTTAAACTATGGTGTTACAGCAAGTATGAATTTATTTGATGGTTTTAACCAGCGGAAGAAAGAAAAGATTGCGCAATTGGATATAGATAATGCTTCAATAATGGTTGAACAGCAGCAGCATTTTGTACGAACGAACCTAAAAACTGCTTTCCAAACCTATCTAACAAATTTAGAACTATTAAAACTTGAAGAAACAAACGAAGGAATCGCACGTCAAAATCTTGAAATTACCTTGGCTAAGTTTAATATTGGATCGATCAGTGCGATTGAATTTAGAGATGCCCAAGAGAATTTTATCGACGCAATTTCTCGCTACAATGCAGCTCAATTACAAGCCAAACTTTCAGAAGTACAACTTAAAGAATTAATTGGAGAAATCGATTTTTAGAATTCTGTCTGAAGAGAAATTGATTGATAATTCCCTAATAGATAACTTGTATCTTTTTCGTTAAGAAAAAATTGAACAAACGTTTGCTTTAGTATTTTGTTTTTTTTTAGGAGTGAATACTATTATACTTGTATAAGCAAAAAGCAAACGAATTGCTTGCTAATAACCTTTTATAGTCATTCATAATTATTGTAATCGGTTGTTCAAATAGACTGTTTAGTTTGTTTTAAAATAGGTGATTTTAGAGGGGGCGCTTATTGTCGCCCCCTTTAATGTAAACATTAAATTTATCTTACACATGGACTCAAATAGAAGAGAATTTTTAAAAAAAGCCACAATTCTTTCAAGTGCCGCAATTACTTTGCCCGCAATCAATAATGCTGCCTTGGCATCTTCATTATCATTTAATATGGGTGGTTTTGCCGCACCAAAAATTGACAAAGTCAGAGTTGCTATAATTGGGCTAGGAATGCGTGGTCCAGGTGCTGTAGATAGACTGTCGTATATCGAAGGAGCTGAAATAGTCGCCCTATGTGATAAGCACAGCGAGCGCGTAACAAAAGCACAGAAGATTCTGACGAATAAAGGATTGAGAGAAGCAAAATCGTATTCTGGAGAAGATGGTTGGCAACAAATGTTAAAAGAAGTAGAGCTAGACCTCGTTTATATTTGTACACCATGGCCTTATCACGCACCGATGGCTATCGCTGCTATGAAATCGGGTTCACATGCCGTAACAGAGGTTCCTATTGGTTTGACTATTCAAGAATGTTGGGAAGTTATTAAAACTTCGGAAGAAACTAAGAAGCACTGTATGATGCTTGAGAATTGTTGTTATGACTTCTTTGAAATGCTCACTCTGAATATGGCCAGACAAGGCTTGTTCGGAGAGTTAGTCCATGCCGAAGGTGCGTATATTCATGATTTATTGGATTTGAATTTCAATAAAAACGGGTACGATAATATGTGGAGACTACGCGAAAATATTAAAATGAATGGGAATCTCTATCCCACACATGGGGTCGGGCCAATTGCTCAATGTTTGAATATAAATTGCGGTGATAGGATGACTCATTTAGTGGCGATGCAAACCAACGACTTCATGATGGGTGATACCGCTCGGGAACTTGCTGCAAAAGACTCTTTCTTCCAAGAGTTTGTCGGAAAGAAGTATCGTGGTAATATGGATACCACTTTAATAAAAACCGAAAAAGGAAAAACGATTATGCTCCAGCATGACGTTACTTCACCACGACCATATTCTCGTATACACCTATTGAGTGGAACAAAGGGATTCGCACAGAAATATCCGACTGAAAATATAGCTTTTGGTCATTCGTTTATCAAACCAGAGGAGTTAGAAGGCTTGTATGATAAATACACGCCTGAATTATTGAAGTTTATCGGCGAACAAGCTAAAGATGTAGGCGGTCATGGTGGTATGGATTTCATGATGGATTGGCGCTTAATTGACTGTTTACGTAATGGCTTGCCATTAGATCAGAGTGTTTATGATGGTGCTACTTGGAGTTCGATCGTACCTTTAAGCTGTGAATCTGTTGCGAAGAATAGTAAAACAGTTAATATTCCTGATTTTACAAAGGGAGCGTGGAAAACAAATAAACCACATGACTTAACCTTAAACGGCGGTGGAAATACGAAAATAAGATCTAAAGTTGTGAAAGGTCAGAGCAATCAATTAAATGTTGGGTAATTGAATACAATCATAATTAATTAAAAAAAAGTCCAGTAATTTACTGGACTTTTTTTTAAGCTCCATATTTTTCAGCTATATTAGTGTTATGATATCATTAGCCTTTAAAATATCGTTAGCAGGATGTGTGATTCTCGGATCTTGCCAATCAGCTCAAAAGCAATCGCTGGAGGTTGCTTTAGACAGCGACTCTGTTGCCGTCTGTCATACAGGTCCCATACCCTCTCGATTTGCTAGTATTTCGGATACTATTTCGGGTCATACAGGAAGTGACCAGGTGAAGATGATAAAAATTCAGGGAGGTAAATTTCGGATGGGATCGACTAATTTTCCTGATGCACAGCCAATACACGAGGTAGAGGTTTCGTCATTTTTAATGGATGAACATGAAGTCACCAATGCACAATTTGCACAATTTGTAGAGGCAACCGGTTATCGTACAATTGCTGAACGACCGTTAGATCCCAAGGAATTTCCAGGCGTTGATCCTCAAATGTTGGTTCCTGGTTCTGCTGTTTTCTCCTCACCAGAGAATGTTGATAATCTCAATAATCATCTACAGTGGTGGAGTTATGTTCCAGGGGCAAATTGGAAAAACCCTGAGGGACCGGATAGTGATTTAAAGGATAAAGATAACTACCCGGTGACACAATTAGCGTATCAAGATGCCGATGCATACGCAAAATGGGCCGGCAAAAGACTTCCGACAGAAGCTGAATGGGAGTACGCTGCTAAGGCGGGTAAGCACGTTGACGAAACATATTACTGGGGCAATGAAAAGAAAGAGAATGGAAAATGGTTAGCAAATATTTATCAAGGTAATTTTCCTACGGAAAATACTAAGGAAGATGGGTTTGAAACAACTGCGCCAGTAAAATCATTTCCTGCCAATGCTTGGGGTTTATATGATATGGAAGGAAATGTGTGGGAGTGGTGTTCTGATTTTTATAGACCTGATTATTATGCAACAAGCGACAAAATAAATCCAAAAGGCCCTGTAAATTCCCATGACCCACAAGAGCCAGGTGCTATAAAACGCGTGCAAAGAGGAGGCTCTTTTTTATGCAATGATGTGTATTGTGAAAGATATAAAGCAGGAAGTAGGGGAAAGGGAGAACAAAATAGTCCTACCAATAATGTGGGCTTTCGTTGTGTGAAAGATATCTAATTACGGAGTTTTTTAGAGACTAAAAATTAAAGGGTTCACTTCAAAATGAAAGTGAACCCTTTAATTTTATTATATTTTATGCGTCACACTATTGCGCATTTAAAAACATCGATTTTTTCGAGACAAGTTCTCGGAAGTAGGGATCTTGGAGATCAGCTATAAAACGAATGGCTTCGCCTGTTGATTTCATTTCAGGTCCTAGTTGCTTATCTACTTCTGGGAATTTAGAAAATGAGAACACAGGTTCTTTGATTGCCCAGCCAGCTAACTTCCGCTCAATTTTGAAATCTTTCAATTTATTGACACCTAGCATTACTTTGGTTGCAATGTTGATATATGGGACATCATATGCCTTAGCGATAAATGGTACTGTACGTGACGCTCGTGGATTTGCCTCAATAACAAATACATTGTCATCTTTTATAGCGAACTGGATATTTAAAAGCCCACTTACATTAAGTGCTTTCGCAAGTTTGATGGAGTATTCTTCCATCTTGTCCTGAACATTTTGTGATAAACTGAATGGCGGCAATACAGCAGAGGAGTCACCCGAATGGATACCGGCAGGTTCGATATGTTCCATCATACCAATAATATGTACATCTTCTCCATCACATATTGAGTCCGACTCAGCTTCTTCTGCACGATCTAAGAAGTGGTCAATAAGAATGTGGTTACCTGGAAGACTTCTAAGAAGATTTACGACAGCTTTTTCTAGATCTTCATCGTTGATAACAATGCTCATTCCTTGTCCTCCTAACACATATGAAGGGCGGACTAAAACAGGATATCCTACTTCATTTGCCACCTTAATAGCTTCTTCTGCTGAAGTAGCAACACCATATTTAGGGTAAGGTATGTCAAGATCTTTTAATAAGTCTGAAAATCTACCACGGTCTTCGGCTAAGTCCATGTTTTCGAATGAAGTTCCTATAATTTTAATACCAAGAGCTTCGAGTCTATCCGCCATTTTGAGAGCGGTTTGTCCGCCTAACTGTACAATGACACCTTCTGGTTTTTCTAATTCGACGATTTCACGAACATGTTCCCAAAATACTGGCTCAAAATATAATTTATCCGCCATGTTAAAGTCTGTGGATACTGTTTCTGGATTACAGTTGATCATAATGGCTTCGTATCCGGCTTCTTTGGCGGCAATTAAACCGTGTACGCAAGAATAATCAAATTCAATACCTTGACCGATACGGTTAGGACCGGAACCTAATACGACAATCTTTTTCTTGTCAGACGCAATAGATTCATTCTCGTCCTCGAACGTTGAGTAGTAATACGGGGTTTGCGCCGGGAATTCTGCTGCACAGGTATCGACCATTTTGTAAACTCGATTGATACCTAATTCCTTGCGACGATCATATACCTGATCCTCAGTTACATTGCCTAAAAGCCATGAAATTTGAGCATCGGAATATCCTTTTTGTTTTAAGGTCACAAAGAAGTCGCGCGGGATATTACTTAATTGGTATCTACGTAGTTCAGTTTCATGCTGCACTAACTCTTGAATTTGGACGAGAAACCATTTGTCTATTCTGGTTACTTTTCTAATTGATTCCAACGGTACTCCTAGCTCAAACGCATCTTTAATATGGAAAAGGCGATCGCCACTTGGATGCTCAAGGCTTTCCATTATATCTTCTAAATTACGAAGTTGCCGACCGTCTGCACCCAATCCCCAACGATTAGTTTCTAAAGATTGACAAGCCTTTTGTAGAGCCTCAATGAACGTACGTCCAATAGACATCACTTCTCCCACGGCTTTCATCTGTAATCCCAATTCTTTATTCGCACCTTTAAATTTATCAAAGTTGAATCGAGGAATTTTTACAATAACGTAATCTAATGTCGGTTCGAAATATGCTGATGTTGTTTTTGTAATTTGGTTTTGTAATTCATCAAGATTATAACCGATAGCCAGCTTGGCTGCGATTTTAGCAATTGGGTAACCTGTTGCTTTGGAAGCCAACGCTGATGATCGAGAAACGCGAGGGTTAATCTCGATCGCAATAATCTCTTCATTTTCTGGATTGACCGAGAATTGAACATTACATCCTCCTGCAAAAGTTCCGATCGAACGCATCATTCGGATCGCTTGATTACGCATGTCTTGATAACACTTGTCACTTAGTGTCATTCCTGGAGCTACGGTAATTGAATCCCCTGTATGTATCCCCATTGGATCAAAGTTTTCAATGGTACAAATAATAATAACGTTATCATTTGTGTCCCGTAAAAGCTCGAGCTCGAACTCCTTCCATCCTAATACCGCTTTTTCAACTAGAACTTCATGTGTTGGCGAGGCGTGGAGCCCCCTATTTAGCGCGGCATCGAATTCTTCTTTTTTGTGCACAAATCCGCCACCTGTTCCAGCAAGGGTGTAAGATGGTCGGATCACAAGTGGAAAACCAATTTCTTGGGCAGCTTCTTTACCTTCAAGGAACGAGTTGGCAATTTTAGATGTAGCAACACCTACTCCGATATCGATCATTAATTGGCGGAATTCTTCCCGGTTTTCAGTTTTTTCGATCGCAGCAACATCCACACCAATAACTTGGACGTTGTACTTTTCCCACAGACCAAGGTCAGAGGCTTCAATACATAAGTTTAATGCAGTTTGTCCCCCCATGGTTGGTAAGACTGCGTCGATCTTTTGCTCCTTTAGGATGTCTTCGATACTTTCACAGGTGAGCGGTAATAAATAGACGTGATCTGCAATAACCTTATCGGTCATAATCGTTGCAGGGTTTGAATTGATAATGGATACTTCAATACCCTCTTCTTTTAAGGAGAGCGCCGCTTGAGATCCTGAATAATCAAATTCACAGGCTTGACCAATAACAATGGGGCCCGAACCAATGATTAAAACGGAGTTGATGGAGGTGTTTCTAGGCATTATTCTTATTCAAAAAAATTAATTTTCAGTGTCTTATGCTGACGAAAGCGTCGAAAGTTTGCCTTAATATGGAGGGAATTCCGACTCCTTTGTCGGAGTGCAAAGTTACACTAAATTATTAATATCTGCTGCATTATCTTTAACTTTTAATTGTTTTAATATAACAACTGTTATTCAATGTTTACGGATAGTTGTCACTAGAAGTCAATTCTAATAGATGATTATTTCATCCGTGAACAGATATCCTCCTTTTGGATTTGTAGCAATAACTTTAACATACCGTGCCATTTGTGGTTTGCTGAGATTTACTTGGAATGTTTTAAATTGTAGTTTGGGGTCGCTTGGGTCACCATAATTCTTCACGGCATCGATTTTACGATAATTCTTGCCGTTGTCGGAAATATAGACCTGAAATTCATCAGGAAAAAAAATGCCAGGTCCAGGTAATTGCATGAAACGCATGCTTACTGATTTGATTTCTTCCCTACGTTCGAAATCTACATAGGCGTCAAAATTTCCTACAAAACCTTGCCATTGGAGGTCTTTATAGGACAGTCCGCCGTATTCGCCATTGGTTAAGGTGAGCTCTTTTTGAGCAGCGTAAACTTCCCAAGGGGTATTGTAATGCACTTTTTTGTTTATCCCTTTGTGAATGTCTAGTTGTATGTTTTCGATGGGGCTAACTTGAGTAGAATCTATAAATGACGCCGCTTTGATTGCGCTTGTAGAACTCAATACAATTGGGTTTGTATAGGGCGTATCTTCTGAAGTTGGTTTATCTCCATTGGTTGTGTAATAAATTAATGGATTACTTTGTTCAGAAGCGAGCGAGATAGTGTTCGTTTTTGTTTCCTTGTCGAAAATTACGGTAGACCGCACGTTATAGGACGGTCTATAGTAGTTTACTTCTAATTTTTGTAGAATTTTATAATGTTCTTGTAATCGCTGTTCAAAATCTGCCCAATTACGTTCCTCTTGTTTGGTCCAATTTATTTCAGCCAGAGCCAATGCTCTAGGGAAGGCCATATATTCGACGTGCTGATTGGTAGGCATATACTCTGTCCAAACATTCGCTTGCGCACCTAAAATATGTTTTAATTTATCCCCTTCGATTTCAGTGGGAACGGGATTGTAAGAATAGACTTTATCCAACGGGAGAAAGCCTCCCGCAGCCTCCGGTTGTGTGCGGGGATCCGATTGATAGCTGTCGAAATAGAGGTACTCATCGGTAGTCATAATTACGTCGTGTCCCATATTAGCAGCGTTGATCCCCCCTTGCTCGCCACGCCAGCTCATTACGGTTGCGCCTTCTGAGAGTCCTCCTTCTAATATCTCATCCCAGCCAATTAGCTTTCGCCCCTTATCTTTCAGGAAGTTGTCAATGTCTTTAATCAGATAACTCTGCAATTCTTCTTCACTTTTTAGTTCTTTTTCATTTTTCAGTGCTTGGCATTTCGGACATTTTTCCCAATGCTCTGTATTAGCTTCATCTCCACCAATATGAATATATGGCGATGGAAATATATCAAGAACTTCGGTGAGCACATTTTTTAAAAATGTGAAGGTTTCGGGATTTCCTATACAGAATTCTCCTTGGGTATAGGCCTTGCCGGTGCAAGATAATTCTGGGTACACTGCAAGTACTTCTTCAGCATGTCCTGGCATTTCGATTTCCGGGATAATGGTAATACCCTTTGCCGCTGCATAATCAACAAGATCTTTCGCTTGTTCCTGCGTGTAGAACCCGCCGCTTGCATTTGAGGAACCTTGTTCCACATATAGACGGCCGTTGTTCCACCAATCTTTCCAATTTGTATGCGTGCGCCACGCGGCTTTTGTAGTGAGTTCTGGATATTGCTTTATTTCTAGTCGCCATCCGGCACCATCGGTAAGATGCCAATGAAAATAATTAAATTTATAGAGTGCCATGATGTCGATATATTTCTTTAAGAAGCTTATCGGCATATAATGTCTAGAGACGTCTAGGTGAAGCCCGCGGTAGGCAAAGCGGGGGCTGTCATCGATGGTAATATGGGGGAGCGTAGTCCCATTTTCTGCCAATAACCCCATTTGTATTAGGGTGTATATGCCAGAGATCATAGCTTGTGCTTCGTTAGCTTTGATTATTATGCCAGATTCGTCAATTTGAAGTCTGTAAGCGTTCGGTTGAATGTTATCCGGTGGTGTCGCTGGTAATATCCGGATACCGGTTTGATGTTTTTTACCCACTTTTTTTATTACCTCTACCGGAAGTGCTGCAATTTCTGGGAAGCCTGACAGTAAGGGAATTAAATTTTCGTATTCCGCTGTTACAAATACTGACATAGAAGATGACAATTGCGTCGTTCCCTCTCCATAAACGACTTTATTGGGTTTTGGTATAAGATTTAAAGCTTTCTGTTGAGCAGAGATCGATGGGGATAGAAATACTGTGAGTAGAACAAGAAGTATATTACGCATAGCCGACATCAAATTAGTTGAGTTACAAAGATCTTAATTTTTTGTATAAACAGCGAACACAATTTATAACGTATGCGCGAAAAATATGATATTGTTACTACAATCCGATGGTCATGATATTAAGGGAATAATGATTAACTTTGCAGTATGATTGAACTACCTGTTATTCCAGTTACCCAGACTCAACGGAAACCCGATTGGTTACGTGTGAAATTGCCCGTGGGTAAAGAGTATCGTCATGTACGTAATTTGGTTGACGAACATAAGTTACATACGATTTGTGAAAGTGGTAATTGCCCGAATATGGGCGAGTGTTGGGGTGCGGGTACTGCAACTTTTATGATTTTAGGGAATATCTGTACGCGTTCATGTTCGTTTTGTGCTGTTGCAACAGGACGTCCCTTGAGTGTGGACTTAGATGAACCGAAGCGAGTTGCCAATTCAGTTAAATTGATGCAAGTTAAACATTGTGTTATTACTTCTGTTGATCGTGACGATTTGAAAGATGGTGGATCTATTATTTGGGCAGAGACTATTAATGCGATACGGAATGAAAGCCCGGAAACAACCCTCGAAACTTTAATTCCAGATTTCAAGGGGAATTGGGAAAATTTAGAACGGGTGATAGCCGTTCGTCCGGAAGTTGTTTCGCATAATCTTGAAACTGTTAGACGACTGACTAGAGAAGTACGGATACAGGCAAAATATGATCGTTCATTAGAATGTTTACGCAGAATTTCAGAAGCTGGATTACGCACCAAATCGGGAATAATGCTAGGCCTGGGAGAAACTGAAGAGGATGTTATAGAAGCAATGCAAGATCTTTTTGATGTAGGGGTACACATCATAACATTGGGGCAATATTTGCAACCTACTAAAGCACATCACCCTGTGGTGGATTGGATTACGCCTGAACAGTTTGAAAAGTATAAACAAATTGGCCTTGAAATGGGCTTTAAATACGTGGAGTCGGGTCCATTGGTTCGGTCTTCATATCATGCAGAGAAGCATTTATTCGATATGCAATAGCAAGCTTGAGAATGTAAAAAGAAGTCCCTTGCAAGCGTGCAAGGGACTTCTTTGGTTATAAAGGAACCGCTTGAGGAAAATCTAACGTTGAAAAACAGTTTCTCCAGCGATTACGGTTTGTAGTGTTTTTATTGTTCGTAGTTGTTCTACTGGCGCGATCATTATATCATCATCAAGAATAACGAAATCAGCATCCTTACCTGGTTCAATACTTCCTCGTTTTTTTTCTTGAAAACAGGAGAATGCTGCCCATGTGGTCATACCGCGTAGTGCTTGCTCGCGAGAAATCGCATTTTCCATTTGAAAACCCTGCTGTGGAAACCCTGTTTTATCGACTCGAGCTACAGCGGCATGAAAACCATATAGCGGATTAAAATGCTCTACAGGAAAGTCACTGCCTAATGCTAGTTTACCGTATTGTTCGAGCAGATCTTTGTAGGCGTAGGCTCCTTTCATACGGTCTGGACCTAACCGTTCTTCAGCCCAATACATATCAGAAGTCGCATGTGTGGGTTGCACAGATGGGATGATATGGAACTGGGCAAATTTGGTGAAATCATTTGGTGATATTATTTGAGCGTGTTCGATGCGCCACCGACGTTTTTCTCCATTTTTGAGATACTTTCCGTAGGTATCTAAGATAAGTCTGTTTGCAGAATCACCAATAGCATGCGTATTCACTTGATAATTGGATGCAGCTAATTTCTTTATTACAGCGTCGAATTCCTCCGGTGAGTGTAATAGGAATCCACGAGATGGGGCGTCATGATAGTGGTCAAGTAGACAAGCTCCGCGAGAACCTAACGCACCGTCAGCCATCAATTTAATTGAACGTATCGAGAGTCGATCGGTTTCATAAAAACCGTCGTTAATAGCTCGGTCAATATTGGTTGGGTTCCCTGCGACCATTGCATAATCTCGAATCTTTAAGGAATCCTGCTGATAAAATTTTTTGAGTTGTTCGAGTTCTTCGGAAGATAGCCCCGCATCTACAATGGTTGTTAACCCGACAGACAGAAGGGAATCTTGAGCCTTTCGAAGGCTAAGTAATCGTTCTCTTTCTTCGGGGTCGGGAATATAGCGCGAGACTAATGAAATGGCATTGTCTACCAAGATGCCTGTGAGGTGACCAAGGCTATCTTTCCCGATAACCCCACCGTCGACTTTTTCGTTGCTGTCTAATTTTGCTAATTCGATCGCTTTCGCATTTACCAGTGCGGCGTGATAATCTACACGCGAAAGAAAAACCGCTGTATTAGGGAAATATTTGTCGAGGCTATCTTTGTTGGGGAAGGATTTGTCTTTCCACAGATTCTGGTCCCATCCACCGCCGACGATCCATAGTTTATCAGGATTTGCCTGTTGATAGCGCTGAAGCCTTGTGACCACTTCACGAAAAGATGCCGAGCCATTGAGATCTACCTGGGCCAGCAAATCTGCGAACATGAAAAAATGTGCGTGCGCATCATAAAACCCGGGATATATCGGTTTTCCTAAAGCATCTATACTTGCTTTTGCGTTATACTTGCTTTTAATGCTTTCAGTACTCCCGATATCGATAAAAACACCATTTTTTATGGCGAATGCTTCCACTTGTCGAAAAGCAGAATCCACTGTATATACTTTAGCATTAAAGACAATCAGGTCCACCTCTTTATTTGTTGTACAACGAATGAATAATAATGACAGTATTAGTAGTAATAGGGTTTGAATTCTTCTCATCTGACGTTTTTTAATGCTGTCTAAAATACGAAATAACTGTGAGCCTTGCATTTTCCACGGGAATTATAAATAGAAAATCCTTGCCAAAAAATTTGACAAGGACTTTTATAATTCAATCGGTCTACCAAATTTTGGGAGACACTTTTTGTTAATTAACAATGTTCATCAAAGGCTGCGATTAAGTTGTCCGCAATCATCTGGGCTGGGCGACCTTCGATCATATGTCTTTCGATCATATGAACAAGTTTACCGTCTTTAAATAGTGCCATTGCTGGTGACGATGGTGGGTAAGGCAACATGTAATTACGGGCCTTATCAACAGCATCTTTTTCCATTCCGGCAAATACAGTTACCAATTTGTTTGGTTTTTTACCGTTTTCTACAGCAAAACGTGCGGCTGGTCGTGCGTTTGCTGCTGCACAACCGCATACAGAATTCACAACTACAAATACAGTTCCTTCCGAAGGGATTGCTGCATCAACCTCATCAGCACTTTTTAATTCTTGGAATCCAGCGTCAACAAGTTCTTGACGCATTGGAGTTACTAAATATTCTGGATACATCTCGTTAAATTTTAAAATCAATTTTAGTTAAAGTGGCCTCGAAAGACAACTAATACAAAGGTAGTGGTTTGTTCTGCTTTAAACAATAAAGGATCCTCAGTATTATGTCAGAATTTACAAGAAATGCGTCTAATTGTCTTTGAAATCAGATAGGTAAGGGTTATTTTTGGTTAAACAAATAAATAAGATTATGACTTCAAAAGAATCGACCTACATCCCCTACAAAGTTAAAGATATTAGTCTCGCACAATGGGGACGAAAGGAAATAGAATTAGCAGAAGCGGAAATGCCTGGTTTGATGAGTCTGCGTGAAGAATTTGGAAACGATAAACCTCTTCAAGGTGCACGTATTGCAGGATGTCTCCATATGACCATTCAGACAGCAGTATTAATTGAAACACTGGTAGCACTGGGCGCAAAGGTTTCCTGGTCATCATGTAATATCTTTTCAACCCAAGATCACGCAGCTGCTGCTATAGCGGCTACAGATATTCCTGTCTACGCATGGAAAGGTATGAATGAACAGGAATTTAATTGGTGTATCGAGCAAACATTGTTTTTTGGAGAAGACAGGCAGCCGTTGAATATGATCCTTGACGATGGCGGAGACTTAACAAATATGGTTTTCGATCAATTCCCGGAATTAATTGATGGAATTCGGGGTCTTTCTGAGGAAACGACGACCGGCGTGCATCGTTTATATGAGCGAATGAAAAATAACTCACTTCATTTACCCGCTATAAATGTCAACGATTCTGTTACCAAATCTAAATTTGATAATAAATATGGATGCCGAGAGTCCCTAGTGGATGCTATTCGACGGGCGACGGACCTCATGTTAGCGGGCAAAGTGGCCGTTGTGGCAGGTTATGGGGACGTGGGTAAAGGCTCTGCAGAATCTTTACGTTCGGCAGGTGTTCGTGTGATT
>JAALOO010001264.1_pt1 | contig 18109 bp, 15 predicted proteins | sample 7257641 | NCBI WGS metagenome assembly JAALOO01 (sample SAMN14085613, study PRJNA598686) | mite metagenome | biome: ENVO:01001000; feature: ENVO:01001002; material: ENVO:01001226; isolation source: single female mite from University of Michigan culture on fish food culture... ...
AGAGAGAGAGAGAGAGAGAGAGAGAGAGAGAGAGAGAGAGAGAAAGAGTAGTGATGATACCAGTCTCACTGCCTGACTAACCCTAAACTACGACTGGCACATTCTTCTTCTTCTCCACTTCTCATGGATAACTCATTGGCCAATCTGACCAGTGTGCGACTGACCATCGGGCAGCTGCACAAAAAGTACACAGCTCGTGCTGCAGAACACACATTCAATCTGGACATCAATCAAAATGTAAAATGCACCATTTTAATATTTCCCCTCTGTGCAAGAAGCTTCTTTGTGTCTGATTTATTTTGCCAATTTAGCAAAACAAACAATGAATCGAGTTTGAGAGAGTGGACACAGGCATCCATTAAGTGGCTAAGATTGTTTCCCTGTTCACAATGTCCGTTTGGGGCGCAGTTTCAGTTTGGTTCTGGACGCTCCTGCCCTCCTCCCAGCACTGATTCCCTGATTCTCTCCGGCTGGCACAGTTTGCGAGGAAAGCACTGAAGCACTGGAGAGCTGTTGTGCAGTGCAGCGCCGGCAAAACTGCCGCTGCCTGCACTGCACGGCGGCTGTAGCCCGAGTTGGGTAGGCAATCAGATCCGCATGGGAAATATTTCTGCTGTCGGGCAATTTCTGTTGGTGCAGACAGTACCCGAGCCTTCCCCTCCGCCTGCTTCCTTCCCTTCTCTCTCTCTCTCTCTCTCTCTCTGAACTGTGATGAGATGCTGGCGCTCCTTTTCCGCTCCTCTCGAGCAGTGTTGTTTGTTCAGCTCATTAGGTTCAGTCAAGTTTAAAGCAAGCAGTACGTGGTGCCACTAACTTATCGCAATTTAATATCCAGTTCCAGTGAGTGATGCACTGTTTGCGGCAATGGACTCGCCACTGCCACCACTGCCACCATCGCCGCCAAACGCATCAGCCAGTGCAGCCGCAGCCATTTGCCTCTTCTTGTCTATCGTCGCTTTCTCTTTCTCTATCTTTCAGTCTATGTGTACCTAAGCCAAAAGGTACAATCCTATTAGTGGACAACCACTACCACCACCACCACCACCACGGCCACCACAGCCCGCAGCCGCGCCGGTGGTTAGTTGGCAGTGTTGCACTTTTTCTTTTCCTTTTCGACTCCACCTCTCGTCCTCCTCTTCCTCATCTTCTTTTTTCTGTCATCATTTGCTGGTGGTACAATTCGATTGACCACTTGGAGCATTCGCATTCGTTGCAGTTCAGTTCGTGACTTTCACTCTGTTGCGTGTTGTCGGTCTGTCTGCCACAACGTCTACTATTTGTCTTTGCTCTGTTCAACTTAACTTGGAACGGTTTTTGCTGGAAGCACTTGCAGGCTGGCCAATAGGCTTGCATCTATGTAAATAGGCAAACCAAAGTGGCTTAATTTGATTTGTGCTGCCACACAAACCAAAACCCAATTCCTCGCCATCGAGTGCTTCTGAACCTTTTCTCCTTGTCCTCCTTCTCTGCTACTTCTTTTTGGCCTTTGTTAGTGCGCTCAAGACTGTGTTTTTGCCAAGATTTATGGCCCCTATGTTTGTCACTTATTTACCTATTGGAACGAACCTATCTGCTGCGTCAATATTTTTCACCACTATTGCACTTTTTGCTTTTACATCGTGTACATTTTTCTTCACATTTTACCAGTTCGGTCGGGCACCGTGAATGCTGCTCGAATCTGGAACGCTTCTAGTTGAGGGATTAGCCATTTCTTTCAGCGGGCTTTTTCTCGTCGGCGCCTTCAAGCTCTCATATTTTACATTGTTATCTGACGGCACCGTGTGTGCCTGCTTGTGTGCGTCTGCGGAGCAGCATATTTAATAGACTCGAGGTTACCGATCATATATCACCGTAACAAGATTGGCCAATTGTTTTACATGCTTTCCTGCAGTCTGCGAGGCAGCAGTGCCTCCTTACATGATGCTGCTGTTGTTGCTGTTGCTGCTTCTGTGACCACCATCACCAGAAATGACTAGCTGGTTGGCTGGGTAGATGGTTGGAGGGCAAAGTAGGCACCGATTACGGTGTTAATGGCTAATTTGATTGATTCTATTAGGTGCCAGTGGCAAGTGGCAAAGCCTCGGCTCGCATTCTGCGCCCCTGGACGCGTGCCAGTTTTTTACCGACCCTGGCCTTTTACATGCACACACACACAGTCGTCAGAAAACCAGTCATTACCGGGCAATCGATCGACTAATGTATGCATTGATTTTGTGTTCCATTCCTAGTCACTTTCCTTTCTCCATCTTTCTCTCTTCTTTCTTTTTCTTATCCTCTTCTCTCGGGCTCACTTTTGTTTCCTCTTTCCTGGCCAGCGTGTCACTGAAGCGGTCCCAGTGAAAGGCGTGAATTGCAAAATCAATACTGTTAGGCTTGCCTCTAATGTCTCACTATTGAAGTTGTCTATTTTCATAAAAATTTAAAAATTTTCCCAACAAACGAACAATAAAAAATCATTGCTTTCTCTGTTGTGTGGCACTGACAACCATTTTGAGTTCTGCTGATGCTGTGCCTGGGCTGCACAGTGCACTGGCACACTCCTTCGTTCGGCCGAGTGGAAAGCCACCACGGCGGACACCGCCAACAACTGCCACCAATTGCCACTGTCTTTTGTCCAATTCCTTCGCTCCACTGCCGCTCTGTGGGCTTGCTTTCTCCACCCCGAGCATTGCTTTTGTGGTCATATCGTCTTCAATTCACTGCACTGCTTTTTTGCCGGCACACTGCTGGTCTGCTTTCGTTTTCTCTTTTGTTGTAATTGCCTCATTCTTTTCTTGGCCCTTCTTAAATTGTTTTTGCTTGTTTGTGCCTAAGCCTTATCGGGTATATCCATGAGACACTTTTAGTCTTCCTTTTTACCCCACTGTTCGATGCGCAGACAAGCATTAGTGGAGACGCACTTGGGTGTTGAAAGGCTTAGGCAGCTACCAGCGCCCGGTCATCATTGCCTGCTGGCATCTCATCTGATCCAACCGGCACTATCTACTTTTCGCATCTTTTGCCATGCTACTAATCACTGCTCACGAGTGCCATTATCGTAATCAGCATTATCGGTTGCAATTACGATTACCCCGTGCACTGTGCCTGCTATTTGGAGGGGCCTGTTTTGCATGGCGAATGCCAGGTCACCAGCTCTTGCTTACTGTGAGGATTCAGAAAGCCACCAGCAACTTCTACTGGCGGCAATGACCTGTTTCGCCCAAACAGTGTTTGACTTTTGCGATGCCATTAGCGTTGCTCTCTCATTGGCGTTGTTTGCATTTGCGGACTTTTATTAGTCTGCCTTGATTGCCACCTAAAGAAAAGAAGTCATCAGTGTTGTGAACTACAACTGCTGGCCTGAACTGCGGTGGCTCTTACTAGATCTTACCGGGCAGCTAGGCTACGGCTGCCAGCAGTGAAGTGGCCAGGAAACGGTGGTGCGTATCCACGCTCGCCCACCACTTGGATGCATTAAGTGTGCCATTATTATTGAGCATAATTCCAATAATAGCACAGTCATCAGGCCGCTCGTCACAGTCATTTCCATTCGCTGCAGCTCGTTACCGCACGGAGATGTGATAATGAAAACTTGCAGTGGAAGTTGCCCGAGTGAGTTTGAATACTTTTTCTCTTCCCCTTCTATTAGCTCCCAATCAGGCACAGCAAGTGAAGTTGCACAGCACTGGGTGATGTGACTGTTCCAATAAATAGTCATGTACTTGCTGATTTTAAATGTTTAGACTGTGGAGTTTTTGGGTTGGAGAATTGGTGTTTTTCATTGTCAAACTCAAAGGCTCAGGAGGACTACTCGGTTTCCCCTACAGTTGCTAGCAATGATTGCCTCTTCCATCTCTACTAGACGAGATAATCTGCTTTTTATTAATAACTGACAGTTGATGTAGGCAGTTTTTTGGTTTGTGTCATAAGTATATCAGTTTTTTTCAAAAAAAAAGTTTATTGAAACTGTCTAAGACTAAATACCTCAACAACTAAAAACGGTCACAATAATATTGTTCATTAGTAGGGAACTACTACTCGTCCTGTATCGAGCATACGATTTAACATTTAATCGAGTGATTATTAATATTTATTGCTGTCGTGATTGGCTGTGATCTGGGAATAATCTCGTTTTCTGTTCACTCAGTGTCTGTTAGACTCATTGTTTCTCCTTGTTCCGTTATTGATAGCAGCTGTCATCTGACCAGTCAATGGACCGTCATCCTTACCGCATACTGTGTTCGTTCTTTTGGTCAGATGACCTTTGTCCGTTTCTCACTCGCTTTATGCCACCATCACTCCCTCCCTCATTCCCTGCCTTCGTTCTGCCCCTCTGCAAGTCTTGCAACATCTCTGCAACCTTGTCTTTGCCACTGAGCCATTTGCGCGTTGCTTCCAAAATCACAAGTGACATCACAAACACAGAAAAAGAGAGTAATTTGTAGTTGCAGTACTGCTGCAGTATCTAGTCGCACTGTTCAGACCATTGTGTTTGGTGGTGATGGTGATGGTGGTCGTGTGTGCCGTATTCGATTACAGTGCACTTTGTGCCTAATGATATGCTTCTGGGTGCTTCTCACTGTGGCAAAGTCAATTCTGGAGAATCGAATTTTAATTCATGCCATTTGTCTCCGTTCACCCCCACTGGGTGCGCTCCATTGTCTCATTCCACTGTCCACTGGTCGATGCTTTTTCCTCAGCTGACAGACTTATTATTTGTAATTATCTTTGTGGACGATTTGTGGCCAACAGATATTTATGGGCACTTGAAGCTGAAGGGATATTCATTTATAAAGGAGTTGGTAACACTCCCTACTTTGAGTTGCAAATTACGCGATTTTGTTTACGGCGCCAGACTTTGTTGACGCATCGTTTGCTGAAAAAAATGTTTTGAGTTTTAAAAAAATTTGCAAACTTTTAGCTCAAAGTTTTTACTTTTTGACGCCACACAAGGTGATTGCAATAAATGCAAGTTTTTTCATTCATGTGTTCTCTAGTTAAGGTGCCAATTTAATTAAATTTAAAATCAGCAAGAACGTAGTACTTCTGTTGTTTTGACTGTTTGTTGAGGCCATTAATTGGATTAGCATTTCACAGGCAGCCCTGCATCGGTGTAGTTTGCTCGGGTGAGAAAAGACGACTTGCTCGCATTTTGAAGCAGCAATGGCCGTGCACTTTGAGACTAGTGCGTCACAATGAGTTCCGCATGTCTGCTCGACACAGCCTCAGCTATCCTGTTCTCGATTCCTTTGCCTGCCCTCTTCAGCTGCTTGTCATTTGCATTCCTTCTTCTGTGCTTCCTAACAAACTTGTGATTTGTGTTCATTCTAATTGGCTACTGTCGGAGGATGCGGGTTTCGTAGCTTTGGCCCATTGAGCCTTCGTCTTTCTTTGCAGGCCAAGGTGGAGCAGAGTGAGGGTAGTGCAGATGAATGTGTGATAATTGCCATTGTGCATCGAGCACGTACCGCTAATGAATTAATTTGCTCCTTTGTGCATTGCAAATTACAGTCGTCTTTGTGCACAGCAGCTGAGATGGAGCAATTGTCTGCGGGCTGATAAGAGATCCGTTTGCACTGGCACATGCAGTCTTAGCAATGTATCCGTGACGAATAATTGAAATTTACCGCTCATCTGCTTAAAAAGAAAAACTTTTTTTCTGCCTACTACCACAACTGTCGCACATGCAGCTTACAGTCTGATAGTAATCCAAATGAGGGACTAATTCAATTGTAGGTTTTTTCCAGTGGTGATACTAAAAAAGAAAGAGATTTAACTACGGGAAATGCAGTGCAGTGAAGGCTGTGCAACGCACCACTAGAGCGCGAGATGTAATTACATTTTTTACAGTAAATTTAAAGTACCCTATTCAATGCACTTTTGCAACTTACTATCTACTCAATCTACTAGTTTCTTTGTTGCTAATTACCGGGCAGCAAAAAAGAGCATCATAAAAGTAACTTGTTTATCCTCTGCTCACCAATCTAGTCATGCGTGCGTTCAACTGTTTATCTTACCTACAAGCTTCAATGTCAATTAAAAAACAAAAAGTGGATGTTTCATAATCGATTTTGCTTTCGTTACATGCTGGTTTAAATATAATTGTCTAATTTTTTACTTTTTTGCCATCACAACAGGCCCGCCAAATTCAGTTCACGACTGTCTCATAGTCAACGTGACGATGACATCGTAAGTTTTTGTTGTCAATAAAATAAACAAAGTTTTTTAACTTTTAAAATATGTATTTAATTACAGTTTTGTGCTCAAATGCATTCCTGGAGAAAACGGTGGTTTAAGGCAAATATTCCATCTTGAGGTGTACAACATTGGTAAGTGATTGTTGTGTAAATCTTTATGTTTTGCATTTTTACAATTTTTATGTTTATTTACTCTGCAGAGAAAGAACATCTTCAAGTAAACGTTACCTCGCTTGAAGCACCCATCTTTACAGTGGAAAATTTGCCTCACAACACTGCTTTTACTTTAAATGCATTCAGCTCCAATGCCAAAGGACGTAGTGATTCGGTCACTCTTCGGACGGCGACCACTGCTCATGCCGAGAAGCATACCACCAACGGAAAAAGTAAGTGAAAAAAATGCGTTTTGCACTTTGTACCCGCGAGGTTAATTTATTTGGATGTCTGCTGAGAGTGTCAACGAGTCTTCAAGTTGCGCTTTGTGTTACAGCTGAGTTTTGTCTGCAGAGCTTATGGCTCGGGCATCCTTTTTAATCTAGCCAAATTAACTAGCTTCTTTGTGTTTATATTTCTTTGCCAACGTCATCATCATATCTCAGCCTCATAAACACACACACACCCAACTAACCAGCTAGGCACATTTACACGACCCTATTCAGTGAATCAGTGAGCCCTTGAAGCAAGTTTTATAATCTTAAAACAAAGCCCTTCTGCCTTGTCAATGGCACGAGTGACAGTTTTAAATCTGCAGGGCTTAATTAGTGCAGACCTCGAATTTATTTTGTTACTTTGTGTTCAGATTCTTTTGTTTTCTGCGTTTGCCGCAGTCTTGGCCACCCATTGATGCTGTAGCCTGGCTTAGCTTGCAGAGGCACACATCAAACCAAGGCTGGAGTTTAACGCAAATTTGTAAATGCACATATATTTTTTGTTTCATTTTGAAATGCATTGTTCAATTGAGCAGTGCACTTGGGCGTAACTGTCGTGACTATCTTTAGTTTTTAGATTTGTATACATTATACCTTTATAAATTATTATAACACGGATAGAGTTGCTTACTATTTTTTCACTTAATTAGTTTTTTGGTATAAAAAAGAATCTCTTTTTTAATTAAAACTCATACTGAAAGTAAATAACCTGATTTAATTTAATATTGTCGTTTTTGTTCCAGGGTTCTATTTATTTATATTTGTGCTTTGTTCATCAACAGAAACCACTACTCGGTGATAGTATTGAGACTATTTTTGTCTAGTGGTTAATTTAGCACTGATGAACAAACAACTTTGGAAATATTTGCAATCTCAAATTAAGCGTATTACCATTTCATTTCATTAATTTATCTGCACTTTTGTTTTGCCAATCTTATTTACATTTTATTAGACGCAAACTCTTTTCTGGTATTTGCCGTCATCAAAAAGTTCATTTTGATGCTTTTTGTAGCAGACACATTCAAATGAAATGGCGCTCTAAAGAGCAGACCACTTAAACGGAAAAATATCAGAGTATTTCACTGAATACTTTCCCTACATTGCATTTAAATTAATTAATTTATATAAAGTTTAATGTTTAAAAATTAATTTGCAAATTAATTCAACTACAAATTGGCTAAAATAAAAGCTCTTGTGCACTCTTCAAAGACAGAGTGAAGTGTCCGGTCTGGACTGTATTTAAATGCAGTGCAGCGATTAAATCAGCTTAGACACACAGTCTACACAGTGAGATGTGCGACTCTGTGTTCTGTGGGTGATGGAACTGGCGGCAGAACCAAATGCTTTGGACACATTCAGATTCAGTCTGGGCAAACCATCGACCGTAGTAAGGCAGTGTGAGTGTGTGTGGCAGTCAATTAACAAGTGCACAAGTTGAGCCGTTCATTAGCGTACGAGGCCGACCGAGGAACACGATGCTCGGCACAGCGGCTCACCAGCCGCACCATTTCCGTGCATTCGATGCTTCATTACGGCTATTGACACAAATTGTGATTTATGATGTCCATGGCGCACTGCCTGGGCGCACTACCACTAGCACAACGCTTGTACACGCTTGCTTCTTTCATTCTTTGCTGACAAAAAAATGTATTTTTCTAATTTGACTGCTGTCAAATCTTGCCGAAAGTGTGATTAATTGTCAATTTTCTAGGGAAACTAGCATTAATTATGGGAAATGTAAAGATTTGATTAAAATTTGTCTTACCGCAACATTCGATCTGCCTCTAGTCAGTGGTAATTTTATGTGAACAGATAGTCACAAAGAAACAACACTTATTTATACTACCCAGTAAAAAACAGAATTACAATTTTTAAAATATTTTTGTTTTTACAGAACAAAACGTCCTTTTTCAAGATATCAACGACCTTCTGTTCACTCCCATGTTTGGCGCCTTAATAGGTGCACTCATTTCATTTTTTGTACTTTGTTTCGCCATTGGAGCTTTTTTAAGACACAGATTTTGTCACACCAGACGACAAATTGTCACCAAAGGTATAGTTGAACAAAAACAAATTATTTTTCCTTTTAAATTATTTCATTATATTTTTCCCAGATACTTCCGTTTCAAATGGAGGTAGCAATGGAGGTGGTGGTAGTGGCAACACTGCCAACACTGCAACAGACTCCACTGAAGCACTTAAAGAGAGCTACAGTGTGGCTCACTCCTCGACGATGCACTCAATTGATGAGTACATTCTCCGATCTCAGTACCCGGCCGGACAGGCGGCACTGAACAGTCAGACTTATTATCGCTTTCAGCCGCACTCTGGCACTTTGCCACTGCTGCAGCACTCACATGGTCTGCTCAGCAGCGCCAGCCACAGCAACACCTCTGACATGGCACTCACCGAGATGTCCCTAGTGAATGGCGGTGGTGGTGGCGGCGGTGGTGGCGGCCAGATGGAGACGAGCAGCTACTACTCGGCAAGCAATCCCACCTATCCACCAGATCCGAGTGCTATACTGCACCACGCACAGCAGACACCAAGTGACCTTATGACGAATGCGTTCACCTACAACGTCAACAGCTCAACTGCCTCGGCAGGCCTCTACCCCATCTCCACTGGTCTGGTTGCAATAGCCAACAGCAATGCCAATCAACACCAGCATCAACATCAACATCAGCACCAACATCAGCATCAGCGGACTTACACTGAGATTGGCCAGTGCGGCCCCGTGAATGGTGGCAACCCTGGCTCCGACCTGCCACACCACGTGACGACGCTGGGCCCCATGCTCGGCTGCCTGGACAGTCTCTCCTCGTCGACATCAGACAAAACGGCCGAAGTGGACGATGAGTGGCACCTGCCGAAGCACCACACCATGATGCTCACTCGAAATGGCCCACTACCTCAGCACACGCAGTCATCCCAGCAGCCGTACTTGACCTATGTACGCTCTAATGAGGTCAGTTGAGCCCAGTCTTCCATCTTCAGGTGCCATAGTCTCATTTGTGTTTTGTCTCTTTCCGTCCCTCTCAGTCGTGCCTCTCCTCTTCAGCGACCACTACCTCATCTCCCAGTCGGACACACGTACCCAAGGTGCAGTTTTCTGATGTGAACCCCGGGTCCCCTTCGAAGATCACCGCCGTAACGAGTGTGTAATGTCGCCTGCCAAATGTGTATCATATATGCCAGTGTACATGTGTAAATAGTAATTTGTAAATGTCTGTAAATAGAAGCCATTGGCCTCGCCTCGCTGTGACTGGCATCGTTGAATGGTGCCCAAATAAAACTTTATTTTCTTCTAATCTCACAAAGAAGGCAATGTCTTTTCTTTCTTTTTCCCCTTTTCTCTGTGTTTGGGTGTGTAGTCGTTGTATTCTTGAATGCCTTTTCCGGAAGTGGATTTTCTTTCCGCTTTGCTTAGAATTGTGCATGTGTGTGGTTGTGTGCCCTCTGCGGTTATGTGGCTTTGTCATAATAATGCAAATATGCGACACATCCTCCTTCTGGTCCGCAAAGTCTTATCAGTCGGTGTGCACTTTCATTAGTCAATTGCACGACGACATGGGATGCCTCCGCTCTGTCTTACGCGCTGTCTTTCATTCTTCTTATTCTATTTCTTATTCAGTCTTGCTTTTTTCCGCATTGTTTTTGCCTTGTTGCCTTTTAGTTGACGCTTGCTTTGTTGTGCTTAGTCGGTCTCGTTTGGCTCAATGACTGCTGCTGCTGCTGCTCTTCGGGCCGCTTTGCTGTTTGCTCTTTGCCTCCTCGGCGCATTCTTCTTGTTCGTCGTCTAGGCTCACAACTGCGCCCTTCTGTCACAACACTTTTCCTTTTCATTCCGATTTAATTTTTTTATCTCCATTTCTATCTGTCTTTTTTTTGTTTCTCCGGAAAACGGAAGAGGAAACGATGAAACGATGAAGGATTAAAATGTGTAAATAACTGCACACACGACGTCGCTTCAATGGGGTGCACCATCACTCGCATCTCTTTGATGTCTCCCTTTCTCTGGATGCTTTATTCACCGCAACGTCATACTTTCCACTCACTTGCTCCAAGTAGTTTTGCCTGCTTTTGAAGACAGAGTCACTGGACTAAGAAGCATTGCCCTGCCATTGAGCGCACCCTGCTGCCCATTCGATCGTCCAAATGGTGTCGATAGGAGATGGTGTCATCCTCCTTCCTCTTACAAGTTTTGTCAGAGTGCTCATTCTCATCCTTTTCTTCCGTTGTATGCCTCTCTACTAGACCTCTAGGATGGCCCGAGTTCATAATAATAGGCCTAATCTAGATTATGGCCAATAAATTAGCATATGGACTGTGACAGAAATGAATCATAAAATCTATCTGGCTTTCAGTGTGCCCTCTTGTGCCTACTCTTTGCCATCGTTTCTTCTGCATTATCATCTACATTCGTTCGAACAGATTCCGCAAACCACTTTTAATTGTCTGAGTATAATACATTTATACATTTCACTATACTATCCTCTTCCTCTTATGCATCGTATTACTTGCTGCGCGATTACCATTATTTCGGTTATTAGTGGCCGTATTGAAAGTGTCCATTAGCACTGGTACCCTTGCTACCGCTTTCTAAATAGCACAAAGTCTTTTTGCCATTGTCGCCATCGTCTTCAATCGATATTACATTTTTTCCTAGTGATGCCATTTCTTGGCACTTTCTTAATTTAGAACATTTTTTTGTCAAAATGCAAGCTAATTGGTCCTACCATGCAATGTTGAATCTATCTACGTTGTAAATATTTGAAATCACTGGTAAAACAATTTTTTAACTGTTTAAAATGTTTCCCCCTCCCCTTGTGTGATCTTTTAGCTCCAATTTATTTAATACAAGACAGACATTTTCCATTTGCTCTGCTGTTTCTGTCGTAATGTTTATATTAAATTTTTATAAAATATCCTGTAGTTGGAATTTATACTTGTTTATTGCATAATGTCCCTTTGGAGAGTTGCCTTTATATCGCGAATGGCAGAGGACGGTGGTGCAGTGCACTTGACAAAACGCTTTGCCCTGTGCACTTTCTCTCTTTTTGTGCTTTTTGTGTGTCTGTTTCTGAGTGAGCCATAGCCGTAAATAATAACAAAACAGCAATAATACTCGGCAATCAGAAAAGCTATATATGTTTGCTACTTGATTTCTACTGCTTTTCTACTGTCCCTTACGGTGCTAAGAGCCGCCACACCGCGAACAAGTGTCGTTCTAGCAGTCCTTTTCTCTCGGAAGTAGCATTTACTTTGTTTTTAATTAAGACTTGTGCCGATAATGCTCCTTTGCAACCGGTAATGAGAGAGAGAGAGAGAAAGAGCAGTAGCACAATGCTTGCCTTTCACAGAAGCAGCTTTTTGTTTGTTGGTAGTAATTGAGGCCCTTACTACCTACGCCAACAACCTCGCTTTACGCACTTGCACCCTCTGTGAGTTGAAATGTTTAAATAGAATTCAGTTTCAAATTTAAATGACGGGATTGACAGCCGTTGACGTCAACAATAATTGCAGATAGTGCTGCTGAGCAATGGTTAGGACGGAACTGGATGGTGGCAGACTAGCTTTCACTTTGTTTGGCTAGGCCTTCATGCTATGTTTGCCTCCTTACAACACAGGGGTGAGAAAGAGAGAAAACTCGTCTTGTCCTTTCGATTAGTCTCGGACATGTGTCAGGAATATTAATAGCAAATTAATTTGCTTGTCGCACAGTGCACGTAGTTTTCTCTTTGGCTGCAAATTTAAATTTTCGATATATATATTTGCGGCCAGGCAAATTGGAAATGGAACAGTACTTTTCTGTGCAGTACTGTCCACACTCTCTGTCTGTCAGCGATAAGACAATGCCGCCAATTACTATTATCGGCGCAGAACCCTGAGCAGAGTTGCAAGTGCTCAGAATATGACTGCCTTGTGAAGCTCACTGAATTTACAGCAGATTGACATTTGGGGGAGTAAGGGGGAGAAACCACTATTGCTTGGTGACAAATTCAGTTTGACATTTTTATTTATTTGCATTTTGTGCATTAGATTTTATTGACTTTAAAACGAAATTTGATTTGTTTGTTCTTTGCACTACTCTCAATGAATTTGTTATGGCTAGTATGGAAATTAACGTTTGTCTGCAAACTGTACTTTGTCTAGCAATTCCTACCCACATTATCAATATTGATAAACAATTTAAATTTACTGTGCGACAAAGTATCAGAAAGTCAGCTAAGGGACACTTTTAAAAGCGTATTGAAAATGGTAGGTTAATTTACCTATGTACCTCTAATCATTTTTTATTTGATAAGCAGTGATTACACTTTTGCTCCTCTCAACATTGTGCTGAGAAAAGAGTTTATACTTCTGTAAAGTAGACCTCACTCATTGACAGCTGCATTAAAAAGACATAGTGGAGACATTTGCTAATACACAACTACAAATAACAACCTTTAATAATAGAAAAATGTTCTGATCAATTTTTAAGGGATTTGGGATAACAAAGTGGGCAGTTCTAAAAATTATTATCACTAGAAAGCCTCATTATCATTTAGCTGGTTTTTTGACATGTGTATAAAATAACCTGCATCATTTAGAATAAAACCAACTCAGTTTTGTATTTCTCATTCACTGTAAAGTTTATTTGTGAATACACTTAATCATGAGCAAATTGGCAGTTTTTATTGTTTTGCTTGGAGCGGTAGCACTTGCTGTCGCAGACGAACATATTCGCTTCAAAGATTGCGGTAAGTTACAGTTAATTAGAAAAATGAATAATGTTTTTGACAACTCATCAATTTTTACAGCTAATCATGAAATCAGCTCACTGTCATTTACCGGCTGTACCTCCAATGATCATTTTTGTAAAGTACACAAAAACCAAAAACAAGTGTTTACAGCTGTTTTTAAAGCAAATCAAGATACAAACAAAGTAAAACTTGAAATGTTTGCTGATATTGGTGGTGGAGTTCGTATTCCAGTGCCAAACTTGCATACCGACTCTTGTGATGGCGATATAAAGTGTCCGCTTGTAAAAGGAAATACTTACACATACCGTAAGTTTTACCAGCATATCTGAATAAACTTTTATAATTTTACAAATACTTTGCTTTAGATTTTACTTTAACGCTTCCCTCGGTGATTCCTGATGTCAGTGCGCAAGTCGTACTCAAGCTTTTGGGAGATCATGGTACACTTGCTTGTGCAAACATGAATGGAAAAGTTGTTGAAAACTAGATATATTTTTTATTTTTTATTTAATTTAAACAAATAAATTGCTGATACAACTCAAAAACAGTATTATTTAAAATGTCCTTTTGTCATTTTTGTGACGCATGTCTCAGTAGTAAATTTACTATCAAAATGTTTTATCAGCAAGCAAACACCTGTAAGTTATACAAGGGTTTTCTCTGTCAAAATGATGTAGACAAATAACCTCAGTAAAAAGATAAGAAAATGTCAAAATGATAACTTTTGTCAACTTGGTTGTCATACTGACCATTAAATAACAGTCGCAATTTTCATTCTTGTCAGAACTCAATCGTAGGTAAAGTTAACATTTTAATAAAAAACTTTAAATTGTTTGTTTAAACTATTTTTAAACTAAAATTGTTTCCTGTGTAGAGAACACGGATTCTACATTTCAATAAAAACATAATAAACATTTTGAATGATCATAAAAGAATTATAAATTATGTTAATTGATAAAAACAAGTGAAATAAAGAGGGCTTACCTAAATGATAATCCAGTATTTGAAAACTACCTGCTCATAAAACTGCCATGAACAAGCAAGAATAGCCCTGTTTTATGAGCCTAATGCTAATGCTAAAATCTGAGTATAAAATGGCTCACAGTTGGACTCAGCAAACAAGTTCATTTTACTAGCACACAAGTAAAATTACAAAAATGAAACTTGTAGCCATCACTTTAGTTTGCCTTTTTCCGTTGGCATTTTCGCTGACTTTGACAGGAAACTCATTCACGCCATGTGGTAAGTTGAATAACATGATTTAACAAAATGACCATTCTTATACTCGTTTTCCGTTACAGCTGTTTCTCCTGGCAAAATTCAATCAGTGAGCGTGGAGCCCTGTTCTGCTGAGCCATGCACCGTCAAGAATGGTGACGATGTCAGCGTTGCCACAAATTTCATCTCGAGTAAGTTTTCTTTTGACCACAAAATATTGCAACCGTAAAAACAAATTATTGTTGCAGCCCATGACACTTCCGATGACTGTGTTCTGAAAGCTAGTGTCCTCATCTCTGGTGGCTGGTATGAGATTTTCAGTGAGGTAACTTTATTTGATCATCTAAAAACTTGTTGAACACTAACTTTATCACTAAAAACTTCTATTAGCCTGCTTGCGGAGGTGATGTTGATTGCCCGCTGAAAACTGGCCAAACGTACACACTGACAAAGTCACTTCATGTTTCTGATAAGCTATCCAAAGGTTTACAGACGACCAAATGGAAGCTTATATGCAATGGAGCGGCTGACGAGATATTCTGCGGAGACGTTAAGTTGAATGTTGCCTAGAGCCTTAACCTCTGGTCCACTTTAAGTTTATGCATGCGTGTAGCTGACTTTGCAAAACTTTTATTTTTCAATAAAACTTTATGGCGCACACCGAGCAATTTTTAAACGCGGGTACAACAACAATAAAAATGACCTTTGCTAAAAGTTGCACAGTGTTCACTTGCACAATCTTATTTACAGTAAAAAACCCTTACAAAAAGTATATTCTTTGCTGGGCATCAGTTGTCTTTTAATGAATCAATCAGTTTGTCGATGAATGGTAACTGGGAAGTGAAATGCCTAACGTTTGATTTGATGCACTCGTCTCGAAGCTCACGTAAAGTGTCTCCAATAGAGCTCAACTCTCTCTCGAGACACCTTTGTCTGGTTAGAGCAACTGTTTCTAAAAACAGTGCTATTCTCCAGCTGGCTTCGGGCACTACTGGCTCCACTTCTTTCTCATCTGATCTGTTCTCTTCCAAATCATGATCATGACTTTCCGATTTTGTTTGAACGGAGACACTGGCGCCTTCTTTTGGCGTGCGGAACAGCTGATTTAGCAGCACCAGACAACGAAGTCGGATTTGCAAGTTGCGATCCCAAAGATAAACAATGACCGCGCAGATGTGGCAATCCCGTGTAACCAGTTGTTCTCGCAGTTCATCGCATTCAGAACCGGAGAATATATCAGCAAATATTTCTAGCGTTTGCCTTTTTGTTACGTAATTTTCTGTTTCATCAGCATATTTCAGCAGTTGAATTATTGCTTCGAAAAATGGAAAAGGGTTTGATTGCAAGATTGAAATTGTTGTTTGTTTGTGGCGTGTTAGAATTGTCTGGAAAAGATTTTATGAATTTTTACAAACTTGAAGTTAACAAAGAGCTTACTTTGAAGGTATAGCTGCAGTCCATTGATACGTCAAAAGGACAACTGGAAGGGCACTTTTTCATGTACTCAAAGAACTTTTCGACAAGGTCACTGGTGAAAATGGCCGTCACAATTGACTTGTATTGGGAGGCAAATCGGAGAATTGCACCTGAATAAAAAAATGACTCTTTTAGAGACTGAATTCAAGTAGGCAATAACATTGCTAACTTACCACAATTTAGCGTGACATCACTTTGACACATTTCATAGCTCTGAATGAGGCCACGCAAAAGACCAGTCGAAGTGTCACTGACGTAGTCAACCACCAGGTGGTTCTTGTTTGCCTCGAGTATCATTGAATTGGTAAAAATAATTCGAACCATTTTCTTCTCTTCAAAGCCAATGCGAGGAAGGGCTTCAAGAAGTTGACTTAGAATTTGACTGTCAATCAGCTTACGGATGGCCTCTTCAAGACTGCATCCATGCTGAGATACAAACTGCGACTCATCAAGCTCTAGCTGAGTTCCACTCTTGGGCGGAGAGGAACTTGCACTGTCACTGGAGCTTCCGTCTGAGTCCTGGCGCGAGAGTGACCGACGGATCCGCTGAAACTGGTCGCTCTCCACAAAGGCAGAGTACTGACGGCGCAGTTTCGACTTGGACCGTTTTCCGTTGCTTTTTTGCGTTGTTTTATCACCGTCTGAGCTTTGCCTAATCAGGAAGACAATGAGTGAGTTTAACTCTTCAAGGACTTTTAGCACACTGTCCGCTGACTTGTCCTTTTTGTTAGCTTTTCTGTTTGCTTCAGTTTCAGCAACAGCATCTTGCTCACGGCTCAGTTTGATCTCCGCCAACAGCGAAGATGTCAAAGTGATTGTGTCGGTGAAATGGCGGGCAAAGTTCTGGCCAAGTTTTTCCGCCTGCTCAGGCGTGGAGGCTTTGTTGAAAGCGGAGTGGCGCAAAATATTGCCATCCAGTGATATTTGACGCAACAGACGCATGATTCCACTAGCTGTCAAAGGAGAAAAAGCAGACTTTATTAGTTGAAATGATATTGAATATTGACAACTGCAAGTTGATCACTAATTGCGATCAGTTCTATTGTCTCCAGTTGTTCCCTTCTTATGATTTATGCTGATTAATGCGACCATTATTAGAGCCACTGAGTACACTGAGAAACATACTTTTGCCCATTTTGGTTCCTTTGCTCGCACATTGCTGTCTGCCGGCGGTGCCTGCTCAGCGGCACGTTGGCGACAGTGGGCAAATGTGAAATCTACATCAGGCAAAAGTGTGCATTGATGGATGGAGCTGCATTTGGCGAGCCATGTTCGTCGCGAACGTCAGGCAAATTAATCCTAATTGGTCTGCATTGCCGAACAATGCCTGCGACAACGGCGACGGTGCTGGTGCAGCAGTGACATGCTGCAGGCAGAATGCTGCAAAGAGCACCAAGAGCACTGCCAGTACTGTCAGCACTGTGGGCACCACTACTATCGGCACTACCATCATCATCATCATCATCATCAGCACACCAACAAACCATTTGAGCAATAGGATGTGATGGGAGTAGAGCACTGCTGTTCAATTGGCGCAGTGCATCGATGAATGTGTGAAGGAGGAGAAGATGCAGAAAGGACACCGATCCGAGACTGTCAGTTGATTGGTTACTCTGAGAAAAAATGCTGATGCACCAGCTGTAGATAGTGTAAACAGTGCAGAAACACTGTGTCACAGAGAAAGAGAAACAGTTGTCAGTTTAGGTCAGAATTGGCCCTTATTGTTGCCGTACTGTTGACAGTCGTTTGCCGGGTACTGTGCATGTGCCGTCTGACTTGCAAATGAGGCAAATTAGCCAATAGAGCCACTTGGGGAAACACTGTCTTCAGTGTTCAAGCTGGCAGCAGAAACAACGAAAACAAACTCAGTCAAGTGCGATGTAGATGGCTTACTCTGCAACAAGTGAACAGGCAAAACACTACTAGCCTTTCGACTGAACAGGTTACTCGGCGCCCCGTCTGCTTTGATTGAGGGGGAATGAAAAGAGGGAAAGAGATGTTTGAAGTAAGAGAAGAAAGAGAGAGAGAGAGAGAGAGAGAGAGAGAGAGAGAGAGAGAGAGAGAG
>JAALOO010001268.1_pt1 | contig 18070 bp, 17 predicted proteins | sample 7257641 | NCBI WGS metagenome assembly JAALOO01 (sample SAMN14085613, study PRJNA598686) | mite metagenome | biome: ENVO:01001000; feature: ENVO:01001002; material: ENVO:01001226; isolation source: single female mite from University of Michigan culture on fish food culture... ...
TCTCTCTCTCTCTCTCTCTCTCTCTCTCTCTCTCTCTCTCTCTCTCTCTCTGCACAATCTGCTACTGTTGCTGCTGCTGCTGTCACCGCCTGCCGCCACACTCTGCCGCCGGAATTATGAAGGAAAAAAAGAAGAAAAAGAAAAAGATGTTAAGCAGTTGACAAGTGAGTGAGAGGGATGGCTAGGCAGAAAGAGAGCTGGAGTGCTGTTGCTAGTGCAAAAGTGCTTTTGCACTCTGGTTCTCCAGCCAGTGATATTGATTCGAAAAGTGGCAATCAGCAACGGGCAATGAATAATATGAGCAGGGTAAAGAGGAAAAGAAGGACTGAAAAAGAAGACAAGAATCAAGTGAACCGAGCATTGGCCACCACCAAAACCATCTTTCGATTTCATCCCCTTCTCTTTTCCGCCACCAATAGCAGCACTCGGCCTCGCACTGCTGAAACCGACACAGAAGGCAGACAGAATCTAGGCACCAGATTTCAGCCGCCTGCAATCGACCAGAGTGGAAAGAGACTGAAGAGGGAATCTATGTTGTCGGGGATGAACCTCTCTCTCTCTCTCTCGAACTGAATTGTTTGGTGTTCCCAGATTTTCGTGGCTGGCAGCTGTGGCAAATGGGCTCTGTATGAAGCACTGCTGCAGCAGGAGACAATGCAGTCTCACTATTCCGTCTGTGAAGTGCAGATTGCCTTCTCAGAGTGCAGTTGTGATTTTTGCTGTTGCTCTTGTTGTTTTGTTGTTGCTGTTGCTGCTGCAGTCTAAAAGTACGAGTAGATCAAAAGTGAAAGAGGAGAAGGAAGAAAAAAAAGAAGACTCCATATTTTAGCATTAGAGTTCAGTCAGGCGAGAGAATAGGGCCAATAATATCAAAAGCGATTTGAAAACAGTACAACTTTACTGCGAGCAAAACATGTCTCACCATTTGGCCTCCGATTACTGCAGCTGCAGTAGCCAAAACAGCAACAGCAGATGAGCCGCAGATGAAGTTCACTGTAAAGTTCCAGAGTGCCAAGTTCTGGAGAATTAGAAGCTGGAGCACTTTTTCTGTCTTTCTCCAGTTCCATGTTTCACACGAATGAATAGACTCGCAAACTGCTGCTGCTGCTGCTGCTGCAAAGGCCAACTTCAGTTCAGGGAGAGAAATTCGATTATCTGGACCATTTTGGAAGTGCTCTAGTAGATTTTCCGCGGCCAAAAATAAATGTCTCCACCTTTTGTTGTTGCTGCTCTTTTGCTTTTGCCTACATTATCGACTTCTTCTAGGCGGACATGGTCACTTTTAGTGTGATTAAAGAAGAAAAACAAAACCCAAACCAAAGTACAAAAACCAAAAACTAGAACTGAAAATCAGCAATAAAAAGCAGCGGCGGCACAGTTTTGCACTCAAATTAAGACTGGCATTTGGTGATAAGAAAAGAAAACGGAGGAGGAGGAGGGGCGAAAAAGGAAAAAGAAAAAAACTGTTTTTTATCTCCTTTTCACTGTCCACCATTTTTTATTCATTGGCTGCAAATCGATAGAGTGGAAATGTAAACAAGTTAAGGCAGCAGCAGTAGCTCCCGTCCCCTCTGAACCGCATCTAAATCAAATTATAAAAGTCGAGTCTTAGCCAGTCAAAGTCACTTTCCGCCGCCGCCGCCGCCGCCGTCTCAGCTGCATCATAAAAAGGCAACTGATAGAGCGAGTAATTGAGTTTGGTTGCCTCTGTGTCAAGCACTGGATAAAGTAATGTGTGTGTGTAATGTAATGTCAGCCAATTAAGTGTTGAGCGAGAGAGGAGAGAGATATACCGTGATTGCTTCTGAATTAAGCGGAGCACAGTGTCATCATTTGCTGGGGAAGAAACAGCAGTGTGTCTCCTCTCTAACAATTAGCAATTACTCTGGTGCTGAATCAGAATCAGACAGAGCAGTAATCCTGTGACATCCAGAGAAGGAGCGAATGAAAGATAGTCAGTCCATTGTTTGCACAGACAACAAAAAAGCAACAGCAGCAGCAGAAGCAACCTCTTGCCAATGAATAATAATGGCAGTAAAAAGTTAAATTAATTAAGTAAAGATAAATGAATGAACTCTGATGTTGACTGAAAATTCAGTAGAAATAGCAGCAGTAGCAGCAACGGCAACAACTGCAACAAACAAAAAGAAGAGCGTAAAATCAAAAAGTCAACAAAAAAGCAAAAAAGAAAAATAATGTCTTTCCCTTTCTCTCTCTCTCTCTAAAACACAAGCACTGTCAGACGATAAATTAGCGACTTTAAAGAAAAATAAAGAAAAAGACGTGCTCTGTCTTTTCTTCTTTATTCTGCACAGTGCTGTTGTTGTTCACAGTTGCACTGGAAAAGGAAAAAACAAAAGATAGCAGCTGATGTTCTACTCTATGATTTTATTTTTGAGATTAGTGGTACACTTTTTAGAAGGGAGGGGAAAACAAAAGAAGAAAAAGAAAAAAAACAAATAAAACCAAAATGAAATGCCCAAACAAGTTTCAATTATTTTGTACAATCTCCACTTTTCCTTCTCTCCCCATCTTCAAGGACTCTTTGGAAAATTGGCCACTAAAATTTGAGGAGAAAAAAGACAAAAGAAAGAAAAGCAAACGACAGGACAGCAACAACTCTAAATTCTTCAGCTTCACACGTCACACAGAGAGGGAAGGAATACGCTAGAGAATACATCTGCTGCTGTTAGTACTGCTGCAGCTGTTGTTCGCTTGCCGAAGACAGCTTTACGTCATCAAAGGCTTTGATCTCCTGCCAAAGAGAAGTTGAGGAACTGAAAACAGGAAAGAAGAAAATGTAAAGAAGCAGGAAAGAAGAATAGGCTCCAGGCATCGATAGGCGAGTAATGCACACGAAGGATAGCAAGCAAAAAACAATCAACCCAAATGAGGCGATGAATACAGTAACAGGCAGGGCAGGCAAATGAGTAAGAAAGCAAAGCAGTAAAGCATAGTATAGCTCAACCACAGAAGGGAAGAATGTTTGAAAGAAGAAAAGAAAGACACAAAGAAAGGGAAAAGAAAGAAGGGCCAAAGAATTCGACGGCGGCGACATCATCGCCCCCACGACCACCACCACGACCACCACCACCAACCAGCCATCATCATCATCAGTCGGTCGACGTTCCCGTGACCGAGGGCAACAGACACAGTCACACAAAAACCGAGAGAATCACATCACCGAAAAGATCACTGAAAAAGAAAAGAGAAGAATAGGAAAATGAGACTGCCGAATCGCCTTCTCACGGGCGATCATTAGCACGGAACCCCCGGCGTCGGCGACAGCTGACGGGGAAGAAGAGGGAGAAAAAGAATACCAAATCCAGGAGAAAGAGAGAGAGAGAAAGAGAGAGAGAGAGACTGAGTATGTCCACTGAACAGACAGCGAAAGAGCGACAGAGAAAAGGCGCCGGGAACGCCGCCGCTGCGCCGCCGAATATCGAGAGCCGTACAGTGTGTGTGTGTGTGGTGGCGGACAGTAGGCGAAAAGTAGTGGAAGAAGAAGACGACGGCTCTCCCGAAACTACACGCTCCACAGCCACCACCACGAGGCCTCTGGTGTCTCCCCAGCAAGCACACACTGTGAAACAGTGCAGTAGCCACGAGTCTGTCGACCAGAGAGCAGTGGTAGAAACGGTGGTAGCGATCCAGGAACTTTTGGCAACTTTTGGCGCGCAAAACCCAATCGTTTGACTACTGCTCGGTCTTTTCATTTCGACTCTTGATTTCACCGCACTTGATTCGATGCAGTGTGCAATTTTTGTTTTGCCTCACCCATTTCCTTTAACTCTGATTCTTCTCAACTGTTGGCCACTTTACGGTCGTGTCCGGAAGCCGCTTCCAGCTTTCTCTTTCTCTGTCCGGTCGGTTGTCTCTTTTTCTTTATACAAACAGACACGCAGCAGCGTCAATCGAGCGTTCAATTGAAGTTAGCAAGAGCAGCAAAAGCAAACTAGACTCTATTGGGCTTTCAGTTCGGCCGCCGCAGCATCAACTGAATCAGCATCAGCAGTCTCAGCAGCAGCTTCAGCAGCTCAACCTGTCAATCAACTGCCCTGGCCACTCTGTGTGTGCAGTCATTAGCCAAGGCACAATAATATTGCACCCCTGCTCCTGCTTGCTTCATCCTCTACGTTGTGGGCAAATAATGAAAATAATAATGAAAGTTGTGATGTGAAGTGTGTGTGTGTGTGTGTGTGGTTTGTGCCCCCTCCTCCTCTTTTCTGTGTGCTTAATTGCTTTGCACTGAAGTGAGCAGTCCCAGAAAAAGAATCAACTACTCGAGCAGAAAAGTATTTACACTTCTGCTCAAGTTTTTGTTTTCTGGAAAAAGTGGAAAAATTCACCGTATTCCATCATCAACAGCAACAACCACCTTCGACATTTATCACCAAGCAGCTCAACCCGTTGTGTAATATCCGCGCAATTTCCTAGACAAGCAAGTTTACACTGGGAGCCCAGCGTGAGTCCATTCTCAGTAAAGGCAGCAGCATCAGCAAATCCAATTTCATCCACTCGACTTCACCTTCATCCTCACCTTCAACTGTGAATGAATCAATTAGAGGTAACTGTCTTGCCCCCGTCTTCATTCTCTCTGCTCAGTCGGACATTCCACTACCACCACCACCACCACCACCGACACTGATCTCTTTTTCTCTCTTTCTCCTCATCGCCTCACTTCACCCCACTTCACACTTCAGGATAAAATTTTTCCTTCACCTCAGCAGTGTGTGTACCAAAGCGGCGGCATTAGCACGTCTTCAAAAGTAGAAATTCCACACTCCAAGCTCAGGCACACACACTGTATGTCAGACTCAGCTCAAACAGCTCGCTCACTAATAACAATTACCGGGGTAAGTGTGGAACTGCAGTGTGTAATGTCCAGCAGGAGCAGGCAGCAAATTGAAACGGCAGTAAAAGTAAAGTGGCAGAAAGCAGGTGTAAGCACTGCACACCGGTAACCGTCAGACAGGTCCGACATTTACAGTTGGCAGAGTTGGTAGAGCGACGGCGGCAGCAGCAGCAGCTTTGCCAGTGGGTGCCTTTTAAATTGAATTTATCCAGAAGCAGCAGCAGCAGCAATTCGGGCAATTCAGGCAAAAGTGGAAGGCACTTTAACAAGGCAAATGACTACACTAGCCTTTGTACAAGGTACCAGTTCCTCTGTGTGCTTTTGGGATTCTTTGGTACTGAGGAGGGACAAGCACACGGAAAAAGCATTCACCGAGTTGGAGTGTTTTTTCTGTAAAGCGCGCGTATGAAAATTTTAAAGCGCCAGCACAAGGTACAAAACGGAAAGAGTAAGAGAATGGTGAGTGAAGAAAAAGAGTAGCAAAAAGCAAAAAGTCAACTGTTAACAGAGACACAGAGACAAGTGATCAGTTGAATGGATAGAAAAGGAAAGAAAAAGAAGAAGAGACCTCTTTTGGCTTTCCTTTTTCTCTTGCCAATAAGTGAATTCGATTTACTCAGTCTCTCTCCCACTCTCAATGCACTTATCAGCGGCACAATTCAATTCAGTTCAATTCAAGTCAATTTGAGAGACACTACTACTACTACTGTGAACTTTCACTACTAAACTCGGCAGCTGAACCAGAGATCTACACTCTTCTGTTTTTTTCTTGACACATCTCCTAACCTACTTTTCCCCTGACAATCCAATCCAGGCACCAGCATACCCAAACACGCACAACAAACTCTGATGAGAGGAGAAAGAAAACACAAAGTACCCAACCGAGCAAGTGTGTATTTGGCATGATCTTGAGGGGTTAGCTGACTGGCCAGCCAGCCAGCACACACACACTTTCACCCGAAAGCTATTGGCACCCAAAACTATGACGAGAAAAACTAAGCAATGAAAGTGTGTGGTCTGTGTTTGTGATCCCCACCACCACCAAACCTAATCACACTTTCCCAGTGTGGCCTTCCAATGTGTGGATATTCTTCTTCTTTTTCAGCAGCAGCAACAGCACTAGTATCGCTTTGTGTTTGGCTTAACTGTGTCCGTGTGTGTGTGTGTGTGTGCCTGCTTGTTGGCTACATGCTACTCTGGGCCGCTCGGTTTCGCTCCTAAAGTTAATTAGGCGACCCAGCAGCAGCAGCAGTGGCAGTGTCAGCGCAAACAGCCGCCAGGAGCAAGTCTGAATGAGAGAATGGGAGAAAAGAAGGGAAAGGGAAACTGGGAAAGAGCAAAGCCAGTTGACGTGTCTGCCGTAAAGCAAATATATTAGCAAATGATTAATTTGCTGCTGCTGCTTTGACTGCTTCTGCTTCTGTTGCTGCCACTGCTGCTCAGAGGCAAACTGTAACTAACTGTATCTCTCTCTCTGTATGTGACTTGTGTGTGTGTCTGTGTATGTCATCATCGCCAAGAACGGCAACGGCAACAGCAGGAGCCTCCAACAGGCTTGGAATTAGCACGAAACGAGGCGGTTGGTGCTGCTGCTGCTGATGCTGAACCCCAAACACTGACACGAAAATTTGACTAATGAATTCGCCTGCAGGATAAACAGACAATTTGATAAAGAAGATGATGAAGAAGGGGAAGAAGAAATAGGCTAATCAAACAGGGCAAAGGTGTGTGTGTGTGTGGGTGATGGTGATAACGCGAGCAGAGATACAAAGTAATTACACACCAGCTTCCATTACCGAAATCGCTCATTGAAAGTCAAAACAAACTGTACTGATAAAAACTGAGCACTCTACAGAATTAATTGGAAAAGGTTTTCCCAATCGATTCTCACATTTTCCCACACAGTTGTAGCACCTAGAAAGTTCCCCCAAATTAGCGGAGTTCATTCACGAAAACAAACCGGCGGTGGTGCTCAGTGCTTTTAACCTTCAGTGCTTTTTTCCCATCAGTGACAAAGTTTTCCCACTGGAAAAAGCTTTCTACTCCAAAAGAACATGACGATCGACATTGCAGCTTTGGGACTGATTTTCCTTGCCCCTTTGTCCTAAACCTCTCTATAGAAAGTTTGAGGATTACCGAGAGGCTGGAAAAAATGAAGGGGAAGTAAAAGAAGAAGAAGCAGAGCCCATGTTTTACCGTGGGCTTGCCTGCACTGCCCCAAATGCCAAAGGCTACCAAAGGCGAAAATAGCATCCCAGAACAGCTGAAGCTGAAGTAGAGTGCATGCCTCCTCTTCTTGTCCTTGCACCAAAAGCAGCCCATCAATTAATACGCACTAGGGGCCTTTCCCCATCTCCTTCTTAATAAGATTTTTTTAATAAGAAGTCCCCCTTTTCCTCTCCGAGACAGCAAAGCTGCAGATGCAGCAACAGCATCATCCGCTTGATTTATACCACCACGACTCATCTATTTCTCTCGCCAGTTGGGTTTCTGCTGCAGTTTCATAGTCAGCCAAGCCTAGCACAGCTTTAAACTGTTCTAGTTAGTTTAAAATGACACAGCATCTTATGATAGATACGAAGATGGCTGGCTAAAAAAGAGACTAAATCTTCTCATTCCCCCGTCGTCGTCGAGAGGAGCTGCAAAGCTGCAAATCTTGCAAGGAAGAAAAAGCGAAATAAAATCAATTTCAATGCAGTGCAATCGTCAGAATGAATGAATGCCACCATCCTTTCCTCTCTAACGCAGACTTTAGTTAATCGGATCAGCGAGCGCGCAGATGAACCAAAAGGGAGAAAAAAAGAAAGAAAAGAAAAAGGGAAAAAGGGAGAAAGGCCACAGCCATTCGCCAATTAGAGGCCCATTTGGCCACATAACATAAAAACGATGTTAGCGTCCACTGCTGCTGTACAATGGACGAGAGCAATTAGCGCGTAGAGCTTTACCGCCGCAACATGCATGTACAAGAATTGCAAAGGGAAAAAAATGAGAGGGGGCAATAAATCGACCAACTTCCAGTCGATCACACGGCAAAAACAACAACAACGGCTAAAGTTATAACGATCACTACCACAAACTCACCAAGCACAAGCTGTAGCATCAGAAAAAAACAGTGCCAATAGAACGTAGTAAAAGGAGATTTACGAGCTAAAAGGGGAGAAAAATCACAATGCCCAAATTTGCATATGGCATCTTGGGTTGCAGAGCTAGCAAGCTAGACCCCCGCCAGCTAGCTCTTATAAACATGCCACACTGTATTCCTGCTAGCTAATTTCCCTTTCCTCACTCCTCTCACTCTCAAATTGCAAATCCGCAATCTCAACCCGATGACCAAAAGTGGTAGTGATGGTGGTGGTGGTGGTGGCTAAAGAAAGCATCACGTTTAGAGCACAAACCACTTCTCCCTCTTCTCCCCTTCCAAATCACACATAATTGCCCACCAGCTGACTACACAGCTGCAAAAGCCCAAACGAGAGAAGAAGGAGAAAGAAAAACACACGGGCAAAAAAGTGAAAAGAAAGAAAGTGCTCTTCTCGGAATCCTCTCCTCATGTGCATACAACACCAGAGAGGGAGAATTTCGTTTTTGCGTTTTTGCCTAACGATCAGGCGCCACTTAAAAACAGCTTTCGCCACCCTCAACTCTGTAATCCGCTTTTCCCGCTGCTGCTACAACAACTACTCTGTGGCCAACAACACTTTCCCTCCCTTCTCTTTAAACATTGACCAGCAGTGGCCGATCAAGTGACCAGAATCTGGCGTGGACTTTCAATAACTATCAAACCACGACAAATTCGGTACTAGTTTGAACCAGATTTCAGCTTTCTTCCCCCCACTCTCGTTAGAATATTTGCCCATTATTAGTTTTCTCCTTTCAGGGTAAATACTAAACCTCATTTCGAGTGAGAAAAAGGGAATGGGACATTATTAGCAAATACTACTGTGCGTCTCAAATTGCCTCAAATAAGCAATGGTCAATTAGGAGCACAAACACAACAGAGAAAGTAAAAAAATAGAATCACTGGAATCTTTTCATTTCCACTTTAGAGATTAAGCGTTCTCGGAAAGAGTTCCGCCACTCCGCGACAACCTAAAGACAAGAAAAAGACCTTTGTAAACTGATTATAACACAACACAACTACAACAAAACAGAAAAGGGCAAGGGTTTGTGAAATGAGAGAAGTCCTCGTTCTGACAAAGCGACGACAAACGACTGCTGTTAATTGAATTAACGAGGCAGTAATGGGAAAAGGGGGGCCAAAAGTGAGTGAACACTCGTTTTTTCTCAATCACAGTCAAGTAGTAGTCAGCTCATTTGCATTAGTGAGCAAAGTAGAATTTCAGAACAGAAAAAAAGAAGAGATAAAATCACTAGTTAAGGGGTTCAGCACTGCAAACAACTGCTGCCTTCAAGAATTCACTAACGAAAATGAGATTTTGCTCGTAAAAAGGTACTTAGAAGAGCAACACAAGCTCAAGTTAAAGCTGCGTACTAACTAGTTAGCTGGAACAGACTTTTTAAAAGAGAAAAGAGAAAATGATAATGGCTTCTGTCTGTCTGGAGTTGTACTGAATTGCAATCACTCCAACGCCCAAAACACTCAACACCGATGAACTCTAGCTTTCACAGCAGTCAAAAAAATAAAAAGTTTCTGTTCGCACTTTATTTCAATTTCACACACTCATTTTCTTTCCAAGAACAACTGTTTTTCCTAGAAAAAACAAAAGTGAAAAAACAATGAGGTGAAATGTCGGACATTCTGCAATCACATAGCAACAGCATGAGCTAATTGTGTGCGCTCCAGAACAAAATCAAATGCCTTCACTCGTAGTTTGCTGTTTAATTACGTGCCCAATCAGTTAACGAGCAAAAATGTTTTGTGTGTGCAAAATAGGAAAATCAGCAGTGATTCGAGGAAGTTACGGAATAGGAAAAAAATTTGTAGTGATGAATGAATAAAATTGTATGAATGTAGCAACCTCTATCTCTCCATCTTTTCCTCTCTCTCTCTCTGCAAACAACATACACGCCAATTTTCGCTGTGTACACTTTATCAAATTACCCTACAACTGCCACTGCCGCTTAAAAGGTCGTCACTCGAGCAGAAGAGAGCTGGCGAGTAATTCAATTGCGGGGCTCTACTTCATCTACTTCTCTGGAGGCCTCTCTTCCTGTGACCAACTACTGTTTGAACTGTAGGAAATTCAATTAAACAGTGCACGAGCACTGCTAATAAATAGCAGGCAATAGAAAGAAAAAGCAGAGTATAAAAATGCAAAACAGCGACAGCAGCAGTCGAAGTTCAGCTGAAACTTTTTTTGCCCCTAAACCACACGTACCCAGCCAGTGAGAAAAATGCACTGCAAATATTTTCAAATTAAAATTCCGTACGATGTTTGCATCCGCATCTTTTTACTACTTTTTATCCGCTTTTTTTAAAAAATTTCTCCACTCAACCTTTGGACTAGGCAAACAAACAGCAGCAAAATGTGGCCGGATTAGTTTGTGGCTCTCCACTTTTTCTCCACATGCACACATGCTTCGGTTTTGGGGTTTGTATAAAAGCCCCCATAAAATCAATGCCGAAAAACGTGCTGCCACTTTTAAGATGTTGTTGCTGGAATAAGGTTCCTAAACGAAATTACTTATTCAAAACAGAGTCAAAAAAGTTACTTTACTTTTTCAAAACAGACTGCGTCACGAGACACAAACCTTCTTTTTTGACAAATAACGTTGAAAATAAAAAAAATCTCAATAACTAAAAAGCAGAACACTCTAGAATATCCACATAAATCATTTACCTAAAAAATTTGCTGAGTCATGTCAATTTGTGTCAAAACCTTTTTTAATAATATCAGGCAAAGCTTTTCCTGCTCCACTTTTTATACACTTCACTTTATATCTAAAACTATCATTCACGACAGCCAAAAAACTATTTGTCGCCAGTAAGCAAACAGGCAAATAATAAATACTCAAAGTCAATTGCTCTCGAGGTCACTGGGGGAGAACAAAAAACACTGTCATCTAATTTTGATTGCAATACCGGAATTGCGGGAAACACAATTTCTTCTCATTTTCTTTTTTTTGTACGATCAGTGCAAGCAAACCCCTCTTCTAATTTCTAATTGCAAATAACAACGGTCCTCAGCCTGCCTGTCTAATTGTGCGACAGAGACCGCCAAATAATAACTTTCCTGCCGAAGAGAGACTTTCTCTCAACATATAAATCCATTTATCAGCAAATGTACATAACACAGTAAATACACACAGGCCATAACCCCGCCGAAGTCCAGTGTCCAATGTCCACTGGTGTAATTTATCGATTCACTAATTATTGACTGCCTATCGATTAATCATAAAAATGACCAAGTCCTCTCCACTTTCCATTACAAGATTTTAGTTGCCTCAGCACTATTTGGCTTGATAAGCGAATTGAAGCTGCTAAACCTGTTTCTGTCGCTTGCATGTAAGCTTACAAATCAATTACCACCAAAAAGTGGGTAAAAATTTCAAAAAGGTCATTTGCTGTACAAAGCTCAAATTTTGGCTTTATCGTTTTTAAGAAAGCAGAAATCCTGTTTTCGTACTAAAACTGTACCCTTGTGGAGTTGACACTGAAAACCGATAACAATAGCCGCAACATCATCAGCAGGAGAAAATCTAGAAACTAGAATAAAAAGGCAACAAAATTAATGAGTGAACAGAGAGAACAAAAGAGCAAGTCGTTTGTCGTTTGTCCGTCTCGTGATGCTGGTCCCCACAATCTCTCGTCTGGACAATTAAACGTAGTGTGAGTGTGTGTTTGTGCTGGCTGCCACAAAATTTTTATCTACTATCACTTGCTCAAAAGAAAAACTAACCTAAATTTAGTTTATTCTAGCGTTAAAAAGCGTTTTACTTACTTTCAGTCATCCTTCTTCATTTCAGACTAATAAACAAAAATTCTAAGGAAAAGAAGCAACTGCAGCTCATATTTTTGGCAATAAATACCAATAAATAAGCCGATGATGTATTGAAACGTGAGAGTAAGCACAACAGCAGTTGGAAAAAAAGTAAAATAATAAAATCCTAGAAAACTGAAAGATGATTAGCAAAAACCAAAGCAGAGCAGAGCAGGAAAAGGAGAAGGAAGAAAATCAATGTCCGAAGATCGACTGGCGAATTATTGATGAATAAGAGAAAAACACTTTTTCCAATCGGTGTTATAGCTTCCTCATCCTCAGAATTGCAAACACGAGAAAAAAAAGAGCATCCAATCAACATTTAGATTCACAAATCAATAAATGATGACAGCAAAAATTTTCTCCCCGACCAACAACACTTGTCACCTTTTCAGTGTTTGGCAGGCAAAAGTTTTAGCAGTTGTGCTTACTTAAACTAAAAGAAAAGTAAGCAAAGTAAGTTTTAGTTTTAGCCCAGTCGACCAAAAAAGAATTGCCAAATAACCGAGCAGCTCAGAGAAAAGTCGGTGGGAAAAAAATCTCCATCTTTAGCTCTATTTTTATTCTGTTCTCTGGCAAATAATTGATGACTGATCGGAGTCCACACATACAAACAAAATTTCTTCCCTTACCACCATTATCATCTCCATAGACTCTGTGGGTGAGAACCACTAATCGTCAATTGAATTCTCTTTCTTCGACATTCAGCTCTTGAATTATACTACTCTACACACCAGCACACCATTATTTGCACAGACAAACGCTGACGGAATATATTCCTCTTTCTCACTTCTTACTTATTTTTACCCACTTGCCACTGTCTATATTGCGTGAACTGAATTGTCTACGCTGTCTAGAAGTTTTTTGCTGTTGCTGTAAGCAAAAGCCCCCAGAGTAGAAGAAGAAACAATATTCTCCTTATTCAAGAAATAAAAGAATGGGGAAAATGAGGAAATTTACAAGTTTAGTCTTAATTATTAATGATGAAAATTGAACACCGTCATCGCATCACAGAGAGTGAGTGTTTCTATGAATAGAGTGAGAAAAGCAGCAGTGAAAGTGAGTGAGTGAGTGAGTGAGTGACTGTGTAGGCAAAAAAGCGATCATGTTTCGGCAAAAAACTTTTTTCCTTTTACTTCTCCTCTCTTTTCGTCAAAGTGGTGAAAAGAGGAGAAAAAGGCGGCAAACCTATTAATGGAAATTGAGTTCAATCAAGTGCACACACTCACACACACACATGATGTGAGTGTGAGTTTGTGTGTGTCTTCAAGTGGCAGTTGTGTGGAAGCGGAACTGGCAACTCTTCCTAACTGTGCAGATAAGAGGACAGAAAGCAAAGAGAGGAAAGAAAAAGCCTAAGAGATGTGGCTGATGCTAGGGTTTGTGGTCAGAGAGAAGCTGAGTGGAAAGCTTTTTCTAGCTTTGTTGCTGCTGTGTCGGCCACTGGAATTGCCATCTTAAAGGGTGTCGACAGCGGAATCACTCGATAAGTGAGCGCTCCCGAAAAGAGGAAAAAGGGAGGCAGAAGGCTGCCAACCGTGCAGATAGAATTTGCGGACAAGGAGAGGAATTACCCGCGCTCTTAAATGCAAATGCAGAAAGTAGGCAAGCAAAGAAAGCTTAACTTACTTATTCAAATAATAACATCTGACCAAATGCACCAGCAAATAGGACCCAGAAAACCAGAAGGCCAAAGGCAACGTCAACATAAACGTCAACGTTAACATTCTACGTCAACATCAACATCAAAAGCAAATAGTCAGGTGGTGACTAGCTGACAAATTGAGGAACTCAATTTGCATTTAAAGCGATGACTGCATACGCATAAAATAACGATGATCGATTGACGTAGAACATAACGAGCGCATCTATTTACAGAGACCTACACTGACCGTTGGCCGATAAGAGAGACAAACAGAGTGAACAAAGAGTGCAATGAAAAGAAGAAGAAGAAGCAGAAATTCTGTGCAACAAAAATGAATGTTGAATGGGATGCTCGGCAGGCGTCAATCAACAACAACAGCAATAACAGTACACAACAAACAGCAGTCCATTGTTTTGAAGCAAAATATTCTTTGTGTGTGTGTGTTGTGTTTGCAGACTGTAGAACATTCCTTGCAACAAAGAATTGTTGTTGTTGGACAGCAGCAGCACTAAAAGGAAAATCCACTGCCCTTTACCAAACAGCTAAAATTCTAAAGGCGATTTTTGGAGCCGCACTCAGAAAAGGAAAACATGATAACACATGTGGAAAATACACACACACGCTGATCCTATAAAAATAGAACATGGAAAGATGGATGGCAAAAGTGATAGCAGACACACACATAAAATGTTGAAAAATTGGCCCCAAAATGATTTTCAACCGAAACAGGGACAGAATGTTGCAAAATTGCCCGACTGACTGATAGCAGAGAACTCTGCGTCAGCAAGTCTACACCACTTCAAAAGTGCCAAAAAGAAGAAAAGTACTGGCCATCTTTTTTGCCGAAGTATAGCTAATAAAAAATACCATCTCTAGGACAAACTGGCAGTTTCCTATTCGAGGGAGAACACACTACAGTTAATGGGATACGCTTGCCGCCTGCTTTTAAATGGGCCGCATTTTAATGCGAAAATTTTACCTAGATTTTAATGTGCACTGAGCAGGAGTCAGAAAATGAGTTTAAAAAGGGGCCAGACTACATTAGAATAAGTATCGAAGAAGGAGAAAAGAAGAAGAAGGAGTACTTCTTCAACCGCCGCCGTTTTCACTTCAGTTATGATGATAAGCGCGTTTAGAAAGAGACTAGAGAAGTAGTAACTTTCGCTGTTTGAACATCAGCAGCATCAGCAGTGAGCGTAAGTTGTACAGACGATGTACAGCGCTTATACAGTGTGTACAGCAAGCAAAGCTAACCACTATATAACGACCATCCACACCGAAACACATTTATCGAAATGATAGAGAGAGAGAAGAGAGAGAGAGACAGGCCATTATGGCTCCAATCTTGGCGACAAGATGGAGCAGCCAGAGCAATTAATCGCCCATTTTCCGACAACGACAACGACGACAGCGGAGAGGCAGAGACAGAAGCGGCTGCTAAACGGCGGAATAACTCAAATGATGGGCCACTTACTGAGAGTAGTCGAGGAGGGAAAAAGGTCATTTCAGGCAGTTGAGAGAAGATAGTAATAGTTCCAGGGCTGTTTTCGCCTCGTTCTAAATTGCCTTGTTTGTTGGGTCATTGAGTCCAGGCAGGCAAGCAGGCAATTTTTCCTCTTCTGTGGCATTTAGAACCGAGCTAAATTAATCTGCGAAGCGCCCCGTCTTTAGGTAATTTTTGCTGACTCAGTTTGGAAGATGGTCTAGGAAAACAACAAAAAAGAGTAGTGGCTGAAAGAGTTGTTAATGAAATTAAAAGGTCGTAATTTTACCACTGATTTCAAAATTGAAAACTGAAAAGGCGAAACTTGGACAAAAGTTGGGGTTGAAAAACAAAACAAAACAAAACAAAAGCATGGTCGCAAAAAAATATTTACACAGCAACAACATTTCTATTTTGACAGCACTTCCATTCCCTTTCGCCGACACAAACAGTCCCTTTTCTTTTTCCCTTCTTTTTCCCTTTCGTTTTCCATCGCCTGATGCGGTCATCCGAAAGGGATGATCTTGGAGGAAGTAATAACAAACACAAGACAGACAGAAACAGCAACAAACTGCTAATACCTATTTTGCCTGTGCTTGTGTTCTTAGATACATTGTTTCTCTGCCTACTATGACTCCAACTTGAACTATCGTCGCAATTAGCTGGAAAAAGACGGCAGGCAGGCAGACAGAGACACTGGCAGAAGAGGAAAGGGAAAACTTTTCTGCTGACCTATTCTCAGTGAGAGTTAGAAGGAGACAGTAGTGTTCGATGAGCTGCACCAGCAGCAGCGGAAAGATTAATCTCCAAACGAACGAACGAACGAACAAACGTAATTCGCGTATTGGCGAGCAACAAAAAGCAACATGACCAACAGTAAACCAACGCAAGCAGTCGACCACATACTGAGCTCATACCAAAGTACAAAGTACTACCACCACCAAAACCTATCACCAAACAAAAGTAGTAGTAGACAATCTAAAAAGAGCTGAGAAACTGAGAAGAAGAAGAAGAAAAAGAACGGAGGAGTCTTTTTTGAGCACTGGAAAGTCCCCCTACAAGTAAACATGGACACAGACAATTACCACCACCACCGCTGGAGAAGAACTCAGGCAACTCTTGCTCTTGGAAAGGCTCGTAAATTAAATTCCGGTGCATCCTCGGTCCTCCTCTACCACCACTACAACAACAACAACAACAGTACTAGTTCACTTCACTTCACTTCACACAAGCCCATTCTTGAGGACATTGCAAGTCTCGCCGACCCGAAAGCCTTCAGCTCAGCTTGAGCTCGAGCTCGAGCTTGCACCACTTCTTCGTCTGTGGCCATCTGTCTCGATCACCACTGGTGTGGTGGTATCAGTGCACTGGCACACACTTTGAACAGCGAGAATCACCGTATGTTTCGGTGTGTGTGTGTTGTAGGCTTACGTAGACTGACTCTGCCTCTGTCCTTTGCCTTTGCCTTTGCTGTTTGCCTGCATCATCATCATAGCACCGTCATGGCTCGCTGACGGCCAGCTCGCACCAGACGGTTTTTCACTGACTGTCTGTGACTGAAAGTGACTAACTGAGTAGTACTGACGCAGCCTGTCGATGCAGACACTCTTTTTCTTTCTCTCTCTCCAATGTTCAATTTTATACTCATCTTTGCCTTTTTCACACTTTCACTTTCATTCATAGATTGGAGACCACGAGAAGACGGTTGCTGCTGCGGTTCATCCAGATGCTAGCAAGTACAACTTCTTCTCCTCCTCCTCCTCCTCTTCGACCATCTTCATCTTTCCCCTCTCAACTCTCTCACTCTCGTCAACAACACCAGCAACTTTTTTCGTGTTCACTGATGATCAGCTGCACCAGTCAGTGAGTCAGTCAGTGCAGTCTGAAACCGTCTGCCCCGCTGCTGCTGCTGTTGCTTCAGTTTAGAGTAGTAGAGCAGTGGTGGTGGTAGAAAGTACAGTTCGACAGCATCAGTGGTGGTGGTGGTGATGGTGATAAATGCCTGCTCATCAGATGAGAGCACAAGCAGACCTGGCGTTGCCGGTAGAGACAGCAGTCGCATCATCAACAACAACAAAACGAGCACTGTTCAGCAGCAGCATCAGCATCATATTGAAGCGTTGTGCATGTTGGGCAGACATCAGCAAAAATAAATAATAATTTGAACTGACCTTTCAAAAATTGACACAATTATCTTCAAGCCAACACACAGCACTCACACACACATAGACACTCCCGTCAAGCACTAATCATGAAGCGTCGAAACAAGTCAAAAAGTAGCAGAAACAGATACCGCTTTGACGGCCACTGCTCGGCGTCTAAAAACATCATTACTTTACATCACTGTCAGCAGCTAGTGGAGAACTTTAAAGCCACTTCTTCAACTTCAGAAAGAGAAAAAACCATAAGAGGAGGTGAAGCAGCAGCAGCAGGAACTTCCTGCTTCAACTCAGTCCAACTCGTCCACCACCTCGCTCACGTGACGCTCACCTTTGCACTGCTCAGCCTGTTCAGCTTCTTCGGGGGCACCTCCTTGTTCACTCCAGCCCTCGCCGACAACCTTGACACCTCATCAGCAGAATCTTCCACCTCAATGGACTTCTTTGACCGCAGTGAAAGTGCTACCTCCTCCCCTTGGATCATTGCACCCTTCAACTCATCCTCATTATCCTCTTCATCCTCTTCATCCTCTTCTGAGTTTTCCATCTCCATTTCCTCCTCCCTTGACATGCACGTCTACAATGCTACCTCCTACAAAGAGCTGGAGCTGCTGAGCGAGCCGACGCAGCGCTTCATGAGCTGGCTCTACGGCCTCACCGCCGCCGCCGCCCTCTTCGGCAACATCATCGCCGTCCTCGTCCTCTTCAAGGGCAAACGCATGAGCAAGGGAACGCTCCGCTTCTTTCTGATCAACCTCGCCCTCTCCGACATCAACGTCGCCGCCTTCAGCATTCCCTTCACCTACGACGACTTCATGAAGGGCCGCTGGGAGTTCTGGCTCTTCTTCTGCCCGGTAGTGCAGTGCATGCAGATCACCTCCGTCTTTGTCTCCGTCTACACGCTGGCCGCCATTGGTGTTGATCGGTAAGGGCTCGGATAAAAATCCTGTTCTAATATATTAGAGAAAAAGTGACAATTCCCAATCA
>JAALOO010001269.1_pt1 | contig 18057 bp, 14 predicted proteins | sample 7257641 | NCBI WGS metagenome assembly JAALOO01 (sample SAMN14085613, study PRJNA598686) | mite metagenome | biome: ENVO:01001000; feature: ENVO:01001002; material: ENVO:01001226; isolation source: single female mite from University of Michigan culture on fish food culture... ...
ACAGACTGGCAAAGTAATAAGCGGGCTTTTGCCCTACCGGGCCGCCCGCCAAAAGTGCAGCTGGTGCCTGTGGACTGATAAAAAAATGCACAGATGAACAGGCATTCACATTCCCGGGCTGATTGGAGTTCGATGGCGTCAAAGGTAAAGAAGAAAGGGAAAAGCAAACTGGAGAAATGGACTAAAACAAAAACACCAGAGCGAGAGTCACTCGCAATAAATGTTGTTAACCAGAAACAGAGATTAGTTGCACATATGCACAACCTGAAAACACACCAGAAAAGAGCTGGTGGCGGGGTTTATGTGTGTACGCAAAATTGAGGACATCAAAGCCAAACTGGCAATTTGCCTGGTACACTGGTCTGTGTCTGTGCAGTCAAATCAGCTCACACCGTGACAGTACGACATAAAAAACAGGCAAACGAGCACAAATATACAGCAGAATTTTCAGTAAAAAAACAGCAAATAGTGCAGATACGAACAATTAGCCCACACCCACTAATCATCGACTACAGGTAGGTAGTGCTTTCTAGAAAAAATATTTGATGAAAACGAAGCACATTGTCTTTACACTGAAAAGTGTTTAATTGTAGTTTCGTTTTTAAAAATTATTTTTATTCTAAGCGTCACCTTGATCAAACGTCAATCGATGCTAAAAAACAAAAAAACAGCAGCAGAAGGGAACCACTGACATTCAGTCACATCGATCGATTACGAACTGCACAAGACACTTGACAGTAATACCAACTTATACAAACTCTCAGTGAATCAATGGGCGACCCTCTTACAGGTTGGTGATATATTATTGACAAAAAGTGTAAGTGAAAAAATACATAGACAAATAGCACCAATTTCATACAAAAAGGATTGCTTGATCACACATCGTTTGAGTAAATAAGATCATCATCATCATCATCATCATCATCACCAGGTGACAAGAAATGGCACCAGAAATGAAAACTAAAAAGCAGACAAAGAAGTATTTGTGATATACAGTTTGCAATAACGGCTTAGAGTTGTTTAGAATGTGAGAAAAGTAGCCAGTTGTAGTGAAAAACAAGAATGGCCATAAAATCAGACAATGAACTGCTGTAAAATAGGAGGAAAACACAAATTACACAATAAAATCGGGAAAATAGTGCTTCCAGAAAGTGTACAGAAAAGTGCTGACAGGCGTGGTAATAAATGCTTTGTGGAGAATATAAAAATACAGTAATCAAACAAGGAAAAGGTAGCAATAATTAAGTCATTAGAATGCAGACTGACAAATGGCGTCAGTTTCACTGAGGTTGCATACTTAGTTGCGGCTGAAGCGGCCAAAGCGAACTCGTTCATGGCAGCCGAGGTACTTCTTGCATTTCGGGCAGTAGTGTAGAATGTCTTTTGATCCATTGGAACACATCAGTGGAATGAGACAGCAGCCACAAAAGCATCTGTAAAACAGAAAACCAATTAGTAAAATATTTCTCAAAAATATGTTTAAATCGTTAATTAGAACCGTTATTTTTGTAGTAACCTGTAACCTTTTGCAATCGATAATATCTATCGAAGCATTTGAAAATCATTTCCGAAAAACATTGACTGAGTCACAATGCCGCCTTGCACAAGCAAGCTGAAATCAACTTGACGTAACCCAACAACCAAATGGGTGACACGCATGTTTAGCCCAGGTGATAATTAGTCAAAAAATAAAAAACGGCAACTGATGCCGAGTTAGTTGGTACAGGAATGAGTTGACCAGTTTTTGCCCGTCACTAGCCAACCTTCTGGCGCTGTCTGCTGATAGTTGCTGTTCAACTTGATCAGTGCCGCCTGTCAGTGGCCTATCTCCAAATGTGTGGGAAGTCTGTTTGGCTGTTGTCAACAGCTAAACAAACAGAGACAACAATAGCAACAGCAGCACCAGGAAAAACACTCGCTAATCAAAAGTGCAGTACTTGCTATGGTATCAATAGCTAATGTAAATGTTGACACTTCTGTTTAAAAAAAAGTTTCTTCAAAAAATATTGTTCATTCTACAAATTGCCACTTGTACATCTCCAATGCCCAGTCAGTCAGTCTACATACCCAAAAATGCAAAGCAGCGAGCACAGGAGCCAAGAGACGACGGTTGTCTTGGACTCAATTTTGGTGGTGATGTCTTCATTGCAGTAGTAGCACTTCATGGGAATCGACTTGGCCGGCAGGTTGTCGGCAATTACTGTAAATGCAAATTGTAATTGCAAAATGTAAAATATTAGCACCAGTTTTTGGTTTACAACTGTCTAGTCTAGCACATACCAATTGTAGTTTGCGTGGCCGGCTGAGGGACATTCTGAAGAATGGGCGCCTGTTCGCTGTAGGCAGGCGGTGGGGGCATTGCGTACGCCTCCCCGGAAACGGCCTGCAACGGCGGGTACACCTTGGTCGGCTCCATGCCCTCGCCCTCTTCGGTCGGTGCTGAGGGAACCGAGGGGTACATGTTGTTGCTGTTGCTCATCTTGATCGAGACAGTTGAGGCGGTCAACGGCAGTTAGTGGTTTGAAGGGAAATGATCGCTAAGAAGTGGTTGTCGTCGTCGTGAAATGTGTCGGCTAAGATGAAATCAGCATCAGCAGCAGCAGTCAGACAGTGGTGCTTGGATGAATCATCAGCCGTGGCAGGGGAGATTGGAGTTGCTGAGAAAGAGGGAAAAAGGGAAAGAGAGAAAGGCCGCTGCTTTCAAAACAAGCACAGAGCGAGCAGCAGTGCACTGAAGAGAAGGATCTCCTTCTCCTTCTCCCCTCGTTCGCTCTCTCGGTGGATTGACCACGACGAAGAGAGCAACTGTGTGCAGCTATGCACTGTACAGAGTCTGTACATATGCACTGCACATCTTGCGCATGTTGCAAGCACTGAATCCTCGAGCAAATTGGCAAAACAAAAATTGCCCCTTGTCAGCAACAGACAGGCAGGCACCATCTAGTGCATCGGGTGATCACTGTTGCGCATCGTCGGTAAAAGCAGCCTACAAATAAAGTGGTATATTTTTTCTAAACTGAAAACATTAACTATGTAAGATAACTGCTACATCAGCTCAGGTGAAAGGGCACCCATAGGGACATTCACTGCTTACTTCTTGTGACCGTCCTTGCTTTTCGGTTTTCCTTTGCCCTTATCTTTTTCATTCTCTTTCCCTTTTTCCTTTTTGTCCTCCTCCTGTTTGCCTTTGATAAAGGTGATTGCCATTTTTGAGGTGTAAAACTCGAATCGCGGCATTTTGAATGATTTGCTCTTTTTTGAACTGTTACCAGCGGCAGAGCTTTTCACTTTCTTCTTCTGACTTTTCTTTGACATTTCAGCTGACTTTTTGTTTGCAGCTGCCGGTTTGGACTTTTTCTGCGAATGAGCGGAGACTTTTTTGTGGCTCGCTTTTTTAGCCGATTTCATTGAGGAGCACTTCGATTGACCATGGTGGGAGTGCTCAGCAGTTGGCTTCATTAGCGGAAGCGAGGGAAAAGTGTGCTTTCCAGACGGAGGCTGCTGCTTCATGTGATCACTAGTAACTTCAATTTCAAAAAAGCCTTTATGACCACCTGAATGTTTTCCGTGGGGGTGGTGCTCTTTCTTGTCATGGCTGCCATGCTTTTTGCTGACAGTGCTGACCCTTGACTTTCGGTTGTGCGGCTTGTCATTGTTGCCGCATGTCTTTTTCTTTTTTTTCTCACCCTCAGCATCATCTTTCTTTTCCCCATCTGGCGATTGCTCAAAGAAAGGTTTTATCTTCTCATAGAGATTATGTGCAAAGTTGGTGAGAGCACCATTCACGTCAGCAGACTTTGGTTTAGGTTTAGAGCTAGCGGCACTTTTCTTGTTCTTCTTTTCAGGAACTGAAGCACTCGTTTTCTTTTTCTTTTCCACTTCAGCCGCACTTTTCTTCTTTTTTTCAAGACCAGAGGCGCTTTTCTTTGAATTCATAGAAGATGCGGCACTTTTCTTCTTCATCTTCTTGCTCTTGCTGCTGTTGTTCGCCTTTGAAATTGCTCGTTTTGAAATTGACTGAACAGTGCTCTTTTTAACTTTAGAATCACTGCTTTTTGGTTTTTTGCTCTTGTTAGACGTTGACTTTATCGTTGACTTTTTCCCTTCGTTACCCATTCTCTTAGATGACACGTAATAAATTGGCAATTCAAAAATGCAAATAAACAGACAGTCAGTGTAAACACAAGTTTTTATTAAACTATTAGGTTTTAGAACCTCTGTAATTTTAGAATTTTGCAAGTGTTGTTTTCTTACAATTTAGAACTATGTATCTCACCGTAATTTAATTGTCATGATTATTGATCATCATCATCAAAATTAGTCACCAATGCAACTGGGTGTCTTTGCCTTGACGTCGCACAGTTTAGTGCAGCAGTCGCTGTCCGCTTTGCAGGGAGCTCCATCTCGGCCACAGATAGCTTCAACGGAGACTAGGCTGGCAACCAGTGCCACAAGGATCCACGAAAAAAGCTGGAAGAACTTCATTTTGTTTTGGTTGAACGATGAGTTTGTTGCTAGCTGTAAAAACACCTAAACAATACCTTTTGGGTGCAACGCCTTTATAGTAAGTCAGGTAAGTTGCCACTCAGTGCTTATCATTGCGGATGTAACTTCATTGCATGGGATTACAATGTGATTAGCAGTTTATTTTAACTTTAAGTTAGAAGCAATTTTAAAATGATGGGAACTGATGCAGCTGGTCCAGTGGTAGAAGATAAACAAAACAATACTATTACAACATCAATTAAAAGTTTTTAACCAAACGGTTTAATCAAACTATTTATAAAACAAATCACCTTATGTTACTATCAAACTAATTAGATTTGTTTTTCTTTTTTAATTTTCCACCACTGTGTCCCCTCTTCTTGCGAGAAGCCAACTTTGGTTTTATAGTTCTTTTACGTGGTCCACTCGTTTCCGAAGAAAGGGAATCTGAAATACCTGTTGAAGTTATTGCCAGTCTAGTTATTTTTTGTTGCCCCCTTTGCTGCTTTTTAATTTCCTTCAGTTCAAGCAATAAACACGTCTTTAGCAGCAAACAAGCGTCTACTGGGGAATTCTTCTGCTTAAGTGTATCAGCATTTTGTATCAGTTGACTGGTGTTTGTAACTAGTTTTTAGATAAATGAAAAAATATTATCAGAACGTTTCTTACTCCCAAATCAAATAGCTTACTTTCTTGAGCGCACTGTGGGTGCATGACATTAAAGGCAAAAGCGTAGCATTCGAATATTCGAACATCATTAACGCAAAGTGCCTTCACAAAACGACACTCTCGAAGACAATTTTCTGCCGTTTCAACAGTCAACAAGGTACTGTTTGCCCATGGATGCTGTCCTTGCAAATGCACATGTGCCAGTTGAAGGACAAAAATCAGGACACACAAAATTAAAAAACGCATCAACATGGCTAAAAAACAAACTGCCGAAATGGTAGTTGACCAGAGTAATCCCTACTTAAATGAACAAAAAGATGCTGTTTTGTTGCCAAACGGCGGTTGTTATCAGTTATTAGTTGTTTTTATAAGATAGAAAATTAGGCTAACCATTGAGATACTTCTAAATAACAAAATTCATTGTTTCGTACAGTGTTACCCTCTTTACTGTGATTTTAAGATTGTGAAAAACCTCAAATGAGCCTTCATTGCAGTTTTCTACAATGTAATGATTTAGTAGTTTATTTACTGAATTATAATAAGCAAAATACTCAAACTTTTTGATTTACTTTTTAGGTACGATGTATTGCAGAAAAATAAAAATGTCAAAATTCTGATTTTTTACTTTTTTATTGATTCATTAATTTGAGCTTAATCGAGTGCATGCACTTGATTAATTAATTTTGCGTTTTATAAATCAATGACAATTTAATTAAAGTACATTTTCAACAAATTCAAGTACACCATTTTCCACTTTCACAAACGTTAATTATGTAATGCAATCGGAATTACCAGTTTCCACTTTTATTTGTAATCATCATCATTCTACTGTAGAGTAATTATCTTTGGATTTTATAACAAAAAAGTGCAATTTTTTTCTTTATATCGGTTCAGCATCTCCTTCAGGTTGTGTTGGCGGTGTGTATGGTGGCCTTCGACCGTTGCTGCCAAATCCAAAAACTGACACATCAACATTTGGTTTGCCCCCTTGCACTCGATCGTAGCCAACTTTGACCAGACCACTCAGCACATCAATGTCAAGAATGGTGGTCGACTGTGCAGGGTCTTTGTGCAACACCATTTTGAAAAACGGTCTACAAGAAAACAAAAGGTAAATAAAACACAGTTTAATTAATTATTTTAAAAAAATTACTTACGAAACATCCACAATAACGTCTTTGTCGTTTCGGCTGACAATTGGTGCCGCATCAGAACAGTGAACCAGAGAAACTACCAACAAAGCAACTGCCAAGGCAATTTTAGAATTCATCTTGACGGGAGAATCACTACAGAATGTCGAACGATCAGTAGTAAGTCGGCAAAGTGGTCGGAGAGTACTAAAGCGACTGTCACCTGCGAATCAGCATTTATTCACTGTCTGTCCCACTCTTCCGAGTGCTGCAATCCTGTTCTGTTCTGTGACGCCATTGCCATCTAATTGCTGATTAGCTCGCATTAATGTCTGTTTGTCGTCGGTACACCTGGCTGATAGTGAAAGGTAGCAGCAGCAGCGGCGACAGCAGTTCCCTCGTGCAAGGGATGCGGCAGACAGTGGCAGAGGCACCAAGGTGTTCAAGGTGATCACGCCATGATCGAACCTAATCAAGCGTCCTCTCAGTAATTGGTAGAGCAAGTTTTTGGTAGCCAGTAAAAAATCAGTATGATCACCGATCACAAATGCACTCGGGCGAGTCAGCCGTTCAATGGAAACCTTTAATCGCCGCGGCAGTCAACAAACAACTATTCAGTCAACAACTATTCAGCTGTGCTGAGCTAAAGTGTGCGTGAGTGTGCTCTTTCTAGAACTGACCATGCACTAGAAAACACTTTCATTCTTTCCGACATTCGACTAGAACGGGGTGTAGCCTCGCTGTCGACCGCAGCAGAAAACGGCGCCCAAAAATCGACTCCAGGTACTTTGACGCTCAATTGGCGCTATCTCTGGTTGGTAGCGTTCTTCTACAATCACCACTTTGTCCTTTTTTCGAATGAAAACCGCTTCGGCTTCTGTGAAAACGGGCTTCTTCCGGAACTTGGACTTTGCCTTTGCCCAAGTGCTCGTGTCGCCGGCAATAAGCAAAGGCGTCTCTTCTTTGACCTTCTTTTCGCTAATTCGGTCTTCAATCAGGCGGCCAAACTTGTTGATTCTTCTCAAGGCGGAAGAGGCATCATCGGTGAGAACCAGTTTTTGAGACTCGAGGCGATTGTAAATCATATCATTTAGTTTGTCGATCTGCTCAGCATTGAAATAATTGACGTAATCTCCGAGAACGCCCTGAAACTTGCTGATCTTTATAGCGTTCTTTCGATTCGCTTCATCGTTCTCCTTCAGCTCTCCCAAGTCGCTGGTCATGCCGTGTTTCTGAGAAAGAATTTCATTCACCTCTTCATCAAGTAATTGCAAGCCCAAAAAATTCGCAATGATGCGTGCCATTTGAAAGGGTACCTAAGAATTAAATAGGAAGAGGAAAAACATATTACATCAGCTGAGAAGCAGGTGTTCAGTGAAGTGTGTCCCTGTTTGTGTGTTTGTGTTTGGGACATTACTATTTTTAACTCTTCATAGCTAATGAAAAGAACGTTGTTGGGATAAATCTTAGAGAGCTGCCAGTAGGAAACGACATGATCAAAGTAACTGCCGTATAGTAAATAACCAGCCATGTACAGGTCGATGAAATCATCCAGTGATATTTGAATTCCTTTCAGACGGTGATGATAGTAATATGCGACGATGTGATCTTTTGGATTCCGGGCCAGGTAGATGATCTGCAAATGAAAAGACAATTTTAATTTTAAAAATGATTGCGTAAATCAGCTGAACTACCTTTGCAGTTGGTGCATGCAGCTGTTTAGGTATCAAGTCAAAAGGAAGATGAGACGCAAGGAGACGTGGCGATTTGAGACTTTTCAGCCATCGCAAGTGTCCGTACTGATTGGACGCTTCCAATCTGCCCACTGGAAGGCTTTCAACTTTTTCGGGAGAGTTCAAAATTTCACTTCGATTCTTTTGGTCCTTGTTGACCATCATTCGGACCATGTCTTCGAGTAAATGGCCATTGCTGCAAAAAAACAACGGTTAATTGTTTACTAGTAGTTTTAAATCATACCTTGCGGGATATGAAAATAGGAAAATGTCATCTTCGCGAACATCCAAATCCTCAAGTGCTTCGACTATGCGTGAATTGACGGCATCTTCTGGAAACTCATAATTTCGAACTGTTGTGATTTTGGCGATTTTTTGCTGATAATCATGTCGTTTCGTCTCTATATCAACGACCACTTCTTCTTCATGGTGAGCATCAAAAGTTGTTGACTGAAATGAATCTCTCGAATGAAAGTCTCTTGAGAGTCGAATGCTAAGCTTCTTCAATGAATTTTTAATCCCCTTCATGACAACCAGCAGATGTAAAGTCTATTTGACATTCACTATTGTTCTTTTTGCAAAACATGGCATTATTACGAGCAATCCTAAAGGAAACCGCATTTCCTGTGCTCTGTCACACTCTGTCTGTTCTTCGATAACTGTTCCGGTTGTGGAATTGCCACTTAAACTGAAGTTCAACCTAAATTTACAATCAACAGTCATCCTGTCAAAACAAATTTAAATAAAAATTTTGCTTTATTTTTAAAAACAGGCCTACTCACTACATTTAGTTTTCTTGTTTGAACAGTGTTAGGGACAGTGTTTCTTAAGGTGAGAGTGAGTCGAATTTTCTATTATATTGGCTTTTGTATTATTCCTATAGAGATTGTCAATTTTTTGTTAATTTTTTATCTTAGTTCGTGAAGCAGCTAAAATTGCAGTTTTTGCTTTAAAATAAAGTTAAAGAGCTAGGCAAAGACCGTATGTGGGCTTTTAAGAAAATTCGGTGTTCTTTTATTTTTACAAACAAATGAACTTAAAAAAATGCTAAGTTTTTATGTTTTTTTAACTTCAATTGTTTGTAAAAATAAAAGTACACCGAATTTTCCTAAAAGCCCACATACGGTCCTTGCCTAGCTCTTTAACTTTATTTTAAATCAACAACTGCAACTTTAACTGCTCCATGAACTGAGATCAAGGAATAAACAAAAAATTGGCAATCTTTATAGGAATAATACGAAAGCCAATAAAATAGAAAATTTGACTCACTCTCACCTTAATAAATAAAACTCAAGATTGAATGCAAAACCCTTAGATGGCAGCTAAAATGTTGAGTATGGAAAACTTTCACAGTGAGATGAGGATTACCTAGCTTACTGGAAAGTTCGTGTTGCACCGACTACAAGTCATTGACTGCCCAAAAATACGCAAAACATTTAATTTTTAAGTGCAAAGTTAATTAATGTTTGACCAGTATTCATTTCTGCAGCTACTTAATTCAATAACATCCTACATGAAAAAGCATTTAGTAATAGCAAACCGTCTACTAGTCAACGTCACTGTCAGACAACGTTGTCGTACAAATGTGAGCTGCAAAACAAATGCTTCACGCTCAAACTAGTTCACTTTCTCATTACACACACACTTTCTCAGACTTTTTTCTTGTGCATTTTCCCAGGTCAGCCCAGTGATTGGCAACTTTGAGCGTGTCCACTTGATTGTCTGTTTGCACGTCAGTATATCGATGAGCGCACCATTTTGTCCGAGTTGATTGAGTGATTGACAGACGCAAAGACAAGGTGTCTACTGTCGTGTCGAGGTGATTTATTGTGTCGCCATTGATGATGATAATGGCGCACAGAGAGATACTCTCTATTTTACCGTGTATTTTAACAGGCAAATTAACAGGTCGCTCTGAGTAGTATAGTGACTGCAATTGAGAATAGAGCATTGTATCGAACAGAACATCACCTTGACTACTCTTTTTGCAAGCAAGGATTTAATATCCTGAATATGACAATGTCAGTGGCAAGTGCAAAGGGCACCATGTGAAGAACATCATGCACAGGGAGTCGTTGTCATGCAGGTTGCCAAAACACGACTCAATTCACTGCTGCCAATATCAATGGTTTGTTGATGTGATGCGGCGTTGCATCGTCGCACACTGACCCACTGCAATCTGTTAAGCAGTTTCGGTGATGGGCAAACTCGTGTTATGCAAAGTGGAAGCACGGCAGCAGCGTCAGCATCAGCAGTACTCGTCTTTTCTTTAGCAAGTCAGTATGCTTTTTACTGTCCTAGGGCTCAAAAGCGTGCTCAGCAGACTTGGTGGCGCTGTGCACTTGGCCACCATTTTCTCGTTGGACTAATTGCCCAACAACTGGCCGTTTTGTTTCAGTAGTATTTCACCTATTCTCAAAACTCAACTTTTTTTGCCTTCATCTTCTCAACCGCCAAAAGTGTTTCAGTGCCAGTGCCATTGTGACAGGGCCAAATTTGCTGGCCAGTCACAATCAGTCATCTATTACGTGCTTCTTCGTACACACAGCTGACTTCTGTATCGATGAAGATGTCGACGAGAAACATCGAAACAAGACTGCCGACAATGGTGCTACCTTTTACGGAAGCTACGCCGTCTGAGCAAAGACTGTGTCTGCGCCACAATGAGCTGATCTCTGGCAGGTAACGTCGTCTTGATGTGTCGGCGGTGCAGTGCCATTGTGCCAATTTCAAGGTTGACCATTATTAAAGGCGAAAGGCTTAATTGTGCCTCTGACCAAGGCAGCACACAGTGCTCGCTGTTTGTCTGTTCCAAAAGGCACAATGGCATCTTGAGCATCATCAGTCGAATGCCACCTCACCGTCCATCTTCAGCGATGTTCATATTTTTAGCGACACGGCAGTAGACCACCACCAGTAGTGAGCAGCGTTTTCAGCCATTTTGGCACGATAAATTGCAAATTGCCTGCGTGCATCTGCTCTCAAGCCCCTTTTTGCCAAGGTTTGCATTAATTTAGCTTTCGGCCAACTGAACACTTGTCCATGTTTTGTATTAATGATGCTATTATTGCTAATGGCATCGGAGGCGTGTTGAGAGCACTTTTGAAACAGTCTTTGAGTGGACAGTTTTAGTAGTAGCTGCCAAGCTGACTGCATCAGGTGCCAATTAGAGCGTAACTACTTTAAAAATTTTTTTCAACTTTAAATGTTTCCAAAAACAGAAATTTAGGTTAACAGGTTGAAAATGGTGTTTTTTTAAAATTTTTTATTGAGTGAGCGCCAAGTGGTTAACAAAAAAAATTTTTATTAGCTTACCTGAACACTTTACCGATTAGTCATTCATGAAAATTGTTTTGAAAAGTGTCGTCAAAAATTTTTATAAAATTTAACAATTACAAACAAGAAAAGGAAGACTTTAGTGAAAAAAACAAGTAGAAATAAAGCACACAGAAAGTGGCAATAATTAATAGTCTTTGAAGATTGGCCACTCTACGGCACAAGGATGTGCACAAAGAGTTGCACTCGGTGCTGTCTCAACGGCAAAGTCACCCAAGACACGGCTGACAATGGACTCCGAGTAGGTGGAGACGGTGCTGTTCCAACAGCAGCAGCAGCAGCCTGTGGCGTTGAGGCACACAAATGGCTGCACTATTGCACTGTCCGTGTAATGGGTTAGCACTGCACACTGTCCACTCGCTGACCACTGCTCACTGCTTTCCCCTGCGCGTTTCGTCTCTCTGCACGTCTTGGAACACGCATTCACACACTCGCTCATTCCCTCACACATTCAAACTATCACCTGCATCTTCACCTGAGTTTAGCATCACTGTTGTCTCTCCTCTCCATTGCCGCTCTGTTCGTTCCTCACTCTTTCGCTGCTCTTTCCTGCAGGCACCATCTTTTCTTGCTGTTGCTGCTGCTGTTCCATCAGGCGTTTTTGCGCAAGAAAGCGCGCGCAGTATATAAAGCTTAGTGCGTTTAGTGAAAGATATCGCTGTGTCCTTTTAGGAAATCGGTTCATCCACTAACACAATGAAATTCCTCGTGGTAAGCTTAGAGTTCTAAAATGACCCGCTGGCTTCCAACAACTCACATAACTGCCTGCTTTTCTTTGGTCTACCCCCTTTTTAGCTCGCCGCTCTTATCGTCTCGGCTTCGGCCGTCCCAGCCGCCATCTACGGTGGTTACGGCGCTGGTTACGCCGCTGGCCCAATCCTGGCCGCTCCCTACGCTGTGGCTGCCCCAGCTGGTCTCGGCGGAAACGGATTTGGTCTTGGCGGTCACTTCAGCCCAATGCCCGTGCAGACTATCCAGCTGGTGGGAGTCCCACAGCCGGTCCCAGTCGCCCAGCCCGTCCCCGTGGATAAGCCATACGCCGTCCCAGTTGATCAGGTGCGGAGATAAATCAACAAATCTTTATACGATAATTTTAAAGGTGTAACCTTCCATTTTTAACTTTTAATTTAGCCCTACACCGTTCCCGTTGACCGACCAGTAAGTTCTTTTACAAGTTTTATCTTGAACTGTTTTTTAAACGTGTTACCAATTATTAATTTTAGGTTGCTGCCCCGTACGTCGCCAAGGTCGTCCAGCCAGTGGTGCACAAGCAGACGGTTCTCTCCTCTGCCGTCCTCAGCCATGGAATCCACAAGAAATAAGAGTCCAGTCTAGTACATCTCATCTCAGACGATGTCGGTCACATCGACAGCTACCTTTCTGTAGCTGTTCTTTTGTTATTGACAATGTCAGCGTCACTGAAGATCTTGTTTTGTACCGAATGAATAAAAAGTTTCATCATTGAGTTTATTTACTGCATTTTACTTTTTAAAAACACTAAAGAAGATAAAAGTTAGGCGTCTTATGTTTCACCAGTACTTTTTGCGTAACTTTAGTTTGATTATTTTAACTTTTGATCAAAAGTGATAAACTAGAAAAGCATTGACATTAAAGTGGTTGACCCAAAACTTTTCCAGCCTTTTACGTCAATCCTGGACTAGACAGTTATCTGAAGTGGAATGATAAGATAAACCCATGTGTCGGTATGGAACTGATTAGTGAATTGCAGTGATGACAGTTGCCTAAACCAGGCAGTGTTCGATTACCACACACTCAATCCTCAACTCACATTGAGCTCATTGTCGTCCGCTGGAGTAATGAAAGTATCACAGCTTCACAAAAATGGCCACAAGAACAACAACACCAGCAACCAGCAGTTTAGCCAGCAATGGGCGCACTATTCTTCTAATCTTTGCATGCTACCTTGTGTTTACGTACAATAAAAAGTGTGTCACGTATCAGTACACACATCTAATTCGAGAGTTTGGTCTGACTCAGCAGAATGCAGGTAGCACAGTTTTGCCAGTTTTTGTACACAAATTACAAAAAGTTTCCGCTTTTCAGGCTCTATCTCAAGTGCCCAGCAGTTCTCCATATCTGCTGTCACTTTTCTGGGCGGCATTCTCAGCGACTATGTCCCCTCCACGTTTCTCTATCCACTGGGAATGATTCTCTGTGGTTCGGCGACGTTCCTTTTTCCACTAGGCTCAAGTACCACATATTTTGCCAGTGTTTGGTTTTTAAATGGAATAGGACAGGGACTGGCATTGCCCTGTGCCATGCGTCTGGTAAAGCAGTTCAGCAGTGGCACCACCTTCGCCACCAACTGGTCATTTGTGCTCACAGCAGTGAACATTGCCGGTGTCTTCAATCCAATGGCATCGGCTTACCTAGCTAGCACTTTTAGCTGGCAGACAGCAGTCTACCTGTCAGGATGCATTATCACCGGGTGCGGCCTTTTGGGACTTGTACTGTTCAACCAGCTGGCGGCTCAATCGGATGAAAAAACGGTAGAACTGAAGAAGAAAGACGACAATAAAAAATCATCAAAAAGTATTAAACTGGCAGAACTGCTTGTTTTCCCGGTGCTATGGATCATCATTGGCAACCGGTTCATCGTCACGCTTCACCGACTTTCCACCTCTGATTGGACGCAAATGTACTTTACCACAGAAAAAGATCTCAGCGAATACTACGGCAGCCTTTATGTGACTGCATTTGAGTTTGCCAGTGTTTTCGGCAAACTACTCTCCGGTCGCATTAACGACTACTTCATGAGCAGATATCTAGTCAAAGCAAAGTCGCCTCTGTTTGTTCGATTGCCCATCTCGATGACCTTCCATGCGGCAAACATTTTGTCGATGTTTCTCTACTGCAACTTTATCAGCGCATCTTCTAGTCTTCCCTGCATTCTTTTCGTGGCAGTGCTCTCAGGAATATTTTCTTCTGGCAACATAATCACACTCAGCGTACTGTCGACAGAAATCAGCACCAAGCAGCATGAAGGGCTAGTGACCTCGCTGTGTAATCTAGCTGCCAAAGGTATTTTAAAGATTTTCAAGGCTATATTCAAACAAGTAATCAAAATTTTGTTTCTTTACTAGTGGGAGCATTTTGTTCTGGATATCCATTTACCTTGATTGCATTCCTCTTCAACTGGTACTGGGCTTACAGTTTCATTTTGTTGCTCACCCTTTTTACGCTGGCTGTAGACGTTGTCTTTTATCGCCGGTCAAGCAAGTACAAAATTGAGTAAACGAAGTGTAAATGACGCCAGATCAACATGACCGCTGCTTTCATTTTGTTGTGATAAAATAAAATAGCATTTGTTCTCACTGTTTAGCTTGTAATGAACTTGACTGTTTGAGCAACGCAAATGTAATGTCACGCTCTAAATGTGCATACGGATATCCTCAACTCTGCTCATCTTCACTTTACTTGGTTTTAGTTTGATCAAAAGAGGGAGAGAGAGAGAAGTTGCGATTGGCGCCAGGGCAGTGCACTTAACACTTGTTTGGCAGTTCATGTTCACCACTTCCACCACCTCTGGTCGACTTGTTGACGTAATACACTTCTTCAGTACACCGTTAACTACTCATTGCCACTGTGCCACTGTCAAAAGAAAAAGATGCTCACGCAATCAAAACCGGAATTACTAGCCACAGATTGTATTTCCAGTTTGAATAAACTCCTAAGGTCAGACAATCAGATGTTAGTCAGGTCGAATCGATCTACCTTGCCGACAATTGCACTCACAAGACGACTGTACCCTGAATGATACACTTCGTTTTTGTAGAGAAATGGATTTTAAAATTATTTTTGTGTTGTGTCTCTTGTTCGCATCGTCCTCTGGAACTTTCCACAAATTTTTCAGCGGCCAATGTCCTACAGTCGATTCACTGCCTGACTTTAACATTGATCGCTTTCTTGGACAGTGGTACGTAATTGAGAACTACAACGACAACGCAATGCTTTGTTTGCGAGAAAACTTTACCGTCTCTGAAGAGAGCACAAATAAAAAGGAGCTGCTGGATATGGCGAGAAATGAACTTGAATCGGATAAAGATTCAGAGCAATCGTATCAGGTGAAGAGGAGCTATCTGTCTGTTGACAGTCGGCAGCTGATGCACGAAACAGGTGAGTGAAAATCAGAGCTTATGGCAATGGCCAAACGCGTTCAGTACTAACATGGCATCATCAAGCAACATCTTTGCCGTCACGTTTAAAAGATGCTTTGTATTTCAGTAACAGTAAAACTAACTAACTAGTCTGACTCATTTGGCTGTCTTTTGTTTACTATTTTTTTCAGGCAAAATCAAGTTCATATCGAATGTGAGTCAGGCTGAAATGGAAGTGAGCTATCCCTTCACTGAGACGGGAATGCTGAACATGAAGCACTACCAGGTGGTGGCCACTGACTACGAACGCTATGCTCTTGTTTGGCGGTGCCAGCGAACCATCTTTGGACACCGACGAGCGGCGCAGATCATGTCCAGACAGGCGACACTGGCGCTGAAGACTCTTCTCGAACTGCAGACAATGCTAAAGCACATGGAGTTGGATGAATCAGTGCGCATGAACGAAGTCTGTCAGACTAACTGTGAGCCAGCAGCGCAAGCGCCATTGACAACAAGGAAACCAGTCCGAGTAAAACCAAGCAAACCCGATCGCACTTTACTGCCTGTTTTGCCTGTTGACTTTGATCACGAAAAGCCCGAGTCAGTACAGCCAATTGTAAAGGTGATCACTGACAAGAACACTGGCAAAAACCATAAAAAACTTATCAGCATTGACGTGGGTGGATTTCATCTGAGCATTCACTTTCCATTTTGGTAGTTGCATGAGCAAAAAGTATTTATTTGCTAAATATTATTTAAAAAATAAAAAGTTTGAACATTTCTGCATTTTGTATCATTTTTAAGTTTTTCATTCACAATTTTAGACTAACCAAGTAGTATTTGCTACCATTACAGTAGCACTAACTCACAGTTTCAGCAGTTATCGTGTACAAATGAAACTTGCACGTGTCTTGTCAAGGTAGTTTTGCCATGAAGTGCTTGCAATAAAGTAATTGCCAGTGATGGCAGCCATTTCCCTGGACCTCAAAGCGATCAATCAAAATATTCACTTCAAGGCAACAGGCTAGATTGGCTTTGGTAATAAAACACTGAAAACTGCTCTTTTCTTATCTTTTACTAAACTGTTTAACACTTTAACAATTAAAAATAACGGTGTTTATGAGAAATAGTTGGCACTTTATTTATTTTAATGTTCAACGCAGAATGCAGTTAAATGTACATTGAATCAATGAAGTGCTCTAAACCAACTTGCGAAGATGTTTACTTGTGGTAGAGTGGGGCACCCAGGACAGCTGGGGCACCGAGAACGGTCTTTGAGTAACCGAGACCGCCGAGACCGAGACCAAGAGGAGCAGCAGCCAGAGGGGCGCCATAAACTCCACCGTAGACAGAGGCAGCGAGAGGACCTCCATACCCTCCATAACCGAGGTGTCCACCGTAGGCCAGAGGGGCGGCCAGTGGGGCAGCCAGAGGGGCGGCCAGGACTGGTGCCGCGACTGATGCCACCGAGACGATAGGTGCTCCCTTCTGGACAGTGGTGTACGTCTGCACGCCAACCGGAGCAAGGTACTGTCTCTGAGACTGATAGGTAACTGCAGCTGGTCCAACCACCACCGAGGGAACGGCGGAAGCGGCTGCGATCAGGCAGGAGAAAGCAATCTGGTGTTGAAGTGAGGGGGAAAACAAATGTGTTTAAACGTGCTCAGTACTCTGGCGACTGAACAAAGGAAAAGTAAAAAACTTACGATGAACTTCATTGTTGGTTGAGGATGATTGGTGGTGGTGTTGGTTGGCGATTGACTCGATGAGCTTGTACGGCTTACCAGCAGAGGTATTTATATGCGCCAAGATGGGCAGAAGAGTTGAAAGAGTCATGTAAAAGGTGTTACCTCCTCTCTAACTTTCCATCGCAGTCTGCCGCAGCTCTTTTGGAGCTTGCTTGGAGCTATTCCACTGGCCTTCTTCACTACCACGCGCGCATCATTGATGATTTCTCTTTGTCAAGAACGCATCATTTTTTCTCTTTCGTTTAGCTTTAGTGCGTGCGCCTTTTTCCTTAACTAATTTCACTAGTCTGCCTGTCAAAAAAGTGTTTAATAAATAACCAAGTTTATACGACAGTGCATGTTACTTCACCATACTTCTTACTGAATATGATATTACACCACCATGTTCATCATGAACATTCTTAAATGGTGTGCTCTATTGTCTGGTTTCAAAAGGGGTTTCAGTATTTTTAGTAGACACAAGGTCACTGATGAAAACGCCCAAACTGACAGTACTTTTTGCATCACTAATTGAATTACAAATAATTACATGTCTTGAAAAATCAGCAGTAAAGGACAGTGCGTCCTTTTCTAACTTTTTTTCCTGAACACGGTACAATGGTAAAAGCGTGAAGAAGCGTGACATCGAAAGGTGGATAGCATTGATTGAAGCTTGGAGATGCGCTATCTGATGAACAGTGATCGATTGTTTCTTCCTTCAAGTGTCATTTTGAGGATGTATAAAGCGAAGGATGATGCTGACTGGACAGTTGATGACTTTCGATTATGTGGGCACTGTCGGCGTACTGCTCTCTCTCTCTCTCTCTCTCTCTCTCTCTCTCTCTCTCTCTCTCTCTCT
>JAALOO010001270.1_pt1 | contig 18045 bp, 19 predicted proteins | sample 7257641 | NCBI WGS metagenome assembly JAALOO01 (sample SAMN14085613, study PRJNA598686) | mite metagenome | biome: ENVO:01001000; feature: ENVO:01001002; material: ENVO:01001226; isolation source: single female mite from University of Michigan culture on fish food culture... ...
AGAGAGAGAGAGAGAGAGAGAGAGAGAGAGAGAGAGAGAGAGAGAGAGAAAATGCAGACATGGAAGGCAAATCGAAAACATCCGAAGGTGATTAACGCTGAAGGACTCGGCAGGGAAACGGTGAATGTGGAGGTACTAGCAGTGGACACTCAAACACCGGGCAAAGGTGCTTCATTTGCCCATACTTTCCCTCTCTTGTCTTCAAAAGCGAACTTTGACCAAGACACATAGTTGCCTTCCAAAGTTGCCGACCAGCAGTCAAAGAGGCAGACAGACAGACCGGCGACAGGTAACATTGAAGCAGGTAGCAGGTAGACTGTTGCTGTCGTTGCACCTGAATTGCAACCTAGATAACCTTGTTTTTGGCACGTAAACGTAATGTAGAGTGCAGTGAACATGCTTCAAACTAACACTCATGCCCCCTCAAGTTCTCATTCTTCTTCTCGACCTGTTCACCAGGAGCGGCAGCAGCAACAGCTAATGAATCACATGCCAACACTGAGAAGCTGCCACTATACTCCTAAGAAGATCTCTGTCGTTGCCGCTGATGAGTGCAGACTTTGCATGACTGGCAACAGAGTAAATGTGCCTACGTTTGCTGCGTCAACCAGCAGGCAGACAGACAGAGAGGGACAGGGAGAGGAGTGCAGAAAGGCTACGCCATGTTTCCTTCCTGCGAAGCTCACCGATGACACACGCAGCCAAAAGGTGCGTTGGAGGACATCTTGAGCTGGCGACAGGAGCAACATCAACAGCAACTGTAGTAGTAGTAGTGGCTGTTGTACGCGACAACATCCGCATTCGAAGTCGGCCGAGTGCCTCTGTATACATGAGGTGCACTCTTCAGGCAGTCAGTTTGAGTGATCCTCTCTTTCGCTTTCACTCACTCTGTGTCTGCATCCTCGACGACAAACGGCAACGTCACACGGTAAGCAGCAGCAAACACAACATCAGTAGTGGCTCTGATTTGCTGTACAGTGCCTGGCCAGGCGCATCAGGGAGCCAAAGAGACAGCTCAGAAAGCTACGTTTTGCTGTCAGCACAACTACTTCTACCGAAGCGCATATACCGATACACTAATTATTGCCAGTTAATTAGATTGCAGATCTGAGGCAGCGGCAATGGCTGCTTTCGTCGCCACCAAACCTGTGCCGACAAAATGGCAAACTACCGGGAAGCTACAGCTCAACTCAACCGGTGACGTTCATCCTCATCATTACTGCTAATAATGGTAAAAAAGAGGTGCTTACGCAGTAATGGCACCAACGGCATCAATTGTCACACAGAATTCCTCCAAAAGGTTCAGGCAGACAAAATTGCCAATGTGATGGTGGTCACAAAAGAGTGCCAGGCTAATCACGGCAAGTGATGCATTGCCAGCTCGTGAAACCGAGCTGAGTGCCATTGCCTGTCTGTCTGCCTTGTTTGGCCAATCGATCCGGTGCAGTGACGCCAAGTGGACGCACCAGTGGAGAAGGCACACAGAGCACCAGCAACAGCAGCAGCAGCAGTGACAACAAAGGACATTAATTTGGAGCGCGTTAAGAACAAAGTTAAATTACATTTGCCTAACGGTAATGAGAATCAATAGAGGCGCTGCGAATAATTCACTTGGACATTGAGGGGATGCTTGATGAGAAGGAGAGAGCGAGAACAAGTGCGAGACCAGTGTTCAATTGAACTTCACTTCTTTCCAGTAGTGGAAGTAGTCCTTCTCAAGCAGCAGTCACACTGGAACACTGAAAAGAACAGGAGAGGACCGACCAGAACAGGACAGGACACACACTCACGGCAAGTAAAGAAGAAAAAGGAAGGACAGCACAGAGGGAGCGGAGAGGCAGCAGGCGCGCTCGCACCGCTCCGTTGCTCATTACCGTGGCTCGATTAATTTAATTTTGCAGATATCGATTGTCAATAAACTGTCAATTCGGCGAGAGTACATCGTGCCTGCTGTGGAAGAGAAGAGCGGCACTGGCAACGGTGATGGTAGTGCAGTCACTCGACCAGCACAGGACAGGCTGAATGCTGTACGACAGGCAACGGTGCGACTCTCTGTGTACGGCGAGGATGGCAAACACTGATGGCTGTCCTTCAGCTGCTAACGTCAACAGAGCAGGAGAGGCAGATCTTTCCTTAGGTCACTCCGAAGGAAGGAAGGAAAGCAAGAGACAGAGAATAGAGCAAAGGTGATGCTTCTCAGTGGACGCACACACTACTCTAGCCCATGTCGGCCGGAAAAAGCTTGCTTGTTTGATGATGATGATGGTGAGCACTGCCTGAAGACTACCATTACTACTACTGCTGCTACTACTGAGGACAGCAGCAGCAGAATTGAATCATCTCTGAGCAAGTGGCGAATTAAGGAGCGCACAAATATGAATAGCCTGCAGAAATGTGAGAGTAGAGCAGTGTCGGTGGATAGACGAAACGTAAATGGGAGATAGAGCGGTCACAGGCGGTACAGGGCACTCTTACCACTGCTGATGATGCTGCTGTTGCTGGTCAGTGCGACACCAACTAATGGCCGCTAAGTGTCAGTGGGAAAATGCGAGCCTGTCCAGCGTCAACGACGACGGCAACGACGAGGGTGACGTTGTCGAAGCCGCAAGAACAACAACATTGGCAGGAGAGCTGTGCATTACAGGAGTGCACACTAATGGACACATTAGACTCAATCAATTGAGATATTGGGTAAATGGAGAGAGAGAGAAAGAGAACAGCAACAGCAGAGTGCCAAATTAAATCTGCCGTGCATCAGCAGCAGAAGTAGCTAATGCAGCAGGACACGTTCGCATGATGCCGCCGCTGCTGATGTTTCTGCAGTAGTGTCAGCAGGCCAAATGGAAAGGTAGTACGACCACCAGTGTGAAAGTGAACGGAGAACGGGCATCAAATGTGCACAGTGCTCTTGCCCTGTGCTGTGCTAAGCATAGCCCTGGGCAAGACACGTTCCAGCGCATATGTCGCACCCAATTCAACGGGGCGCTTCATTGGAAGAAGCAAAAGTGAGTACACAGACAGAAAGGAATGGGCTAGAATATACCTTTTGCGGTGGCAAGCACATCTACTCGCTGGCAAAGATCATTCATCGATCAAGCAATGAAGTGGGGCCCACCGATCACTGACCTGAGCAGAGGAAGGCGCACCAGAGGCACACAAGACACTGATCGATTCCGACAGATCGTTTCCACTTCCACAACAGGAGCTCAGGGCGGATTTGTGCAAACTGGCAGAGAAGCTGCTCATTTCTGCCAGCTTCCCTTCACACCAAAGAAATTGTCGGGTGAACGGCTCAGCAAGTTCGTGGCCCATCATACAATTTCAATTGCAAATCAAGGTGCTCTCTTGCCCAGTGACCAGTCAGTGGAGGCACAGATGAACATGCACACCGACATGCCCAGCCACCATCAGCATGACTGTTTACGCGTAGTACACACTTCATGTCGGTGACAGTTGGGCCTCTTTTTCCCTTTTCAGCCTCCGTGTTCTAGCATACTCTGGTGGTTCTACAACAGCGACTACTCAAACAGTGGCATTGCGCCAGGAAAACCCAAAATCAATCAACAAAAACATAAGACGAGGAATTGAGTGCTGCTGCTGCTGTTTGGCCAACAGGAAAGGAGAGGCAGAAAGAGGGTAAAACAAACAGCATGTGATGATAAAAGGGGCAAACTGGGCACTGAACAGCAACGGCGACAGAGTGTAGTAAGGGTTGTCTACACCGTACACTGTAAGTGTAGTAGTCATCGACCAGACAAGGAGGAACGCAAATGCAGCTGCAAACTGCCTGCCAACTTAGCAGCAGTGTCACCTTGCTTTCTTTTTCTTCTCTTTCTTTCTTACTCAGTTTTTTCAGAAAAGGTCTAATCAATAGACGACGGTGGCCGGAGCACATCGATCGGCAGCAAGCACACCAGAAAGCACTGCCACTACTACCATCAAATGGCACCGTGTTTAATTGGAAATTATCAACGACAGTACAGGCAAGTTGAAATTGAAATCAAACACGGAGAAAGAGAGAAAAAGAGAGAACGAATTGAATCAATGCAAAAGCATTAATCTTGCTAATCCTACCAGTTTGACGTAGAGTGAGAAAAAGCAAGAAAAAGAGAAAGAGAGCGAGAGCAAGCATCAAACGTACGCAAGCAGTGCTAACCAAGGAGGGTTCATTATCGAACCGAGGAAAACTGAGAGTTCAATGCCGTCGTCCGCAGTGAAAGCTCGGTGTGTAAGAGTATTGTGCTATCATTGCAAATACAAAAGTGACACAACGGTAAAGCACGTAAAAATACGAAACAGTAGAAAGAACGCTGCCAGAGTGCTGCTGGTGATCTTTACCGCCAAAATTCACCGATGAGCTAACACATTCCACCGTAGGTGTGCTCGCTAAGTGCTACGTACCAGAGCAAGAGAGTTAAATAAAAGAGGCAGCACGGGAAAAACAATGCAATGAGAAAAGAGTTAATTTATATGATATGCAAACGGCTATTAATAGAGTCAAGATGCAAACGCAGACATTCACACAAGTGCCACTTGGAGTGCATACTTTGCCAGGAGAGGTGTGCGAGAGAAGCACGTTACTGCTGGAAACACAACACCGACGAAAAATGGGAGAGAGAGAGGTCACAGGCAGAATTCAGTGCATCACTTCTAACGACGCCGAGAAAGCTAAGCTACTAGCGCGTGAGTCATGACAAATAAAACTGTCTTTAGATGTCAACTTTGTTCTCCACTACAGGTCCTGCAAAGTTTAGCGCAGGCAGGCAGGCAGGGTGTTGCATGAACGCAGGAGCAACAAGAGATGCTGCTTCAGCAGGCAAAGGCATTCACCACCAGCAGAAGAAGAGCACAGGCAAACACAGCCACCACACCGTAAGGGGCACTGCTCATTTTGCGGTGATGAGCACAGAGAGTTTCACTTCTCATTAGAAGAACTCCTGATTGTTGCCCCCTCTTTCCTCTTCCAGTCGGAGACCCTTCCACAGAGGCTTCAAAGAAGTGGAAGGCGCACACAGACCATACATCGCCGGTGATGGCGCCAGATATAAATAGTGCACGGGCAGGCAGTCAGGCAGGCAATGCCTTCAAAGTGATAATTATCATGCAAAGACTCACCAGCAGGCAGTACTCTTCACTCTAAACTGCGCCGATCAACCTGATGCAGATGTGCACGGTCTGTACGGTCTGTCTGCTGTGAGTGTGCACAGGAGAAATACAGCGAGCACAGTGCACTTGGCGGTGCCGCCAACTGATGCTGATGCTGTTGCTGCAAAAGGGGGCACGAATTTGTCAGCACACAGGCATCTTTCTCTCTTACTTTTTTTCCAGCTCTAAAGAAGGCATCAGCAATTGGTGGCTCTGCAGGAGTTCTGAGAATAACGACACCGACACCGAACAGCATCTCTTCCCCCTTTTTGCTCGATCCACACAACAGAAAGACTGAGAGCGCACCTTTACCTCGATGCAACCCAAGTTGCCTAAATGCGCCAGATGCCAGATGTTGATGGTGATGATGATGGGCTGACATGCTGACAGCAGCAACAACGTTGCAAGTTTAGCTTTGAGCTTACAACAGTGACTTGCGACACACCGGTGACAAGTGTATGGTGCTGCCAAAGAAGCAGACTAAACAGATAGACAGACTGAGCACACCTGAACCAGATTGTACGTTCACTGTTGCCCAAACTGAACAGCAAACAGGCGAGTGGTTGATGAGTCTGGCATGGCTGCCAATGCACAAAAAACCAGCATGATTTGCCCATCAGATTGGAAGCCATTAGAGTGTGAAAAGGATGAAGAAAGTTTGTCGTGGCACCTACGGCTTTAAATGGCAGTAGGCAGGCAAAGCAAGAGGAGGAAGGGAAAGCAAGCAAGCAAGCTGCAAAGTGCAAATGCAAATAGCGCGTAATTGAGTCGATGGATCAAACTGCAGGCGAGCAATGTAAATTGGGACCACTTGTACGGTGTGCTGCTGATGCTGATGCTGCTGCAGCACGAGCACTTTTGTGTGCACGACGATGGCGACGTGGAACGGCAGCAAGAGCAAGAGCAGCATCAGCAGCTGTAAGAGCAAAAGTAAAGCTTACGGCAGGAGAGGAAGACAGTGTTCAGCAGTTCAGAGAGTGAAAAAGAGAGAGAGAGAGACTGCTGTTCTGCTCTCCTTTGCTCACTTCATGGCGTAGATTAGCTACAGCAATGTGCATTGTTTTCCTAATAGAAAAAGTCAAATCTAAGTGGGCGACGTGAGTGCGCACGTTTATTAGCATAAAGCAGAAAGGCAATTGAAAGGGATGAGGAGACGATGTGCATGCGGATGATGATGAGGCATTCGGGGTGTGCAGTGATGCCAGCGCAAAAAGGGATACCAGAGGGAAAGAGAGTGAGAGGGAGAAAGCCAAAGTAAACAAAGACACCACCGCAGAGATACACCGTCAGGCAAAGGTAGGCACTCAGAACTGGGCTGCTGCTATATGAGCAAACGTGAATGGCACTGCTCGGCAGGAGGCACTGTGCTAAAACGCTCAAAGTGGTAAGTGTGTAGCATCAAACACACACCGTGGTAACTGTGGTACGATCACTGGGCAAAGACGTGCTTCAGTGGATCGAAAAGCAAAGACAACCAGCAGCAGCATCAGCAGAAACAGAGATGAGAAGGAGAACGCTGAACGGCTGATCTCCTTTGCCTCCTCTCTTCACACATAGAGGAATATCGAATTGTCGCCCTGATCCAATTATAGCCTGCTGATGGAGACCATCTGCAGGAGGGGGAGAGAAAGGATTGAAGCATCGCAGACATCATTCTCTCTCTCTCTTCGTTTGCACACAAATTGCACCTTGGCTGCTCAGCAAATGGAGCGTCACCGAAAAGGCAAAATTGCGGTGCTCTATTGGGCACCAATCGATTACCCAGGCAGGCAATCACCTTTTCCTTCTTCTCCTCCTTTGGGTTGCATTCGATTACCAGAGGTGGCAATGGCGGCACCGAAGAATGAGGACAAGTGAATTGCCGCAGTGGCCACTTTGAACGAGGTAGAAAACGGTGCTCACAGGCAAAAAGGAATCGAAAACGAGAGAGCTTTGCACTCAGCTTTGCACACGACGGCCCTTTTGCTAGCACTGAATTTTGGCAAAATTGGCTAGAAAATGGCAAATGGCTCGTTAGAAAAACAAGAGTCGTGAGAGAATTCAGCCAAGCTTGCTGAAAAGCTTTCCCCCGATTGAAGTCTGCTTTTCACCCAGGCACAAACAGTGAACGTGTGTGCGAGTGAGTGAGTGGCTCTGGATGTACACAAATGGATGCGGTTTGAGCAAGAGTTAGAGAGAGGTAGATAGCGAAGAAGAAGGAAAGGCGCACTCTAATGTGCGCTGGTGGTCGCCGCACTGGCAGACCTATTCCCCGGTGGCGGTGTCCGCCACCGTGCAAGCAGGCAGGCAGGCAATCGACTCCACTTCAGACCTCCGTTAATGCTATGTAAATAGTGGAGAGACCAAGTATGTGGGGCCAATCGACAATCGAAGTGAATTGACGACAGACTACTGCTAGAGTGCCAGAGCCAACGAGGAGAACCTGCGACCTGTCAGAGAGGTAGTTTGCCAGACAATTGCCAGCCAGAGCACACCGGAGCGCCCCAAGTGAGACGCCAAGTAGGGCAAGGCACACTGTGTAACAATGCAAACACACAAACACACACACACCATCATTAGCTGTTTGGACAGACGACAGTTGAGAAAGGTAGTCACGGTGGTCACTACGACCAAGTTTGCTTGACCAAGCAATTGCGGTGGTGGTAGTGGTGGGATCATTTTGTTTGTTCAAATTAGCCCCCTCTTTCTCTTTCTTACTGTTTGCTTAGACAGTGCCAGGCAACAGTGGTAGCCACAAGACAAAGTTGGTCTTGAGTGCGACGATTGGAAAAGACAAAGAAGATAAGAAGTCAATTGGTAAAGTGATATTCAGACGCAAGGTAGGTGAAGTGAAGAAGAAGAAGAAGAAGGAGAAAGAGGCAAACTAGGAGGAACTGACTGCCTAACCAGAGACAACTAGGTGAAGTGCACTGTGGTCACATTGCGGACAGAGCTCAAATTTGCAAAGACGGTCGAGAGAGATTTGCAGCTATCGCAAAGTAAATAGATAGTGGCGAGAAATAAAGAAAGAAAAGACAAATCAAATCATCGACAATGAGGAAAGCACCAGTAACCACTGAATATATGAGAGAAAAAGAGGCAACCTTGAGCCAGCGATTGCGACAAAATAAATAGATCTATTAATAAGGCAGAGAACGGAGAAACGAGGAACGGGCATCTAAAATCCCCAAAGGTAAAGTTTGAAAAAAAAATCGACTAGTCAGCTAGTCAATGCGGAATGAAAGGAAGGAAAAGAAAGAGAAAGAAAGAGGATAGAGTGGCAATTGAGAAAGAAAGGATGCTTCGATTGCTGCTACCAATAGCTCCGAACAAGAGCAACGACATTGGCAGAGGGAATGAAGGAAAAGCTTGGTACACTTCTAAGTAATGCCTAAGAGTTGAACTCGCAAAAAGCTGCACTGGATTAGGCACATTCGGCACACGGCAATAGCTGATGATGTGTGTGTGCACAGGGTGGTGGTGCATACCTATTGCAAGTCCCCAGTCCCCAGTGGCACACCGAAGCACATACACTCAAACTGTGCTGATGCACTTCGAGGAAGGTAAAAGTTTGACAAGCGCTCATTAAAACAAACGAGGTACCCGCAGACGGACCGGCTGAGAGAAAGTAGACACCAGGAGAAAATACAGAGAGGCAGAGGGGCCAAACATTGAGAAGCCGCATCCGTTTAACTACAACTCTCCGACAGCGTCCTCCTCCTCAGTGTTTGGCTATTGTGTTGTTGCTGCTGTCCCAAACCTGCCACCGCTCTTGCGCTCATCGGGTGCAAATATTTGCCTTGCATAAAGTAGTGTCCGATTAATAATTGATGGCCCTAATCGAAGGAAGGTAGACAGGAATGGAGGAGGAGGAGGAGAAAGATGCTTAGGAAGAGATAGAGAACGAGAGAGGTAAATATGGCGACGGCAAAAAGGAAGAAAAATGGGGGCAGGGAAAGTGGTCAGAGAAATGATTGCCTCGGCAAATAGATTGATCGGCTAATGAATATTTCAACGACGAACAGGGCAATGCATCAGCAGTAGCTGTAGCTGCAGTGTCGTGGGTGCAATCATGCCAACAGTGCTGCCACCACCACTAAGGATCCAAACCACCACCACCGCCATCATCATCATCATCATCAGTATCCTCATTGACTAACTCTTCCCGTGCGCAGCACACCGGGCTGGCTGGCTGGTGGCTCCTGTCGACATTACTCGGAAAAGTATGCCGCCCTGGATGCCGCTCGGCGACCGATAATTAGGCTGCTTTGGCACGCAGACAGTGTCGCAAGACGGTGAGAAAGAGAGTGAGAAAAGGGGAAAATGAACCAGGGAGAATCGGCGAGTGAGAAGAGCATCGTGCTTGTGTGCTTGTGTGTGCAGTGACTGTGCCAATGATGCTGCTGATGGTGACACCTCAGTGCCGTGCGTCACTTTGCCTAACTGCTAACTCTTGCCTGGTGACTCTACACACACACACACAGGACTCTCTTCTCCTGTGGCTTTCGGCCTTTCACACCGTAGCACTCGCATCAGCGAACAGTGAACAGAGCAAGTACCAGTACCAGCATCAGCAGCACTCGTCACATTCTCTCGAGTGCGCCACTCATCCGTGCTAGTTTAATTAAAATTAATGATTGCTTCCCATTCAAAGTGCATTAATCATTCAATCTCACTCATCTTCCGTGAGTCGACCGGTGGTTGCAAGTGAAAGTGTGCTGCTGCGTCCGACCGTTGGCCCAGTGCTGGGCGTAAGGAGAAAGGATATACGGTGCTGAAAGGTACGGGGGTACTAGAATTACTGCCGCTGCTGCTCAACAACGGCGACAGTATCGTCATATCACTAGGCGCGAGAGCAGTAATTAGAATGAGCGCAATATCACCTCCACTTAATTGAAAGGCAGCCACTGGTGTTGGCGTTGCCACTCGAGAAAATAGAGAGAAAGAGTAGGGAAAAGCTATTGACGGCAGTCGCCACTGTGAAGCACTGCAGCTACGGTAGCACTAGCACACCGCAATCGACGAGCCACTGGAGAGCACTCGAAAACGGGCCAATTGCAGAGAAAACAGAAGCTCAAACTTTATACCACCTAGTAGAAGAAGCAGTGCCCATCACCAGCTGAAAGCGAAAGTACGTCGGTCGTCAAGGTGAACAGCGAGGCATGCTGCCGCGTTCACCTTTGCACAGATGCCAGGCGATCCAAAATTAAGCGAGCATTCTCCCCTTTTTTCTCCCCCCCATTCAATGACCCAAAAGAAGGCATCATCCAAAGTGGTGGCGGTGTAAGCGTGCACCTCAATTGCAATTGTGCTCAAGAGCAGCTCTCTTTGGTGAGCAAACAAAGGGGTGAAAGAGGAGGAAAATTGGTAGGTGAAAAGGTAGAAAATGAATGAATAGGTGGGGAAAGGTAGTAGAAAGTTCATATTGCTTAGTGGCTCAGTGGTTTGCAACGAACACTCGCTCTTAGGCCCCCTCACCTTTTACCGGTGCGCATGTGATTGATGCTGAGATGAGACATAAATGGTGCACGAGACTGGGCAGGAGAACAAAACGGTGAGTGTGCCAGTGCCAATCAGCAGCAGCATCATCAGCAGAGCGGGCCAAATCAAAGCTCAAAGGCAGACGGCGGTAGCACAGTAGATGCACTCATTCAATGCACACACCGAGATCGAGTCAACAGATTGGCTACGTCATGGCACATTTAGTGAGCATAAAAGCAACAAGAGAGAGGGAGACGGCTGTCAGACGCACACCAGACCAAGAGAAACTGAATGGCTGTACCAGAAGGAAGGACCACTGAAGCAGCAGCAGCAGAAGCACCCTACCTGCCTTCAGGAGATGAGTTTACAGCTTCGGGTGAACTGCAACTGCAGCATCAGCAGGAACTAGTTTCCAGCAAAGCGCGCACGGGCACACGTCCCGGTGGGTCAGAAGTCAAATTGGAGCGGGCAGAAAAGAGAAAGCACCGACGATGGCGGTAATAAAAGTCGGTGTGACACGCGCGTTCACCTTTGTGCCAATAGAGAGAGTCCGCCGCCGCCGACAGGAGATGAGGTAGATGCAGGCGAGTGCTGCCTGAGATTAGACCGATTGAATAACGAACTAATAGAAAAGCAAAGAGAGAGAGGGAGAACCTGAACTGCTCACACGTCTACTGCCTGCAGTGGTGAAGGAGGAAGGAAGGGGACAAGAGCCGGGACGGGTCGAGTCGGGAATTGGGCACCGAGTGGCGGTGAGAGAGAAACCGTTAGCTGAATTAGAAAGTGAGTGAACAGACAGACGGTGTTGCCTGCCTGCCTCACTGGCCCCCACCTGGTCTGCTCAGCTGGGCACGTGCACACCGCTGGGTAGTACCGACCGACACTCGGACAGAACAGGACACAAAGGTGAATGAATAAACGAATGAATGAGTGAATGGCTGAATGTGCGCGGCTCGAGTGGCGGACACAAAAGCGTCGCGCTTAACGACGTGCGACACGCGTACACAGTGACAGCACTGCCAAATACTACAAATGTCGGTACAAAGGTGCAAAAGCAGTAATGCAAACTGTGCTAATCAGTGCCCAGTCTGCCGTAGAGGCTCAGGCGGCGGTGATGTGCTCTGGGTGCTACCACCACCATTGCCGCCATTGCCACCACCGCCAACATCACAATCAGCCAACATCACCGCTGCTCCTGCTGCCAGCTCAGGACAGAAGGAGAAAAGAAGAGATGGCCGTCCAGAGAGACCAAACAGCAAAAGAAGCTCAAGATTAGAAGAGACTCTGTGGTACTTAGTATAAATAGAACGCGAACGGATGCAAACTAATTTGAGTTTGATGTCGACAGTGAAGAGGAGGAGGAGGAGGAGGACGAGGTAGTAGTGGTCGGTGGGTATCAAAGAGATCTGCTGCTGAGGAGAGCAGCAAGCAGTCGGTCTGATCAGGCGACCATCTGTGTCCCCTCACAGCAACCATCATCTCCGCCGGGGTGGCCAGCACTGGACACAAAGGCAGCAGTAAAAGTAGTAAATGGGTAGACAAGCTGGCTAGTGCTCTGTCTTCTGCCAATCCCGTTTAGGGTCTCCTGCTCACCCCAAAGCAAGGGTAATTTGCCGCTGCAAAGGTGGTGGCTAAAAGCATCATCGATCGATGTAGCAGTGGCAGCAGGAACAACAACCAAAACAACAGCAGTTTGTTCTTTTAGTTCGGCCGATGTTGATGGCGCAGCAGAAAAGGCTCCAGTGACGGTGTTGTGGTGGTGCTGGTCAGAGACGATCACTGTCACACCGTATCCTCCTGGGTTTCTCTTTGCCTGCCTGCCTGTTTCGCAGTATGCAATATGCCTGCTTGGTAGAGTTGAGGTGACAGGAGCACCGGAGACAGGAGACAGTGCTGCACAGGAGTGCCGTTGCTGCTGCTGCTGGGATTGCTGATTGCAGCAAATGCGTCGGTGAGGCAAAAAAGCAAGCAACTCACACAAACACACACACGAACAACGCACATGATTGAGTTGACGATGTTTGGTCGGTCGACTGTTTGCTGTTGACTGGTTGGCTGAATGGTTCGTTGGATGGTTCGTTGGCAGTATCTTTGCTGCTCTCACCGCAAAAAAGTCACTGATAAGAAGTGATGGGCAAGTGTGTGTGAGTGTTTGTGGTAGATGAATTAGCAAATGAACCAGGCAGGAGGACAGGAGAAGACAGGCAAAGGTATTCGAGAGCCTGCCTGCCTGCCAAACTGAGGTGGCCACCAGGCTGATAAGAAAGAGGTGCTCTCTCTGTGATTCACTGACAGACTGGTTGGCGTCAAGAGTAGGAGTGATAAGCAACGACGGTGTGCGAAAATGACACTGCCAGCACACACCGCGCACACATCAAAAGTACATATTGCAGTCAAGTTACAGCTACGAAGAGTAAGCTAACAGCTAAACAAAGGACTACGAAATGATATGATAAAAATCTTGGGAACTTACCGTTTTTGCGCCGAGGATTTGCTTGTTTCCGGCGACCGCTGCACCGGAATGAGCCAGTGTTCGGAGCGACAGAACTGCTGTTTGTGTGGGAGACCTGCGCCATCTTCATGGCATGTCCAAGGTGTCGATGGCTGATGGGAGTGGTGATGGTACCTCCTTTGATGATGGTTTGCGTGCTGATGAGCCGGCAACCAGGCGGCAGGCAGAGAACGGTGGCACTGGGCGGTTGCTGGCGAGGAATATGCACAGTTATGTGCCCGCTTCAGTAGTTTGGTAGTTAGTGGTGGCGATCGATGATGATGATCGGTGAAAGATGATAAAGATGGTAAAACAGATGTTAAGTCAACAAGTCAGTAACCGTTTAAGGAGGGGAGGCAGACAAGAGGGGGCGCTCTTGTTTGAGACGCATCACTAAAAGGTCACAGAGCACCGAGAGCAGTCAACTGCTGCTGATGCTAAAAAAGTGCACGTAGTGAGGTTGCATACTGCTGGCACAACAAAACAATATATAGCACCGGCACCATCACACGCAGTTTAATTTCTGAAACAGTTTAGAACAATGCGCAACAAATAGAAAGCATGCAAATAGTTCACTGGTGATGATAATCAGAACACCTAACTGGGCACAAATCTACGTGTTCACTCAGCACAAACTCAATCGATTGTTGGCGCCAGTCAGTCAGATGGTGGACCACTGCATGAAAACAGGTAGCCAACAGACTGGTGAACACACACTGACAGACACAAGTAGTAGTGGTAGTAGTAGTGGATAAAGTGAATGGTAGTAGGGGCGGTGTTGTGGGTGCTGAGAGAATGCGCCTGTGCTGGCGGTGGTGGTGGTGGTAGTGGGAAAGAGAGAGCTGGGTCGATCAGTGCATGTGCAATTGGGTGACCACATGTGAACTGACTGTTCGGCGGCAGCACCAGCAGAAGTGGTCGTCGCTGTCGTCGTGGTGGTGGTGGCGGTGGTGGTGGTCACTCTGACACCGAACAGTGATGCTCTCTTTCTCTCTTTGCTGAGCTCTTTTCACTGCGAGTTCTCGATCGCGACTGACTGCCACCGACAACGACGACGGCCAGCCAGAGCTGCAAGCTGCAGTCACAGGCTAGTACAACCAACCACCATGAGGAGAGCACGCGCATTCGCCGCCAATCTCCACCTACATCGCCCATTGCCCCCGACGCTGAAGAAGCATTGCACAGGCAGATACTCACAAGGCAAAGCACACCGCTGGCACTACTAATTGGCACCAGAGCACACCGGCCCCGAGAGTAGCGGTGCCGCTGCAGGCCAGAGGCAGTCGCTCACCTGGGCCGCATTACCATAGACATTGAGGGCAAACAAAGGCAGGCAGGCAGGGACCTAGTCTTTCTCTATTCATCAACATCAGCCACACCACCGCTTTCAACCTTTCTTTAGGTGGGGAATGTGCTACAGATGCTGCTACTGCTGCTGAAGCAGAGGAGTGCATCAGCGGAGAAAAATTAGCACACGCACACATTCAGCGAGCCACAAGTTGTGGCGCCTGGCGAAAGAGAGAGAGAGAGAAAGAGGGACACGCCTCAACCTGCTGCTACCTCAGTGAGCTACCTTGTGCGGCCACCGCCAACACCCGATTGTATGATATCCTCCTGTTCATCAGTTTTTGTCTTGCTGCGGTTGTGGTTGCAAAGGTAGTGGTGGTGGTGGTGGTGGTGCAGTGCTGTTGCAGGCACTGTCATCCTGATATGCTCCACTGCCTCCATCGCCGCGCCTGTCCTCCTCCTGAACACATTGACAGGCACACCGGTTGGGGCGCATTGGCGCATCCTCCGTTCTCTCTCTCTCTCTTCTTTCCACTACACTACACCTTCCTTCTGACAGCAAAACGGCAGCAGGTAGACTGTTTGTTTGTTAGAGCATAGTGCTAAGAAAAGATCTACCTATAAAATTAATCAGCGCTAGACCAGAACGCGCCATCTGATGTCGTCTAAGGAGGTTTTGCTATTCAAATATTCTGCTTATTATGTAGACAGTCATAAATTAAAGCAGTGACAGTTCAAAAGAGAGGCACTTAAAAAATGTGAACTGTCTGGCCTTCGAAGAAATCGCTCTCTACACTGCAATAGACTGAATTGGCACCTTGTCCAGCAGATACACTGGTGTTTTGCAGTAGCAAGGCACTGTTGGTGCTATTCAGACAGACAACTGCAGCATAGCAACAATTGAAGCACTCGTCTTCCTTTTCTTTTACTGGTGGGGATAAATCGGCAACTGTCCCTCCCTACTGCCGTAAATGTCCTTCTTCAGTTGAGCAGACATATCATCCAAAACAGAAAAAGAAGCATCTTTCAAAGCAGTGGTACGCTAAATGAAGTGGTCGCATTAGCTGAGGAAGGACAAGCACACTGGTGGTGATGTGCGACAGGAGACAGGCAGAGAGCACCTTCCCTCCTGACCAGAAAGGAGATGCAAGTCTGGCTATATTTAGATGAAGAGAGAAAGAAAGAAAGGCTATATTTTCCTAGAAGCTCCCCACTTTTCCTTCCTTTTTGTCCAAGCATGCATTCGCACACTCGCATTCAACAACTACTTTTCAAAGGACAACTACTACTGTCGTCTGGCCATAACCAGCAGCATCAGCACTACTACCAGCACCACCACCACTATTGTTAATGGGCAGCATCAGCTTTGTGTCAGCAACGTTGCGACACACGATTTTAACTCTAGCGCCCTTTCTCCAAAGCAATTCACCCAATTGAAGGCATGTTTTGGATGTAGGTTGATGGCAGGCAGCTGAAAGCAAATTTACGACTGCTACGGTGGTGGTGGTGGTGACAGCAAAGTCAGCCGACCTTAGTTTGGTCAGCAGCGATGCCCAACTTGCTGCAGTTTGCAGCTTATGCTGTATTGTGCCTTGTGTGTGTCAATTGTCAACCGAACTGGTGAACAATCAACGACAAGGCGCAAGAGAACTGTGGACAAGAAAACTACTCAGGCACTTGTGCACAACTGCACAAGGCGCCCTTCAAGCAGCTCCGGTGCACCGATCGCACCTTATCAGCGGCTGTGCCATTGTCTTTGACACTGCTTCGTTTACACACATCCACATTGAGTGTCTCCTGCTCTCACTTCAATTCAGTCTCTGCGTGCATTACCCTAATGAGATGGGTATTTATTATGCTGTCTACCGCCTGGCTGTGTGTGTGCGTTTCGGTCAAAGTGCTTCTGCAGGAGCACACAGGCACACACAATCAGACGAGCAGGAACTTCAGTGCTGCATCCACTGCTTCAGTCTTTGAACAGAGCAGCAGCAGCCATTATGATTCGCAGTGTTTGTCTCACTTTAAATTGTCCATTCTTATGCAAATAAACCTGGCGTGAAAAGCGCTTCGCCAGGATGTGACAGTGCTTCTCCTGCTTCTGTTGCTGTGTTAGCACGAAGGGGAAAACACCAGCACACAGTTGCCTTCGTGTGCGACATTCACAATCCAATTGGCTTTTCGGTGTCTCTCCTGCCCAGTTTATATCTCTTCTCTTTCTTTCCCCTGGCACACTTAACCTGCACTTTAATGTCAGTGCCAGTGGTTGTGTGTTCCTCGTCCTGGCTTAATTGAACGCCTGCCAAAGTGGTCGCTCTTTATTCTTTTCCAGAGAAGTGGTGGTGAGTAAAATCGATGCTGCTGCTTCTGCTCTTGTTGTCGTCAGTGTGTGTGTTTCAGCGACCACTGACTCAACAGCAGCCGTATCAGCGGAAACAGTGCATAAAGTCACTCAGTTTTGTGTGTGTGTGTGTGTGTTTTGCACTCTGCTCACTCCGGTCGCCAGGTCTCTGACAAGCGGCGACAAAGAAGACGGTGCGCTACTGCTGCTGGAACGGTTTTCTAGCAATAAAAGTGTATGTGTGTGTGTTGTACTCTGCTGCCCAACTCGGCTCACAATTCAATTGGCCTAACCTATTAAAGCGAACCAGCGCTTATTTACATACACTTTCCATTCGGCTCTTGTAGTGCGAGTTTGCATTATTTATTTATATATTTTCAATAGGTTAGCTTTCTGCTGGCAGTTTTACCGCTAAAAAGAATGCTGCTGCACAGGCGGCGCGACACGGCTTCGATTCAAAGACATTTGAGTGAAAGAAAGAAAAAGAAAGAATCGAATGACATCGAAACAATTTGATTTGAACCTAACGACAGCCATCGAGCAGAGCTGTCGAAGGAGGAAGAAGAAAGAAGAAGGTGAATGCGGCAGTGATGGTCGTCGACAGTAAAACGACCAGCAAGAATCAAAAAAGCAAAAAAGAAAGGGAGAGATGCAAAGACAGCAAAGAGAATAGAATCAGCAGCAGCAGCAGTAAGAGTGAGCGGCAAATCAATTTCCACGACAATGGACCAGCAGCAGCAGCACTTTGCCGATTGAACCGCTCGATTGTCTACAGGCAAATTAAATTCCAGGCGCACATCGCCTTCTCAGAGGCTACTGCTGGCGGACAGGACAGAACAGGCAGCAGCACCGCGAGACCTTTGTTGTCAACTGCAATTGGCGAGTCATTACAGACAGTTGAGACGGCGATGGGCACCACCACTCTTTGGGTGATCACCATTCAACGCAAGAGGATAACTGATTCGATAGAAGAGAGGCACGTCTTGTTGCGCTGTCACCATTCGCTTTATGTCCAACATCAGCAGCAATTGGTCAAATGGCAAAGGTAATTGGACGGACAGTGACCGGTGATAGATGAGCTCAAATGAGCTCATCTGAGCCGATAACAAATGAATGGAAAAGGGGATGACTGCCTGCCTGTCTGCCAATCGTTCCATCAGACGTGGACAGGAAAAGTGCACTGCCCAGTGAATGCTCCTGGTGCTGGTGGTGCTGGTGCTGGTGGTCTCTCTGTGCAAGTGAAGATTAATGCAGGCCAAACGGAGAGAGAGGCAAAGAGAGAGAGAGAGAGAGAGAGAGAGAGAGAGAGAGAGAGAGAGAGAGA
>JAALOO010001271.1_pt1 | contig 18015 bp, 22 predicted proteins | sample 7257641 | NCBI WGS metagenome assembly JAALOO01 (sample SAMN14085613, study PRJNA598686) | mite metagenome | biome: ENVO:01001000; feature: ENVO:01001002; material: ENVO:01001226; isolation source: single female mite from University of Michigan culture on fish food culture... ...
GACTCATAGACCTTTGAGTTGACGGGATTTTGGGGAGAATTTGTTTTCACTCTTTCCCTTAGGGGAAAAGTGCTTATTTTTGATGACTTTCGTAAACTGTTTTCCACTTTCTAAACAGCCCATCTTTTGTTGTTGTTGTTACTGCAGTTTTTTTCGTTTCAAAATCGCTTTGTTGTTTTCATCTTTACTATCTACTTCTTTGCTTCACTCTATTCATTTGCAGCAACGGTAACTGAAACACTAAATTATGGCATAAACAAAATATTCAACGTTTAGGGTTTAACCAGAAGGTGTTGCTTTTAAAAAAAACTCTGTAGTTTATTTTGTAAAAAGTTAGAGCAAACAAAAAATTGCTCACTTGTGCGTAGCCAGAGAAAAAATATATTTTAATTGTTTAGTCACTTAAGATAGTAATTTTCATGTTATCTTATAATGTTTACACTTTAATTATCTTACTTATTTTAGGGAAAATTTTGTACAAAGTGTCCTGTAGGTTTTATTAGTATTTAACGACTGATTGTTTTTGTAAGATTTATTTAGATTTTGGCAATTTACAAATTAATTTAAAAAATATGATGAAGTAACATGTATCAGAAAGTCAGGCTGGATTTCAGTTTAATTTAATGATTTATTATCCTTTAAAATCAGGAGATTGATCAATTCTTATTAATTTGGTATAACCTTTGCGCACGTAATAATTAGTAGAGTACAATTGGAAGTAACATAAAGAATGTTTTAGTTGTTGCGTCGTTTCACTTTAACGATCATTACTTCTGCTGGTCACAATGACTATCATCAAGTAAAGCATGCTCAAGGTGAGTGCAAGCTCAAATTAATCGACTTTACATTTTTAAAGTACACATCCATTGCCTCATCGGACATTACATAAATCGTATCTATGTATGTTTGAACTAAACGCAGCTGCGTCATTTTTAATTTTGACCGTCGAACATTTTTATATAGTGTGTGCGATTATTTGAATAGCAGCAGTAACTTATCAGTAGCAGTAAAGGATGACAAAATTCTCATTAAAAGGCAACGGTATTGACTTGGTGACATCAAGTTTGTCCTCACCTTGTGTAAATTGGTGTTATTTGCTGTGCAATTGTGCAAAGAAATCGTACCGTATTATAGTAGCAATTTCACATTTTTCAATATAAACTCTACTGTAGACTCGGATGACATTAAATATTTGCCAGTTTAAATTCGTATTTTTCATTTTTTAATTTGAAGTCAAAAATAGTATTGCTATACACGGCAATGAATTTGTGCAGCCGTTGCCGTAGTTAAAAGTTACCTGAAAAGATAGACACACTCAAGGACATTTGAGGACACATTTGGAGAGAAAAGAGAAAGAGAAAAAAAGAAAGAGGAGTTTTCAATGAAGATGACACCGTTTGCGGCGATTGAAAGTCGGTCTAATTTATGCGGTTTATTCCTCCCCCTCTTAGCATCTCAGTGGCTCATTAGCATGGAAGACAGGCATGCAGACCATGATGTGTCTTTGCATCAGCAGCAACAACAATTGCTATAATATTTTACTGTTCATTTTAATGACAGAAAGCTTCAAATTGACACGCTAAGTTGTCTGCCTGTCTGCAAGTCTTTATTGGTCACATTTAGACGATACTGACATTTGAAAAGGAACACTTTATGTATAAAAGTCAAAAGTGGACAGGTATTCAAACTTGGTGCACATAAACAATGTTTTATAGGAAAAATTTAAAAAGTTTTACTGCACAATTTTTTAGTTATTAAAAGTAAGAAGTTCTCACTTGTTTCACGAAATTCTAATAAGCAGTGCGGAAATACAATTGACTTGTATTGGCCATCAAGTTCTTCCAATAAACAATAAAATGGCAGCTGATCATCAGGCAGAAACAGTGAAGCAACTACACAAGGCAATTAGGCATCTATAGATAGGGATAATGATTAGAGGTTGAGAACGATAATCGATAGTGCAAAGCGAATAGCTGATCTTTCAGCGCACACCTTTCAGTGCTAAACTTTCACTTGCCACCACCACCATCTCCACCTTCACCACTATTTCCAGCACCTCCACAGCCAAAATCCAAAGTGTAGTTTGTAAGCAAGATAGCATCTGCAAAAGGCAACAAATAGGAGACTGCCCAGTGAGCAGTGAACTTCTAAAAAGGCAATGCTGCTTTCTGGGTCTGAAGCACACCTCACAAATGAGCACCTCTAATAAGTCTGTGAAATTGAGGTATGACACCAACACTAGTGATCTTAACGGCATGCGTGTCTGTCTGATGGGCCAGTGGAGTGGATCAGTGTCGATTGAAGCCTGGACACGCTTCGACAGTGATCGCCTCTCTCCCTCTCTCCCTTTTTTTCTTTCTTCTCTTGTTTTTCTCCGTTTTTCTTCTTACTGCTCAGTGACACTGCTCTCTCAGGGGAACTAACGCATAGCAGCACTAACTCACAGACTCTCTTTTACTCTCTCCCTTAGCTCACCTTGTGGCTGGCATCGTTATATAACCGATCCAGGAGAGAACTGGCATGCATTTGGCGGTGAGTGGCAAGTTCAGTGACGCCGCGCAGCTCATCGACTCTAGCCAGTGTAAGTGCACCTTCACCTGGCGCCGCAAGTGTCGTGCCCAGCTGATTGCCCACACCTGAACACCTCCTTTTTCGTCGGTTTTTGTCTCTTTGTCTGTGTGCCACTCACTATCTTTGGGTTATAAATTGTTTTGCATTTATTTGCTCTCTCGAACCCTTGTCTTCATCTCACCTCAACTGACCTCACTTTACCTCAACATTTTGGAGAGAATGGACCACCTCTACCACTACACATACTACGCTTACGGTTACTGGAATGAGATTCAAGATGAGCGAACAAAAAGCTACCCACTGGTGGCCGTTCACCCAATCACCATGGCAGGAATAATGGGAGCCTACTTCCTTGCCGTTACAAAGATTGGCCCTAGTTGGATGAAAGATCGGCCCGCTTTTCAGTTACGCCAGCTCATGATCGTCTACAATATCACTATGGTCTGTGTCAATGCTTTCTTCTTGTTTGAGTCTGTTCGAAGGAGCAACTACGGCCAACGTCTCTTGGACTTCAAGTATCCTGATCGTAGCGACGTTTCTTCGGAAACCCTAAAGGTATAAAATGCTTTTTGCATGTGAATTGACATATTAATTTGTGCACTGTCCTTCTCACATGACCGAGAGTGAGCATGCATGACCTAAATTGGCCAGTCTCTTGTATCACTATCTATTTTGCCAGCACACCTCACGACAAGCCAATCAATCAGCGGTGCTAGTGCAGTTGACCAGTTGATTAGGCTTATATTTGCCATAGTGCTGATTTAGTAGTAATAACTTTACATAATTGCCAAGACTGACCTTGACGCTGCCGAGCATCAATCACCGACCGATCAAATTAACTTAATACTAATTGATTAAAACTCAAAATGACCAGCGATAATTAACATTTTGGCAGCAGAAGTGAAAGCACACTGGAACAACTGGCAAAGTGACACAACACATGTCACCAGCTCCCGTTGACACACTCACGTTTTCTGCATCATCTCGTAGTCAGTATTGCTGCTAAAATTATCCTATCAAAAGTTATTGTTGTCAGCAAAAAAAACTTGAACTGCAGCAAGTTCAACAACAACAGTGGCTTTACCTTTTACTTGTCTTCGGCAAAAACTGTCGTCAACATTAGTGTCCACCACTAAAAGTGCAAGTGCAAGTGCAATTAGTGACAGTTAGTGAAAAGTTGCGGAAGGTCAGTGCATGCCAGAGTTGACATCATTCCCTCATCTGCCTGAATCAGCTCTGTCAACGTCCGTTGTCCAGCAGTCAATGTTTGTAAATGTGTGTGTCCGGTTAATTGGCAGAGATGGTTGTCAGAGATAAGGACTGCCGACAGCTAACCAACTCTGATGACTCGCCGTTAGCACACTGTTTTCAGAGCGCACACACATTTTGAGAGTCCCGCAAAACATGGGAGAGAGAGAGGGCAATGATTTCACAGAGATTCATGTCTCTGTTGACATTATCGATGCATCGATAAAGCCTAGTAATTGTCCTTGTCCGTTTACGTAAACGGAGCTGCGCTAATCGTCCAAGCACATTTCATCACGTGCCACACATGACATTTCCGTCTGATTGTCAATGCTTATTCTATCTGCTTTAGGAAATCCATCTCGGTTGGTGGTACTGGATGAGCAAGTTTGCCGACTGGGCCGATACCACCTTTTACGTGCTGCGAAAGAAGAACGCCTCTATCAACTTTCTTCATCTTTATCACCACATTTCAGTTCCCGTTTTTGGCTACCTGATTTTGAAGATCAACCCTGTTTTGCCATCGGCACATCTCTTCATTATCATAAACTGGTAAGTGAACTTGTTAAAAATCTCATGTACGTGTAGGGTAGCACTGAAAAGTTTACAGTAGTATAGACAATCTGAAAACTGAACGCCTAAATTACAAAAATGTTTTTATTTTAATCCATTTATTACTGTTAAAAACTTTCAAGCACTACAAAACACGTACTTAAAGAGCAGCGTATTCAGCTTTTAATATATTTTTTTTAATTCATTTATTACTCAACTTCCGGTTTAGCTTTATACACGTTGTTATGTACGGTTATTACGCTCTTAGTGCCCTGGGGCCAAGCGTTCAACCTTATCTTTGGTGGAAAAAGTACATTACCGTGATGCAACTGGCTCAATTTGGCATTGGTATGCTTTACGGCCTTCTTGTCGCCTGCTTTCAGACTGGATACCCGCCCGTTTGGCTGTACTTTGGTTTTACACAACCGCCCTTTTTCTTTTGGATGTTTTACAATTTTTACCAGCAAGCGTACAAGCAAAAAGGAGGAACTGCTCAAATCAAGTCATCGGAATCCAAAGCAATCAAAAGTCAGTGATAAAAAAGGCTCGAATAACCATTTTTTGTTACATAATTTATTTTTGCACAAAAATAAACTTTTTTCAACTGCACTATTACATTGACTATTCACACTTGAAAAGTGGGTAAAGATAGAAAGTAATAATAAATAATGTATATAAAAGTAAAAACACTATGAGGCGGAGAAATGTAAAGATGCTCAAACAAAAATGAAATCAGGTTCGTTGCTTCCGAAGGCAGTGCCATTTTTGTTGCCTCCACAGTAGCTGGCGGCTACTCGTTCATCAAGTCGAATCCATCTGCCGTGGCAGCCAGTGTTACCCAAAGCCGTCCAGCGAGTGCTCTTCCCCAGAAGGCCATGGCCAGAGCAGCGATAGCCAAGGTGCCGTCTCATGGCTGCGTCCTGGCACTGTACACACACCTTTGATCCTTCCTGAAGCTTGCCGAACACTTCAGCGCCCAGTGTTTCACAAGACTTTTTGTTCTTTGTCACCTCAAAGAGGACGGTGTATCTGTGTAACAGGAGTGATTGAATAGAGGAGAACCACAACATCAGTAAACTGAACAGTAGCAGCGACTGCAAAAATGCATAGTCAGCAACAATGCAGACACTTACTCAATGACATTCTCCTTGAGCGGATCTTTGGGGTAGTTCAGACGCAGATTACGACGGATATCTTGGTTTTCGTCGACGTTTCGAGTGGAGGAAAAACTCGACTGGAGAATGATGGCAGTCTCTAGGAGAGTTAAGGCAGCAGTCAGTAAAAAGGCAGATAGTTTTGCAAAGCAGACAGTCTCTCACCTCGTTGCATCTTATCATTGTCTTGCACATCACATCGCTGTCCATGGCAGGCTCGCTTCTGGCGCAAATCAGGACACTCTTTGCCGCCGTTTTGTGGCTCATACTGAACTGTGCGCGACCTCGACATTGAGCCCACTCCGCAGGCAGCGTCACACTCTGACCACTGTTCCCATTCACTCACGCGACAGTCGATCACTGCACATTGATGGTGACAAATTAAGTTAGTTTTAATTTAGTCAGTTGCACAGTTGAGCAAAAAGACAACTAGGCTTTCGGTAGGGTACTTACCTCCACAAGTAGCCTTGTAGTCAGCACAGCAGTCGCCAAGTGTGATGCATGCACTGTCGCAGTAGCACTCCTTTGCAGAATTCTCTGCTGCAGTAATGATATTTCCTATCAAAGAAACCGGACCACCGGGGTTTAATGAAACGGCACAGTTTCGGTCTCGCCCTGTACAGCACAAATTGCCAACACGACATGAACCGCTGGAGAGAACATTTTCAGCAGGAAGTGCACTAGGACGGAAGGGGGTACCACTGCCCGGGTGGAAGAGTACTGTCACTATGAGCAGTACAGCTGCCAGGTGGTGTAGATATGCAGTTGATTTCAAAGGTGCCATTGAGTTGTTGTGGTTGGGAAGCAGATGTGTGTGCTTGAAAACAGTAAAAATAATATTTTGAAAAAGAGATTTTCATCGGAGGATCTCAGAAATTGTGAGTTCCTCCGCTGGTCGTTTGTCAGACAATGTCGACGTTCTTTGCTTATATATGGTCATTCACTGCCACTGCACGCACACAAACATTTTCAGCTCAAGCACAACCTCACAGAGGCAGTTCAGCTCAGCTCAACTTTCTTAACCAAGCAACCAGTCCATTTGGGCGCCCTCACTCATGCCTTCCTAGCAGCATTTCTGCTAAAAGCGGTGGCAGATTGTGACAACTTCAAACGCACACATCCCTACCACCACCACGGCAGCAGCAGCAGAAGCAGCAAGAAAAGAAACAGCACAACCAGTACGCCCTTCTAGAGTTGAAGAAACTTTCACTTGTATTTTTGGCAATCAAAATGAGGCAAGTGAGATAAGGGGCACTGCTGAGGGAGGATGACAAGAGAGAAGAAACGGCGATAAAGAGGCCGATTATGTGACTCCGGGGGAATGGAAAGCAAAGGAGAGTGTAAAGGTCACATTGTAAGTGAGCTCGGCAGTGTAAGGCGTCACTTGATGTGGTGGGCATGTCGACTGACGAGGATGACTGCCTGTGATGTCGCCTCCACGCCTGATGGCAGCAGAGTGGGTGCTGGCAAAAGCAGAAGAACAGGGCAGCCACTGCGCACCAGTTGGATCGCTTTGACCGCAAACAATGAGTGACTGCACAGTGAATGGCCTCTATTCTTAGAATGGGTAGTTCAGTTGTTTCTACTCAATGAGAAGTCCTCTGATCTTGACTATGAATTGACCTTGTCTGTCACCCTGTAGCTACTTTTTGAGCAGTGTTGTTTCCTGGCCACAGCCGTAATGTTTATTTTAGCCTCATCAACCAGTAAAGTAAAACCCACTGCATGGCTCTTCTGGCAGTAGTGGTGCCATTAATCCTTCAACTGATTGATTGGACTGCGATATGGCTCCTCTGAGAGAGTCGTAGCACGAAACAGCAACAAAACAATTAGGAAGTAAAGTTTTGGGTTAGATAAAGAGAACGGGTTTGTCTCCTGATCAGGCAGTTGTAAATACAGGAACAGAAAAAACGTGAAACATTTTCACACACGCACATGCTGATCTCAAGCAAACTGTATAATCATAATAATAGCAATTGTATACATTCAATAGATTAAAGCTAATTTACATGACGATCATCAGAAGCGTAGCAAATGGGTGGTATTGGAATGAGTGCTGGTAGCCTTAGTAGGCTGACCTGTTGAATAGATTTGAAGAAGGAGCGAAGAACGCGTTTGCCCTTAGTCGACGATGGACTGCTGTGAGAGGCTGTGATTGTCGCTGATGCTGGCGCCACTATTGCTCCCCAAGCCAAGGTCGATGAGTGATCCGTTGCCAATGCTTCCATCGTCCAGGCTGTTCCTCGCCTTCATCATCAGGTCCATTGACTCGTTTGGTTCAAAGAGCTCGGCTTTCCTCCGCTCAAAGACGCGCAGTCTCAGAGGACTTTTTGGACGGTAGACCATTTCCATCATGGCAGATATCTTATCACGGTGATCAAGCGAATCGAAACGGAAGTATCGCAGTAGGTACGCCAGAACGACCTTTAGCTCAGACATGGCGAATCGCTGGCCGATACAGTTGCGGCTACCTGCTGAGAATGGAACAAAGGCAAACGGATGGCGGCCGACAGAATTTTCTGGCAAAAAGCGATCTGGATTGAAGACTTCAGGATTTGGAAACACATCGGAATCACGATGAAGCATAAAAATGTACACAAAAAGAATAGTTCCCTTAGGTACAAAGTGTTTGTTAATTTCCATATCTTCGTGCAGACGACGGCCTATGAAGGGTACACTTTAAATAAAATTTGGTTATTTTTAAGCAAGAATAAATAACAGCTTTGCGATCAAACCTGGGACAAAGTCTTAGGCCTTCTTTGACGCAGCACTCCAAGTACTTGAGAGATTTGATTTTATCAAGCGTCAGTGTAACTTTGTCATCTCCATCATCTGAGCCATTGTTAAGATCATCCATGTTGGCTTCTTCAAAAAGAGAGTCAACTTCTGCAGCAGCCCTTGCTTGAATTTCTGGATGATGTCCTAGCAGGTAAAGTATCCAACTCAACGCCATGGCTGTCGTATCGTGGCTGTGTGCAAAGGTAAAACCAGTGTTAATAAAAAACTATTTTTTTGGAAAAGCACTTAAACATACCCTTCAAACATGAAGGTGTCTACCTCTTCTCGAATGTCTTCTTCACTTAGTTCTCCTGACTTGATGTGATGGTCGAGCAGGAGGTCGAGGAAAGCTTTGCGGCGGTCTTTGTCATTCTCCTCTAGCTCAGTGTAGCCGTTGGCGGTACGTTTGTAGCGAATAGTGTGCGGCTGATTAAGTATTTCCGCCTTTCGTTCTCGGATAACCTTGCGCGTGAAATCATGCAGGCGGACAAGATTCTCAGAGAACCGCTGACCAGGCTCCGAGCGGTAGTAGATTTGGTCGGCCCAGTAGTGTGGCTGCATGAGTCGCTCAAGAAAGCACTCGCCCACTCTGTCCGCAGAAAAAAGAGAGATTGACCGTTAATAATGACCAGAAATAGGAAAACTGAGCCTTTACTACTGACGCCCTACATTTGCGCACATATCTAAAGCTGCCTAACTGATGCCCACTGATGTTCACTACCTTTGATAATTAGTTCACCTAACTGAGTTACTCATTTTAAAACAGCACGCACAGTGCTGATGATGAGCACAGGCAATTATTTGCACTTGCAGTTTTGCAGTAATAGCAAAAAACAGCAGGAACAGTCCTAGTTTGAAAGGACGGGGGAGGGGGGTTGCAGTAATTAACGAAGCAAACAAACAAAAATGCATCCATTGTCGAATCGAATAGCTGCTGCTGTGGTAGTTGCAGTGGTAGTGGTCAGTTGCCGTTAGGATTACCGCTGTCCAGTGGAGCGCACTGGTTGTCAAATGATGGGCTATCCACCGGAGTGATGCTAACCACTGCCGCCAACAGTAAAGTACTACCACCACCAGCTGGCCTTCAGATGAAAATGTCTGGGCAGTGGGTGAAATGTGCCAGCCAGTCACACACACACACACACTGGTGCACTCAATTGGATCGGACAATGCGATAAAGGGAAGAGAACGGGGGAACTGCCAGTGGAAAGTGTCATTCTTTGGGCGAGATGAATGGATTTAAAACTTTCTAGCCCATTAAAAGCACTATCTCGCATGGTAGATCTAGTTGAATTAGCACAAATAATGCCATTATGATTAGTCCATTACTGCGCGGGAACGGCCTTAGTGGTAGCAGTGGCGGTGGAGGCAGGAAAGAACAGTCACATGAAGCATTGTCTCCTCGAAGTACCTCTACCGAGTGAGCAGAACAGCCACTGCTGTACAACGTTCCATTTGTTCTGTAGTTTGCATTTGCACTACGTGATGGCAGCTAATGCTATCGCTAAAAAAAGTTAATGTTTTTATCTTGAACTGCTTTAAAAGTACGCACATTGCCTGTGCAATCAAACGTAGCCAAAATCATAACTCGCAGCAAGAAGGCGAAAAAGAAACCGCCAAAGGAGCAGCAGCGGCAGGGAAAACGGGTGATGGTGGCCTTGGTGGGCAAAGGCAACTTTAAAAGCAAAGGCAATGCATGCAAATGTGCACTAGTTAACTGTCGTGAAGGCAGCAATATACTCACTCTGTGACCGATTTGCAGTATTTGTTGTTTGAGCTGTGCTGTGCACCGATGGAAACCCCCATGATAGTTTCTGTTTGTGTAAGTAGTTTACCGCAATTAGCATTGAACACTTTGTAAGAGCAGTGGCCTAGTTTAGTGGGCATGTCCGCCTTTACTCACCGCAGATAATGTCCAGTGTGCAGGCGGTGATGATGGGCACAATGTCAACGACGGTGCAGTTGGAGCACTTTCGCCTGGCCACTTCTCGCAGTCGTTCGATAAGCACCCGTGACTGTTCGTTGAAAACCGGCACAAAATCGTGGAGAATTTTAAAATGAAAGGCCGGCACCAGTAGCTTTCTCCTTGTCCGCCACTTAGTGCCTTCTGAAGTGAGCAGTCCGGTGCCCAGCCACGGATGCAAAAACTGGTATTGGCTTGATTTCTGCAGAAGAAAGTTGTTGGACAACACTTTTTCCACCGTCTCAGGGTGCCAAAGGAACACCAGCGGCTCCCAGGAGAGCCAAACTCGGAAAAGTTTCTCTTTACGAAACACTTCCGTGTAACCAGAGATTGAGTCCATCAAATCTAGAGATCAAACAAAGACAGGGCACAACTGTTAGACGCTTAGCGGTCACAAAAATAAAAACAGCTTACTGATGATCAGTTTTTTGTGGTCTGCGCCGGTGATGAGCGACTTGAGCATTTCTGCGGGCACATTGCCCAAAATGACGTTAGTGGAGCGTGGGCCAGGCAGGTCATCCACTTGGCGGATTCGCCTTTGAAACCTCGCCACCACCGGCCATAGGCGGAGGAGAAGAGCGATGAAGAGAATAACCGGGCCAGCGAGCATTAGAGAGACGGAGAGGGAGAAGGTGGGAAGGTGAGAGGAAAGGGAGAAGGAGGAGCTGGAGGGAAGGGTAGTGGGAAGGGAGGAGGAGGAGGGCACCAGGCTGTACAGCAGCCGACCGATGCTTTCTACGATCATCTTTATATTAATTTAAACACCCAAAGTTGATTATCGATCCAAAAAGTCCTACTTCCGTTGTAGGATGCCTTGCTGCATAAAAGGACAACTTGCAGTGCAGCCCAAGCAAAAGCACAAAAGCGGCAGAGCAATCTGAAGCTCTAACTGTCATCGAGCAGAACGACAATGGAAGTTGACTTGCCGAGAGAATCGAGTTAGCAAGCCTCAGTTGACTCACTCAGTGAAGAAGGCATAAATTGACTTAAACTGCCTCTGTTAGCATAATAAAGCCGGCAAAGATAACTTTTTAATCTTTTTACCAGCAAGATAATAGTGGAGCTGACAAACCGGGCAAAAGAGAGAAAGAAAGTGCTGCGCCCAGTGACGGAACAAACAGAAGAAGAAGAAGAAGAAGAAAAAGAAACGGTCCAAGTTGACAGCAGCCCCAAATTGGTGAAATTGTAGGGCAAGATGAAAACAAGTGAAAAGAATAAAACTAGGAGAGAACGAAAAAAGAGAAAGATGCTCACAAGCAAATGGCACTGGTGATGAAGGGAGCAAAGAAGACGTTTGGTGGCTTGGCAAAAAAGCAGTGTACTGATGAAAAAGAAAAACTACTACAGCGGGCCAAAGTTGCAGAAAAAAGTTGTCGCTTCCTTTTCTGCTGGCGAGTGCAGTGCTGGTGTACGGTGTTGTCAATTGGCAATTGGCTTATTGCATTGCAGTAGCGTCCAAAAAGTGGTCAAATTGAATTTGGATGTCACAATGGACAGAGAAGACACTGCATCACTGCATCACTGGGACGGCGATGTCGCTGGTGATGGTGGCGATAGTGCTGGACAGCGCTGGACGCTTCTCCTAAGTGGTGCCGGTGCCTCGGTGACAATTGCATTTCTCAAGAATGAAACGTTTTGAGCAGAACACAGCAGACATTCACGCACACAAGCACACACCAGTCTGCATTGAGGTACACTGTTCTTTCAGCCAGTGTGGACACTTTGTTTTAATGTCGCCATCTTGGCGGCGGTAGAACCAAAATCGGCCAGCATTGCATAAAAGGTCAATCGATTTCAACAATGCTGTGTGTCTCTATGGGGCGATTAGTGGTGTGAACAGAGAGTGCAAACAAACAGAAAAACTGACAACGACTAACAATGGCGAAGTGCTATGTGAGACAGGCTGACTGACAGACACTCTTGGACAGAGCATCAAGAAAACAGGCAGTGAACATGCAAAGGAAACGGAAGCGTCTAAGGTAAAGTGTCGGCAGGTGTCCGACAGTATAGTAGACAGTGCAGTTGGCAGTGTACGTGTTTAATTAAATTTTATGTGCGCCAGTTGTGGTGACAGTGGTGGCGGTAGTAGTGCAGGCACCAAGACTACTTTAGGAAGAGGTAATTAGAATGGAAGCACTGCCTTCTGGAGTGACCAAAGTGGTGTAGCGAGCACAGCACTGTCCATTCTCCTTCCACCACTTACTACCTCCACTTGACTGTAGATCAGTAGAGCACCGTCGATGTGGCGGTCTACGATGTGAGCACTTTAAGCACTGCCAGTTTAAGACCAGCAGTACAAAAGCACTGGCGCACTCCGCATATCATCGACCTTCTCCGCGAGGGTCAGTGGAGCGATTACAAACAAGTGGACACTTTTGTACAACTAAACGTTAAGCACTTTTTCTGTTTCTCTTTCACACAAACAGACTTGTTTTGAAGGCTTCCGCTCAGTACAGTACTGAGACAAGTTGTTCGTCTTTCCCCTCCCCATACTGCCCAGTGGACAGACAATGAACAGGGAGATACTTTGCACCGCCGTCAGCACTCACTCTGATTCCACTGATCACAAACACTGCTGAAACACACATTGCTACCACAGACAGAATGGCAGCACTGATTCTCCAGTCCTAAAGTGCATGCTCTACTGATGCTGCCTGCTTCATACCGTTAGAGTAAGGCATTGTTGCAAGAGCAGCAGATAAGACACACTTTTTTTCCTAGTAAAAATGGAGGCTCGATTTAGCAGCAAAGGAGAAGTCTCTGCCTGCTGGCAACGGTCCACTGGCTTTGCAGTGTTGCAAATGTGTGCCAGTAATTACCGCTGGATGATAATGACAGATTGGCAGTGTGCTAGGAGACACTCTGTGAGATCGGACTTGATCTATGGATTGAACAGAGGGGATAATAACGACAGACAGGAAGATTACAGACTGACGGCGACACACTACGACAGCAATTACTAGTCACCAAGTGTAGCCACAGCAGCGCTGAGCCACCAAAGCCACTTTCAGCTATTCAACCTAATAAAAGGGCTCAGCCTTGTACGAGCAATTGAATACACATGTCGTTCTTTGGGTCGCCGATGCTCGAATTAGCTCGATGTTCAGTTCAGTCAAAGTCAATAAAGTGGACAGTGGTGCTTGTCGGAGAGATTGAAGAGTTGAGCTGGTAAGGAATACACATTCAACTAGATCAACTGAACTTTCAAGTCCATAAAAGAAGAAAAATGAAATCACTAAAAAGATAGAATTTCTTTAGCTCAGAAACGTGTGCCGCAAACAAAACGCAAAAAAAAGCGTAAAGTACTCTCCTTCAGAAATAATCACTGCGAAGGTACACGTGATGATTCTGTAACAAAAGTAGGAATGGCAATAAAAAGTAGGCAAGCAGTGATTAAGCAAGATCAAGCAGTCAACAAACTTGATTGTTAATGAGCACAAATAGCAGATTGATTCAAAATATACTTTTTATTCAGATATTGATTAACTTGCAATGTATACACTAGTGTATAAGGAGCAATATGTACAGTGCAAACCGTGATGAAATATGAAAAGACAAAAAAGTTGTTTCAAAACTTGGAAACTTACAGCAACAAACTTTTAACCAAGACAGATGAAAGAAAAATGGAACTTTGAAATTTGAAAGCAGACAAATGCGGCCTAGTTTAGGCAGCTTTCACTGGTAAGTAAGATTGATGTACTACACTCACTGTTGGCACTAGCACTCTTTTCCTCCATTCATTGTTATTTCAAGCTGTGCTGCCAGCATTAGCAAAGCAACGCTAATGGCGAGGAATGAAACGAATATCAATTGGCTCCTTTGGACGAATGACAAGCTCTGGGTGCATAAGAATTTTGTCCAGATGCTTCTGAGATTGGAGTCGGTAGTGTCGCAACACCGTAGCCAACAAGACTTTCTCTTCTTGCAAGGCGAATCTGAGTAAGTGAAAAAGTCAGAATAATAATCTTAAACATAAATTATTTGGCATTCCTTACTTTTGACCTGCAAAGAATTAAAAAAGAATATTAATATAAAAGCTCATCTTTTAAAACTTTAAATCTTTCAAATACCTATACAGTTTCTAGCCCCCGCGCTGTCCAGATAAAAATTCAAAATAAAGTTAACGCATGAAAGTATTTAACAAACAATATCAAACACTACCTGAAAGGTACATAAGCAAACGGATTTTTGACGTACTCTTGAGAGCCTTCAATGAAGCGGTTTGGTATAAATGAGTACGGCTGCTTAAACAGCTTAGGATCACGGTGGATCATGTGCAAAAAAAGAAAAAGAGTAGATCCTTTTGGAATGACGTAGTTCTCATGCGGAATATCAGTACTAGCCACTCGAGCAATGAATGGCACACTACGTAGATTGAAGGAAAAAATGACTCATTGCATTTTAAAACAATAAAAAAGTACAAACCTTGGAAAAAGGCGCAAAGACTCCTTTATACAAGCTTCAAGAAACTTCATTTCTCTCAGCTGATTAGAGTTGAGAAACTTGCTATCATCTACTTGATCTCGCTCCCAAATTTCATCAATCTCCTGTTGAACTCGTTCTTGATACTCAGGATGATGACCCAGCAGGAAAAGCGTCCAAATCATTGACATTGCAGTAGTGTCGTGCCTGTGTACAAATTGTTGAGGAAACGTGTGAGCATAGGTGTAAAAAACTTGCACTCATTTGCTAACTGCATCTAATTTGCATCCATGTTTAACAAAAAGCATACCCTTCAAACATGAAAGTGTCCACCTCTTCCCGCATGTCCACTTCGTTTAGTGTTTCAGGATCTTTAAGGTGCTGCTCAATGAGCATGTCCAAGAAGGCCAATCGCCGACGTGACGAAGTGAAACTGTCTATTTTCTCATTTTCGTTGCCGACCTCACTTTTCTGCTCTAGAGCTTCCTTCTTACGTTCTTTAATTACCTTCAAATAGGAACAAACAAACAGTGAATAATTGTACTAATGTTAAACCAGAGCGCACAGAAAACAAGTGATTGCACTGTTTACCTTCATTGTGAAGTTGTGCAGAATGCTCAAGTCAACTTTGTCCTCACGACCGTCAGCGGAAAAGTTGTAGTACACGAAATTGCTCCAGAGCCATGGTCGCAGAACTCGTTTGATCATCTTGCTGCCCACTCTGTCAATGTTAACTTTGCCAATCAGAAAAAATCATCAAGACCCCGAGAGAATGGCCACAGTTTTGCGTGTGTGTGTCCACTGACGATAGGCTCACCTGTGAATGGCCATAACGTAGTCATTATTGGGGTTGCTCTGTGAGGCGATCTTCAGGCCCATTGCCGTCTCTGTCAAATGTCAATTACTTGGTCAATAGTGCCGCTACTGTGCAAAGTTTAGCGCAAAGCACCCACTCACCGCAGATTATGTCAAGAGCTGCGTAAGTGATGTACGGCACGACATCAAGCACGGCGCCCTTCTCCTGTGACTCGATCACCTGCTGACGAATTTTGGTCACTAGAACTTGAGATTGCTCGTTCATTGCCGGCAGGAAAGCTTCCAAAATGTTGAAGTGGAAAGCGGGAGTGAGCATTTTTCTTCGCTGAAACCACTTCTTCCCTGAGCTGTTGTAAAGTAGTAATAACAGTGCGGAGAATGTAATTATTAATGTTCCTTTGTTGCCTCCCCAGCTCCAGTGATGGAGCGGAAACGCTCCCTTCTTCTTTCCCTCATCACAAACCTGGTAAGCAGGCCAGTGCCGAGCCAAGGTTGTAAAAGTTCGTACTCAACTGACTTTTGAATGTGAACATTAGAGGAGAAGATTTTCTGCCAAAATAAAAAAGAAAATAAAGAAGAAAAGAAAAGACGGTAGTAAAAGTTTTCTTTCTCTTATTGCATTGTCAGTTGCCAGGGGCACACTAATACCAACCTCAGCGGCATCGGCTTTAAAGAAGAGAATCAGCGGTGTGTGTGCCAGCCAAAAGCGAATCAGCGAGTGTTTGTGCTCGTAAACTTTGGTTAGTCCGCAGATAGCGTCAAAGAAATCTGCATTTAATATTAATAAACACGGGTTTTATTATCATTTAAAGTTGCGTCGTAAATCAAAAGCTCTGTGACTCACTGGTAATGAGATCATTTTGTCCATTCGCCCGAACCATGTATATGTGCCCCAACGGGTTAAGGGAACTTTTTGGTCCGGGAATGCGGTCGACAATCTTGGTGAGCTGCCGAGCTTGAAGGAACTTGCGCGTCAGGTGGAAGAGTATGTAGAAGAGCACTCCGTAGACGAGCAGTGGTCGAAAGACTGACCATTCGAGTGCTTGCTTCAGCAGAAAAGACATCGTTAGCTTCTCTCCGGCTAAGAATCAGCCTGTGAATGATGCAGCATTTTCAATTATAAACAGAATAAAATAAATTATTTGTTGTATGTGAGCTGATATGTGCACCCACACAAAGCTGTGTGTGTGGGTTTGTGTGATTTTGTGATGCCCTTGTACCCCTTAGATTAGTGACAAGTTATATCCTCCCTCTCCTTTCACTTCATCATCCTATTGACCCCAATTGCCTCTTATCAACATCAGTGCATTGACACACGCACAAAACGCAGAACACAAAAGTGTACATTTGGTTGGATTTGTCAGTCAAAATGGCACTCACAATCAGAAACAACAAGCACATGGAGGCAATTTGGGTAAATGGCAAATTGAAAGCTTTGTGCAACATTCGCTCGATAGTCGGGCGCTGGGCTGGAACAATTCACTGGGCGCCGATCACTCACACTCAATCAGCTAGCCCAAAGAAAGAAAAAAGAAGAGCATTTTGCAGTGAACAGCATTTTTTGCGTTGATTGTAGCGGCACGATTCAATGCTCCCTGTTCTTTCTAAATCAAGGGGTGCATCGTTGCCTATTTTGTGGCCTATATTTTTGGCCAAAGAATGCACTGCTGCACTACTGTTTTTTTCTCTAATTAAATCTGGGAAGTATTATCTTTAGCTGCCACATTAACTTTTCTTTGTGAGGACTAAATGGTAGAAGCGGTGTTACGGGCAGCAGAGCAGAGCAGACACATAGACGGAAGGGAAACGGCGCCGTACAATAGCTCAAGCAAAGGGAGCGCAGTAGCACTTTAAATGTATAAACCATCTAATTCAATAATGAACGGAGAATGAAGCGAAAATGTCAACTTTTATAATTATTACTGCTGCTTTTTTTCTTTTTACTATAACACACACAGAAATATGCGTCAAATATATTTGAAAATCCTTAAAAAAGTCAAATACGTTTGACATTGATCAAATATATTTGACTTTTCTGCACCAAAATTAAAATGTCAAACATGTTTGACAATTTGGTCAAATATATTTGGCTAAAAGTCAAATATGTTTGACTTTCAAAAATGAGATTTTAAAAGTCAAATATACTTGACCAAGTCAAATATATTTGACTCATTTTTGGACTTAGAAATTTTGGTTTTTGTGAAGTCAAATATATTTGACCTAATCAACAGCGGTCAAATATATTTGATTTTTTGGTCAAATATATTCAACCTGAGTTTTGACTTAGAAAATTTTGTTTCTTAAGTCTAAAAAATCAAATATTTTTGACCCTACTTTATGAAGTCAAGTATATTTGACTGAATACTAAAATAAAAAATAATAAAACTTTGAAATCAATGAAAGAATAGATTTTAAGTTCCTCAATCATCAGTGATGATGGATTAAATCAAAAATGGCTTAAATACCACATAAAAAATAATTTTTAAAAAATATTTTTTGAGCATGCTTAAAGAG
>JAALOO010001273.1_pt1 | contig 17985 bp, 18 predicted proteins | sample 7257641 | NCBI WGS metagenome assembly JAALOO01 (sample SAMN14085613, study PRJNA598686) | mite metagenome | biome: ENVO:01001000; feature: ENVO:01001002; material: ENVO:01001226; isolation source: single female mite from University of Michigan culture on fish food culture... ...
TGTGGTGTGCCTAAAGGCATCCCTTCCAGTCTATTTTCTAATTTTATGAGTTGTTCTTTATAGAATTGAGATAGTTCAATAAGATATTCATCGCTTTCCTCTTCCACGGGTCCACCAACATTGTCCATCTTGATTGCCTTTAAACCACGTTTTTTCATTTTTTGGTTAATTCGCTCTAAGGTACTATCAATGGAGTTGAAGGACTTTTTCATCTCTTCTGTTGTCGTCTGATTATCGAAATCATCTTTTTCTAATTGACGATTCTGTGCTTTCAGATCATCAATTTGACGTCCATAAACTGTGGTATATCGTTCTGATGTATACTGTCTCACAGCAAAAATTGCGGTGAATACAAGTACAGTTATCAATATAAATGATGAAATTAATACTTTTTTCCAATGTGTGACAACAAGTGTCGGTATTTGTATTTTCTTTGTAGATGTACCATCCGGTTCAACAAAAAGCACGGATGTTTTTTTCTTTAGCATAGTTCAATAATAAAAACTTTTTATGATGCGGTGCACAAAAGTACTTTATCATGTTGTTTGTAGTCAATATTTTACATTTTTTAACATTTTTAACACCTGTTTTTATTGTAAAAAAATAAGCAACTTTGTGCATGTCATTTGCCCAAAAACTGCTTACGTGGTACCAGCTCAATGGCCGTGAATTGCCTTGGCGGAACACGGTTGACCCCTATGTTATATGGCTCTCGGAGATCATCCTCCAACAGACCCGAGTAGAGCAAGGTTTACCCTATTTTTATCGTTTTCTAGAAGAGTTCCCAATTGTAACAAAATTTGCCAGCGCAGATCTTGAATTAATATTACGTTTGTGGCAAGGGTTGGGGTATTATTCTCGAGCTAGAAATATGCATAAAGCCGCTAAGATGGTTGTTGAAGATTTCGAGGGTGTTTTTCCAAGCAGCTATCAGCAAGCGATCAAACTACCCGGAGTTGGCGAATATACTGCGGCGGCAATTGCGTCCTTTTCCTCAAATGAAGCTCGTGCTGTGGTGGATGGAAATGTATACCGGGTGCTATCTCGATATTTTGGGATTTCCGAACCTATTAATACCACCTCTGGCAAAAAGATGTTTGCGCAACTAGCGCAGCAGATGCTAGATCTAGATCATCCAGGGATATATAATCAAGCAATAATGGATTTTGGAGCAATCCAGTGTAAACCCAAAAATCCCAATTGTAACCAGTGTGTATTTCGCCTGGAGTGTGCCGCGTATGAAATGGGGCAGACGGACATTCTTCCAGTGAAGATAAAGGGCCGCGCTAGTCGGGATCGCTATTTTCATTATTTCTTAGTGACAGATGATGACGGGATTTTGATGGTGCAGCGTGGAGATAAGGATGTTTGGGGTAGTTTATATGAATTTCCCTTATACGAGTCAGATAAAGATTTGGATATAGATGAATTACATAAACAACTTTCTACTGCGAATTATTTTTATGATCCGATAGATCTGAATACCATAGGCTTGCAAGTAAAACACGTTTTAAGCCATCAAAATATTTATGCGAGATTTTATCGTGTGACTGGACTGCGCAGCATAGCAGATAAAAAGTATATTGGGAATTACTATATGTGGGATAAAATAGATAATTTAGCTAAACATAAACTTATATTCTCTTTTCTAGAAGAGAATAAGCAGCTAATCAGTACTAAATTATAATAATGGCGAGTGTTAATAAAGTTATTTTAGTCGGGCATCTTGGTAAGGATCCCGAAGTTAGGTATTTAGATGGTAATATTACCGTTTGCAGCTTCCCTTTAGCGACTTCAGAAAATTACACCAAGGACGGGGCCCGGGTACAACATACCGAGTGGCATAATATTGTCATGTGGAGAACCCTGGCGGAAATGGCCGTTAAGTACCTAAAAAAAGGTAAACTCGTCTATATTGAAGGACGCTTACGGACGCGCAACTTCGAGGACCGGGAGGGCAACCGGCGCTTTGTGACGGAGATTGTAGGAGAAAGCTTCAAACTTCTAGGCCGCCCTTCGGATTTCAACCAGCAGGCAAAAGCATCCTCAGAGGAGAATAGTGGCGATGAGGAAGGGAAAGACCAAGACGTAGATTTTTTGGAAAACAGCGACGACACAGACGGTTTGCCATTTTAGATTGTGTGCCAAAGGCTGAAAAATTAAAGCTCCCCGCTGACGACTTTAAATATTTTGCTGTATCTTTGGCGCTATGTTGCAGGATAAAATTAAGCAGTATACAGAAGAAATTAACGCTTTTCAAGCGACTTCGTTGACCGATGTTGAGAATTTTCGTTTAAAATTCCTTGTTGCCAAGGGAATTGTTAAATCTTTATTTGAAGAATTTAAATCGGTTTCGGTCGAGGAAAAAAGGAACCTAGGGAAAGTGCTCAACGAGTTTAAGCAGCTTGCCGAGGCAAAATATACAGAATCACAATCCTTATTTAGTGTTAGCTCACAGGAAGTAAAAAGAGAAGAAGGAGATTTGACCTTGCCTGGAGAAGGATTTCAATTGGGCTCCAGACACCCATTGTCACTTGTTCGCAAAGAAATTGTTGAGATCTTCAAAAAACTTGGTTTTATTGTTTCTGAAGGCCCGGAAATTGAGGATGATTGGCATAATTTTTCAGCCTTAAACTTTCCGCCGGAACATCCCGCTCGCGATATGCAGGATACTTTTTTTGTAGAGAAAAAAGAAGGTAACGATATCGCTTTACGTACGCACACTTCATCGGTGCAGGTACGGTTAATGGAGATGGGTAAACCCCCATTTCGTGCCATCATGCCTGGTCGTGTTTATAGAAACGAAGCCATTTCTGCTCGGGCACACTGTTTCTTTCATCAAGTTGAAGGACTCTATGTTGATGAGAATGTTTCTTTCGCAGATTTAAAACAAACCCTGTTTCACTTCGTCCAAGAGCTTTATGGTGAAGGGACTAAAGTGCGCTTTCGTCCATCATATTTTCCTTTCACGGAGCCTTCGGCAGAGATGGATATTTCTTGTACCATCTGTAAAGGTGATGGTTGCCAATTGTGTAAGTATTCCGGATGGGTAGAGATATTAGGTTGTGGGATGGTTGACCCGAATGTGTTGGATAACTGCGGGATAGATAGCCAAAAATATTCTGGCTTCGCCTTCGGGATGGGAATTGAGCGTATTACTAATCTGAAATATGAAATACGCGATCTTCGTTTATTCTCGGAGAATGACGTACGCTTTTTGTCGCAATTCGAGACTGAAATTGTTTAAGACTTAGGCGATGGTTGAACTAGGGCTACATGTTAGAATTTATTATCAGAATTTCAGATTAATATCAAGAGAATGTAGACCAATGTTTGCTTGCAACAAAGCATTGATTTTAAACAAGAAAATGTCTTTACGTTCAAAATAATACTGTGGAAAATGATCTGGTCATATTAACTATTAAAAAGTCAGCGCGGGAACTGTTTCGCCGCTACGGTTATAACAAGACCAGTGTTAATCAGCTTGCCAAGCATGCCAATATTGCTAAGGCAACATTCTATAAACATTTTTCCAGTAAAGAGCTTATCCTTCATCAGGTGCTCATGGATTACATCCGTGAGAACGTACAAGATATTTTAGACAAAAATGTTCGCGAAAAGGATTTATCGACCTTTCTTGCTAACACGATACTGAGAGTCAGTCGTGTGACCTATACGGTTTGTAATGAATTTGTCGGATGGGAATTTATCCGCGAATCCGCAAATGCGCAGGAGTATCTCAAAACACTTTCAGACGATTTAGAGTTTTTATTATTAAGCTCTTTTATTCAAAACGATACAATTGCGCAAACCGTGCCCGAAGAACGGTTAACTTTTTTAATAAAATCAAGTAAGAATATCGTCTTTTCTTTTGCTTTTACAGCGGTGACAGAAGCTGATGTTCGCAAGAACTTCATTTCCTTCCAAAAGGAAATTCTTCCTTATCTCGTACAAGCGACCTTACTTTAACTAACCCAGATAAGCGTTTCATCGTCCAGTACTTTGATTTGGTAATGGAAATTTTCACGTTTAAAGAATCGCTTAAACCATAACTAAAAAAAGCGTATTTTTGCAGCCATTATGGGTAGAAAAATTCCACAAGAGAAGCGGTTTATCGCAGATTTAAGAATCTTAGATATCGCCGAGGAGGGCAAAGGTGTTGCCAAACAAGATGATTTAGTGATGTTCATCGAACATGCCGTGCCCGGTGATTTAGTGGATGTAGAGCTTTTTCGTAAAAAGAAAAGTTTTGCCGAAGGACGTCTAGTGACGATAAAGGAACCGTCCGAACATCGTGTTGAACCATTTTGTCCCCACTTTGGAACTTGCGGCGGCTGTAAATGGCAACACATGGATTATGAGGCACAGCTTTTCTTTAAACAGCAGTATGTCGAAAATGCGCTACGTCGTCTTGGTAAAGTGGACACTTCATCGCTAGAGCAGATTCTTCCCTCGGAAAAAACAGATTACTATCGTAATAAATTAGAGTTCACTTTTTCAAATAAACGCTGGTTAACCACGGTTGACCAAGAGCTTGCTCCTGAAGAGATGAATGCTCTTGGATTTCATGTTCCCGGACGTTTTGATAAAATATTGGATGTTGATCACTGTTTTTTACAACGGGATCCTTCTAATGATATAAGGAATAGCGTGCGTGATTACGCAATTGAAAATAAAATTTCTTTCTACGATCTTCGCGCGCATGAAGGTGCATTACGTAATTTAATAATCCGAACATCCTCGACAGGTGAAGTGATGGTGATTGTCGTTTTCGCGTATCCGGCTCAGGAGCAGATAGAGATGTTAATGGGCTTCATTAATGAGAAGTTTCCTAGTTTGAGCTCACTGCTATACATCGTAAATCAAAAGCGCAATGATACCATATTTGATCAGGAAATAATTACTTACGCCGGTCGTGATTATATTTATGAGGAAATGGAAGGGCTGAAATTCAAGGTCGGTCCTAAATCTTTTTATCAAACCAATTCAGCGCAGGCATATGAGCTTTATAAAATTACACGTGATTTCGCTGAGCTGACTGGTCAGGAGCTTGTTTATGACTTATATACCGGGGCAGGCACTATTGCGAACTTTGTTGCTCGCTCGGCGCGAGAAGTTGTTGGTGTCGAATATGTTCCCTCTGCTATTGAAGATGCGAAAATAAATTCTGAAATAAACGGTATAGGAAATACGAAATTTTATGCGGGTGATATGAAAGATGTGTTGACCGCTGAATTTGTGTCTCGTCATGGGCGTCCGGATGTTATTATAACAGACCCACCGCGAGCAGGAATGCATGCTGATGTGGTAAACCGGATCCTAGAGATGGAAGCGCCGAAGGTTGTTTATGTAAGCTGCAATGCGGCCACACAAGCGCGAGATTTAGCTATTTTACAACAAAAATATGATGTTGTTCGTATAAAGCCGGTGGATATGTTTCCGCACACTCAACACGTCGAAAATGTTGTGCTTTTAAAACTAAAGGCATAGTGTTTGTTTCAAATGTATATTAAATTATTTTGGACGCTTAATTATATATTTTGGATATAGAAGACTTAATTTCTGCAGGCAGCTCCCAAGGGAGTGAAAAAGCTGCAAGTAGCCCACTTAAGAGCTTAAAACTCGATTTGGATTTTTATGCAGATTCCATCAAGGAGGTTTCTGATGAGATGCTCGCTGAGGCATATACGAAGTATCCTATTTTTGTCGCTCACCAACATACAGTCAGTATAGGGGAGCTCTTACTTGACAAGGCAGAACTGCAAACGCAATGGTCCATCAATGTTAGTTCGCTCGAAGAATTCTTGGAAGCGGGGATTATAAAGGAAGATCGAAAGGATTATTTTGTTAAGCATTTTAAGAAAGCAGAAGATTTTATGTGCCTTTTCGTCGTTGTTCCTGAAGGAGCGAACTTTGTATTTTATCCATATAACAGTGTTAAAAAGTAGATTTAGTAATTTTTAACATTCGCTCGTCCAAACATTTACTAATTTTAGTCGGAATGTATATTAAAATTAAAAGTTTATGTCTGATGCTTGGTACGATGTTTTTTTTCCTTTTAGGAAGCAATCATACCATGGCGCAGACAAAAGGAATATCGGGATTTGTCGTGGAGAAGGGGGAAAGCACACGTATCACGGATGTGAATGTTGTAAACCTTAGAACGAAAAAGGCGGCAAAGACCAATACTTTTGGCGTTTTTATTATTGAAGCCTCGGTGGGCGATAGCTTGTCGTTCTCCAAAACAGGTTACGGTCCAGTGAAGACCAAACTTTTTACCGAAGAAGATATCTTGATCGAACTGCAACAGGGTTTAACGATTGAGACAGTTGTTGTCTCGCGCCAAACGAAGGAAGCTGAAATGCGTGATATGCTAGACGATTACCGAAAAAAAGGAGTTTACAACGGTGGTAAAAATACTTTTGGCACTTATGTAGGTAGCCCAGCTACTGCGCTATATAACTTATTTGGACGTGATGCGAAGAATGCGAAACGATTTGCAAGGGTTATGGATCAAGAGCTTGAGCAGTCTAAAGTTGACCGGGTGTTTAATAAAAATTCGGTAAGCAAAATAACGAATTTGGAGGGCGATGAGTTGCAGTCGTTTATGGATCTATACCGCCCTTCCTACAGCCTGGTAGAACGGTGGGGGCAATATGATTTTATGACTTATGTCAAAAACTCTTTTGAGAGCTGGGAGCGAAACGGTAGACCAAAATCGACACGTTTACCGAAGTTAGAAATTCCTCCACAAGAAAAATAATTTTAAGGGCTTTTATAACGATTCGTTTTTTGAAACACTTTTTGGCATTTACTTTGTTTAACTACATGTATTAAATTGATTATACGAAGAAAATTAGGTTGATTATGAAAATGAATAGAAAAGTAGCTGTTTACGGCTTATCTGTAGCAACGTCTATGATGTTGTTCGCGAGTTGTTCTACTATACAGAACACAAATAGTACAACCAAAGGTGCCGTTGTCGGTACTGCCGCAGGAGCGGGACTTGGTGCTTTAATCGGTGGTAAAGCAGGTAATACTGCTATAGGTGCGCTTGCAGGAGCTGCCATTGGTGGTGTAGCTGGTGGTCTTATCGGTAAAAAGATGGATAAGCAAGCTAAAGAAATTGAAAATACTGTAGCTGGAGCGGAAGTAATCAAGTCCGAGGAAGGCATTATCGTGAAATTTGATGAAGGTATTTTGTTTGATTTTAACAGTTCAACTTTAAAAGCAGCAGCAAAAGAAAATATTTCAAATCTAGTAGCCACCTTAAACAAGGAACCTGGAACGGAAATTTTGGTTGTCGGTCATACCGATAATGTGGGTACTTTAAACGCAAATCAAAAAGTATCAGAAGCGAGAGCTGCAGCGGTAAAATCATTTGCCGTATCTCAAGGGTTGGCAAATGGTCGTATCAAGACTCAGGGTAAGAATTTTTCAGAACCTATTGCCTCGAATGATACTGATGCCGGTCGAGCAGAAAATCGTCGTGTAGAAATTGCTATTGCGGCAGGTGATAAGATGGTGAAAGAAGCGGAACAGGAAGCTGCTCAATAACACAGGAGTAAGTAAATTATTTTTGATACAGATAGCAGCTCGAAGAGCTGCTATCTGTGCTTGTAATCATTTGCTGGTCGTTTTTACACGCAATAATCCAGTTAAATTTTTTGTTGAATCTGCCAAAGTGTCATCATTCTAACTTTTTATTGTTAACTTTGTAGTCTTTTAAAAAGTGCTATGCTAGAATTAGAACATCTTACTAAAACACATGACGAATCGCGTCAAGGAGAAGCCTTAGATATGCAGCCAACAGGCCAATCGCAAGGTAGAAAATTGTATATAGAGAGTTACGGATGTCAGATGAATTTTTCTGACAGTGAGATTGTTGCTTCCATTCTGTTGGAAAAAGGATTTGAAACAACGAAGGATTATAAAGAAGCTGATGTCGTTTTTATAAATACCTGTTCGATTCGCGAGAACGCGGAGCAACGAGTCCGCAATCGACTAAAAGAATTTGAGTCAGTAAAATCAAAAAATCCGGGAATGATTGTAGGTGTTTTAGGCTGTATGGCCGAACGCCTTAAAGCGAAATTTCTAGAAGAGGAAAAACTGGTTGATGTCGTGGTTGGTCCAGATGCTTACCGTGACCTCCCAAACTTAATCGATAAAGTGGATGACGGTACCAAAGCGGTAAATGTTTTACTTTCCCGTGAGGAGACATACGCTGATATAAGCCCAGTTCGACTAAATTCAAATGGAATCTCGGCCTTTATTTCTATTATGCGTGGTTGTGACAATATGTGTTCTTTCTGTGTTGTCCCATTCACCAGAGGACGTGAACGTAGTCGTGATGCTCGTTCAATTGTTCAAGAAGCCGTTGATTTATATAATCAAGGATACCGCGAGGTAACATTACTAGGTCAAAATGTTGATTCTTATAAATATACGCCGGTCGTTGAAGATGGCCAGCAGGCTCAACCAACAATAAACTTTGCACAGTTATTGGCGTTAGTTGCCGATGTGAGTCCGGAACTACGTGTTCGCTTCTCTACCTCCCATCCCAAAGATATTACCGATGAGGTTCTCTATACGATGGCAAAATATGAGAATATATGTAAATATATTCACCTACCGGTACAATCTGGAAACTCCAGGGTACTCGAATTGATGAATAGGACTTACGACCGTCCATGGTATATTGACCGTGTGAAGGCGATTCGCCGTATTATTCCTGAATGTGGCATATCTACCGATGTTATTACGGGCTTCTGTACTGAAACTGAGGAAGAGCATGAGGAAACATTATCCATGATGGATTATGTGAAATATGACTTTGCTTATATGTTTGCTTATTCAGAGCGTCCGGGAACGCTAGCTGCAAAACGCTTTGAAGATGATATTCCGGAACCTGTGAAGAAGAGACGGTTGACGGAAGTTGTTAATAAACAACAGGAGCACAGTCTTTTCCGGTTACAAAATTTTGTAGGAAAGGTGCAAAAAGTACTGATCGAGGGTTTTTCGAAACGTTCAGATCAGGATTACTGTGGTCGTAATGATCAGAATACGATGGTTGTTTTTCCAGTAGACGATCGTTTTAAACCTGGTGAATATGCATATGTCCTTGCCGAGCGTTGTACATCCGCAACACTAATGGGACGAATTATAGACTAATTTTAGCATGTTAATTCGGAGGAACTATTGTGGATAATCAAGATATAAAAAATAGGTTTGGAATAATTGGTAACTCACCACTACTTAACAGAGCCTTAGATGTTGCTAAACAGGTGGCACCAACGGATATTTCTGTACTCATTCAAGGGGAAAGTGGCTCGGGGAAAGAGGTTTTTTCGCATATCATCCATCAGCTTAGCGCACGTAAACATGGTTCGTTTATCGCGGTAAACTGTGGTGCTATTCCCGAGGGAACGATTGACTCAGAGCTTTTTGGTCATGAAAAAGGATCTTTTACAGGTGCACATGAGGCCAGAAAAGGGTATTTTGAAGTCGTTGATGGTGGTACAATCTTTTTGGACGAAGTAGGGGAACTTCCCATGGGTACACAGGCCCGTTTACTACGTGTATTGGAGTCTGGAGAGTACATCCGTGTTGGATCCTCTAAAGTTCAAAAAGCAAATGTGCGCGTTGTCGCAGCTACAAATGTTGACGTGTATGAGGCGGTAAAAAAAGGTAAATTTCGTGAAGACCTTTATTACAGGCTAAATACAGTTCCACTTCGTATACCTTCCTTGCGTGAACGAAAAGAAGATATAAATTTACTGTTCAGAAAATTCATCGTCGATTTTTCAGATAAATATCGCACGCCGGGAATTCAGCTAATGGCCGATGCACAAGAGATGTTAATGAACTATTCTTGGCCGGGAAATGTTCGGCAATTAAAAAATATTGCCGAGCAGATTGCGGTACTCGAACAAGAGCGCATTGTTACGGCTACTATTTTAGCGAAATATCTTCCTGTGGAGCATGGTTCGTCCTTGCCGGTGTTTGTTAAGGATAGTGCTAAAGAGGATTTTTCTGAAAGAGATCTCCTTTATAAGGTATTATTTGATATGAAAAAGGATATGGTTGACCTTAAAAAGTTGGTCGTTGAACTTATTCAAAAAGGTGTAAATTCGGGTACATTTGAGAAAAATTCACCATATATCAATCAATTGTATGATGATGTGCAACCAAATAAGCAAGCTTTTCTGCCTGAAGAAGCCTCTCATCCAACGTTAACCATTCATAATCCAAATCAGGCTTCAAAAGGCAATGGTGATTATATGTCTTACGAAACGCAGGATGCCGAGGAGGTTGAGGAATCTTTATCGTTAGTCGAAAAAGAATCTGATCTTATAAAAAAGGCGCTCAAGAAACATAAAGGAAAAAGAAAAGCAGCTGCAAAGGAACTTGGTATTTCGGAGCGAACTTTGTACAGAAAAATTAAAGATTTAAACTTAGATTGATAACTTAGTGTTTATGCAAAGAAGTGTTACCCTTTTGTCTATAATCGCTGTTCTCTGTTTGGGGCTATTTAACAGGTGTGGCGTCAGCTATAGTTTTTCCGGAGGATCTATTCCTGATAATATGAAGACCGTGAACGTGCAGTATTTTGAAAATATAGCGCCTATGGTTTACGCGACATTAAGTCAGAACTTCACAGAAGGATTAAAAGAAAGAATTCGGAATCAATCACGACTAAGTCAGGTAACTGGTGAAGCTGATGCTACTTTTGAGGGGTTGATAACGGGCTATGACATCAGTCCAGTTGCAGTGGAAGCGAACTCCGATCGGGCGGCGATGAACCGTTTAACGATAACCGTAAAGGTCACCTATACCAACCGCTTGGATGAAACTGGAGAGAGTAATTTTGAGGAAAGTTTCACCCAGTTTAGAGAGTTTGCTGGTACAGTTGCTGCACAAGAGGAAACTTTGAACGCCGAAATTATTAAATTATTAACAGAAGATGTTTATAATCGCGCATTCGCAAATTGGTAGGTAATATGGGGAGTATAGGTATATCTTTTTCGTCTTTATATCGACAGGCATTAGCAAATCCAGCAGAATTATCTTTGGAAGACTTGGATCTTCTAGTCTCCAAATATCCATATTCTCAGCCCTTGTATTTTGCACGAGAGCGTCGCCGGTTTATTACCCAAGGAACATCCGGAGAACTATCGGCCCAAACTAAGCTATTGGCGAGCAGTCCTAATTGGTTGTTTGAGTACTTGCATTCACCCGTCGAACAAGTGCCGATGGTAGATGTGCAAGACGACGATTATGTGCCATTTGAAGATGTGGAACCATCAGCAGAGCAGCAAAATGCATCTTCCCAGGATAAGCCAATTGAAGAGCCTACCTATATACAGGATGACGATCAAGAACATCAATCATTTGATGAAGCGGTGGTTTCTGAGCCAGAATCGCAGAAGGAGACCCCTATTCCTTCATTCAAATTTGAAACCGTTACCCCTGATCGATCATCTGAAGATTTCGACGAGAAGGACTTGGACACTTTAGTAAATCAGGGAATTGGCGGAGGCGACTTCTTTGCCATGCATGAAGATTTGCAAAGCAATGAACGTGACCCAGAGCTGTCTTCGGAAAAAGATACTACGCAGCAGAAAACGGATAAGGAGAAGGAAGAGGATATTAGTTTATACAACGACGAATTGATGCCGTATAGTTTTCGTTGGTGGTTACATAAAACACGGTTGGAATTTGCAGAAACCTATCAACCCTTTGCGAGTCCAAATTTGCCAGTTAAAAATAAGCCGGCTTTTGACGGATCAGAGCTAGACCGGATTATTTTGGATCAACAAATCCGGGAGAGTATCATTCATTTACAGAATCCAGAGGATAAACTAAGTGAAGAGACTAAACGGCGCGCAACGACTCCACGCAGCGATGATCGGACGACCGAAGTAATAGAACGCTTTATTCGCGAAGAGCCGCAAATACAGCCACCTCCTGCCGAGCAGCTAAATATGGAGAACAAGGCACGAAAAAGTTCGGAAGAGCAGTTTGATTTAGTAACAGAAACATTAGCAGCCATTTATGCCAATCAGGCAATGTTTGTCAAAGCGATTGAAGTGTACAAAAAATTAATTGTAAGATTTCCAGAAAAAAAATCGTATTTTGCGACCCAAATTAAAGAATTAGAAGAAAAACTATATTAACGAAATAAAATAATGCACACATTTTTAATTGTCCTGATTGTATTAGTAAGCGCCTTATTAGGTCTCATCGTATTAGTACAAAACCCCAAAGGTGGTGGATTGTCATCGGGATTTTCAGGAAGCTCTAACTTGATGGGAGTACAACGTACAGGTGATTTTTTGGAGAAAGGAACGTGGGGACTTGCAATTGCCTTAATGGTATTTTGTATTGCCTTAAATATCTTAGGCCCGTCAGCTGGTGGTTCGTCCGCTGGTGGTTTAGGTGGTCAAATAGAAGCTCCTATCCAGTCTGCGCCATTGAACTTAAATAACTCTCCTGTACAAGAGCAAGCTCCAGCAGCAACTGAAGTTCCTGCAACAGCGACAGATTCCGCGCAATAATTGCGTCAGATTCTAAAGATATCGATAGCTTCACATACATCATGTGGAGCTATTTTTTTTAGTGACAGGTTGGCACAGCAAAGCCTACTACTGTCAATATTATTGAACTAAAAGTGAAAAAATGGCAAGATATCTTGCCATTTTTCATTTGGCATAGTTGGTGCTAATGTAAAATAGATTAAAGTTAGTATAAAAATAAAACTAAATAATTATGGCATTAAACATTAAACCTATCGGAGACAGAGTGGTAGTAGAAGCTGCTCCTGCAGAGGAAAAAACAGCATCAGGACTTTACATTCCAGACACAGCGAAAGAAAAACCATCGCAAGGTACAATCGTTGCGATTGGATCGGGCAAACCAGAAGAACCTCTTACTGTACAAGTAGGTGATAAAGTATTATATGGTAAATACGCAGGGACAGAAATCACATATGAAGGAAAGGAATATTTGATTATGCGCGAAGCTGACATTTACGCAGTATTATAGTAGTTCATATTAGATAAAAGCAAAAAAATAATTCAACGGCGGAGAGACGAGAGAACTAGTTTCGCAGCCAAAGTTGGACCTCAATAAAAAAATAATAATAAAAATGGCAAAACAAGTAAGATATAATGTTGAAGCTCGTGACGCACTGAAAAAAGGTGTTGATGTACTAGCAAATGCAGTTAAGGTAACTCTAGGTCCAAAAGGACGTAATGTAATTATCGAGAAAAAATTCGGATCACCAATGATAACCAAGGATGGTGTTTCTGTAGCAAAAGAAATCGATCTAAAAGACGCTCTAGAAAACATGGGTGCTCAGATGGTGAAAGAAGTTGCTTCTAAAACTGCTGACCAAGCTGGAGATGGTACAACGACAGCGACAGTTCTTGCACAAGCTATCATTGCACCAGGTTTAAAATCTGTTGCTGCCGGTGCAAATCCAATGGATTTGAAACGTGGTATTGATAAAGCAGTATCTGCAGTTGTAAGTAACTTAAAGACACAATCTCAAGAGGTTGGTGCTGATAACAATAAGATCAAACAAGTAGCTACTATTTCAGCTAACAATGATGATGTTATTGGGTCTTTGATTGCTGAGGCAATGGAAAAAGTTGGTAACGATGGTGTTATCACTGTAGAAGAAGCCAAAGGTACAGAAACTGAAGTTAAGACTGTAGAAGGAATGCAGTTTGACCGTGGTTACTTATCGCCGTATTTTGTTACGAATTCAGATAAAATGGAAGCTGATTTAGAGAATCCATATATCTTAATTTACGACAAGAAAATTAGCAATATGAAAGAATTGCTACCTATCTTGGAAAAACAAGTACAAACAGGAAAACCATTATTGATTATCGCTGAAGATCTTGATGGCGAAGCACTTGCTACATTGGTACTTAATAAAATACGTGGTTCATTGAAAGTTGCAGCTGTTAAGGCTCCTGGATTTGGTGACCGTCGTAAAGCTATGTTAGAAGATATTGCCATTTTAACTGGTGGTACAGTAATTTCTGAAGAAAGAGGTTATAAATTAGAAAATGCTGAGCTTGAATACTTAGGTCAAACAGAAAAAGTTGTTGTTGACAAAGATAACACGACAATCATTAACGGTTCTGGTGTTGCTGATGATATCAAAGCGCGCGTTGCTCAAATTCGCACGCAAATTGATTCTACTTCTTCAGACTACGATCGTGAGAAATTACAAGAACGTCTTGCAAAACTTTCTGGTGGTGTTGCTGTACTTTATGTAGGTGCAACTACTGAGGTAGAAATGAAAGAAAAGAAAGACCGTGTTGACGACGCGTTACATGCGACTCGTGCAGCAGTAGAAGAAGGTATTGTTGCTGGTGGTGGTGTGGCATTTATCCGCTCAACAGAAGCATTAGCGGATTTGAAAGGTGCTAATGAAGATGAAACTATTGGTATCGATATCATCAGACGCGCTATTGAAGAGCCTCTTCGTCAGATCTGTAATAACGCAGGTATTGAAGGAGCGGTCGTTGTACAAAAAGTTAAAGAAGGTACAGCAGACTTCGGTTACAATGCACGTACTGACGTATACGAGAACTTAATCGGTGCAGGTGTAATTGACCCGACTAAAGTTTCACGTGTAGCATTGGAAAATGCAGCATCGATTGCATCAATGTTGTTAACAACAGAATGTGTTTTGGCAGATGAGCCAGAAGAAAACCCTGTAGGCGCTGGTGCACCTCCGATGGGTGGCGGAATGCCAGGTATGATGTAAGATTAGAATTCATATTAAGATATAGGCCTCGATATATTCGGGGCCTTACTTTTTGTAATGAGCCACCGATTTATTTTATAAGTAGTTCTGTAATTTAAGTTTATCGTCTGTTTTTTTCGTAAAATAAATTATTAACTTTAATCATCATAAGAACCTAATATGCAAAAATACTATTACACAGACGGGGTTAAAAGTTTTGGTCCAGTTTCTATTGATGAATTAAAAGCCAATGGCGTAACAGGAGATACCTATGTTTGGATCGAGGGAATGCCAAATTGGGCATTAGCCAAGACTATTCCTGAATTAGCATCTATTATAGAGCGAACTGATCAACCCTATTTTTCTGCAAGCACTGGTGTACCGCCTCAGTTTTCTCCCATGCAGCAACAAAATACGACCTTTGGTAGAACTAGTGGTGGTAATCCTCCGAAAAACTATTTGGTGGAAACTATCTTAACGACGATCTTTTGTTGTTGGCCACTCGGCATACCATCTATAGTTTATGCTTCTAGAGTTGAAAAAAAGTTCTATCGTGGAGATATAACGGGAGCTGAAGTTGATTCAGCTAATGCAAAGAAATGGATGACCATTAATATTATTGCATGTGTTTTGATATGGTTATTTTATGGTACGCTAATGATTTTTGGAATTTGGGCAGTATAGATTGTAAGCTGTTTTCATGATAGCCAAACTATTTTTGGGTAGATATCGATATTTTTGGTACGTTTTAAGTGCTGGATTATTCGCATTATTTATTTATGTGTATTATCAATATAACCCAGCCGAACACCTTTACTTTCCTAAATGCCCTATTAAATCCTTTGCCCACTTGGACTGTCCAGGCTGTGGGTCACAGCGAGCGATTCATAGTTTATTGCATGGCGACATTCGAAGTGCATTTAAATACAATGCGCTCGTTCTACCTTTTATGCCCTATTTAGCTCTTGGTTTTGGATTCCAATTTATCACTAATCCGAGTACGCGTGTTCTCTACTGGCGAAAAATACTATACGGCGAGGTAGCAATTAAAATCGTCAGTGTAATCATGCTCCTCTATTTTATATTTCGAAACCTATAATTGGTTGTTTTGTAGATGATTGATGATGTTGTTTGCTGGCGAATGTAGTAGGAATGTAAAGGCTTTTTGTAGATCCTTATTTTGTTGTCTTTTTACGCATGAAGTTGTAATTTCAAGTAGTCATTTAGTCCCTCAACCCACGCAGAGGTTGTTAGGACAGGGAGCTTTTTTATGAAAAAAATATTTATTAGAATGATACAGGTTTTATTGATTCTTTTAGTCTTGCTTGTTATAGCAACCTTCACCTATCTACAGCACGCACGTTTTGGTGGAAACGCTTCTGGAGGAAGACTTGAGCGCATGCAAAATGCAGCGACGTACAAAGATGGCGCTTTCCAGAATCTGGAAGTGACACCCACAGTACCCGAAGGGGTGAGCACCTTAGAAATGCTTCAGGGCTTTTTCTTTGATAAAGATAAACGTAATGTGCCAAAAGATATAATTCCCGTCCAGCAGACAAATCTTAAAAGTTTGCCGTTAGATAGTAATTTATATGTTTGGTTTGGTCACTCCTCATATTATCTTCAGCTTGATGGTACACGAATTTTAGTCGATCCCGTATTTAGTAAATATGCAACTCCTGTTCGAATAAGTGTTCGTGCTTTCAACTACCAATATGATTATACCGCGGATGATATACCGGAAATTGACATTATGGTTATTACGCACGATCATTGGGATCATCTGGATTACAATACCTTTAAAAAGCTACAGCATAAAGTTAAACATATTGTGACAGGTCTTGGTGTCGGAAGTCATTTAGAACGGTGGGGTTTTCCGGCGGAGAATATAACCGAATTATATTGGGGGGAAACTACAAATTTAGATGGACTTGCGTTTACCTCTACACCTGCGAGACATTTCTCAGGCAGAACATTTAAGCGTAATACGACATTATGGTCATCATTTGTTTTAAATGGCACACTAAAAATTTTCCTCGGTGGTGATAGCGGATATGGGAAACATTTTAAAGATATTGGTGCAAAATATGGTCCCTTTGACTTTACTATCCTTGAGAATGGACAATATAATGAAATGTGGAAGTATATTCATATGATGCCTGAAGAGGTCATTGTTGTGGCGGATGAATTACAGGCACGCTATACCATACCCGTGCACTCGAGTAAATTCCCCTTAGCAAATCACGCATGGGATGAACCATTAATTCGTGTTACCAAAGCAGCGAGTGAAAAGGACGTTAATATCATTACTCCGATGGTGGGCCAAGTTGTTAATTTTGAAAATGTTTCGCCTAATAAAGAATGGTGGAAAGGAATTCGTTGATAGGTGTCGACTCTCTCACTAAAAAACAAAGGGCAGTTCAACGCGTTGACTGCCCTTTATTAATTGATAAGAGCTAATATCCTTCGTTTTGTGTCAAATTAGGGTTTACCGGTATTTGTTGACTTGGAATTGGATATACAAGTGTTTTTGGATCGGGATCTGCCTCTTTTTCTTGCCAAGCTTCTAAGAATTGTCCGAAACGAATTAAATCTTGCCGTCTCCAGCCCTCCCAATAGAGTTCACGAGCCCGTTCATCGAGTAGGTTGTCTAAGGTTAGTGTACTAAAGGCGGGCACTCCGCGTGACGTACGAATATTATTAACCAAGAGTAATCCTTCGGCATCTGTACCAGTGCCTCCTCGTAAAATTGCTTCGGCCTGCATCAATAGCACATCTGCGTAGCGAAGGACAACCCAATCATTATTACGTTGTCCATTACTAGCATAGTCAAAAGCATACTTCATTGGTCTAATCCCTGCGGTTTCCAATGTAGCCCCGGATGTTCGTATAGTAACTTCTCTAGTGAATTTTAATGGAGCATTAGACGGGTTACGCGCCATCAGAGGTTTGTTTGTCGACCAGTTATACTGCTGACCTTCGAAAAAACCGACATTTTGACGACCAAATTGACGTTTTCTATTTGATGTAGTATCGGCTGCATATTCATAATATATTCCTCTTCTTTCATCAGCTGCCGAAAATTTGTCGTAATAATCCGATAGCGTACACCAGCCATTCCAGCCACCGGGATTCATGTTGTAATGCGCAATCGTGTTCCAGGTGCGGTCAACATTTCCTCCACGAACCCCATTTTCGTTATACAAAGTGAAGATGTTCTC
>JAALOO010001275.1_pt1 | contig 17979 bp, 15 predicted proteins | sample 7257641 | NCBI WGS metagenome assembly JAALOO01 (sample SAMN14085613, study PRJNA598686) | mite metagenome | biome: ENVO:01001000; feature: ENVO:01001002; material: ENVO:01001226; isolation source: single female mite from University of Michigan culture on fish food culture... ...
TTCAATAGCTGTTTGAAACATCACACTATTAAAACTTTTCTGCTCCGGATGAGCAAGTACTATTAAGATTTTCATATTGTTAATTTTTAACAAAATTATACATGATAGTATGGTTTTATTTGTATATTTTTTCCAAAATTAGGTATATTTGTATGATGAGCAAAGCAAGATTATATGAACCCTATTCTATTTCTTTTGAAACACTGGATAAATGCCCTATACAAGAACATAGACATAGTTTCTTTGAACTTGTTTACATCCTCTCCGGCACGGGTAAACAACATACAAACCAACATACTTTTGATTATCACGCTGGCCACCTTTTTTTAATCACCCCTAATGATGAGCACAGGTTTGATGTGCAAACGACCACCGAATTCTTTTTTCTACGGTTTTCTAACATATATGTCCGCTCAAAAGCTTTACAAATCGAAAATATTCAGCGGCTTGAATACATACTTCAGCATGCTAACCATAAACCCGGGTGTATCCTCAAAAAACAGAGCGACAATAGTTTGGTTAGACCCCTGATTGAAGCATTGGTGCGGGAGAGTGTAAATAAAGATATCTACGATCAGGAAATTATCCAGCAACTGGTTAATACGCTGATTATCGTTGTTGCTCGAAATATATCCAAGTATCTTCCTGAAAAAATCGGCGACAATTCAGACGATAAAATTGTCTCCATTTTAAGTTACATTCAAACGAATATTTACCAACCTGAGAAAATACGTACTGCGGAAATATGTAACCATTTTGGAATCTCTGCGAACTATCTGGGCCGCTATTTTAAAAACCATTGTGGTGAGACCAAACAATCGTACATTAATAATTATAAGGCTTCCTTAATAGCACATCGTCTAAAACATAGCGATAAACGAGTCCACGAAATAGTATCGGAATTTGGTTTTACGGATGAAAGCCACCTCAATAAGTTCTTCAAACAACACCAAGGCATTAGCCCAACGAATTATAGAAATCGATTTACCCAAGACAAATTCGAAATTTCGTCCAAAATATAGACGAATGATGGGTAGCCTTTTTCATCAATGAAATTATGCATGTTTCAAACTCGAAGTCAACAAAGTAAAGTAAAAAGTACTTCCCGCCCCATACTCGCTCTCTACTCCTATTTCTCCACCTTGCGCTTCAATAAATTCTTTGCTAATTGTCAACCCTAAGCCAGTTCCTTCCTTTTTTTCTCCCGGAATTCGAAAATATCGTTCAAAGACCTTATCCACAAACTCAGGCTGTATACCTTGACCAGTATCGGTTACTGAAAATTTCATAACACTGTCTATGTTTTCTGTTTTAATAAAAATTTTTGCATTTTCATGCGAGTATCGAATTGCATTGGAAATTAAATTCGTAAGAACCCATGCGGTCTTTTCACTGTCAGCAGAAACAAACGCATTGTCCTGTACGTCGATATCAATATGTATATTATTATGCTCAGCGGCAGATCTATTTGCATTAACAGCATATTGAATCATGGGCATTACCGCAGATATATTCAATTTTATTTGAATCGCCCCACTTTCAAGTTGACTCATGTTGAGCAACTCTCCAGTTATCTTTAATAACCGGTCAGTATCGTCTTTAATGCCATTAAGCAATCCTCTTTGCTCTTCGTTCAATACACCTATCCTTTCATTCTCTAGCAACTGAATCCCCATTTGCATCGAAGAAATTGGCGTTTTAAATTCATGCGAAACCGATCCTATAAAATTGGTTTTTGCGAGATCTAGTTCTTTAAAAGGTGTAATATTCTTTAAAAGAATGACCTGTCCTATAAATTCGCTATCCTCTTCCCCCGTAGGGGTGATATTAATATCAAGGACTTCTTTTTCAAAATAACTTTCTTTTCCGTCCGCATATATTTTTAAGGATTCAGACTTCACCGGTGAGATATCGCGGCGGAAAATGTCGGTGATAATATTGCGTACCAGATCATTGTTCATGCCGATATCCTGAATATGTCTTCCTAAAAGCTCTTCTTGTCGTAAACCACAGATATTTAATGCTTCTTCATTGGCAAAGAGTACCATTTTATTTTCGTCAATACCAATAACCGGATCATGCATATTGTCAATAAGTGTCTCTATTCGTTTTTTCCCTTTGAGAATTTTGTCCAGCTTACTCTCAGAGTACTCCTCTAGCTTTTCGGCCATAGAGTTGAAAGATTTTGCTAAATCCCCAAATTCGTTATGACTTTCAAAATGCACACGCTTCTTATAGTTCTGAGCAGCGATCTCTTTGATACTTTCTGTGAGTTCACGAATCGGATTGGCTATATTGGAGGGTAAGTTTACGAGCAGAATGAAGGCAATTACAAAACATAGCGTGCCTGTGATGGAGATCACTACAATCGCTTTTTGAGCTGTATTTCCAGCGATATCACTTTTTCTGTTGATCGCTTTCATATTTAAACGCATCAACTCGGTGATGTCCTTTCTTATCTTGGAGATCAATGCCGTATCTTCAGAAGGGTCTTTGAGTTGATTAAAATGCTGAACAATAAGATTAGTAGCTTCAATTTCACCTACCTCGGTCACATTTCGCTTTTGTAAATCTAAATTTCTCTGAAAAGTTTCGACAGCATAATCTGCAGGGATGTTTTCCAAAGACAACAGCATATTTCTGGAATATTGCAATGTGTTATAATTGGCAACAAGTATATTATTGGTGTCCTTTTTCAACTGATTTATATACCAACCACTTACGACGGCCAATGCAAATATCAATAGAAACAACAGGCCCACTCCAATCGTGAGTTTTAGTTTAATCTTCATATTATGATAATATTATCAAATCTATATTCTCCTTGGACAGTTTGTTCAATAATGCATTGAACGTATCAGTTACCAAAATAATTTTAATCAAGGTCATATGTGGTTTTCCGATACATACTGTTGTGATCTTGCGGTCCTCGCATTCTTTCATAATTGCTTTCGTGGTATTCTGTGCTTTCACTTTAATTATTTCAGCCCCTAATTCGGTGGCTAGCTTAAAATTATTAATCAGAAACCGCTGCTTATCTAAGGCTATTTTTTCGACGCTTTCTTTAGGCGTTTGTACATACATCACAAACCATTTGCTATTGTAATAGTTTGCTAGCCGAGCTGTTTTGCGGATGACATTTTTTGCCGTTCTCTCATTAGAGCTGATACAAGCTAAAAATCGCTCTTTTTTAATATTTCGTGTGGGAACTACTTCTGTCTCCACTTTACGTTGTACTTGAGAGGCGACCTCTTTCAAAGCCAATTCACGAAGCTGTAAAATATGTTCACTTGTAAAAAAATTATTAAGCGCGGCAGCAATCTTACTACTTTCGTAAATTTTACCATCCTTCAGCCGATCAATAAGCTCTTCTGCTGTTAAGTCAATATTTACCACTTCATCGGCTTGCGCTATTACACTGTCAGGAATACGTTCCCGAACCTGGATACCCGTAATTTCTTGCACTTCTGCATTCAAACTTTCTATATGCTGGATATTGACGGCACTAATAACATTAATACCCGCATTTAAGATGTCAGTGACATCTTGCCAACGTTTTACATTTTTACTACCTTCAATATTCGTATGTGCGAGCTCGTCGATAATCACGACTTCTGGCCGAAGATTAATAACAGCCTGTAAGTCCAACTCTTCCAGCTGTTTCCCTTTATAAAAAAGCTTACGTCGCGGGATGACCGATAAACCATTCAATAGCGCTAGTGTTTGTGGTCGATTATGCGTTTCGACAAATCCGATTTTTACGTCGATACCATTTCCTAACAGCGTATGAGCATCCTGCATCATTCTGTATGTTTTCCCCACTCCAGCGCTCATCCCGATATAGAGCTTAAATTTCCCCCGTCGAGATTTCTGAATCAGTTGCAAAAAATGTTCAGCACTTTTTCTTTCCTCCATGTATTGCTTTAAAAAATATAAATTTACTAATATTCATAGAAGAGTTGTTGCCTAAAATCGTATAGCCAGAGCGGTAATAGCCAGTGGATTACTTTTTTTTATTGCAACCTCTGTATCTAAGAAAACTGCATCTTTACTGTTTAAATATTTTATTTCGGTACGCCAGAGCAGATTGGATAAAATCTCATAATCTATATTTAGCGATGTGCTAATCATTTGACAACGATTCTTTTCCCCTAAAGAAATAAGTACACCCCTGCTATCATCGAAGTATTCACCTCTAGCTGCAATACGCAATTTTTGATTATGACGATATTTTATAATGAGTGCCCCTGTGTACCACGTATCATAAGCGCTGCCGGATTTTTCTTTTTGCTGCGCTCCCATATCCAGTCCAGCAATTATTGCGATCTTACTACTTAACTCAAATTGTCCATACAGGTCATGAAAATAACGCATTGCTCGGGTATCTTCGGGAGAATCATTACCGATATATGAACTGCTATTCAAGGTGACTCTATCCGAAGGACGAAAAGTTACCTGATGACCAAAAGCAGGCAGATTACTTCCCTCCACCCGTTGAATGCGCTGCCAGCCGTTCAATAATAATAGTGCTATATTCCATTTGTCATTTTCTGTGACGTATGAAACTCTAGCGCCCGTTTCAAAATAAGGCGAATTGTCTGCCATCATACTCCTAGTCAAAGTAAAACAGTCTATACCGACGGCACTTTCCATACCGATGTGCGAGGGTAGAATACCTGCATCGAGCCAAATATTTTTACTTTTTGAGAGTTTTACACCCACATTAGCTTCGTAAATATTCTTAAAAACATCCTGTTCGGCAATATAATTCGCACTCATATAGGAGCCTACCCCTAGACCTAGGTTAGCACGTACTCCTTCAATTCGATATGCTGCATGTAGCATCCCCAAATTTAAACTTACCTCATTGAGCCGGTTATGGCTATATACGAAACCTGGCCGGGTATTGGATTTGGGATTATTGAAATCCTGCTGATAATAAACTTCCACATATCCGCTAATTGTAAAAGGGTCTTTTGCTGTCAGCTGAGCGTGCAACCTTATGGTAGTATTCAGCAGAACGAATAAAAGAATAAGTATTTTGTTCATAAAATTGAATAAGGAATTTTCTATACCTTTTTTGCGCTATCCGGTCAATAGAGGCAAACTGCCATTGATGAATCTTTGTTTAACAAATCCTAATAGACTTTCTTCTCCTGGCCCCAGGATTCAAAAAAACGACGAAAATTAGAGATTAGGCCTGTTTGCGCATACTAGTTACTTAATCTGTCTAAATCAATGTTTAACTTCAGGACATTTATCTTTTCTGGACCAAAAATTCCAAATAACGGCCTTTCCGTATTGTGCACTATTAAACTATGTAAGGTTGTTTCCGAAATCCCCCTAGCCTTCGCAATTCTTTCCACCTGCACTTTTGCAGCTTGCACTGAAAAGTGGGGATCCAACCCACTGCCGCTCGCTGTCAATAAATCGACCGGTATATCTGATTTACTTACCCCCGGATTATGTACCAAAAAGGTATCGATACGTGCCTGAACTTCACTAAGATATTCCTGGTTAGAAGGGCCTTTGTTACTTCCGCCAGAACCCGAAGCATTATAATCTACCGCTGAGGGCCTTGACCAAAAGTATCTCTGGTAGGTGAAAACTTGACCAATATTACTATAGTACCGCTTCCCTTGGTATTCGAACTGTTCACCTTTACCAGAATTTGGGACAAGCTGGGCGATGCTCCACACGGCGAACGGATAAATCACCGTGAAAATAAAGATCATTACCAAGGTTAGTTTTAAAGCGGGTATTATGTGTTTTTTCATTGTATTATTATTTATCCATTAACATTCAAAAGTGTGTATTTCTCTTAACCTGTTCCATCATGTTTATTGTCGTTATTATTAAAAGAATAACGATATAAGCATATCCACTAACTTGATCCCTCCAAAAGGAACCAATATTCCCCCTAAACCAAATATGAACAGGTTTCTGCGAAGCAGAGCGCTAGCGCCCACAGGTTTATATGCAACTCCCCTTAACGCTAAAGGAATTAACATCGGAATAAGAAGCGCATTAAAAATTACAGCCGATAAAATGGCGCTTTGCGGGCTATGAAGATTCATAACATTCAACCCCTGCAGAGCGGGTATTGCGGTGATAAAAAGGGCCGGTATGATTGCAAAATACTTCGCAACATCATTTGCGATGCTAAAAGTGGTCAACGTACCACGCGTCATCAGCAACTGTTTGCCGATTTCAACAACTTCAATCAATTTAGTGGGGTCGTTATCTAGATCCACCATATTACCAGCTTCCTTAGCGGCCTGTGTTCCACTGTTCATGGCCACACCTACGTCAGCCTGTGCAAGAGCTGGTGCATCATTAGTACCGTCTCCCATCATCGCAACCAGCCGTCCCTCAGACTGTTCTTTCTTTATATAATTCATTTTATCCTCGGGCTTAGCCTCAGCTATAAAATCATCTACACCAGCTTTTTCAGCAATGAATTTAGCCGTTAAGGGGTTATCACCTGTAACCATGACTGTTTTAATTCCCATCTTACGTAGCCGCTGAAAACGTTCTTGAATACCTGGTTTTATAATGTCCTGTAGTTCGATTACACCTAGAGGACAGTCGTTTTCTGATACAACGAGTGGGGTCCCCCCATTTGTGGAGATTGCATTTGCTTGCTCTTCTATTTCATGCGGGAACGCGTTACCGGCTCGGAGGATAAGATCTTTTATCGAATCTGTCGCACCTTTACGGATACGCATATTTTCAAAATCGATACCCGAGCAACGCGTTTGGGCAGTAAACTTGATAAAAACTGGATTTGTCACTTGGTAACTCAGCGGATCAATTGCTGCTAACTCAATGATAGATTTACCTTCCGGTGTTTGGTCGGCCATGGAGCTAAGTACAGCGGCTTTAATTAATCTCTTTTCATTTACACCACTCGCCGCATAAAAATGGGTCGCTTTGCGGTTTCCGATTGTTATTGTTCCAGTTTTGTCCAATAAGAGAACATCGATATCTCCCGCCGTTTCTACAGCTTTACCACTTTTGGTAATTATATTTGCTCGCAGCGCTCGATCCATACCGGCAATACCGATTGCCGACAATAAGCCTCCGATCGTTGTTGGGATCAGACAGACAAATAACGAAATAAGGGCGGCGATAGTAATTTCTACTTTCGCATAATCTGCAAGTGGTTTTAAAGTCACACAGACAATGATGAATACCAAAGTAAAACCAGCTAATAAAATGGTTAAAGCGATTTCATTTGGTGTCTTTTGCCGGGCAGCACCTTCTACTAAAGCAATCATTTTATCCAGAAAACTCTCCCCAGGCTGTGATGTTACTTGAACCACTATTTTATCCGATAACACTTTTGTACCGCCCGTTACCGAACTTTTATCACCACCAGCTTCCCTGATCACTGGGGCAGACTCTCCCGTAATAGCACTTTCGTCAATGGTCGCCAAACCTTCAATAATATCTCCATCGCAAGGAATCGTCTGGCCGGACTCGCAGATAAAAATATCTCCTTTTTTAAGCTGAGCAGAAGATATCATTGCACCGGTATTCAATCTCGCAGGTGTTTCCTCTCGTGTTTTTCGAAGACTATCTGCTTGCGCCTTTCCGCGAGCCTCAGCTATAGCTTCCGCAAAGTTGGCAAACAAGAGCGTAAACAATAGGACGAGAAAAACCACAAAATTATATCCAAAACTTCCCTGATCTTGGGCACCTACCAGCGTCGCTATACTGACAATTAGCATGACCCAGGTTCCAATCCAAACAGCAAACATAACTGGATTTCGGAATACCGATTTAGGGTTTAACTTCACGAACGACTGATTAACGGCCTGTTGCAACATATCTTTTTGAAACAATGATTTATTATTATCCATTTTTATTCTTTTAAATCGTTCTAATAAAGTGAAAAATATTCCGCTATGGGGCCCAAAACCAACGCTGGAAAAAATGCCAACGCCGCTACAATCGCGATAACAGCGAATACCATTAATCCAAACGTCGTGCTGTCCGTCTTTAATGTCCCCTCACCTTCTGGAATAAAATTCTTTTCGGCCAGCAACCCCGCTATTGCTACCGGACCGATGATCGGTAAGAAGCGCGACAGTAGAAGAACGAATCCCGTACTGATGTTCCACCAAAAAGTATTATCGCCCAACCCTTCGAAGCCACTGCCGTTATTTGCAGATGATGAGGTAAATTCGTAGAGCATTTCGCTCAGACCATGGAATCCAGGATTATTTAAGGTAGCCATGGTGTAATGCGGTGACGCTGCAGCCATAGCGGTTCCAGCGAGTATCAGAAATGGATGCAATAAGGCAATTAGCATTGCTATTTTCATCTCACGGGCTTCTATTTTCTTACCAAGAAATTCTGGTGTTCTTCCCACCATCAAACCACTAATAAAAACAGCCAATATGATAAAGATGAAAAAGTTCAGTATACCCACACCAACTCCTCCATAAAACGAGTTAACCATCATCGCTAATAACTCATTCATTCCCGATAAGGGCATCGAACTGTCGTGCATCGAATTGACTGACCCCGTAGAAATCACGGTCGTAACGATACTCCAGAAGCCCGATGCAGCCGCACCAAACCGTGTCTCCTTCCCCTCCATTGCTCCTAATGAATTATCAATTCCCATAGCAGTAATCGCAGGATTTCCTTTCATCTCCATTAGAATATTTGGCAATGCAAGCATTAGAAAACCTGTTGTCATCACACCAAATATCATCCAGGAAAGTTTTCTTCTTTTAATAAAATAACCAAAAGCGAATACCATTGCTATGGGCACAATGAGTTGTGCGATCATTTCTATCATATTGGACAAGTAAGACGGATTTTCGAACGGATGGGCGGAATTTGCTCCATAAACCCCCCCGCCATTAGTTCCCACGTGCTTGATAGCGACAAATGCGGCGGCTGGGCCTCTGGATACTTCCACAGAATCACCTTGTAAATTCATCACCCTATCCTTACCCTCGAAAGTCATGGGTGTGCCTTGCAAAGTGAGTATAATCGCTACAATAATTGAAATTGGTAATAAGATACGTGTGCACGATTTAACAAAATAATTATAGAAATTACCTAGACCTGTCCTGGAATTGTCCCTAAAGGCCTTGAAGATTATTACAGCAGCAGCCATACCCGTGCCGGCACTTACAAATTGTAAAAACATCAACCAGTATTGTCCCAGATAACTTAACGCCGATTCTCCGGAATAATGTTGTAAATTACAGTTCACCACGAAAGAGATCACGGTATTAAACGCAAGGTCGATAGACATGTCTGGATTATTATCTGGATTCAGTGGTAGACTTCCCTGATTCATCAAAACGAACATTCCTAAGAGAAACCAAACCATATTAATCGTAACCAATGCCACCATATGTTCTTGCCAAGACATTTCTGTCTGCGACTTGACACCACAAAATTTGAATAAAAGCCTTTCTAGAGGTCCTAAAATTGGCTCTAAAATTGTTCTTTGCCCCGCGTAAACTTGCGCAATGTATTTTCCTAGCGGCAAAGCAAGCAATATTGCTACGCCAAATACCACCGTTATTCCTAAAATTTCTGTATTCATTTTCTTTATTTAAAACTGATTTTTAATCGGCTATCCCAGCTAATCATACAAACCCAAACAGGCTGCATATTGTAGTTTAGCTTGGTATAGCGATACGTTTACTAAAAAACGGGTTAAAATTTTTCAGGATTGAGTAACACGTAGCAGAGGTATACAAAAACACCGATTGCTAATATTAATAATGCTGTCATAGACATATTTTGTATGTTAGATAGTTATTTTGAAAATAATAGATACGTTTCAAATTGTTGGGAACGAGCCGGAAGATGTACGTCCATTGTTCTTTCGTACAGCGTTTTTTCATTCCTGTGAATGAGCGTACAAAAAGATTTTCTATAATTTCCTTGACGTAAACATTACCTCTTTTATAAAGCCATCCGATCAACTTTATTTTTACGCCCATTTTCTCCACCTGACCGCGCGCTAATACAAGGGGAATGTGATTTACAATGGCCTGAAATATGCCTGCAAAATTTTTGTGATCCGATAATCGATTTATTTCTTCCTCAATTTCTGCGTAGTGATAGGCCAAGTAGAAACTGGCCTCACTTTCATTTATTTTATTCATTAGATTGTTTTTATATATCCATAATCTTGTAAAAAACATCCAAAACACAAGGGTGTTACAAGTATACATCTCCAGTGAAAACATTCATAAACACCTATAAATCTTTCTATTGCGTTTTATCTCTTACGTTAAGAAGAAACTTAGGTATTTAATTACACACAATTGTTTTTATATATTCTTTTCGTAATTCGGCAGGGAAAAGTGCAAGATGTTTTTTTAGGCTAGCTGGACTTTCCTCAAGTGAAAACGTTGTTAAGAATTCATTCTCGATCGCGTTGCGTGTATATTGATTACCCTCTTGATAAAGCAGGTTGATTACCTTGGTTATTTTTTCAACATCTTCCAGCTCGTTTTGTAAACCGGAGCCAAGTTTTTGTATACAGACTTCTGCTAACTTGTGTAAGAGAAGATAGTCAGCGACCGTATCATTCATCCTATCCAACTCGGGAATCAAATCTGCAATCTCTGGCGACCATTGTTGTATTGTATTACTAATCTTTGTTTTCATTGTCGTATTAGATTTTCGCAAAGAATGCAATAGATTTAATGAAAAGGCCGAAACAGGCTACCCCTGAAACTATTAAAACTGTGGTTATCATTTTTTGTAAAATTTTAAGATGACTATAAACTAATTTTTATAAATCCATCAGGCCAAAATCTATTCCACAGAGCTACCCCACAACACAAACGGCTCAATAAGAATTATTTACGACATAAATAACAAATTGGATAAGATAAAAACACGATCATTTTGAGAGGATGTTTCTCAAAATGATCGACTACTGTGCCGGAAAACCACATGACATTACATTTATATCCCCTCCAAGACAATCCGCACGACCATCATATAATATCGGTTTATTCTCCGAATCACTTGCCCGTCGTTTTGAGTATAGACAAAATAAAATAGTCGTAAAGGAGTTATCGATGTCGAAGTCGGTATCAAATTTTAAGATCGGCTGGAAGACAACCTCTTAATAATCATTATAGTGATTACCTTTTGGTAGCGAGCGCTACTTAGTCGTTTTTATGCAGCCTTATATTGGGCAAATAGGAATAGTTTGCCGACTGGTTTAGCACCGTTAACTACAGCGCAGAAATCATTACGTAAGTCAATTGATTTTGTATTCCTCAATCTTTCTATAAAGTGTGGCCACTCCTATCTCTAACAGCCGGGCTGCTTCAGCCTTGTTTCCTCCTGTATGATTGAGAACTTTTTGAATATGTAATTTTTCCATGCTCGCCATAGAAAATGCCGAAAGGATTTGTGATCCTGATTTTCTGTACTGAAATTCTACCGGCAAGGTATCCAAATCTAGGGTATCTGAATCTGCAAGGATTACACTTCGTTCAATAACATTTTTTAATTCACGAATATTTCCCTTCCAAGGGTTATTCTCTAAAGCAGTAAAAAATTCTTCTGTTGGTTTCAAAAGTTTCCTATTGGATTTCAATGCGAATATCCCTACATAATGCTCTGCGAGCAGTTTAATATCTTTGGTTCGCTCACGTAAGGCAGGAAGCTCAATTCCAAAAACCGAGAGCCGGTAAAAGAGATCGCTTCGAAAATGTTCTTTTTCAATTTCCTCTTCCAGGTTACGGTTAGTGGCAGCAATGATTCGAACATTAACCTTAATGGTCTTAGCATCCCCAACACGCAGCAATTCTCCGGTTTCCAAAACCCGTAATATTTTGGCTTGTAGATTCGAGGCCATCTCCCCGATTTCGTCCAAAAAAATGGTTCCATTATGCGCCTCTTCAAAAAGACCTTTTTGATCTTTGGTAGCACCTGTAAAGGCTCCCGCTTTATGTCCAAATAGTTCATTCTCTAATAAATCCTGACTAAAAGCGGAACAGTTGATCGCCACAAAATTTTGATATGCTCGGGGGCTAGCTTGATGAATGGCCTGTGCAAATACCTCTTTCCCGGTTCCGGTTTCTCCGGTCAATAGAACAGTCGTGTCTGTCTGAGCGACTTTTTTTGCCAACTCTATCGCCTTAACAATGGGTTTTGATCTACCGATTATTTTATCAAACGAATGCTTTTCGCCTAACTGCTTTGTGAGATGTAAAAGCCTTCTATTTAAAACTACTTTTTCACTTGCCTTATACAACAAAGGAATGATCTTGTTGTTATCATCTCCTTTTGTAATGTAATCAAATGCACCATTTTTAATTGCCTGGACACTGTCCGGAATATTACCAAATGCTGTCAGAAGAATAACTTCAACTGCGGGATATTTTTCTTTAATTGTTTTTGCAGTTTCCACGCCACTGCCATCGGGAAGTTTAACATCACATAAAATGATATCTACCTCCTCGAACTCTAATCGCTGAAGCCCCGACTTAATAGTTGAAGCTTGAAAAACCTCAAAACCCTCAAATGCGATGATCTTTGACAGTAGATTTCTTAACTTCTCTTCGTCGTCTATTATAAGTATTTTAAACACTGTTGAACTGATTTATAAAGCAAATCTACAATTATTTGTAATCAATGCTCGTCTTGTATAGCCTACTTTACATTATTTAGCAAATAGAAAATAAGAATGGCGCTAATGAGTATAGTACCAGCCATCATAACAAGTATCAACGGGTTATTACCACTATATCCGCTTGTGATAATTTGCCGTTTGGTTCTACTATAGGTAAGAAATGCTGCGAGCGCTAAAACGGCGCCGCCGGCGATCAAAAAGATACCAATTGATTCGGATTGGCCACTGGGTTGCCACTCCTTGATCGTGCCCAACATAAACCTGATTTGCGTAAGAAAAATAGAAAATTTCACCACGACAAAGCCAAACCCCATCACTGCTATACTCGTTCTTATCCATGCAAGAAATGTACGTTCGTTGGCCAAGTGTTCATTTGTTCTATTTTCGTTCATGACATTATTTTGTTGCTAGAATATAGTTGTGGTATTAATTAAGAACCTGCCTCCCTGCTGAGCATTATGGTTTGATTCTGTTGAGCAGATTTAATAGCTGCCTCAAGTATCTCTACTGTAATTACATTTACATGTAATCCATAAAGGTCATTTTCTTCCAGGACTATAGTTTCATTTATTACAGCCGCTAACACAGAAAAAGGGTCATTATATGGTGCGGATCGTGGCTTGAGTTTTGTAGTTTGCTCTACTTCCCCCTCACTTAGGCGATTACGAACAGTGATCGCATCGACAGCTATGGCATATCCTTTTGTGCCATAAACTTCCATATCTTTTCGCGAAAACGGCCAATTCCAGGATGCTTGTATGATACACTGACTCTGCGGATACTGGAGGATGATGGAAGCTTCGTCTTCGACATTCTGGTATATATGCGGTTTATTTTGATGTTTAACCGCCGTTACCGAAACCGGCTTTTCCCCTTTCATTAACCAGGTCATAAGGTTTGCGCCATAGCAGCCAAAATCGACCAAGGCACCGGCACCATTTTTCTGCGGATCAGTAAGTATTTCAAAAAATTCTTTGCTGACACCAATCTCCTTAGGTCCCTGATGCCCATCATTAACGATGACTTTTCTTAACTCACCCAGCTGACCAGCTTCGAGCATATCTCTCACCTGTTGATTACTTTGGTACCAAGAGGTTTCAAAATTCGTTAAAACATGTATTTTGAATTTATTTGCCAAATCATTGATTTCCTTTGCCTCCAGCATCGAGGTTGCAAGCGGCTTTTCAACCATCACATGAATTTCACGGGGTGCGCAAGCTCGTACGACGCGAATGTGATCGCTTATAGGTCCAAAAGCAGACACAGCATCCGGTTTTATAGTATCGAGCATCTCTTCCAAATTGGAAAAGAATAGTGATTTATCGATATGATAGCGTTTTGCATACCGATCGACCAGTTCAGGGTTCGTCTCGAAGATCCCCACCAATTCAACATCCTTTTTTTCCGTCCGGTTAAATATCCAATCCACATGCCCATGGCTTAAACCTGCGACAGCCACTTTTAAGGGTTCTTGTGAATAAACGGTAAATACAAAAAATATAAATATAAAACTTAACGTAAGGGTTTTCATAGTTGTTATGTATGTTACCCTCAAAATAGTTATTTTTTTCTTGACTGCCTAATTGTTTTCCGCTATTGGACATCGGTTGGCGCGGATTTCATTTTTTTTATCTTCAGCGCAATAATGATACTGGCGGCAATAAAACATACGATCGCTATGATGACCAGTGCTATCAGGTGGCGGTAAATGTGATATATGTCCGCATGCTGAATGAACATCAGTCGGAATATACGTAAGAAATGAGTTGATGGTATCACATCGGCAATCCATTGCACCCAACTGGGCATCAGGCTCGATGGCCAGGTAAAGCCGCTAATAATAAATGCGGGTGTCGCGATCACCATAAGCACCTCGGTGGATTTCAACTGCGAGGGCAGAATGATACTTACTAGTACACCAATAAAACTAACAGCCAGCACGAAGATGAATGCGCAAAGTGTAAACCACCAGAAATCGGCTTGTAGCGGCATTTTGTAATATTGTCCAAAACACCAGTATAGCGCAATAATACCTACCGACATCAGCAAGTAGGGTATTACCTTTACCAAGAGAAGTAATATCGGGTTGGACACCCGTTCAATTAAACTTTTGAAGGTTCCATTTTCAAATTCCTGAGAAAAAGATAGCGCTAGTCCGAGCAGTAACACCTGTTGTAATACGGTAATGAGCACGCCAGGTAACATAAAGTACAGATAGTTCCCGCTACGGATATTCTGTTTTACAATCGTCGTCTTAAACGGTTCATACTGCTGGGCTGCAACAGATGCGGGAACACCTTTTTTCATCTGTGATTGGATCTGTATACCTGCCTTCATGGTCATTGCACAAACATTAACCGCCATGAGTGCCGTATTGGAGGTCAATGTATTGGCACCATCTACAAACACCGTGACTTCAGGAAGCCTGCCCTGCTGCACACCGGCAGAAAAGCCACGCGGGATATGGACTACTGTCGTTGCTTCATGCTCAATAGCAATATTCTTTGCCTCGAAAAGCGAAGGCAATATTCGCGCGATTTTAATACTTTCGTTGTCATTAAGCATGTCGATAAATGTTGCGCTCATTTCTCGTCCATCTTCGTCTACCACGATAATGGGCATCTGCGTAACTTTTCCTTTTTGGTATACATGCCCAATTAAAACGCCATATAGCACCGGCGCCCCTAGAAAAAGCATCAATAGCACCTTATTATTATAAAAGAGTCTAAACTCCCGGCAAATCAACTCGTAAAATCTTTTCACGTCTATACCTCTTTTTAGTGTGGATCAAAGACAACCAATGCTTTTGTTAATAGGTCGTTTGCTTCCGCCATATCCTGGGGTACAACCTTAATTTCAAAGAGTGATTGCTGGGTGTCATAATCAGGGTAGGCTGTCGCTATATTCGCGTACGCGTTAAGGGCGCGGATAGCAACGATCTTCCCTTTGACAATCTTATCTTGCAAATATGGAAGTGAAACACTTAAAGTATCTCCTTTCTTTAAAGCACCTACCCGATCTTCGGGGAGCGTAAAGCGAAAATACGTGGTATTATTCAGCGATCCATTGATAATCGGATAACCCGCCACGGCAAGCTCTCCTATTTTTAAATTAATGCTCTCCACGGTCATATCTTGAGGAGCTATAATAAATTTTTCTTTAGCAGCCACCTGCACTTCAGCTACTGCTCCTTTCGCCCGCTCTTTCTGTCCAAGAGCCATTATTTGCTGTTCAAGCCGAGCTCCACTCGCCGCCTCTGCCAGTTCCGCTTGGGCGGCTAAATATTGGTTTTTTGCACCCTGATATTTTGCATACGTCTCGTCAAAACGCTGCTGAGAGATCAGACTGTCAGCCAACAAATTCTGAAGTCTGTCGATCGATTTTTGGGCAAATTCATATTGTTCTTTCAATCCATCGACTTTGGCATGTAGCTGCTTAAGTTGTCCACTGGTCGCCCCTTTCCGCGCCATATCGTACTGCGCATCAGCAGACTGTAGCGCGCCCTGCGCCTGTTCAGCCTTCGCATCCACCTCGGGAATATCAAGTACGGCAAGCGTATCACCGGCCTTAATCAGCTCGCCTTCTTGAACTAACAATTGTGCTATTTTCCCTGAAACCTTGGTTACCACGGTGATCTGTTCACGCTCTATTTTACCTTGAATAGGTGTCTGCTTTTCCTGATGGGTGCAGGCAAGAAAAAGTATAGCAAATGGTATATAATAAAAGTTCTTCATCTTTATTCGTTAATAACTGACATTAAATTTCCTGATGCATGGAGCAGCTCTAAAACCGAAGACCGCTGTGCAATAATATTACTAAAATAGCTGAGATTAACTTTATACCATTCATTCTCTGAGGCAAGTAACTCTGTTACATCGATAAGTCCAGCATCAAGCTGCCTAGATGCTATTTTTAGATTATTGGAAGCAACCTTAATCTGCTGCTCACTAACGTTCAGTTTTTGGTTTGCTGTTTGGTAGCTTACCTTATTTTTTGCAAGAAGCAGTGCTAGCTTCTCTTGTGCATCGGCACGCTTAGTGGCATTCATTGATTGATCAAGTTCCACTTGGCGCAGTTTATTTTTGTGCGCACCTCCACTGTAAATATCCCATTTTAGTCCAACACCAACCATGAGGTTTGGCCGTCCTTTAAGGTAATTGCTGGAAAGGTCAAGATCACCAACAAGTGGTTGGTCTTTAATGGTTAAATTTGTATTGTGTAGATTAAGGTAACTCGCTGACCCAAAAGCAAAAACCATCGGAAGCACCCCTCCACGTTCCTTTTTCAACATATAATCGTAGGCTTTTTCCGAGGCATCCAGTGCTTTGATCTCGGATCGATCTTGTACCTGCGTGGAATCAAGTGCCAGAATAACGGGCGAGAGCTCATACCGTACCTGCTCAACCTGCGTGGATGGCAGTCCGGATATCTGTTGTAATTTCTTAACTAACAGATCTCTGTTGCCTGCCGATTCAGCTTTCTTTTGTTCGAGTTCTAAAAGGGCAAGCTTTAATTTATCCCGGTCATAGGGTATCGCTAAACCATTTTCAATTCCTTTATTTACTTTAAGCTGTTCTTTCTGTAGCCTTTTCTGCGAATCTTGAATAAGCTTATCCACCTGATCCAATAGCATTAATTGATCAAATGTTGTTGCAATATCTTTTGCAATTTCCTCCTTACTTGCTTCCACCAGATACTGCTGGGCAACTGCTTTATGCTTTAATGCCTGCTGTCCATTAGGGATCTGCAAACCAGAGAATATAACCTGACGTACAGAGACGCCAGCATAGGCAGCCTGTGTACTCATCCGAAAATCTGTCACCCCAGAAAAGAGCGACTCGCCTAATAGTGGCAATTCAACTGCCGGCACATCTAAGCTACCATTGCTATGGATATAACCATATAGGCCTGTCGCAGAAACGTGTGGGCGCCTGTTGGCGTTCACACCATCCAGCTCCAGATTGGTTTTATCCACATCATAAGTTTTTAATATAATGTCTTTATTGGTTTGAAACGTTGCATGAATAGCACTTTTCACCAACGGATCTATGACCGTCTGTCCGGTTGTCTGGCTAATGCAGAAAAGCACATTTAAGGCTATCAAACCCAAGGCTAATCTCTTTCTTATCATATCAGTTCGTTTATCGAGAAACAAATATCGAGCTATTAATGTTTGCTTTTTTTAAGATATCTTAAAAAAACACTTTTTCAAGCAAAAAAGATAAAAACGGTCGTAAACTCAGCCATAAAATCACTAACGGAATTTCGGGCTTTCTAAAATCCACCAGCTTAACGCTGCGCACGGATGACGCTTAAAGTTTGCGGAGAGATCCCCAGGTACGAGG
>JAALOO010001277.1_pt1 | contig 17965 bp, 16 predicted proteins | sample 7257641 | NCBI WGS metagenome assembly JAALOO01 (sample SAMN14085613, study PRJNA598686) | mite metagenome | biome: ENVO:01001000; feature: ENVO:01001002; material: ENVO:01001226; isolation source: single female mite from University of Michigan culture on fish food culture... ...
GAGAGAGAGAGAGAGAGAGAGAGAGAGAGAGAGAGAGTGAGAGAGAGAGAGAGAGGCTTTCAGGCCTGTCTGTGTGAAGGGAGATGATGCTAGCTCTCGATGCTAGTTCTGCAGACGGACTGTTTCAGTTGTTCTGCGGTGTTCGAGTCGAGCGCACGTCTGCCCAGCCACTGCTCCACTAGTGCTAGTGTCTCTTCATCTATTGCCAATCAGTGGACCGTCTCCTCTCTCTCTCTCTGTCTTTCCTTACTTGTCTTTCGTTCGTTTTCTCTCTTTTCTCTTCTCTTCTCATTTGAACCCCTCTTCAGCGCGCCAACAACAACCAACAAGCCAACAACAAACTAACTTCTTTTTTGTTGAACAGACTTGCTGTGTTGATGTGTCACTGCCTGTCTGCATCACCTTTGTCTGTGTGTGTTTGTCTGGGCCTGTGCTTTTGCCTTGTCTGCAGCATCTTCACCACTGTACTATCTTGATCAACCTGTGACTGTGACTCTTAATTGCTCGTGCAAAGAAGGTTCGTGTTAATCGGCCCATTTGTGGCAGGCAATGTTGTGTCGTTCGGCAAGCGTTTTCGATTCTGTTCACCTCTGCTCACCGCACAAAATCCTCGTGATTAATCCCCCACTCTGTATTTTTCTTCTTGTTTTCCACTAATTCGTCTACGACAGCAGTGTCAGTGCCCGTTTGGGTCGATTGCAATTTAAAGTTATTTATTGATAATCGATATCCACTCGACTCTTCAGCAGTAGTGCCCTGTCTCCAATTATGGATTAATTGCTTCAGTGTGTCAGTTGCCCTTCGATTTGTAATTTGCAATTGTCATCTTTCTCCCTAAGTGTGTGGTTTTGTTTGTTGGAATGTTAATATGCAAATGGTGCCACAAACCACCAACCTACCGCAAGCCCCTTACACAATGCACACACGGTGTATTCTGCCGGTGCTGCTGCTGCCATCCTCCCCACTGAACAGCTCAATTACCGAGCAGCATTTTTAAATGACAATTTGAACTGTCAGGCAAGCTGTACCGGCAGTAGCACTGTGTGCACCGCACCACTCCAGATGGCTTCTATGCTCACTGTCATTAGTGAAATTTATACTTAGCATATCATAGACTTTACACAGGGTTTCCCTTCTCTATTTCTTTCTCTCGATATGCTGGATTAGGTTACATGTGCACAGTCGAGTCAAAAAGAGAAAATTAATAAACGCCAAAGAAATATTGCCCAGAATTGTGTCTCTGTGTATGTAGTGTGTGTGTGTCAAAGAAAATGTGGGACATCTTCTGTGAAGTGAGTGGTTGGTGAAGCTCAAAGAGCCGAGCCGGCGAGTTGCACCAGTTGGCGTATCTCATTAAATGCACTACATTTTGCTCTTTCTACATCTCTACCACCATCGTTCCTCACTTGATTCACTTGCCAAATCATGAACTTCTTGGTGATGGTGGTGGTGGTTTGCAAGTGGTGTTCTCAGTGTCAGTTTGAGATCTCAACCACCACTACCACACTGCGAGCGTTCACACTACACGGAAGCACTGAATCGATGCAAATTCACCGCCGATGATTCACAGTGCACTGGTTTCTTATCGCTCAGCAGCCCTGCATCACTTGCCTACGTCTTCTCCTTCTTTGATTTATCAAAGCAGATGCAATGATTTGGGGCAGCACAGACAGCAGGCTCACCAAATTACGCTGTATATCTTGGTGGTGCAGCACCAGGTCTCAGAAGCAGCATCATTAGTGGTGGTGCCCCAAGAGTTAGCGGCGAATTTTGGCCGCCAATTGCCACTCTGCTCCATTCTGTGCCATTTGACGCTCGCTCACTCTGCTGAATCCCTGCTCAACACTCTCGTGTTCTGTCATTAGATTAATTTGAGTGTGAAAGTACAAATTATTTTCAAATGAAAAGTCGATTCTTTGTGGCGCCCTCGCCGCCTCTTCAACTGCTGTGGTGCCCGCTGAAATTAGCCCCCTTTGCCCCTAATAGACCGCCAAATAGTCACTAGCTGTTCAGTATGTGTGCGTGTTCCAGTGTTCTAACTTCTGCTGGTGCCTGATCTGACACACGAGAGCTTCTGTCTTCTGTTTCCCCCTTGCACTGTTGGCATTTTCCTCTTTTTGCCTTTTGCCACTTGCCACTTCTCTGAACATTCTCTGAACAGCAGTCTTCCCTTTCTCCGTTCCTTGCCAGCCGTCATTTGATTGTTCGATTGGCGTTGCCCTTTCTTCAGGCAGCTGTCCCTTTCTGTTTCCCCTTATGTCTGTGTGTGTTTCGGTCCTGGTGGCGTCGCTCGTCTTTATTCTGCACTCCTTTTGTTATTGTACTCTTCTAATTGTGCTCTCCAACGCCCGATAGCCCTCTCTTGCTCAAGTGCGCTCTGGCAGTCTCTGCAGAAGTCGACTATCGCACACGCAGACAGAGTGGAGCCCTCGAAGCTTTTGTTTTCCTTCTGCTGTTGACCGGAGAAGGAGAGCAGCACTAGTGGCGAAACACGGCTCGATTTGTGAAATATCTTTTTGCTTCTTTTTTGCCGTCCTCGACACTGGTCGATTTTTGTTTTTTTGGTCGCAAGTGTAGCCAGAAGGAGCTGAGGCAGCAGCCGAAGTCAACAAACCAAGTGTTCCAATTAAAGTGCAGCTCACTGGTTTGTCCACTGTGTCTGTGTCTGTCTGAATGTCTGTCTAATCAGAAGCAGCTGTCAGTACAAGATGTTCTTCGGCACAATGTGTGTGCGTGTGTGTGTGTGTGTGTTTTGCTCGAGGACTGATTTCAGCTTAGACAGTTGACATTAGCCGTGGCTCATGACACTCGATGATGTTAAAGTTCAGCGCCAATGTGGCCGCACCATTTGCCATGTCCTCCGTCTGCTGCTCACTCCCTGTCACTCTGGCAGCATCTCGTAATTGGTGGCACTGTAAAGTTTTGCATCGATGCAACTCTTCTCGTCACATCAACAGTCAGTGTCTTTGTCCTAGCAGTGACTGTCATCCTTGGCAAAAACACTGACTGATGCACACACTTTCAACTGGCCGCTGAGCTGGCGCTGCACACTGCTGTTTCGTCAGCGTTCAGTCACTCGCCCAGATGGAAAAGGATGAGAAGTGAGGGCATACAAGAAGTGCATTTGTTTTCTTTCTGTGGCCTTCCTCACACTTTTTCCTGCCAGCCTGGCCGCCCTATGGTCCCTTTTGTTTCGCCTCATTTACTCTGTGGTTTCATCATTGCAAAGGCCCTTTTCTATTACTCAAATCACATGTGCTTCCTTTAACATTTAGAACTTGCCCATTCTCTAACCCTCCTAGGCGACCACCTTTTGCACTTTTTTTTGAAGAGCGATTTTTTAACGTTGCTTTTTCGTCGTTCTCTGACTACACGCTTTTTGTTGTGTCTGGGCCTCTCGTCTTCACTCGGAGAGGAAACTGTAAACATTGCCGAGTTATCATGACCGTAGCAACTTCTTTATCGCCCAGCATTGCATGCTCGTGCGGCCACACTCATTTGAATGGCAATCAAGTTGGATATCAGACTGCCCTCACACTGCCAGTTTTAGCAGTGTCTCAAACATTCAGGCAATGCATTTAAGTCATCCAATGTGCGGCGTCCTCTTCTGAGAATGAGGTTTTCTAATCTCCAAACTTTACGCACAGCAAAAACATCCACTTTTTGCTCACTTCAGCTGATAACCGATTGCTGAGCTTGTGTGGTGACTTGCTCAGCACTAGTCATTCACTTCCAATTGACACTCCAATTATAAACTAACTCACAACTTCTTTTTTGTCACCACTCCTCTTTAGATTGTTTGCGCTTTTTCAGCCCGGAGAAGACAATCATCGAATGAGTTATCGACAACCACCTCCCAGCAACTGCAACTTTCTCATCTCATCAGAACAGCTGTCTGAAGAAGCTGATCATCGTCACCAACAACACCACCAGCACTCATCAAGTGCTCAATTTGGCGGCGAATTGAAAAGTAGTGGCACTTTGTAGTGTGTTTCTTTCTGCTCGCCAACTGTCACCAAAGAGGCGGTGTGAGGTACCCGAGTGGCGGTGATTCACCACTTGATTCTCTTATCGGCGACACTGTTATCGACTCTGTGCACAATCTGATTGCGTCGACTTGAAAGTGGATAACCGCTCTGACAGCTTCTTCTTCTGCTCCACTTGACTCGCCACTTCTCGAGACAATTCACTTCACACTCGGTCATCTGCATGTCATTCTCCAGCAAGAGTTAATTACGTGCCACCGAGTGTCCCTATTTGGCTGCACTTTTTCTTCTTTTTCTTCTTTAGTTTCAATCTCTTTTGCACCCTCATCTCTTCTCCTATTTCTTCTCTTCTTCGTTTTGTCCTTCAGTGTAACGTAACTACCATCACCACCACCACCATCGTTTGTGACTTCTGTGCATCGACAGCCATCTGGGTCTTGAGTTTCCCAAGTCTGTTTGCCTCCTCACAAGTCCTCTCTCTTTTTGTCTCCTCGTTTTCAACATAAATTCAGTCAAGTCAACTGGTGTACACTTTTCAGCCAGCTTTGACTCTTCTCATCTTCAACTGTTTTTATCAGTTCTTCTTTGCCAGCAGTGTTGCACTTTGCCCAGCCAGCCAACCCCCCTCCTCACAGTGTGTCCATCTGTGTGCTCAGTGTGTTCTTCAGTGTGCTCTTTCATCGTGATCAGTCTACGACAACAAAAACAACGTCAACTATCAGCACTACTTTTACTTCTTTGCTGGATCATCTCTGGCCTTAGCTTTTGGCCATCACCATCGCCAACGTAAGTGTGCACTTTGCTTTTTTCGCAGGACCATAACAAACTCAGAAAGAAACAGACCTAATTATGGGTGCAAATGACAAAGATAGTTACTTTTATGTGAATTTTGTCTGGACGCTGGCAGCCTTTTGGCAACCAAGTGGTACCAGTAGTAGCTAGCAACTACACACTTGCCACTTGTCGACGTCTACTGGGCACTTGTCTGTGCAAACAATAAACTTTACTGCTCTGTTTGTTGTGATATTCGCCGTAGCGCAAGTTTGAGGAGGTCAAAGTTTGCCTAGTAGTAATCGAACATCGTCTCGCTTTTTACGACTGTTTACGTCTCCAGACACTGACGGTGCTTTTCTGGAAAGCACTTTCTGGGACCGCCGTCTCAAGGCCTAGGCAAAGTATCGTCGTGTCCATTAGTGAATCCACATTTCATAATCGCCATTTGCCATCTTCCGTTGAGACGCACTTTCCTTTCTTTTACTACTACTGCGTCCGCGCGGTGCAGATCAGTTAAAGTGAGTGCCGCGTGATTTAGCTGAAAAAAGTAGTAGCCAATTTAAAAATTTGTTTTCTCTTTCTCATGCCGTGCCAACACTGTGTGTTTGTCTGCTCTTTTGCTGCTGACATATTCGGCAGAACAAATATTTACATTCTCTCCAACTGACTGATGTCTCAAATCTGAAGGCAGGAGTAAGAAGAAGGATGCAGACAACTGGTGCCCAGTAGCGCCCGATTGTGCACTTGCCAGTGTGCCTCAACTGCAGACAACTGGCGGTGATTCCTCTGATTCTTCTCCAATGCCTGTGTGTGTGTCTGGTGCACTGCATTAACACAAGTCGAGCCTAACTGGCAAACATGAAGGCGCATCAAGTCTTGTTATTTCCTGCTGTCGCTAATTTGCCCACGTCCATCCTCGCCACCCCCTCCTCCCTCTTTCCCTCTCCACGCACGCACTCTTTGTCGATTCTTTAACAAAAATAAAATTTGTTTGAATGCATTTACAATGTAGCCAACAGTGGAGAAAAAAGAAAGAGAATGGTAGTAGCACAAAATCGTAGTGTAGTAGTATTAGTGCTTTTAAAAAAACAGTGTGTATATAAATATATCCAGTGGACTTTGGGGAATTGAAGGCGCATTTTGCAATTCGCTGTTTACAGTTGAATGATGAATTGGAAATTGGATTTCAGTGCCTGTCGAGATTATTCACCAATTGCATTGCTTCTCCAACTGCATTTAGGTCGCATTTTCCAGAATAAAGCGGAATGTTGTGAAGTTCAGTGAGCCTAGCTAAAAAGAGGAAGTGTACAGCTTTGTACTGCTAGTGCACTTTGTTTATGTTTTCTGTCATTTACCTTTTTTTACCGCAGTATGCTTTTGGCTTTCAACAGTGTTCATCCTTTGTCTGCTTTTGTCTGCTTGTTTTTGTCAGATGATGATGGTGTCGGTGGTGGTCTAACGTTGTACAGCACGTTACCTCATCACCGTTATCTCTCGGCACTTTTTGCCCTCATTTGCTTTTTTCTTCACTCTTTGGCAACCAGACGTGCACACTCACAAATGTATGCTGGTGGTGATGACAGTGACTTTGCATGCACCAACTGCTCCACTGCATACCATTGACACGAATTGCCGTACAGCACAGTCGCACACAGACGCATATACCCAGTACTGTCCATCAGCCCGTTTGTGTCCCTGCTGATGGCTGGAAACTCGTTTGTTGTAGTGGAATTAGCAGTCAGCTGCAGCAGTATAAAGAAAAGTAAAGTGCGCCTCTTAATGATTTATTTATTTATAGTCAATTGTTTTGTTTGTTTATGCGCCACTCACTTGGAGCTGGTCTGATTGGCACCAGACAGGTCGGCTCAGCAGCACTAAACTCTCACTCGGTCCCATGCTGATTAGAATTTGTAATGATACTACCAGCATTTCAGACATTTCAGACTCTGCAGGTCAGCAGCAGCAGTTGCTACTTACAGTTTTGAACACTATCGGAACAAAGATAGGTTTTCCATCGATCGTCAAGAACGCAGGTCGAAGCGTTCGAATTAATTAGAAATGCTTGCCGCTGCATTTTGGATCGCAGTTGTGCAAAGGACTTTGCTGCTGCTGCTGTTGATATTGGTGGCCTTAGCTTTGGCTGGTGTGTCTGTGTAATGCCACCGGCTAATGACTGCCGCCTCTGTTGACACTGTGTCTCTTCACACCCGCTACTTGCTACTTGCAGGAGATGACAAATACAGGCCATTTCCGAAGGCGATAATAACATCGCTGTCAATGGTTTGTGTTCCTGTTTGCCGGTTGCTGCTGCTGTACATGCAAACTGGTGTGCCATCGTACTGTGAGCTGTCACACCGCTGTCGCCGCCACTTCTTCTCCTCGGCACACGTCTTGGCCTGAGCGTTTAATAAAAATAATTGAACTTTTCTCTGGACACTTGACTGCTGTTCAAACAGAGACATTCCATTGAATATATTTACCATTGGCCGCCGTTATTATTATATTTGCATTGAGCCGGGGCGAAAAAAGAAAGTGTCTGTGTGTGTGAAGAACGTTGATGCCCACCCCTTCTTTGTCTACCCCTGCTCCAGAGCGCCACAATCATCAGAGGCGACACAAGTGGTCTGATGATTCGTCTTCAATATTCGGTAAAGACGATTGAAATCTGTCGGTTTTGGTCGCTTTGATGTGACACTCACAAAGACGGCAATTCCGGCATTGCCACACACACTGAACACACACTCTTTATTCCTCATTTGTTTGCCAATGATCAACTCCTGCTTTTTTTCTTGACGATTCAAATGACGTTCTCAAAATAGATAAATTTTTTGCGGATGTGCGCTCGTTGAAAGCACTTGGCAGCACAGTGCTGTCAGCTAATTGACATTCTCTTTAAAACTTTTACCCCTTGTTTGTTATCTGCCTTTTGCAGTGAGTTAAATGGTTCGTTCTTTTAGTGCTCTTTCTTTTTCTAACTGCCGACAACACTTGTATACTCGGCGATGCATTTTGGTCACTAATTAATGCTCATAATTAGCATCGTTAACGGCGTTATCGATTGAAAGAGTGAGGCAGTAAACTGGCACCGCCAGCATCGCATGAACATGCTCAGTTTAGCAATCAGAGATTCAACTGAATTCTTATCGCATCACTTGATGCTTATTTAGTCCACTCAGGCGTCCCCAATTTTTGCTGATTAGAAGAATATGACACAATTCCGCATTCAGTTCAGCGCAGTGTTTAATTAGCCTAGTCTTTTTCAGTCGAAGGGACTGGACTGTACTCATTTGCTTATTTTGTTTTGTTTTTATTGTTATCAGGCAATTTATTCAGTGCCGTTCAGTTGCCTTTCCTTTTTGCCGCCTGCTTAGTTGCTGAGCTTTTGAATTAATTGCAATCGAACATTTAAATTAACGATGACACTTTGCTGGGCTAAGGTAAAAGCCTCGTTTTCGTTCTCTCCTTCTCGAACACCGAACGAGTTGTTTTCTGCCTTTTTTTCAGTGTCTGCTGTCACAGATTGGAAGACAGTCACAGTTGCACTGTCGGTGATCTTTCTATTATTGAATGGCGGATTAGGACAGTGAGTGCACCAGTGGCGGCAGTGAGGGGAAGATAACATCTCAGAGAGGATTGCTCGTGCTTTCCTCTCTTTCTCCGCAGTATCAGCAGTGTTATCATTAATTCAAATTTTATTATTTGCTCTCCAGTCGTCCAGTCGTATTCTTCGTTATCGTTGTCATTGCAGTGGGATTTAGTGCCCTTTTGACACATCACACACTGCTCGATGCCAAATGAGAAAAAGGTACTTTTCGGTGCACTTGCCTGGGCACCTGTTTCACTGCTAAACTCTTCTTTCTTTCTCTGCAGTATACTGCAGACAGAAATTGGTTTACCTTTTTCCTCTCTCTTTTAGTAGAGAGGGAGTTGAGATGCCTCAATCTTGTTCACTGTCGCAGCAGCGGCACTTTCGAGGAGGACAAGTGTCAGCCAACAGCAGCAGGAGCAGCAGCAAGAGCAGCAGCACTACCGGCGTGTTGTCATTACAAATGCGAATTTTATTCTTTAACTTAACCTGTAATTTGTGTGGCTCATGTCAGTCTGCAGCCTCTTCTTGAGCCTTTTACTTTTTTATTATTATCGTCCAATAAAAAAAAGAAGCTGCAGTTTTCTAAGACTGCCTGCTGCCTGGGCAGCCAGTCCGCATAAACCTCACAGCAGCAGCTTGGCTTTTTCAATCTGTGGTGATGCAGCAGCAGCACATTTTTGTTGTTTTGGTTGCCTCAAATATATCACTACCAGGCACATTTACTGGCTTATCCTCTGCCTATCTCCATCGACTAATTGCCAGTGCCAGTGCAAGTAGCTCTTTCCCTCTGTGGCATGGCCCATCTTGACTCTGTCTCTAGCTATCTATCTCCTTTTGGCTGATTGCACTGCTAAAAGAAAAGCAATCTTCTGGATTGTCTAATCGGCTTGCATCAATGAACTGTACAGTTTGCTGATGCTGTTGACCATCAGTATGGAAGTATGTTGTATTTGCATTGCTGTTCAGCAGTAGTGGGCAAGCAGTATTCACGACAGTGTGCACTGAGTCACCGATGCGAATATTCGAGCAGTGTGGCTCAGTATCATCATCGGCAGAATCAGGCAATGAGCAACTTTGTCTCAATGGCTGCCACAATGACAGTCAGCGGCGCAATAAACGCTTGTTCGCATTCTCGTCCATCGTCTTGCATGTTAATTGTACATTTGTTTGCTCTCCAAATGAGCCCTCAGTTCCTTGGCACGCCATTTCCAATTTATAGGCTTGGCAGACGAGCACTCTTCTTCTTCTTCTTGTGACACACACACTTTCTAGTGCTCTCTGTCCATCGCTGTTTATTGCCTTGACATACGCCGTTTGCATCACCCTCAATGTTGTTCTCTTTCAGGGCACGATACACACTTGCACTCAGTGTGCCTACACACTGTTCAACATTGACGTTATGTAATTAAATTTACGCTCGATCCTCCAAGCTTCTGTCTGACTTCACTTCTTTATGGCTATATTTGTTGCGGCAGCAGCAGCAGCAGCAGACAGCAGGCAAAGAAGACACTTTCTTGAGGATGGACACCAAACTTGGAGTGTTGTTTTTCAATTTATTTTATAGATTGCGCCTGTCGGTTTCATCTGCTTTTGAAAGGAAAGTGAGTGAGTGAACTGATCAGTCACTTAGCGACGACCAGAGGCTGCCACCACCACCACGACCAGTGACATCGTCAAGATTGAAGCCGCCACTGTCGAGCAGTCCACTTGTCACACATGGTCATTTTGTCAGACAAGTATTTTTTGTTGCACGCTTCAATAGGCTCCGATTGGACACCTTGTCCACGACATGTGTGAGCTAGTGACTGCACTCTGGCATGTTTAGAATTCATTAGCAGCTTACGTAAGACTGTATCGATTGGTAATTGACTTGCTGCAGCTGTGGGTGCTGTACAATTGTCTGCTTGCGTGTGTGTGTGTGAAATGTTTGCACTTTAAACTCCGGTGACATCAGACAACGCTGGTCCCATTGGTGTGCAGTGAATAGTAACAACTTTCTTCTTCAGCTGAAGAGGCATCTTTCAATATGTGTACTCTGCATAGAACAGCACTGTTGTGCAATGTCTGCAGGACATGTAATTAATTTAATTTGCCGAATTATCAAACGGCTACCACTACTCTCTGTGAGTGTTTGCCGTTTGGTGAAGCGAGTTGAGTACTACTACTATTACTACTACAGCCACTCGAGCAATTAAACTGTGCGACAAGATTTCAATTGTCGCCCCATAAAGAAGCAGTCATCATCAAAGATTCTACAACGGTGACAGCAGCAACAGCAGCTGAACACACTCACTTGCTGCTGTTTCTCTGTTTAATGGTCGTCGTAGGTCTAATTTTGCTCATCTCAGTGACTCATTGCAGACACTGCCACTGAACTGATGTCTGCTGTTGTGGTGTGTGCTGTTGCTAAATTTTGCCCATGTTTTATGATAGATTCCGTTTCAGCAATAATCGCTCGTTGGCGCGAAGAAAGGCGAACACAAGTGTACGATTGTAAACAAGCGTACATCTCCGAAAAGTCATTTGAGTAGTTCACTGTCTGCTGTTTCTTCTTTCTCTTCTTTTTCTGCAACTGATGCTCTGTCACTCTTCCAGTCAAAGAGCAGCAAGAATTAATCATAATTTTTCAGCCACACCACTTGGGCGCTTCCCGAAACAGCATCGGCTGCCAGCACTCACTGACTGCCGGGTTGGGAGCAGGCACTTGAAGTGGGATGATCACTTGCTTAAGATGGTAAACTAAAGGCAAAAAATCTTTTTTTTTCTGCTGCTCTAGCGGTGACATATTCCCAGTCGTAGTGCTCTCTGCTCAAATCGTAGTGCTCAAATTGGTAATTGGCAAACAGTGCGCAGAAGGAGCAGTTGTCACTATCACTGCTGCTCTTGCTGCTGTCCTATTACTAGTTCTTTCCTATTCATCTGCACTATCACTTGCTTGCATCTGCTCTCTTGATGATGCACTTTTTGACTTGTTTGTTGTAGCAATGTTTGGACATCAACAGCCGCTGACACTTTTGCCGAGGAGTGAACAGCATCAGCATCACTTCAGCAGCCGTTTCAGTCTGCTGCTGTACACTATCGTCTGATGGCTTCTTTTGGTTGGCATTTTTGTTTTTGCGCCTGATTCACCACAAAAAGTAGCAGCAGCAGCAGCACCCTGCACCCTAATGCATAAAAAGAGGGGACGACAGAGAGTGGCAATGTTTGTAATCTTCATGGACGACAAGCACATTAGCGGTCAGAGAGATATGACGATGATGTCCGTCCAGAAGAGCAGACTGGCTCTATTGCGGCATACCAATGCTGCCAGTGCTGTTGCTGCTGCTGGCCCGACAGCTGCTTCAAGCGCCAGTTAATTGACAGCAATCGCCCAGAACTGCTAATCACTAGTTTATGTTCGAGTCTGCGAGTATGTGCAAACAAGTTCACAATGTTGTTGCTGATCTGCTCTTGTTGCAATTCTTTGTGCGCCGCTCTCATAACTCAATTCGGAGGATTAAAACTGTCCAAGGTAATTTTTTGCCTTGTTGTGGTCGTCGTCGCCGTCGTTAAGGTTACCAGATCACTCTCGCTTATGTCCGAATATTAATGTTTACTAGTTGTTGTTGTTGTTGTTTCTGCTGGCCATGAATGAGCTGCTCGATTTGATCGACTTCAAGTTGACTTTATCTTGACACCTCACTGATGACGAGAATCAAATCGATTGAATGGTTTTGTCACGCCTGAGCGCACATCCTTTCCCGGACATCATTGTCACCTGTGCACAAGTGTAGATGATTGACGGTCTGTGAGTGTCATTACGGTAGAGACTGCTTCAAATGGCTGACATCACCTGAGCGCCAGTGATGACCTGTACCGTGCACCGCTCATGATGTGGCCAGTGATGACCACCCTTTGCCTGACTATCCCTTACAGTCTTTCCGCCAGTGTTAATCTGCTTTTCTCTGGCTGCCGCAGTTGTTGTTGTCTCCACCGTAATAGTGCGCCCAGCAGTGCCATACACCGGGTATTAATTTGTCTGACTGTCGCTAATTGCACTCATTGCCCACACTGAGCCATTCATTGGTAGCTGTTAATGATGATAGTCTGTGCCTGTGCCATCCTTCTATTTGACTATTTCCATCATTCAGGCAGTACCATTAGAGAGAGTGCAGACCACTGAAGTTTAGCTCTTCTCTTTTCCTTTCATGCCTTCTGTCTTGTTTGATGCTGATTATACCGCTGTCAAGATGACATATGATGGCAACACATTGGCAAGCTGCATGCGAGAATGGCCCACAATTACCGCATGGAAATTGCTCTCAATCGCAGCGAGAAGGAGATGCAGAAAAGAAGAAGATGGTGGTCGCAAAAAAAAGTTGTGGCAGACAAGTGGAGAGTGTCACCGAGAATAGACCCCTTCTAGGCAGGAAAGAGGATGAGCTGGTGGTGGCACTCAACAGTTGCTTAGCAAGCTGTGTGTACCCTTCCAGAGGAGAATCGCTTGCACTTAAGTCTCTCTCAACCCCGTCTACCAAATAATAAATTGTTTATTTGCATTGACACTCACTTCACTTTACTTTGCAACACATTCTATCTCTTTCATGCTCGAAATTGCCACTTGTTGGCAAAAGCACCTTTGTGCACTCACAGTAGCACAAAGGGTAGCGCCTAGCTGGGTGCCTCATTCACGGGACACCTCTCACACAGCCCGAAACAGCAGTGTAACAGAGCATCTCCTCTCCTCATTTTTTTCTTGTCACACCTTGACGATTGTGGGATTTTAAAGTCTCCACTCTTCAGAAGCTGCGACTGTGTGAAAGATTCAAGCAAAAAAGTTAATAAGCGAATAATGCAAAGGATGTGAATTTTGCATTTCACGCATTTAACCGGCGTCAATTGGCTGCTGACTGAATCTTTCCGAATGCAGTGCAGCAAATAGCAATGCCATTTTGAACGAATGATGCTTTTTTCTGTAACTGTGCACGCTCTAACTGTGAACTTTGACATCTGTCATCTTCTGACATCATCAGCAATAATAGTAATACAAAAGCACTACTCGAATAGCATAATTATACCTGGCCAAGAGCAATAAATAGAACGACCATTGACTTGACCGCCGCTGCTCACTCATCGACGTGTGAAAATGTGTTCGTTGTTTCATCGGTCAGCTTGCCTTTGTTTTCCCTGGACGCACACACGTTTGAGCTGGCTGACTGGTTCGTAATGTGTCGATTGGCACATTGAGAAGGTGTCGAGATGAGCTGCACCGTTTGCAGACAGCAACAACAGGAACGACTGCAGCAGCTGAGCATCCATCCACCACCTGATTGCCGGCCATCCTTCCCATGGACAGATGATCGAATCTAATTGCAATTCAATCGCACACACTGTGACTTGCTCTCAGTGATACCTCCCAGACATTTAAATGGCCACCACAACACTGCCATCGTCTTCTTTCTCTCTGGTTCTCTCATCGCTTCTGGCAGCACTACCTGCTCACCACCATCATTACCTCTCTCTCTCTCTCTTTCTCTATCCACTGGTTGTGATTAGCATCCATTAGAATAGAATTACCATTTATCTTCCAATGACTCTTTTTGTACACACACATGCACACTCGGCAAAAATATCTCGGTCATCGATGCCATCTGCACAGGAATCCACTTTGCCTGTCATTGACTTTGAAGAAGAGTTGTGTGTGGCTGTACACATTGTCATGTCCTTTCAACTGCTCTTTTCTTGTTGTTGAAGTGTGCAGTAAAAATAGCAAGCACTTTCTGTCATATTTCTTCTTCATGAAAATCCTTCTTTTTTTATTAGGCTAATCTGATTTTAGTCCAATTAATATAAGACTGTCTAATTAAGCGTATATTAAATCGGCCTTCGATGCTTTGATTGATGGACAGTTGCAGTGGAAGTGAGTCAGTGCGATTAATTGATTGCGGAAAACTGTCGTCAAAACTGAGTCGCTTTAGGAGGGTGATTTATATCGATGGCGCCTGGTACTGACTTGATCACCTATTTCTGACCTGTTTTACTGGGCGCAGTCAACCCTGCAAGTGATTGTGATTTTATGTAAATCACCATTTGTTTTTCTGAAGTTCATGCTGACTGCTTTGTATTGGTGAGAAATGCTTGGCTTTGTCACCCTGGTACTGCCAAACAGTTCTGCAGTACCCTTCGGTCAGATGACCACTGTGCACGCCGGTCACCAGTGGTTTGCCCAGTTTATCTGATTGCCCGTGTCTTTGCGATCGATCATCTCAGCTGAACTTTCTATTACTTCCCTTGTCTTTCAGTGCCATTTGGTCAATCTGCTGCTGCCGTTTTCAGTCTCACTACTTTACGGCCATCTCCTCTTTCTCTCCTGCATCGGCCTTTGATTAATTTCAAAGTGAACGCTTCAGGTAGCAAATTGTCTACAAAAGTTTGCTCTACGGACAGAAGTGAGTGTTTGCAGTAATAACCGATTGGCGAATGGAAGAACAGTGCAAGAATGTGCTTAGATGGCATCATTTGCCGAGAGAGACAGACAGAGAGGAAGATTTGCTGAGGAGACCAGAGCAGCAGCAGCAGCAGTCTGATGATCGAATCTGTCCGTCTCTGACATCGGACGATGGCGGTCTCAGCAGCTCAGACTCAGCCTTCTTACTAGTGAAGCAGTCCTTCCACTTTTTGTCTTTTCCTTTCTACCACTGCAGACAGCAATTGGACAGTCAGCGAGTGGAAATCGATTTTCATCGTTTTACGCTTTAATACATTGCCATCTATCTATCTTTTGCATGACTTCTTGCTTGGTCACACACTCACTCACTCGCTCACTCACCCGAACTCACTCACAAATGTGCGTTCGATACCTTTGGTCAGTGTCTGCAGAAGCACAGAAGCACACAATCGCCGAGTGAAGGAGAGAAGAGAGTGACACTGGCGATTGTCTGCGGGAGAAATTGCCAGACACAGTTTTCACTGTCACGTAAGATCAGTTCTGCTGCTGTGTTTGTCCGTGAACGGGGCAAACTGAGCAGGCGAGGTGACAATCGCCCCCAAACTGCCGTTGCCTCAGCCTCACCACTCAGCATTGCGGGCATACTCGTTAGCAGGTCGATGAGAAGGGATGCTGATCATGCACATCATCTTTGCAATGGTGGGAACTGATGAGCAGAGCAGTCTCAGCTGCCAATCACCAGGCACAGAAAACTGTGCTCTGGCAGTGGTGCCACCGTATCGATGACCGATTACCACTGTCCATTGTTGTTGTGACTGCTTCACCTGCTGCTGTTGTTGTTGCTGCTGCTGCTTAATCCGATGACGACCACTTGGCCGACTTTTTATTATTATTATCGTTTTTGGGTCAGATGGTGCCGTTGATGCTGCTGCCATGAACAGTGGCAATTAGTCTGCTCATCACTTCAATCAATATGGAATCTCATTATTTGCATTCTTTGTCACAGCCCCAGACAATGCGACACAGTGCGAGCTGCATCTTCATCATCATCGTCATCTGGCACCCCAAATCTCGGGCGCTGCAATGTCGGTCATCCCCAAAACGACTTTATTTTTTTTATTCAAATGAGCCGCAAGTGCTACTTTTGAGCACACCAGTGGCTTCACTTTTTAGTTCAGTTCCCCAGTCTTCTTCTCTTTTTGGCTCGTTAGAATGTTTACTCAATTGCACCTCAATAATAGATCTCTCCTGCTGGCTCACTCTCTCAGGCCTATCATTAGCCGGGAATAGCCTTTGAGCCGGCTGTATTGAGTCACTTTATTTATTAAATGGCCACAACTGTTGGTCAGTCGGCGCAGACAGTGCAGTGCTGCGGCATTACCGGCGGCATTAAGCGTCAAGTGCTGATGTGCTGAGTGCACAGAGAGGGCACAGTGATGCACACTTCACTTTACTGTAGCAGGTTGAGACGATTTCAATGCCACTGTCAGTGCTGATGCTGCTGTTGATGTCCTTAATGGTGTCTGCTGAAGAGGTTGCCAGTGGACATCGCATCGCCCGGTGCTTGGTGATCGGAGGAGAGAGTAGGACACCAGACTGCTGCTGCAGCAGATTTGCCTTCATGCAGGCCACTCGTCATTATCGAGCGATGACTGACTGCAGCCGCCTGCTGTAATGGCAGCCCCTCGTCGTCCATCGTCCACCACCACCGCCGCCAACTCACGGCGCCACACACTGCTCTCTTGCTTACTCCCCCAATGCCTGCCGCCGCACACTGCTGGCCAATTGATATTAACCAATTACGCAATTAAAGCACACATTCAAATGGCCGCACAGGTAAAAAGATGGACAGCACGGCACACTCTGCCACGAGTACCTTCACCCCTCTTACCTTTGCCGCCCGCCCGCCCCTGTCCCTCTCTTTCTCCCCATTTGGTAATTGTATTATAATGTAGGCATATAATATAATAGCCTTATAATTATAGAGCACTGCTGGCTGCTTCAAGCAATACCTTACCTGTTTGACCAAGAAAAAGCGATGCTTTTGCGATCAAACTTTTTTATCACTAAAATTTTTTGCTTATTTTTGGTGAATCGTTCACTTTGCTTTAGTATAATGACCATTTTTCTTTGATGCACAACAATTTAGAAGGGAAGTAACAGCACGATTATGGCAACATTGTCTGAGCTAGACAGTAACTCTTTTCTTGCCGCTGATTTACTGGTTGTAGTGTTATAACCCTTTTTTTGCTTAGTCATTTGACATATATTTCAAGTGTGCAAACATGCACCTGAAGCAGCCAACGTTGAAGGCATTGTAAACCCTACAATGAAGCATTTCCTATAAAAGGCAATGCTGCTGGTGTGTCACCAGCATCATCTTCCTCGCCCAGAACTGCTCAGGTTGACAGTTGTGCCTGTCTCCCAGTTTCTCTGTGCCTAATCTAAATTGCCCTTACCTGGCGCTTTCTGTGCTAGCTGTTATCTTTATTTCTTTGTAATTTAAATGTGCACCACACACTTCCTCTCATTAGCTCTCTCTTTTTCTCTGACTTGACTCGATATCACGGCATAAATCATGCACAGAGACCATCAATGCGAAATGTCAATATCTCGCAGTCTAGCGAGACTTAGTGCCATGATGATCTATGCAAGCATATAAACGCAGACACGTTCATCTTTTTTCTTATCGTCTACCTGATGAGAGCAGGCAGACAGTGGGGATGACCAGAGTTCACAGGAAAAGACAAAAACTGCTGTTTTTTCACTGACTCTCATTGTCCTGTCTATCATTTGGGCTAATCCACAGCATTTCTCAGCATTACCGGTAAAAACTGTATGTTCAATGGTTTTGTTGTCCTCTTGCCGTGTTCCTCAAGATGCTCTTATCGTAATTTGAATTTATTTTCTGCTAGTGCAAGTAAACCATAAATGAGCCAATTTGAAGTTAATTTGATGCTCATACCTTTGCAGTGAGCAAATAAATAAATGAGAGGATAAAATTAAATAAAACTGCCCTTCTTTCTATCGGCGATTTTGGCGTCTGCACTGATTAGGCAAAGATCGAGGAGGCAGCAGGAAAGCAGTTTGGAGCCAGTCTGCCAAAGAGAAAGAAACAGCAGCAGCAGCTCATATGTGGCAACCGGTTGTGAGCTCGGATTCGCAGCGCTTGTTAGCTGGACCGGAATG
>JAALOO010001278.1_pt1 | contig 17948 bp, 14 predicted proteins | sample 7257641 | NCBI WGS metagenome assembly JAALOO01 (sample SAMN14085613, study PRJNA598686) | mite metagenome | biome: ENVO:01001000; feature: ENVO:01001002; material: ENVO:01001226; isolation source: single female mite from University of Michigan culture on fish food culture... ...
TTGTACTACCAAGGAAAGACATTGACGCAAAGCAATGTTGCTCTACCCACAGCCACTGCGCTCATTGGCGGCAGACTGAGAGAGAAAGAGAGAACTGGAGAGGAAGATGAAGAGGAGTCCTGATGAGCACAAGTTCAGTCATTAGTTCCAAGAGAAGAAGCAGCAGCAGCAGCTTTTCCTAGTCTTTGTGTCACAAAATGTCACACTGAATAGACTTGACCTTTGTGGAAAGCTGCCGTGTGTGTCTGCATGTGTTTGCACATGATGTTCACGGTAAGCCCAGCGCTGCTTTACCTGTCAAAAACCTGTGAAGATTCGCGGAACACCTCGTTCGTCTTTCATTGTGCAGTGCACTGCATTATGCAGTGAGCAGCAGCAGCAGCACTGTACAGATCTCCTTCTGATGACACCAAGACAATTGAAGCCACTCTGTGCTCTCTCTCTCTCTCCCCGTCTTGCGATACATTGCGCACACTTTAATCACGAACAATCGCCATCGCAGCACTTACCGCCGCTGGAGAGAGCTCGCCATTTCGTGATTGTGCTTTAATTTTTCTGATGTCGCGAGAAGTTGCCTCGGCCGACTGTTCATTTCTAATGTAGTGCAAATGTGATTACATTCCCAGTAATTAGAACGTTTCTCTTGCCTTTTCTCTTACCTGTCCGCTGGAGCACACCTGAGCAGCTCATCTCCTGTGACCATTGTCTGTGTCTGTGTGACTTGCCCGTTATGGTTGCATGAATGGCCAAACACTGAATGGCATTACCTTCAGTGGCAGCCGGCGAGTAGAGTAACTGTACCAAAGTGGCTGGTGCACTTGAAAGAAGGCTGTACCTGGTGTGTCAGTCAGTGCCTGGTGTCATCATGCAATCTTTCCAACATTTAAGCTTAATTGTTCAATTTAGAAACTAATGATTCATTTTTGTTTATTACTTTTGCAGATTTCTCATCATTGATTTTACCACCGCCACCACCACCATCATCATCATTATCGTCATCATCCCCAAATCATTTCACTGCAGCAGCTTCATGAAGTGGGAAGATAAATCTCCTTGCACTTGTCACCCACCACCACCACCACCACCATCATCAGCTTACAATCTCTGCCATTGATTTACCATTTTCTCCTGCTGCGGCGGCACTTTAGCACTCGTCACGTATTCCGCATTATCATCACCCCTTCTTTCCGCCTTCTTCGTTCACACGAACACAAACACACACACACAGACAGACACTGACTTTCCTTCACTTTCAGCGATTGTGAACCTGGCACCGCCAGCGGCGAATGCTCGCTACCAGCACACGGGGCAACAGCCAAAGCCACGACCAGCACCAGCTCTGATTTAGTTCTCTGAACGTGTTGTTTTTGTTGTTCTCAGACCTCAATAATCGCTAGCAATTGCCCACTTTTTGTCTCGGTAAACGGGGCTCTGCGGGAAAGAAGAAGGGCACAAAGAAATCATCTCACTCTGCTGCAGCTTACAAGTCTCCCTTTGATTGTTGTTATTTTCGTCTCGTTGCCGTTTCTTTGCCGGCACACATTTTCACTGTTTGGCTGCCTAGCTACAAAGCTGCAACACATTGCGACATTTTATGAATGCACTGAATCCGAGCAATAACTTCCTAAGACTACTTTCTCTTTTCGTGCGCCGTCGTCTTCGTCTTCCTATTCTTCCTCGTCTTTTTCTTCTTCATCGTCTGCAAGCTGACTACTAGGTTCAAAAATATCTAACCCACCACGGATTTCTCAATGCTGACAATGTCGCGCAGTTGTAATGCTGCTTCCGAGCAGGGAAGCAGCAACGGCTGGAAGGAGACGTACCGCTCGACGGCCGAATCCGTTGAGTCATTCGAGGATTCCGCCGATTCGGACAACTCCTCGAGCAGCAGCCACGCTAGTCGCAGTCAGTCGGGCTCCAGTTTGCAGCCGCCCATTGGCTGCATCACCACGCACAGCGTCTCCGCGGTCATCAGGCCCGAGAAGAAGATGCCGCCCATTGATCCGCTGCAGTTTGTCAAGATACAGAAGAATGAACTCAGCAAAAAGGTAATTCTTAATGAATGCGCCACTGAACTCAGCTTAAAACTAATTGAATTTTTATTCTTTTTAGGCGGTGGAACAGATTAAATTGGCAGAAAAGGTGAAGATCACCAAGGAGAAGATTAAAGAGGTCGAAGAGGAGTGGCAGAATAATCTCATGAGCTGGAAGTCAAAGAGGAAGCTGACCAAGAACAATTCAGAAGGTTGGTGATGGCTGTTAGCATAATATGCTGTTGTTCTCTGTAATAAATCATTTCTTTGTTATTGCCTCCTGTCAGATGAACTGGTGCTGTCGCGCAACACCAACAGAAAGACGAAAACATTTTCGGAAATTCTCAACGAGAAGGCGCGTTCTGGTGGACGGATCGGCTACAACTTGCATCGATATGCAGATGTAGAGGACGCTGAAGAGGAGATGAAGAGAAATGAAGAGCGCAAAGGTAAGGAGGGCAGCTGCAGTAGCAGATGTTCAGTAGCTTTTACCGCTTTGTAGACCGCTTTTTGACTAACAGTATTTTATGGCCTCTGTCCATAGCAACAATCGCCGCTTTCACCGCTTACAGCGATTACAGTAAGCAGCTGTACCAGTCGCAAACACAGGGTATGGTAGACATGGTGACAATGCTGCTGGTGGTGATGATGCGCCTACCTAAATAGTAGTGCACGCTTATCCACTGCTAGTGACACACCGCTCTTGCCGGCATTGCTTTGACGTTTCCCTTTGTTTGTTTGCCTTCCTTCCTTGCAGAATACTTTCAGCAGTACGAATCGGATCAGTTTGACGAGGAGAACATGACCTTTGACCAGCTCGCCGCTGCCGCCGCCTCTGCCTCTGAGCTTTCCTTTGATCCAACTGAGTCCAACTTGAATCGACTCCTGAAGACGAATGCCGTTGAGCAGTACAGCGAGGAGGAGATGTGCCGCAAGGGCCTTGGAACAGTGGTCGTCTTTGACACCACTCTCCTCCAGGAGTTTTCCGTTAAGTCAGACGGCTGTGATGTTAAACAAGTGACTGGACGCGAAACGGGTGCCAATGAAATGAGTAGTGAGGTATCACAACAACAATACCAACAGCAACTGCAACAGCTGCAGCAACAGCAATCTCGGGCATTTAACACCCCAGCACAGTTTGAGGGCACAATGCCCGAACCAGCTTACCCGAGCACCCAAATTGTATCAAGTCAATCTCAACCGCAATGTAACGAGTTTAATCAGGAAGCTCCGTTGATGAACAACAACAGCAATTCAATGGCAACCATTCCACAACAGCATCAGCAGCAGCCATTGATTCAAAAGAAAGTGCACGTCCCCATAAACGACTGGAAGTCTAGCCAGGGCAAGTCGCCTAAGCAGTCAGTGCCTTCTTCAGATGATGACGCCGCCGCTGCCGCTCACCACAACAGCAGCTTTGAAGTGGAAGACGAGGAGGACGAGCTGGATGAAGAGCTAGAACGCCTGCGACTAGACCAGGAGCGCTCCTTTAAGGCGAAGCTGTACGCCTTTGAGAACTTGGCTAAACAGGAAGAGGAGGCAGCTCGAAAGGCAGCCGAGTCGTCCCGACGCCGACAGCAAAGCCGACAAGCGAAGCTGGCCGCAGAGCGGTCAAAGTCGCTGGGAAACATTCAGCAGAGCAGCAGCTCCTCTTCGCACCAGAAGACGCCCGTCTCTGCTTCATATTCAATTTCGAGCTCATCAATTCCTGCCACTCACCAGTCGGTCGCCGGCAGCAGCGGCAACAGCAGCAGCAGCTTCTCGCCTGAAACCTCGGCTACAGCGGCGCCAACAACCAAAACACATCTGGAGAGTCAGTCTAAATCAATGCAAAATCTCAACTCCAGTTCAATCTCTCCGGAGTACTCTCTGCTGTCGACCAGCAACTCCACCAACAGCACTGTTTACAACTTTACCGAGAAGGCGCAGAGGTCTCATCAGGATGTGGAAGCACAGGCACAGGTTTCAGCTAAAGCAGAGCAGCCCAAGATGAACAGTGTTCAGGCACTGCAGAAACAGCAGCAGCAGACATTGGTGAAGCAGGTGGATTACCCTGGTGCTGCTGGTAGTCACCTCAACAGTCAACCACAGTCTGTGCCCATCAGTCAGCAACAGCAGCAGGCACAAAACATTTACGAAAACATAACCCCTTTGGGTTTTCCCATTCAGCAGCCACCTCAACCGACTCCGCCTGCAGCGGCACCAGCGCCGATACAGCAACAGCACTTGCCCCTAGACCCGGTGGCGGATTCGAATGCCATTCGAAATGCCTCTCAGAAGCTACTTCAGCAACAGCAGCAGATCTACCAGAATCAGCCCTTGCCGTACCAATCTCAGCCGCAGCAGCAGCTTCACTATCCACTTGATTCCTATTCAAATGTGCCGCCCAACTTTGCCTATCAACAGGCGAATCTTATGCAGCCGCAGCAGCTTCCAGTCCCTTTGCAGCATCCAATTCAGCCGACAGACAGCATTCTAAACGACAAGGTGATCAATCCCGTTCCCATTCGTGGCTATCCCATCGTTGACGATGTGGGCCTGCCGCCAATTCAAATTACGAAAAGCATCCAGTCAGGCACTAGCAAGCCTTACAACCAAATGCAGCCCTCAATTCCAGTGGCAGCAGCTAAACAACCAGAGGAGGAGCATCTTTACGTCAATCAGAATCAGCTAATGCTTAATCCTTCCGGAAAAAGTCTCACTTCAGCTGGGTACCAGTATGATTACCACCCAAGCTCGGCTACTTATGAAAAGTACGTAAACTATAGTTTGTGAAAACAGCATTGTAACATTGACTTTTTTATTTTTTAGTTACAACCCGGCACTTCACTATCAAACAGAGCCAAACTACGAAAACAAAACGCTAATTCAGAAGCGAGTGGAAGACGTTTCGAACGGAAATGCAGCTTACCAGCATGAGCAGTTTCCGCCTCAGCAAATGAATGCCTATCCGAACACTTCAAATCAGTATTTGTACTACCCGAAACCATATTCAGCCTCTAGTGCATCACTGAAACCCATCACCAAGCAGCAATTGCAGCAGCAGCAGCAGCAGATGCAACAACAACAGCAACCACAAGTGCCCCAGCAGATGATGCCAACAGTTCCAGTTAGCCAAAACAACGGTGCCCGGTATGCACCGAACGCCTACAGTGGCCAGCAGCAGCAGCAGCAGCAACAGCAGCCACGAGTTGCCTACAACCAGAACCACTGGCTGCTGCAGGAGGCAGAGCTGAGGCGACAGCTGGACTCGATGGAGTCCAGTTCGGGTGGCTGGCTGAAGAACGCTGCCAACGGCATGCCGCAGCAGCAGCCTCAGCACCCCAAGAACGTAACGCCCTCGGTGTCGGGCAAGAAAAAATGCTCCTGCTGTATGGAAGAGCTGGGAAAGGGCTGTGCGGCCATGGTCGTCGAGTCGCTGTCGCTCTTCTATCACATCAACTGCTTTCGATGTTCAGTCTGTAATGTGCAACTAGGTGAGTGGAAAGGTCTTTAATTTACTTTGTCTCATTTTTGACCCCTTAATGCCGCCATAATTAGGAAACGGAACAGTGGGCACTGATGTTCGTGTGCGCAACAACAAGCTGCACTGCCAAAATTGCTACTCTAATGATGAAGGTATGCACGTTTACAGCTGTTTTTGTTAACTTTGTGTTAAACATTTTCCTTTTCAATCTAGCTGGTCTCAAGTTCAGTCGAGTCTAGTTTTTGACTAGGCATCTATGTTCAAGATGATCCCCACCTCCCTTTTATGGGACAGATTTACCCTGGTAGCTCGGCTGATACAACAACTAATTTGACTGCAATTTATTTATGCCTTCAGCTGTGTGCAGCCACTCGTTTACACTGGCAACTGTTTAGAAGCGTCTTTTTACTTTTTACTTGTATGATACTATTTGATATGTTTCTGTATTATTACTTACTGGCTTCTCAGCTAGAATATTCATTTTTACATGTTTTTATATTAATACTTTACTTAATATACTGTTTTACATGAAATGTGGTGTTTCACAAAGTTATTCATTGTTTAATGTTCTTCACTACCAGCAAATGCTTTAGTGAATTGCATCAGGTCAAAGTTTTTGGCAAAAAAGTGTCTCAAACAGCGTAATTCAGATCCACTCGACATGGGCACTATTAGAAAAGTTTTAAAATAGTAAACTAGTAAGTATAAAAACTAAACATTGTTAATTGCGTTGCTTCAGGTTTTGAAACTCGACAAAAATCATTAACTGCTGTCTAAATGTCCTCACAATTGATTATTCTTGCACAATTAATAAAATTAATTATTTACTTATTTTCAGGAAATTAATGCACAAAACAATAGTAATTGATTTCACCTAATGATCTTTCTCTTTTCTGTCAAATTTTTAACTATTGAAAACTTGTACGATTTTTTTGGCAATGTAAAATCTCAATTTAGTAACTGAACAGCCAATAAAGGTGAATCCAAACAAAACATTAAAATGCTTGCTTTTTTACTAAAGCTGCCCAAGATTGCCAAAATCCTTCCCACATTTTCTTTTTTTGCTCCAAAATGCTGCCAATTTTGGCGAATGCAAGCGCAGTTTCACTGGTACCTCGACGAAGTGGAACAGATTTCCAGCTCCAACTACGCTCACAGACAGAAAAGCCTACAAATATTCCGTCGAGTAAAGGCGATTTTACTCTTTTTGAGCGCCCACTGCCTGCACCTAGTTTTTCTGCTGATCAACTGGGATCAGTCCATCACCGGAAGCCCAAAGTTCTGGCGAGTCTTCCACTTTGACCACATGTTCCTCTTTGACCTGCCGCCACACCTTAACCTTCACTTGCTGTTGCTATTTGCCGAGGCAATGACCTTCCTCTACACAGCGTACTTTCTCTTTCGAAACAACCCTCAACAGGCTCACTTCATTCTGCTGATCAGAGAAGTCGTCTACCAAGGTGATCCAGAGAACTACCTCCTCCAAAAGACAATTCAAGTTGGCAGAAAGAGGGCGCTCAAATCAATCACCGTCGTACGCCAAGTGACCCGCTTCTTCCGCCTCAGCTGCTACAGCTTCACGGTGACCTTCACCGCCTACGCAGTCCTCTTTCATGTTCTTTCCTGGCGACACTTTACGCCCATCTTTGAAACCCTGCATCTGCCCTGTAAGCTTCTCTACACCGCCTTCTACCTTCTCAACTGCGTCACCTGCGACCTGGCGGACGTCTTTCTGGTCATCGTGGACACCCTTCTTCCCGCGGTCATGATCTCCATCTCTGCAATTGTTTTTATTCGTCTGTCCGCAATCAACCAGATGATAAAACCCAAGCCCAGAAGTGAAAGCAACAGCAGAAGATGCCTTCACCGTCAGTTCCGCGCCTTTGAGCACTTCGCCCGTCTGCACACTGGGGCGCTGTTGCTGGTGCTGCAGACGAATCGCTTCATCGGCGTCCTTCTCCTCGCCTTCATCGCCTTCATCCTGCCCATGAACGCCTACACGACTATGCTGCTGGCCACTGGCCGACTGAACGCCCTCGCCTCCTTCTACTTCACAGTGCTCAACCTGGGCGAGGCCCTAGGGCTGGTCTTCTTCCACCTGCTGGCCACTTGGTACACCAAAAAACTGCACCAGTGCACTGGGCCCCTTTATCGGCTGGCCGCCCAAGGCCGTGAGTGGTTCAGCTGGCGACAGCAGTTGACGCTCTTTGGGTACATTGCCAAGTTTGACGGACAGCAGCGCTATGGTATCACCTACGGACCTTTCTTTGGACTTATTTCCGTCGCCTCCTTTACAAAGGTCTGACTTGGACTGCAAAATTGCCTTTACTTTGCTTTGCTAACTACGAATTCTTCCTATTTTTGCAGTTTCTAGTCATTTTTACCGAATTTGAAATGTACTGTTTTGTGCTAGTGAAGGCTCATTTTTATTAGTTTACGGCCAATCCATTGATTCTCATTCAAGTACGAAGTCAGCTCATTACATAACTGTTTTAATTAGCAAACTGGAAATAAAAATGATTAAGATTACATTATTAAAAATACCTGAAATCAAATAAAAGTACTATTCATCTGAATCTCTCACTGAAGATGTACATGCCGCGAAGATAAAAGATCAGATCATCCATCTGTGACCCGCTGTAGTAGTCAAAGAGGTGTCGGTTAAGAACAGCGTGTGGCGCATTGTCTGCTGAAAAGGTGAAACTGGGAGTTCCATTTTTATTTATCTGGCAATATGGGCGAGCTTCGATGATCCAGTCGACTAGATTGTCACTGGTGGCCTCTTCCTCCTTTTTCTTCTCCACCTTCTTCTCCATCAAAGGATCATCCTCAAAGTTAACTAACGTCGTGATCCATTCATCATCCACCGAGTTGCTCGTCTTAGACTGCTTTTTCTTTCTCACAATGGTTTGTTGCTTCTGTTGCTGTACTTTCTTTTGTTGCTCTTTCTGTCGCTTTCCCACCGGATAATAGTTGCTGAAGAAGCTTTTCAACACTTTGACAGCGTCCTCCTTGGCTATGCTGCCCAGATCTCTGTCAAGAACAGTTTCTACCTGTTCTCGTTCTACGACGATCCAGACAGTCTTGGTGGCCAATGGTTTTTGCTGCTGCTGATGATGAAGATCCTGAAGCTCCACAAACAAAAGCAAGTCTTTGCTGTCAACCTCCTTGTCTACATCAGTTTCATCTGAGCTGATAATTTGCTTCTGCTTTTCACTTCGAAACTCAAAATCGACTACTCGAGCAGCAATGCGAAAAAAGAGGCCCTCCCGAGCTCTCTCCTTGGTCACGCCCTCGAGGATGGCGGCCACCTCGGCAAAGCTGCCCACTGCTTCGATGTGCGAGTTGGCCCTCAGTCGAGATTGACTCAGAGCGAGGATACAGCCATGGTTGAAAGGCTTTCCGTGTTGCTCTAAAAGTGTCTCAGTTGGAAGACGACGGTAGACGAACACTTTGCTAGTCTTCTCAATGTAGCGCAATGCCTCTTCATCATCTCCGTTTCCCCCGTCTTCTACGATGACCACATCATTAAGAGCACAGGCATCCGCGAGAAGCTTATTGCCGGTTGATTCTAGTTTGAAGTTGTTCCAAGTATTGACATTGCTGTAGATATCGATCTCGTGGTAGAACATTTTGCCTCGCTCAGCAGGCAAGAGGAAACGCTGCATCGCTTCCAAGGCATTGGTTTGATCTTCGTTTTGATTGTTGTTATTTTGACCACTGGTCTCGTATCGGTCTGCTTTCTCGTAGTCTTTGCGGTTATAGTAGTACTCATCTTCTATTGTAAATCTGAAAGCGGTAGCTATTTTAATGTTTTGGTTGTTGTTGAAGTCTTCATCATCGCCAAAACAATCCGAAGAGCGTTTTCTGCTGCTAGACGACCCTGCCCTTTCCTTATCCAAATCCTTTTCTTTAGCTTCCTTCTTCTCTTTAGCTTCTTTTGCTTCCTTCTCCTCTTTATCAGCAAATCCCTTCACCAATCTGCGAACAGCTTTGTAGACGGTTTTAGCTAAAAAGAAATTGATTGCATCATCGGTTAACAAAACATTAAAAACACTAACAAAATGAACTCACCCGACTCCGAGCGATTGTCCATCTCATTGCAGAAGCAGACTTTATCCCAGGGCTCGTGCAGCCGCCACAGCCACTTGCCCTGATTCACGATCCACGGATCAGGTTTCACGTGAATCTTGCGAAAGTTGACCACCGAAAGCAGCGGGAGCCGATCGAAAAAGGCCACATTGACGCACCCGTAGGCTGTGATTATCACCAGGCGGGACGAAGACTTAACATTCTCATCCTTAGCCTCTTTCAAAAAGTGGCCCAAGGCCCACTCGGAAATCAGGCAGCTCAGCTCTCGCTGGCCCACTGGGAAGGCGTCCGCTTGAAGGCGGTGTGCCAGCTGATCGGGCTTCAGGTTCATCTGGTCAACGGGCTCTTTGAAAACATTGTAAGTAGTAAAGGTGGTCGGAAACTGTGCCAAACGGTTCTGTTGCTGTTCGTCCATTTCAAAGGGCAGCAACGTGAGGAGCTTGAAGAAGGCGGAGTTGGAAGTTAAAACTGTGTCCCCATCCTTATCATTGAGCTCCTTTGAGAGCAGTATGCCAGTGAAGTCTAGGTTGATGAAGCGAGAAGAGTTCATTGGAGCCACAAGATTTCCAGATTTGACAGTGGTGGAAATCGTCTTGTCGATGTCGGCATTGGATTTCATCATCGTTGTGCGGCTGTGATAGTAGTGAGTTTATTTACCGGTAGGTGGTGTGACAACTATTGTTTAAATTCGTAAATTATGCATCTCAGACTACTGACCTCCTATGTAAAATATGAGGAAATATTCTGAATACGCCTATATCATTTGCTGTAGAAATAGCGCCACTATTTAGGAGGTCAGTAGTCTGAGACGCATACGTAAATGCAGTTTTAAAAACCGTCCACTTTGGGGCCCGATTTCTCAGAAACTGTTGGTTTGTAACAGCAGCACCAAAAGTTGCAAAATGTTGCGCTTTACATGGTTGGTGATGCTCTCTAGTCAGATTAATTAAAAGTCGTGTTTTATTTTATTTTATAAGGCACAAAATATCAGAAAGCTTTGGTAAATAAACAATGAATCAATTTACAAATGAGTTAAGAAACTGTACAGGAGGAGTTCATTTGGTGGAGTTTGAGTGAGAAAGTTGATGATTAGTCAGGTGATTAGAAGCGGCTAGTATCAGCACCCAGATTCAAGCGGGTCATCTCTGGGCAACATTGACTGATAAACAAAAAAGCAAAAGATTAGTCAAAAGTTTCAAGTGTGAAAAAGTTAAAATGTTACGTTACAGTTTAGTAGAGTTACGGATGAAAGAAGTGGCATGCATTTTTGATTAAACTTGAAAGAACAGATATAGACCAATGCAAACAAAAATGAGTGCAAGGAATGCAGTTATTTGGGATCAATAAATAAAAAGAATGTTTAATAGTAGATTTTGATTTTAAAAAGAATAGCATTTTAATGGTAAAAGATCATGCACAGTGATCAATTCACCACCATCAAGAAGGATGAAGATGAGGATATTTACAATGAAAAAGAAAAGGGGGAAAATGAAGATAGAAAAAAATAAATACATCTTAGCGACCAGAGTCGGGAGGGGGGCAAAAGGTGAGGGAAAAGTGGCTTGCTGGGGGGAAATGATGATGTCTTTGTACATGAGGAGATAGAGGTGCCAGACATCAGAGTGGTGGTAGGAAAAGCAGGGAAGTTGTAGGTAATGGAGAGAGAAAGAGATACTGTAGGGCACAACCGAGGTAGGGGAAGGAAGGTAATATAGAGGCGGTAGAGGGTCTGAGGGTGTGTGTGTGTTTGTTTGTTTGATCTGTCGCTTGTTCCATTGCTTGTGACAGCAGCACTACACCGTCCAGTGCCTACACGTCAGTCATCGGCGACCTGCTCAGCTGATCAGTGCTCGTCCGGTGCTGCACATTGGTCGACAGGGAGGCCGACCCTGAGGAGGTCATCGAGAGGGTAGTTGCTGGGGAGCCGAGTTGTGGCGGCGGCGTGGACTGCATGCTGCCATTGCTGGTGGCAGGCGGCAGAACACGAACCCGACGAGGGTGTTGCAGTGTGCTGAAGGCACCAGCAGCTGCCGGACTGCCACCACCACCGTACGAGCCGTACGGTGAGTAGGGACTGCCCATGGCCATTCCACCGCCCATCATCCCACCACCCATCGACCCCAGAGGTCCCATTTGGCTGGCTTGCTGTTGCTGCTGCAATAGGTGCTGCTGTTGTTGTTGCTGGTGGTGATGTGCCCCGAGAGTACCGTACTGGAGTGGTGTGCCCGATTGCCCACCACCTATCACATGGTAGCCAGTGGCCATGGCTGAGGCACTGGGGTCGTAGGCGGTGCCTGCGAGGCCAGTGCTCAGCGAGTAGGACATTGGCAGGTTGCCGGCGCCGGCTGGTCCCAATGAGGGGACCATGGTGGTCATGTTTGGCACTAGTTGGTGGCTGCTGTCGTGGCCCACGTACTGGTACGACAGCGGCTCGAGATTAGAGGTAGGCACCGGAACGTAGGAGACATTGGAATACTGCTGCAATTGTGTCAAACGATGAGGGAAGGTCAGAGGGAGAGATAGTAGATAGGAGGAAGAGGATGATAGCATGAAGTGATCAGAAAAAGACGAGTTAGATGATGCAAGAAAGAAAGAAGAGAAAGAGAGAAGTGGAAAAAGAGAGTCAGTCAAAGTTCAGCGTGTTAGTGAAAAGGGTTAAAAGTGAAGTTTGGTGAGAAAGGGGTTGATTTGCTAGTGGGTAACCTGTTTGTTGTCCGCACTTACCGTGTACACATTTGGCGGCGGTGAGGGAGGCGTTTCTGGCCTCCAGGTGACGTGCTTATTAGAGGAGCCATTGGTGAGTGGCGTTGAGGTGTAGATGTTGCCAGGCATCACACCGCCTGGAGCACCGTTCAAAGGGGTCGTCAGAGAGGTCAGCTTGTCGCTCTCCTCCGTCAGATCGGTGTTCTTTGTCGCTGCCTCACTTGACGTCAGTGAGATGTCTATGTGTAAATGAGAGAGTGGAAAAACAAAAAGTGAGAATAATGGTCAATTTCCTTTCAGTACTTAAAAGAAGGCATACTACAAATAAAGTAGCAAAACAAAAACAAAAAGTTCAAGCAATCTACTAAAGGAGTCGGGGGCCAAATGGCTACCTGGTCCCAGGTCCGAGTTGCACTTGGTGATGTGGTCATCGTCTGACTCACCAGGCGTGCACGTAGTGCAAACATCACAGATCTCTTCAACCATGCCCTTGCGAAAGACGGCACTGCCGGTCGAAGTGTTCATTTTCTTCTCCTTCATCGGAGTGCCGCCGTTTGCTTGGCCATTACTGTTATTCGCAGCACTGCTGTGGTTGTTGTTGTTGGCACTATCAGTTGATGTTTTGCCTTTTGTATTGTGGTGGTAAAAGAAAGAAAGAGAGAGAGAGAGCAGAAAGCAGAATTGTAGCAGACGCGATAGATAGGAAAGAAAAAAGAGAAGAATAGAAAAAAAGAGAAAGTGGTTAGTGGAAAATAGAAAAATAGAGTTAGAGTTAAGAGAAAGTAAGAAACCAAGTCTAATTGAGGTACTACAGCGCAAAGGAGAGCAATGAGAGAGAAGAAAATGAGAGTGATGCAATTTATAGCGCAGTGTAGCTCAAAGTGAGTCCAGTGAAGTCAGCTAAAGAAGGAAAGGAGCACAGGTGAGGGCCACTTGGTGAATGGTCGGCGTTGAAAGGTAAGCTAAGGAGGTCACCGTCGGTGTCGATGGCACAGAAAACGGTCTTACTGGGTCAGCGAGGAGGCATATTAGGTCAGCAGACGGAGAGCGGTGCTCTCCTTTGCCCGCCTGACATAGATCACTACTACTCTTCCACTGGAGGCGATTGTCTCTCTCTTTCTCATTGACTGTGTCTGTGCTGGCCACAGTGCAACAGGTGTGGGAGAGAGAGAGACCGGGCAAGGTCTGCAAAGCAGTCCAAGGTCAGCAGGACAGGTCAGTGGTATTTAGAGTGCAGCTAGGTCACTGGTCCTGCCGTTGCTGCCCTCCTTAGCACACACATCATCACTGCGGACCACACGAACAGCCAAACGGGAACAGTGGTCTCTAGTGTGCTTTAAAATTAAGAGTAGTAGATCAGTGCTCTTCCAAAGTGCTCTCCAGAAGCAGTTTCTCTAACCAGTCGACCAGCGGCCAGTGATTGCTCCACTTTCACTTGCTTACTTGCTTACTCAGCGACTACTACTATTGTTTGGTGCTGAAGAAGAAGAAAAGGAAAGTAGTCAGAATTAGGAAGACTGCAAGCCAGCAAGAGCAGCATCACCCAATCAATAACAGACACTGGTAACTGACGCTAGAGCGATAATTAAAATGTAACAGTAATGTAAAGGGTCGTTAGAAGAAAAAAAGAAGAAAAACAAGGCTGAAGAAGTGACCCAAACATCGGTTGTCCAAGTGTAATTGCGGCCAGATAAGAAGCAGCAAAGGGCGCCATGCTTGTTCACTTTCCTTGCAATTGCTGTGTATGTGTGTGTGATAATGACAGTGGTCAAAGTGTCATACTGGCCTTCTTGGTGTCTATCATTAGGAGCAAGTGGAAAGCAGCAGCCGTTATCGAGTCGGTCAGTCCATTAAGCAGGAAGCAGAACGAACAAAGCATCAGCAGTAGTGTCCTTGTGCAGTGCCAAACAACAATCGACAGCACAAAAGGGGCACAGTTTTCAAGGGGGTACAGCACTAGAACACTTGCTCATTTCAGTCTATTCTGTCTACACTGTTGGCAACTGCTTCTCGGGCGCACTGCTGTTGTGTTCACTTGTAATGAGAATAACAACTTGGGCACTGCCCTCCTCCCTCTTCACTGAGCAAAGATGTTCCCAAGAAGAATGATAGTAATATAATTTTTTAATAAAACATTAGTCACTCTGTCAACTGCCACTTGCACGCACAGTCAATTAACAGTAAGCATCACTGTCCCTCCCAATTAAGACCATTGCTTGAAACATTAGCTAATAGTTATCGTTATGGGCACACTGCAAACTGACCTAGGCCAGACCAAACTGGACTGAACTGAAGTAAAGTCGGAACAACTAGAGTTAGCCACCGCCCCTGCTCACCAATGGACACTTTCCCAGAGAACACATTCAATTTGCAGTTTTTTCAACAATGCCACCAGCATTCCTCTTCCTCTTCCTCGACAATAAATAATCGCGCTCGATTATAGCCTTTACGTGCTTTAATAACTGCAAAAGCCTTGTAATATGACTGCTGCTGCTGTTGTTGTTGCATTGCTTGTTTAATTAAAGTAGCCAACAAACCAAATGACACTAACGGTCAAATGGTCCCTTGGTGGTTTGACTTCCGAAGAGCCAGTAGTCGTCCCTATTGTTTTGGGCAGACATTGCGTGAAGTTTGGTCAAATGGATACTATCCATCTAGCCTGATATAGATCAGTTTTATAAGAAAAAGAGTAGTTTGAACTTAATAAAAAACATAATGAAGATTATTTTAGTGTTTGATTGAAATATCTTAAATTTTTCATCAAAAATAGAGTTTTTTTGTAAAAAGGCTCTTTAATTAGCTCATTTCTAGAAACTTAACAATGCATAGTGCAGCTGGTAAAGTCAAACAGTGATCTTCTGTTTCAACAAGCACTCTTCTGCATTTGTCATTTGCTAGGAAGGGGTCAACTTAGAGTCAGCAACAGCAACAACAGCAACAACAGCAAGCTATTTGCCACACTGCCCTCTTACTCGGTGATTCTGGCAATTGGCAGCGATAACAGCTGAACTCTAAACATACGCTGCTGATGCAAATGTTCGACTAATTACAAGGGCAGTACAACTAAAAAACAAAGGTCTTCCCTACTCCTCTGGGACGTGCACATGTACCGGTGGCAAAAGAATGGAAAATAAATGAAATAATGGTCTCGGTGCGCCCAGTGAACGCCAGCCTCTTCTTTGCCAGCAACAACAGAGAAGAAACATGCAAATTCATTAGAGAGTAAATTTAATAATTAATAAGTGATTAACTATCGTTGAGAGTTCTGCATTGAGAAGTAAAGGAAGCCCAATGGAATGGCGGCCATTGCTTGTCACCCCAAATGTTGCTGGCCTTCACAGATGGCTCATTATCGCTATCACGCTCGTTTCAGTCAATTTCCGCTGCCAAACGGGTATATTATAATTAAAAGAAAATCATAATTTAAATTCTAATTTCCGAATATTCTGCTCGCTTGCAAACGTGGCCATCAGTTGGGCGGCATCAGTGTTACTCAGTGTGACAACAATAAATAAAAACAGGCAGAAAAAGCAGGCGAGCTAGAATCTTGTTGTGCAAGATTCAGTGCTCTGGTTATCGCAAGTGGCAAGTGGTCGTCGTCGTTTAGACAAGTTAATGACAGTGAGAAATGAAAAATCAGGGTGAGAAAAAGAGATGATTCTCCTTCTCACAATATAAAAAAGTCTCAATGACTGATGAAGCGCTTTGTGGTTTGCTGTGTGTGTGTTTATCAGTGTTGTTATGTTCTTTCTTTTCTTTTCGTTTTTCTTTACGTACCTCGATATCGGTGAAGCGGTGGCTTCATTGTCCTCCACCGGACAATGAGCACAATGAAAAACGCAATGACCACCACACCAGCGACGACAGCAATCAGGACGACTAGAACCGGGTTAAAGTTGAGCTGCCAGACGTTTCCTGTCAAACGAGAGAATGTACATTGTACAGAGAATGCATGTTTAGTACCGCATTGATATATTGCCCTCATTTATTGAGCTAAACACACACACAAAAAGACTCGACTCTGGTGACCAATATGAATAGCTATTTTAAAGCCAAACATAAAAAACTCTTACCCTTTGCAAGTCGATTCATGCTCTCAGGCATGGCGAGTGTGTACGCAGTGACGGCCATCTCCTTGCTGCGACCCTTGGCATTGGCGGCGTAGACCACCAGCAGGTAGGAGCGCGCCGGCTGCAGCCGGTTCAGGCTAAAGTGAGGCGTCGGTGCGCTGAGATTGGCACGCAACGCCGTCGTCGAGGTGGTGTCGAAGACCTCGAGGACAAAGTGCTGCCTTAGGCCGCCGTCGTAGCCCTCGCCGCACTCCACCTTCATCGAGTCCTCGGTGACGTTGAGGATGGAGCAGTTGCGCACGGCGTCGGGCGACCCTGCGGCCACGATGGAGTAGGCACACGGCTTCACCTGCGCACCGACGCTGTTGGCCGCCCAGCAGAAGACGGTGCCGTAGTCGAACTCGGTTCGCGGCGTGAAGCGGCCAATGCTGGACAGTGTGCCGCTGCCCTCAAAGTTGAGCAGCGTGGCGTCCTTGTGGTGCGCCTCGCCGCTGCCATTGTAGGACCAGTTGAAGTTCACCTCCGGCGGGTCGGCCTCCACCTCGCAGAGGACGCTCACCTGCTCGTAGCGAGCTGCACCGTAGAGGATCTTTTGACCTGTGGGGAAAAAGGAAAAATAGTAGAGTTATTCACAATTCAATAAACAAAGGAGAAAGTGTCGGGTGAAAAAGTGTTTCAATAAAGAAACGGAATATTTGCTTAGCAATCTAGGCCAAACAAAAGACATCAATTAAGGGAGATCAGAAGTGGCACAGTGCCGCAATGGTTTAAGTAGTACTCTTTGTACAATGTCTGATCTCGCAGTGGAATGTCAATAAATCAAGCAAACAAATCAATAAACAAACAGATAGCTGTTCAGCTCCAATTGCTAGCCCAAAAATCATAGTCTGGTTGTGGCAGTGGTGATCAGGCATTATCAAAAGCAGTGAAGCCCGAGAAAAACGCATCCCAGAGATTCTGACTAAATGTAATTAAAGAGGTGAGCGATTATGACACGGCTACCAGCATTTGATCTCATTTGCCGTCCACTTGGACATTCACGCGTCACTGCACGGAATCTCCGCTATGAATCTCATTTAGAAGGCACGTTCCAGTGCTCGGTCTTACAGTGGTGGTGGTCAGCCGAGAAACAACGGCAGCACCATCACCACTAGCAGCATCGAGAGCAGAGAGCACTCAATCATCAGCGGAGCAATGCAGCGAAAATGTTTGCTTGATTATCTAGATATTATCGATATCAGATTAGTCTGTGCGTGTGTGTGTGAGTGTGTGTGGGACCTTCTTCACTGGGTGAACACGGGCAATTTCTTGATAGCAAAAAGAGAATGAGAAGGAGGGATAGAGCAAAGTGCCATCGACAGTGGACTATTGGCTATGATGGCAAAATTGTCCCCATTGATTGGCTCGGTGAATTGCAGCAGTGCAAAGCACTCGAGTGGAGTGGAGTGAGCACTGCTTGTCTGCGAACATTCGGACAGCTCCTCCAGACAATCACCAGTAGATCGATGCCCACTGCTGTCGACGGACAACAGAGAGAGAGAGAGAGAGAGAAAGAGAGAGAGAGAGAGAGAGAGAGAGAGAGAG